>WNGR01003723.1_pt1 | contig 16591 bp, 17 predicted proteins | sample 5407581 | NCBI WGS metagenome assembly WNGR01 (sample SAMN13153383, study PRJNA577476) | soil metagenome | isolation source: 80 cm soil or saprolite under Garry oak tree replicate 2 | place: USA:California | collected 2016-06-15 | reverse complement strand
TATCATTCACCGCTTCTAAGCGGGCTAGCGTAGGGGCGGCGTGTTGTTATGCCGCCACAGCGACGCGTTCTAAATACGCGTCGCTGAGCATCACCAGCTGCGCGCGCAACGCGCGCAGCATCTTTGGCGGCGCGCGGCCTTCCAGCATCGCAATGGCGGCCGCCCGCATGCGCTCCGACGCCTCGCGTACCAGTTCCGCCGTGTTCAGTTCCGCGGCGATCGCATATAGCGCGCGCGATTCGTCCATTCGCGCGGTTTTCGCTTCAACGAACGCCTTGATCATCGCGTCGAGCGATTGACCGCGCTGCTGCCGGCAAGCGGTCTCCACCGCCTGCGCGACGTGGTCCAGATGCCGCTGCAATACCGCGTACAGCAGCGATTCCCTGTTCGGATAGTACTGATAGATCGTGCCGACCGAGACGCCGGCCCGTTCGGCCATGCGTGTGGTCGTGAGGCGGCGCGGGCCCTCGCTGAGTAAAACCTGAAGGGTTGCCTCGAATACGGCGTCGATCGTCACCATCGAGTGAGTGAACGACATGTCCGTCTCCAAAGATGGCTTGATGAACTGACCGCGCGAACCGAACCGCGGCCCAACCGTATGACGCTAATCCGTGCGTCCGGCCAAAACCGACGGCGACGGCGACGGCGCGGAGCGCGTGCACGTGCCGTACCTTCAGCCGCTTCGGACGATGCCGTGCCGTGCGTGAAGCGCCGTCTGAGCCACTGCATGCTCCACGTCGCCAAAACGAAGGGCGCCGTCATGGCCGGCAAGCCAAGGCAGGCGGCCGCCGCTTGCAATACGACCGTAACGGCAATGCCGCCGAGGGCCAATGCTACGCCGCAATCGGCGAGTGCGAGCGCCGTCAGCGCGCCGTTGAATCCTAACAGGCCCGCGTCGAACGAGCTTGTAGTTGCGCCGAGCAGCAGGTGCGCGGCGCTCGCGAGCCCCGCGCCGATCAATCCCCACAGCGCATGTCTGCGTGACGCGGCGGCAATGCCGGTCAACACGAGCAAACCCGGTAACGCGCCCGATGCAAACCCGGTTTGCGCGAAGCCGGCGAGTAAGCCGCTAACCGATTGCGCCGCGCTGAGCGAGTGCGTCGCGGCGAGGGTCGCTTGCTGCGGGCCATGCGTCATCAGCGGCAACCACAGCCACGTGACGATCAGACACGGGCTCGAGAAAAGTCCGAGCCCACGCATATGCAGCCAACGCGACCACGGTTCGAGCAGCCACGCGGTGCCCGTCGCGGCGAGAATCGCCACGGCGGCGGCAGTCGCATTGTCGTGGATGAAGCTGAATGCGGCGAGACCCGCGAGCGCACCGTTGAAGCCGTGCAGGCCGGCGCGCGTCTCGTCCTCGCGATAGCCGGCCAATACCGCGCTTACATTGGCCGCCACCGCGCCCGTCAGCGCCGCGCAGGCGAGCCGCGGGCCGCACAATAGCCACGCGGAGAGCAGGCACGCGCCGGTGAAGGCGTTCGGTTGCAGCACGATCTGGCCGACACTGCGCAGCAAGGTGCGCAAGGCGGCGGATTGTGTTTCTGTCGTGGCGGCGTGCATGATTTGAAGGCGGCGTGATTTCGATAATGCGCAAGTTCGGCGCATGAGAATAAGGCGCACATATCGGTTCGAACGTGTGTGAGCCGCGAGCATAGGCTAGCCGCGCTGCCCCGGCATCTCCGCCTGTTGATAGTGGCTATTTGCGACACCCGCATATGAAGAGCGATGTCGGCGGACCGCAAACTTTCGCGCTACGATATGAGCCCCGGCGCGCACACGCTGCGCCGTTTCACGAGGAGACAGGCTGATGCGTGAATTAAGGTGGGCATCGGAAGAGGGCGACGGCATCGAACATCTGGCGTTCGAAGCGAGCGAGGACGGCTTCGCGGCGGAAAGCGCGGTGGTCGGGCAGCGCTACGGCAAGGCGTATGGCCTGCACTACAAGGTGCGTTGCGATGCGCAGTGGCGCACGCGGTATGCGTGGCTGAAGATCGTCAGCGGCGGCGAGCTCGAATTGCACGGCGACGGCGCCGGCAATTGGCGCGACGGTCACGGCCTCCTGCTGAGCGCGATCGAAGGGTGCATCGATATCGACATCGCCGCCACGCCGTTCACGAACACGCTGCCGATCCGCCGTTTGCAACTGGCCGAAGGCGAGCGTCAGCCGATTTCAGTGGCGTACATCTCGACGCCGGATTTGCAGGTCACGCGTGTCGAGCAGGCGTATTCGTGCGTCGAGTTGAATCGCGAGTATCGCTACGAGGGCATCTTCCGCCATTTCACCGCGAACATGTTGGTGGACGAAGACGGTTTCGTGATCGACTATCCGACGTTGTTCACACGCCTGCCGCGCGGGCGTTGAGCGACGCGTTGCTTTCGCCGCCATGACTCGCCTGGTGCCGCGCGACAAAGCGCTCGATGCTCGCCGCGATACGCTCGGGGTCGCGCAGCACGACCCAATGGCCTACGTCGATTTCGATGCGATCATATGAGCCGAGCCAGCCTTCCAGTCCAGGCGAGAGCGCCGGCCCAACGTAACGGTCGCGCAACGGCACGATGAATTGCACCGGCGCGTGCGCATGCCGCGCGCTCGGGTGCAGCAACTTGTCGATGAAATTGGCGCGGTAGAGATTCAGACCGTTGATCGCGTTGCGCATCTGCGCCGTGCGGCCTGGCGCATGCCTGGCGTGGCCGCATTGCCGGCGCCGACCGCGGCGACCAGGCCGTCGATCCGCGCCAGTTGCGCGCGATTGTCGCGATCCCACGGATGGAAGCCGGGCCTGAAAAAACTCAGCCATTCGCCGGCAATCCGCGGAAACATGCCGTGACGCGGACCGTACAGATACTTCACGACGCGCCACATGCCGCGGATATGGCCGCCGCGTTTGCGGTCGGTAATCATCAGACGCAGGTGGTAGTCGAACACGATCAGCCAGAACGTCACCGTGGTGGCGAGCATGGTGCCGGTGCGCAGCAGGTAACGGCCGAGACCCGGCTTGAGCACCGTATTCCATACGTCGTACGAAACGGATTTGTGCTCGGTTTCCTCGAGCGCATGCCATGTCCACATCTGCGTATAGCCTTCGACCGAACCGCCGATGCGCGTCGCGTCTTCAAGCAACAAGCCCGCGAGCATTGCCGTGTAGTGCTCGAGGCACACCGTCACCGCGAGTTGATACGAATGCGGCAGGATTCTGCGCCCGAAGTTGAGAATCGCCCAAAGTCGCTTGTCGAGCTTATGCGCCGGCAGACCGGCTTCCTGCAGCAGATCGTTGTATTCGATGTGCTCGCGCGTATGCATGGCTTCCTGGCCGATGAAGCCGAGCACCTGCTTTTTCAGCACCGGGTCGTCGATCTGGTCGCGGTAGTTGCGCACGCTATCCATGAAGAAACGCTCGCCCGCCGGGAATAGCAGCGAAAGCGCGTTGAAGAAGTGTGTCACATGCGAGCCTTGCGGGTGCCAATCGCAGGCACGTTCCTGCGGTAAGTTGAAACGGAGATCATCAAGCCCGCTTGCCGTCCACCTGAGCGGCGCGGCGAGCGCGCTTTTCGACCATGCGTTTCATGCGGCGCGTCTGTATCACGACGAGCGCCTGATACGCCGCCGGCAACGTGCGCGCCAGCCAGTCGGCGGCTCGCGCGTCGCGGCCGATCAGCACGCGCCGTTTGTTCTTGCGCACGCCGTCGAGAATCACTCGCGCGGCTTCGTCCGCGGGGGTGATGAAAAACTTCTCGAAGTCGTCCTTGCCTTGCTGTTCGTTTTCCAGCATGAAGCCGGCCATGTTCGACGAAATGCGGCTCGATTGCGCGATGCTCGTGCGGATGCCGCCCGGATGCACGCAAGTCGCCGACACGCCGCACTTCATCAGATCGAGTTCCTGGCGCAGTGCTTCGGTAAAGCCGCGCACCGCGAATTTGGTTGCGTTGTAGCCGCTCATGCCCGGCTGCGAGAGCAGGCCGAATACGCTCGACGTATTGACGATATGTCCAGAACCAGACGTCTTGATATACGGCAGAAACGCTTTCGTGCCGTGCACCACGCCCCAGAAGCTGATGCCGACGATCCACTCCAGGTCGGCGTAATCCATCCCTTCGATGGTGCTCGACAGCGCGCGGGTAACGGATGGCGCAAGAGGACGGTTAGACGCTCAACTCTAAGACACAGCGGCCGAGATTTTTCGCCATTGCTGGCTTATAAAAGCCGCCGCAGCGCGAGACGATTCACTTGGCGGCCAACGCCGCGGCGACTTCGCGGTTCTGCCAGACGTTGTCCTTCACGGTGATTTTCTGCGGAATCAGATGCGCGCCGTAAAACGCGTCGGCGACGACTTGCTGCGAGCGCGCGATCTCGTCGGTGACGGGCGTGGTGCCGTACGGATAGCGGCGCACCCAGGTTTCGACCAGCTTCTGATCGAGGCCGACCTTCGGCGCGATCAGCGCCGCTGTTTCCACCGGATGCGCATTGACCCACAATCCGGCGGTGCGCAACTGACCGAGAATCGCGCCGACTACATCGGGGTGCTGCTGCGCGAAGTCGCGCGTCGCTTCGTAGAAGTTATACGGACCGTTGAGCTCCGAATAGTCGGCCAGCGTGCGCGCCTTCAGCGCCTGTTGCGCCGATGCATAGTAAGGATCCCAGATCACCCAGGCATCGACGTCGCCGCTTTCGAAGGCGGCGCGCGCATCGGCGGGCGGCAGATAGACCGGACGAATGTCCTCGTAACGCAGGCCCGCTTTTTTCAGCGCTTCGAGCAGCAGATAGTTCGAGCTCGAGCCCTTTTGCAGCGCGACGCGTTTGCCCTTCAGGTCGGTCACGCTGCGCAGCGCCGAATCGTTCTTGACCAGAATGGCTTCTGAATGAGGTCCGGCCGGCTCCGCGCCCACGTACACGAAGCGCACGCCGCCGGCTTGCGCGAACACCGGCGGCGGGGCGCCGGTATAGCCGAAGTCGATGCTGTCGGCGTTCAGCGCTTCGAGCAATTGCGGTCCGGCGGGAAATTCGAACCACTTGATGCTATAGCCGAGCGGCTTGAGCTTTTCGTCGAGCGAGCCTTGCGCTTTGAGCACCGCGAGCAAGCCCGATTTCTGATAGCCGATGCGCAGCACTTTGGCCGGGTCGCTGCCGCTGCCGTTCGTTTGCGCGGTGGCGCTCAATGTCGTGAACGCCGCGAGCAGGGCGGCGGTGAGGTGAAGCGAAAAACGGGCGTGACGGTCCATCGGTGAATCTCCATTGCGTTCGATTGGTTCGTTCGCCGATCGTCGCATGGACGTTGCGCCTGTCAAACGAAGCAATGGAGATTTGAATATGACGTGTGCCGGGGGCCTCGGGTTGTACCGACGCGCGTGTGTCGATGCGCGAGAGGGCGCGCCAGCGCGCGTGGGCCGCGTGCACGCCTACTTCCCGCGTTTGTCCTTTCTGGCCGTAGCGCGCTCCGTCGCCGCGCCTTCGAGCGGGTGGCCGAGCTTCTTCGCCATGATTGCCGCGACGCGGTCGCCAAGGTAATCACCGGAGGCTTCCTCGAGCGCGCGGTTCATTTCACTCTCGACAAGCACCATCGCCAGCGGCCGCACGCGCAAGATGGCGTCGACCAGAGCGGGCACGTCGGCAGGCGGCGGCAGCGCGTCGGCATCGTAACGGTCGAGTTGACGAACCACGAGATCGACCAGCGCTTTCGCGACCGCGTTGAAGTGCGGCCTTGCGATGCCCACGGCGTCAAGCAGATCGGCAAGCGGAATGCCTTCCTTCGCCAGGGTCGCGCCGGCGGCCAGCGCCGTGGGGCTGCCCGACACGAAGGACAGGCCGTCGCGCTCCAGCAGGCCGAGTTCGACCGCCTTGCCGAGCACGCTCGGCGAGGCCTTGTCGCCGAACATGTGCAGCAGTTCGATCAGCGAGTACTTTTTCGGCCGCTCGCGCGACCAGCGGCCGCCGATCGCGGTTTCCAGACCGAGGATGGAGCGCAGATCGTGGCCTTCGTCGACCGCCATGATCAGATCCTGGATGTTCGCGAGCGTGTAGCCGCGTGTGAGCAAGTGGTTGATCAGCTTCAGACGTGACACGTGCGTGTCGTCATATATGCCGACCCGGCCGCGCTTTTCCGGCGGCGCGAGGAGGCCCCGGTCCTGATAAGCGCGCACGTTGCGCACGGTGGTGTCGGTGACGCGCGCGAGTTCGTCGACGGTGTATTCGTTGCGCGCCGCGGCGCTTGTCGGCGTGTTCGAGTCGGCGGGTGAGGGCTGGGCGGGCGGCGGCGTGTTGGGCATGCGAGTATTTTAACGCGGCGTGCCGTCGAATGACTGGCCGGTTACCTATACCGCGGTGCTGCGCAACCGGCCTTGGGATGCCTATGAAAGCGCGGCGCTTCAGCCGCGTTACTGCGCCACGTCGTGCGGCGGGACCGCATCGCCCAAGCCCAGCGTGCGTTGCATCAACGTCGTGTCGAGCCAACGGCCATGCTTGAAGCCGACAGCCTTCAACGTGCCGGTCAACTCGAAACCCAGTTGCGTATGCAGCGACAGCGAACCGCCGCTGCCGCCGTCGGCGATCACGGCCACCATCTGGCGCCACGGTCCCTTTTCGCATCGCTCGATCAGCGCCTGTAGCAACACGCGCCCCAGGCCTCGCCCACGATAGGCGTCGCTCACGTAAATCGAATCTTCGATGGTGTTGCGATAGGCGGTGCGCGGGCGGTACGGCGTCGCATAGCAATAGCCGGCGACTTCTCCGTCGATCTCGGCCACCATGTACGGCAACCCGTGGCTGCGCACCGATGCGAGCCGCGTGCGCAAATCGTCGACGGAAGGCGGCGTTTCTTCGAACGACGCGACGCCGGTCAGCACGTGATGAGCATAGATGGCCTGAATCGCGGGCAGATCGGCTTCGGCGGCGTCGCGCACCAGCGGGGCGCCAAGCGGCTGGGTGGTGCTTGCTTCGCCGGAAGGGGATGGCGAGGGCGTGGGGTGGGTGGTGCTCATACGGGGTCCTGTTGTGGCCGGTGGGTCTGAGGATACGTTTTATCATGCCCGTGCCGCGCGCGAATTTGAAGGGAGTCAAAAATCGCCATGACCCGCGTGGTCACCAGTTGTCACTATCAACGTATGTACAGGTGGTTGACGCTTGCTGTTTCAAACCGCCCGCCGCACTGGCGCGGCTCGCGAGAAACGCCGCGCACCCGCCACGCATGCCACCACCACGACAGTGACCAGAATCATCGCGGGCGGCACCTGTTCGTGCAGTAGCAGCCCCGCGAGCAGCAGGCCGAAGAACGGCTGCAGCAACTGCAGTTGCCCGACACCCGCGATGCCGCCGAGCGCGAGTCCGCGATACCAGAACACAAAACCGATCAGCATGCTGAAGAGCGACACGTACGCGAGACCCCACAGCGCTGCGTGACTGACGCCGTCGAACGAGGCGGGCCGCGCCCACCACGCGAGCGGCGCCATCACCGGCAGCGACAAGACCAGTGCCCACGAAATCACCTGCCAGCCGCCGAGGTGGCGCGACAGACGCGCGCCTTCGGCGTAGCCCAGGCCGCATACGACGATCGCGGCCAGCATCAGCGCATCGCCGACGGGCGAAGCGTCGAGGCCGTGGCGCAAGGCGAACGCGACCACGGCGCCGCTGCCGAGCGCCGAGAACAGCCAGAACGCAGGCTGCGGGCGCTCGCCGCCGCGCAGCACGCCGAAGATCGCGGTGGCGAGCGGCAGCAGGCCGATGAACACCACCGCATGAGCGGAGCTCACGTGACGCAGCGCCAGCGCCGTCAATAGCGGAAAGCCGACCACGACGCCGAGCGCGACCACCGCCAGCGGAATGAGGTCGCGCCGGGCAGGGCGGGCCTGGCGAAACGCGAGCAGCAGCAACAGGCCCAGCGTGCCGGCGATCGTCGCGCGCGCCACCGTCAGAAACACCGGATCGAGCCCTTGCACCGCGATGCGCGTGGCGGGCAGCGAGCCGCTGAAAATCAACACCCCTACCATGCCGCTTATCCAGCCGTTCGTTGTCTTGTCCATCGGAATGAAGTCCATGCACATGAAAATGGAACTCATAGCATCCGCTTTCGGGCGGTAAACGGTAAGCTACGGATCAGTACAATTCGTACAAACTGTACCGAATACGGAGCAGTACAGATGGCGGAAAGTCGGAATAATCGGGCGTCGTCGGGCACGCGTGTCGGCACGGTGATGGACAGCTTGCGCGAGCGCATTGCGAGCCGTTCGCTGATGCCGGGCGCGCGCGTGCCGTCGATCCGCGTGATGACGGAGACGCTCGGCGTATCGAAGTCGACGGTGGTGGAAGCGTATGACCGGCTGGTCGCGGAGGGCGTGATCGTGGCGCGGCGCGGTTCCGGCTTCTTCGTGTCGGGCCATGCGCCGCCGCTCGCGCTAGCCGATCTCGGGCCTAGCCTCGATCGCGAGGTCGATCCGTTGTGGCTGACGCGGCAGTCGCTGGAAGCGGGTTCGAAAGTCCTGAAGCCGGGTTGCGGCTGGATGCCCGCGTCCTGGCTGCCGGAAGACGGCGTGCGTCGCGCGCTGCGGGCGGTGGCGCGCGATCCGCAGTCGCCGCTCGCCGATTATGCGAGCCCGTATGGTCTGCCCGCGCTGCGTCAGCAACTCGCGTGGCGGCTCGCGCAACACGGCGTGGAAGCGCCGCCCGAGCAGATCGTGCTGACCGACGGCGGCACGCACGCGCTCGATCTTGTGTGCCGCTTTCTGCTCGAGCCCGGCGATACGGTGCTGATCGACGACCCGTGCTACTTCAACTTCCAGGCGCTGCTGCGCGCGCATCGCGCCCGCATCGTCGGTGTGCCTTATACGTCGTCCGGGCCTGATCTGGCGGCGTTCGAACGCGCGTTGACCGAGCACCGTCCGCGGCTTTATGTGACCAATTCGGCGATCCACAATCCGACCGGCGCGACGCTCGCGCCGGCCGTCGCGCACCGGCTGCTGAAGCTCGCGGGCGAACACGATCTGCTGATCGTCGAGGACGACATTTTCGCGGACTTCGAAGAGGAAGCCGCACCGCGTCTTGCCGCGTTCGACGGGCTCGCGCGCGTGGTGTCGATCGGCAGCTTTTCGAAGACGCTGTCCGCGGCGGTGCGTTGCGGTTACATCGCCGCGCGTGCCGAATGGATCGAGCCGCTGATCGATCTCAAGCTCGCCACCTCGTTCGGCAACGGCCAGCTCGCGGCAAGCGTCGTGCATCGTTTGCTGGTGGATGGCACTTACCGGCGGCATCTGGAGTCGATGCGCGCGAAGCTCGCCGACGCGATGGGCGAGACCGTCAGGCGCCTCGGCTATGCCGGCCTTGAAATATGGACGCGGCCACGCGCCGGCATGTTCGTGTGGGCACGCCTGCCGGATGGACTCGACGCGGCCGATATCGCGCGTCACGCGCTAGCCGGCAGTGTGGTGTTCGCGCCAGGCAATGTGTTCAGCGCGTCGCAATCGGCGGCCGGTTTCCTGCGCTTCAACGTGTCCCAATGCAACCGCCCGAAAGTGTACGAGGCGCTGCAACGGGCGATGGAAGCATCCGCTGCTTCGAAGGAGCGGGCGCGCGCCTGAACGAACGCGTGCCGACCACCGACTTATTTGCACAGCAGAAGCAGCCGTTCCTGATCCGTGCAGGCGGAGCGTGGTTTTTGCGCGGGCCGGGCCGCGGTTGCCGTTGCGCTGACTGCGGCGTTCCGGTTCGCGAGACACGCGCGCAGATGCTTCTCGACCGGCGGGTAGTATTTCCATCCGCGCACGAGGCTCGGCAATTCGAGCTTCACCTGCTTCCACTTCGGGTGGCCGTGTTCCTGCAGATTGTCGAAGTTCGCGCAGAGCGAGTCGGCAAAGTGATTCAGATTGCCGACCGTGTCGCGCAGACCGTAATCGTAGGTGACGAGAAAGGCCTTCACGGTCAGCGTGGGAACGTCTTCCTTCAGCCAGTTCGGATAGCTGCTCGCACGGATCGTCGCGGGGAAGTACGTCTGTTTGGCGCGCGCTGTTTCGGGCGCGGCGGGATCGACTTTCACCAGGCGGATCTGTTGCAACAGTTCAGGGTTCATGTCGTTGAACAGTTTCGCCGGCTGCCCGACCACGATGATCGCAACGTCCACTTTCTTCACGATCAAGGCGGCCAGCGCGTCCTCGTTGCTCAGATGCTGGACGTTCTGCTCGGGAATCGCCTGGCCGAACATCAGGTGATAGAGCGTCGTGGCCGATTGAGCGGTGCCGCTGCCGATCAGACCGATGCTGATGGTCTTGTTCCTGATGTCGGCGAAGGTTTTCAACGGTGAGTCCGCACGCACCACGACGTTAATTTCCTCGTCGTAAAGCGGCATGATGAGCCGCAGCGGGCGGATCGCGGTGCCTGCATCGGCATTGCCGGCGTTGGCCATGTCGATATAGGCCTGATAGACATCGGACTGCACCAGCGCGAGCTTCACGCCCGGTTCGAAGCGCATGCGCTGCACGTTTTCGGCCGAGCCCTTCGAGGCCACCACTTCGAGGTCGATGCCTACCGGCTGGGCAACCCATTTGGACAGATCCTGACCGATCTGGATATATGTGCCTCGTTCCGGACCGGTCACGATCTTGTAGTGCGGGGGTTCCGCGAAAGCGAACGAAGACACGGCCATCAGCATCAGCCCTAGCCACCCCGTCAGAAGTTTCTTCAGCATGGTCTATCCGCCTATGGTTCAGGTTGGAACCGCCTCTCGCGCAGGCGCGCGCGAAGCACCGGTGAGCCGGTTTGTCAGTTCATGTTCAATTCGGTATGCGTGCAATGTCCGTCTGTTGCCGCGCAAAGCCACGCGCTTGTGCGTGCGGTACGGTTTGTCTTCTCCATTCGGTATCCAAACTATTCGCTACCTGAAGGCCGGACGCTGGCTGACGGGTTGGCGCCGCTCGCCGGCGCGCGGTTCCAGCCGGAGGCTTTAATAGCGCGCTCGCGCGCTTCGATGCTGTTGGTGTCGAGCGCGGCCGCGCCGGCGGGCGGTGTCGCCGCGAAGGCCTGACTATTCGCCGGTATACCTTTGGGTAAAGGTGTTTGCAACTGAGCTTGCTGCGATGACAATGGCGATGGCGAGGCGGCTTGCGCTCGTGCCGGGCCGCCTGTCGCGGCGCGCGGGTTGAGCGGCTTCCAGCCGGTCTCGCGAATCACGCGCTGCAGAATGGTCTTCGCGGCTTCGTTACCTGTATCGATAGCGAGCGCCTCATCGGCGTGCTGGCGCGCGCAGGTCCACGACTGTTGCGTGGCGCAGAGTTGTGCCGCTTGCAACGCGGTGTCGCGGCGCGCGGTCAGTGGCCTCAATTCGGCCGCCAGATTCTGTGCGTCGGTGTTCTCCGGTCGCAGTGTTTGTGCGGCGCCGAGCGCGGCTTGTGCCGCGGACAGATCATTGGCGCGAAACGCGAGGCGCGCGGCCCGCATGGCTTGGTCAGCATCGCCAAAACGCGGCGTGGCGGGTTTCACAGGCGCTTCAAGTGCGGGCGGCGTCACGGAAGTTGCCGGAATTGCCGGCGCCGCCTTTGCTGCATTGCCCGAATTGGCCGGCTTGACCGCGGCCGCCTGATTCGCCGACTGAGCCGGCGCATAGAGCGCGATCGTTCCGGTCGTCGTTCTGGCATCCTGATTAGTTTCGGCGAGCTGCCCGTTGTCGCCGTTCCGCGATTCGTGGCTGTCGCTGAATAGTGCATAACCGACATAGACGAGGCCGATTCCGACTACCGTCACGATCGCCAATAGCAGCCTGCGAACCCGGAGTCCGGCGCGGCCATTTGAATGAAGCGGACCGGCGAGAGGCGGTATCGGCGTATCCGGTGACACGGCTATCGACGCATGCAGCGCGACCCCGGCAGGCGCGGCTGCGCCGACGCGCGCGACAGGTGCGGCGAGTTCGGCTTCGCCCGGTGCCGCGGGATCGAAGCCGCTGTTGTGCGCCGGTCTGCTCATTGCGCTGGCACGGCTGCCGGGAATGACGGTGCGCTTGTGCGGACCCGTGTCGAGCGGATGCACCGCGCCGCAATAAGGACAATAGTCGACTTGCCGGTACAGGGCGCCGCCACACCGATTGCAGGGCATCGGAAAACTATGTCCGGGTGCTGTCTGGGTGGACATGCTGTGGCCCCACCTGTGGAAAACAATGCCATTACGGCATGCTCCGGATCGTGTTGAGGCAGGAGCGATGTCCGCGGAAATCACGATCCATGCGCCGGAGAGTGTCGGGACGCAAGCGCACGCTTGCAATGCCGCCGCTTGCAATATGTGGCGTTTCGTTGCGAACGTCAATCGAAGTTGCTACCTACCTGATGTGCGCTGGCGCACATTCATAGTATGACGAAATACTTCGATGAAACGGCAGTCAATGCTCGCGCAGCGGATGATCCTTCACGAGCCACGCGAGCGCGAAAGCCAGCAACACCACGCAAGCCGCCGCGAGGTACACCGTGTGCAACGCGCCGGCAAACGCATGCAGATAATCATCGCGCAATGCTTGAGGCAACTCGTGAATGGCGGTGGGTCCGAGCGCATGCGGCAATTCGGTGTCGGGCGGAATCAGTTTCTCGAGGCGCGACGCAAGGCCGTTCGAGAATACGGCGCCGAACGCGGCCACGCCGATCGACCCGCCGATCGAACGGAACAGCGTCGCGCCCGACGTGGCCACGCCCATGTGCTTGAACTCGACGGTATTCTGCACGGCGAGAATCAGCACCTGCATCACCATGCCGAGGCCGCAACCGAGAATGCCCATGTCGATATACATCACATGAATCGGCGTGCTGATTTGCAGGCGTGCGAGCAACAACATTGCAACGGCCACGAGCAACGTGCCCGCGATCGGGAACATGCGGTACCGGCCGATCTTGCTGATCACACGGCCGGTCACCATCGACATCAGGAACAGGCCGCCCATCATCGGCAGCATCTGGATGCCGGCTTCCGTCGGCGTCGAGCCTTTGACCACCTGCAAATAGAGCGGCAGGAACGTGACCGAGCCGAACAGCGACACGCCGATGATGAAGCCGATCAGGCTGCTGAGCAAAAACGTGCGCTGTTTGAAAAGCTCGAGCGGCATGATCGGTTCCACCGCGCTGCGCTCTTCGTGGATAAAGCCCCAGATCGCCACCAGCCCCATTCCCAGCGTGAACCACAGTTGCGGCGACGACCACGGCAGGATCGTGCCGCCCTGGCTCGTGAACAGGATGATGCAGGTGAGCGCGCCGGCGAGAAACGCGGCGCCCATATAGTCGATGGTGTGCTTCACGTGGCGCACGTGCGGCTTGAACACCGCGCCGATCACGATCAGCGAGACGATGCCGAGCGGCAGGTTGATGTAGAAAATCCAGCGCCACGTGAGATGCTCGACGAGAAAACCGCCGAGCAGCGGTCCGACCACGGTCGCGAGACCGAACACGCCGCCGAACACGCCTTGATAGCGGCCGCGGTCGGCCGGCGGAATCACGTCCGCGATCGCGGCCATCGTCACGACGAGCAGGCCGCCGCCGCCGAGCCCTTGCAGCGCGCGCAACACGATCAACTGGGTCATGTCCTGCGCGATGCCGCACAGCGCGGAGCCGACGAGGAACAGGACGATCGCTGTTTGCAGCACGATCTTGCGGCCGAACAGATCGCCGAACTTGCCGTAGAGCGGTACGACGATGGTCGAGCTCAGCAGGTAGGCGGTCACCACCCACGACAGGTTGTTGAGCCCGCCCAGTTCGCCGACGATCGTCGGCAGTGCGGTCGAGACGATCGTCTGATCGAGCGCGGCGAGCAGCATTACCAGCAGCAGCGCCGGGAACAGCAGACGGATCGGCGGGTGATCGGCTGCCGTGGTTACCTGCGCGCCGGTGCGCGTTAGCTCGGCAGGTTGAGTCGTTGTCGATTGATCCATGGCAACACGATCTTGAAATTAATTAATGTAGAGATTAATATATGCGACATCGCTTCACACGTCAAATTGGCTGCAATGGCAAGAATCCCGTCCGATGAGCAAGAGGTGAAGGTGAAACGCGCGCCGCGTGATACGGCGGCCGTGAAGGCGCGCAAGTCCGCGAAGCAGACTGGGCGGGCCACGGCCGGCGGCGCCGCGAGCACGGCACCCGCGGCGCCCGCAAGACGTCCGGGCCGGCCTTCGGGCGCCGCGCGCGGCCCGGAGCAGCGCGGCCGTCTGCTGGATGCGGCGCTTGCGCTGTTCGCGCGGCAGGGCATCGTCGATACCACGCTTGGCGAGATTGCTCGCGAAGCGGGCTTCACGCCGGCGATGATGCATTACTACTTCAAGACACGCGATCAGCTGCTCGACGTGCTGATCGACGAGCGTTTCGCGCCGCTGCGCGCCGGGCTCGGCGTGCCGTTTCAGGAGCATGCCGACGATCCGGCGGCGGCGCTCACGAAGCTCGCGCAGCGGTTGGTGCAAGTGGCGAGCGAGAATCCGTGGTTTCCGTCGCTGTGGGTGCGCGAAGTGATCAGCGACAGCGGCTTGCTGCGCCAGCGCATGCACGAACGGTTCGGCAACGCGCAACAGAAGGCGTCGCTGCAATCCATCGCGCGCTGGCAAAAGGAAGGGCGCTTGAATGCGGCGCTGGAGCCGTCGCTCGTATTCGTCACATTGCTTGGTCTGACGATTCTGCCATTGGCCACCTCGAAGCTGTGGCGCGACGATCCCATGCGACGCAAGATCGGCGGCGAAGAGATCGCACGGCATGCGGTGGCCTTGCTGGTGCAGGGAATAGGTCCGAAGAAAACGGATTGATACGGCTACGAATTGTGCAGGCGCCGCAAGTCCGAAGCCGCCGCGGCACGCAACATGCTACCTCTGGGGTGGATGTGAACGCCGCGCGGAATGAGCAACGTCGCCGGCGCCGCAAGGAGAATACGAATTTCAGAAACGACGCCGGGCGGGAACGGCTGTGCTAACGGGGCTTGCACCAACCGCCGCGGCGAATCGGATGTCGGCTATCGGTTAGCCGTCGCCAGGCGCCGAGGGCCGTTTTTTCATCCGCGTGCAATTTTGGCGCGCTACTGTGCGCACGCGTTGCACCCGGGCCATGCCTTACAAACGTGGGCCTGACTGCAACTCGGTGCACGAAATCGAGTCGGAACCATGAACAGCAACAACGCAGCCGCGCGAATCGGCGGCAAGCAACAGGGCGATACGCTGGCCGAGTCTGACGGCCTAACCGGTTTTTTAGAGCAACAACAGAACATGAATGGAGCATTGAGACTCGATCAGGCCACGATCGTGCTCGTCGAAGACGACCCGGATAGCCGGGAATCGCTGACCTTGTTACTCGAAGCGGAAGGTGCGCATGTCGTCGCTGTGGCGGATGCGGAAGAGGGTGTCGAAGCGGCGCTGCGGTTGTTACCCGACGCCGTGGTGTGCGATCTGGAACTGCCGGCCATGGATGGTTTCTATCTGATCCAGCGGCTGCGTGATCACGAGATTCGCGGCGACCACGCGCCCTCGGTGGCCGTGGCGCTCACGGGTCATACAGACGACGCTTATCGGTTGCGCAGTATCGGCGAAGGCTTCCAGCATTTCATGACCAAACCGGCGTTGCCGGAAGATCTGGTGACATTGCTGCACGACGCGATCGACGCCCGCTCGGCGGGTTGATCGTGGGTTGATCGGCGCGACAGCCGGCATCATCTGTTTCTTTCGACCGCGTCTTCGGTTGCAAGAACTCGCGCGGCAACGCTTGCGCCGCGAAACCCGCACCGCCGCGTTCGCGACAAGGCATGATCCCAAGCGCGGCCCGCTGCAAAACCGGTTGCCGGTACCGCCGTTATTTCGCGGTGGCGACGGTTGCCGCTGAACCTGTGCCGGCGGCCGCCGCTTCCGCTGCCTGGCAGGCGGAACACAGCCCCTTCAATTCGATTTCATCGCTGGCGGGGCGGTAGCCCGCGTCTTCGATTTGCGCGACGAGCGCCTGACGCAGCTTCGGCTGATGCAACTCGGTGACGCTGCCGCACTGCTGGCACACCACGAGGATGCCGTGCTGGCATTGCGTCAGATCGTGACAGACGGTGAACGCATTGATCGATTCGATCCGGTGCACGAGCCCCGCCGACAGCAAAAAATCGAGTGCCCGATAGACCGTGGGCGGCGCCGAGCCGGGGTGGATCTGGCGCATCTCGTCGAGCAGCGAATAGGCTTTGGTGGCGCGCCCCGAATTCAGCAGCAGTTCGAGCACTTTACGGCGGATCGGCGTGAGCTTCTCGCCGCGTTCGCGGCAGTATTCTTCCGCGAGGGTCAGTGCGGCTTCCTGCGAATCGCCGTGCGTGTGCCCCGGCTCATGAGAATGATCGGAGCCGGCTGTAACGGCTTTCGCGGCGGCGGTCGCGGTGGGCTTGGCGGTCTTCATGCGTCGATTATAAGGGCCATCGCGCCTCGCCGTGCCGGCGCGAGGCGCGCCTGCCCGCCACGGCTGTGCGCCGCGACGCGGCCAGAAGCACGGCAAGAGGCACGAGAAGAAGCGCGATAACGGGCAAGCTCAACCGCGCGGCGAAAAACGCCCCGACCCCTCACGTCAGCGGAAAATCGACGTATTTCTTGAAACCTGGCCGCGTGGCGATGCGCGAATACCAGCGCTCCAGATTCGGCAG
>WNGR01007095.1_pt1 | contig 16595 bp, 22 predicted proteins | sample 5407581 | NCBI WGS metagenome assembly WNGR01 (sample SAMN13153383, study PRJNA577476) | soil metagenome | isolation source: 80 cm soil or saprolite under Garry oak tree replicate 2 | place: USA:California | collected 2016-06-15 | reverse complement strand
AGCCTATGGGGTGAGTAGAAGTACAGTAGAGCGGATCTGCCGACTCTTTCGAGAGCAAGGATTGGACGCGGCGCTCTTTCGCCGTCCCCAACCTCCTCGGCCCCAGAAACGCAAGCTCGATGGAGAAGCCGAAGCCCACGTGGTGGCCTTGCTCTGTGGAGAGAAACCAGAAGGGGCAGAACGCTGGAGTCTGCGGCTTGTGCGGGAGAAAGTGGTCGAACTGGAGATCGTGGAAAGTGTCAGCCATGAAACGGTGCGACAGGTGTTAAAAAAAATGAACTCAAGCCGTGGCTGAAAAAGAGTTGGTGTATTCCGCCAGAGGCCAATGCCAGCTTTGTCTATCACATGGAGGATGTGCTGGCAGTTTACAAAAGGCCTTTTGATGCGCGTTTTCCACTGATTTGCATGGATGAAGGAGGCAAAACAGTGCAAGCCAGTATCCATGAGCCTTTGCCTATGCAGCAGGGAAAAGTGGAACGAGAGGATTACGAATATGAGCGTGAGGGGACGTGCAGCGTGTTTATAGCTGTCGAACCGCTTGTGGGCAAACGCATCATCGAGGCCAGGGCTCGACGCACCAAAGCCGATTGGGCCTATTTCATGCGTGAGCTGATAGAGGTTCACTATCCCCACGCCGAGAAACTGGTGCTAGTGATGGATAATCTCAATACCCATTCTCCGGCTTCCTTTTACGAGGTCTTTGCGCCAGAGGAGGCATGGCGGCTCTCTCAGAAATTGGAGATCCATCATACCCCCTTACATGGCAGTTGGTTGAATATGGCCGAGATTGAACTCTCTGTGCTGGCTCGCCAAGCTTTGAGTGGACGTATCCCTACTCTGCAAGCGATCCAAGAGCGCATCGCCGCCTGGCAAGAGCGTCGTAACCAGAACCAGGCCACTATTTCCTGGCGCTTTACCACTGCTGATGCTCGTATCAAACTCAAGAGGCTCTATCCGTCAATCGAAGTTTGACAGAGCACTATGGGGCATAGCCCCCCTGGGAGAGCGAGGGGCCTGCCTTCGCCGCCAGGGCCTTGAGCAGTCCAAGCGACTTCTGGGCTTGAGGGAGGGCACGGCGAATCCTCGGCCGTCCCCTGGGTACCTGTTGCTGCTTACAGGCCTCGCTCAGCTTCTTCCAGCGAAAGAGCCCATCAGGCCGCAACTCACCCCAGTAGAGCGCGTACTGCTGCATCAAGCAGTGCCAGCTCAAGAAGGGCAAGCGAAGTTGGTACTGCCCGGTGGTGAATGCGAGGACGCGCTGATGAAAGGGGACGTCGTAGGCGATGATGGTGTGCCTCCGCTTGAAGATGCGCGACAGTTCGGGCCAGATGTCAGGGAAAGTGGGCACCGCCTGCACATCTGGATCGGTCAAACCGTGGATGGTCGTCGCTTCCGGGTCGATGAGGTACTGGGGGCGCAGCAGGGTATGCAGGAGTACCTCACCATTGGGACGAAGCACTGCCAGTTCGATGACCTCGGCCCATGAGTGGAGGCCCGTCGTCGCCGTGGCGAGGAGCACCCAATCATCGGCCTGCATCAGGTCGTGCGCCCATCGGCACACCGCTTTGCGCTGTCTGAGCCACTCCTGCTCGAAGCGGCAGGAATCACAGCAGAGCGAGGTGAAATGCTTCCAGTCTTCATCGCTCTCCGGCCGCCAGCCGCACCACTGGCACCAGGCTGGCCCGCTTCCCCACCACGCCTTGAGGCGCGCCGCCACGTTGAAGCGGGGCAGTTTGGGCAGCTCGAGCGGAGTTGCCTTGCGCACATCGAAAAGCCAGAGCCAGTGCGGCTCTTTCAGCCGGAAGTAACACGCATCGGGCGGACCAGCGGCCTGGAGGTGGCGACGATAGAGCTCCGGTTCGGATACCAGGTACGAAGGGAGATCGTCGACGCGATAGCAAGAAACCCCAGGACATACCGATCGCGGGGGGTTCTTCCACGTCCACTGGCACACGGTACAGCGATAACGCCTTCCTTCCCATTCGAGGTGGTGCTTTCTTTTGCGTGGTTTGCTTTCCATACTCGTCACTCCTGTTCCGTTTGCTGCCCGTGAGTGCTCGCTGCCTGAGATGAGCATCTCACCGTGTAGACCCGCTTCGGTAATGATGAGAACGCTGAGACGGCTCGGAGAGCAATGCGAGGAGCAGTCGTAGAAGGCCGCGCTCAGTGTTGTCCCCCTCCAGGAGATCCTTGAGATCGAGATGCAGGCAGAAAGACCTGTACTCGTTCAAGAAACGCGATGCCAGGTGCGTGGCCTGGCCTTCCACACGGTGGGAATGGTCGTCGCCGTCCCGTTCTCCCGACGGACAACCGATGAGGCAGCCCTCCAACGAGAGGGCTGCGGTACGAACTCAGGAAACCAGCGCCTCCAACCAGTCGGCCAGATCCACCAGGCGCATGCGCTGCGGGGTCTCGGAACGGTCAAAGGGATTACAGACGGTCATCCGGCGTAGTTCGACCGTGTCGTCGTAGAGGCCTGCGTTTGGCTGGCGTCATCCCATGCTCTCGCTTCATCCAGCTCATGAACGTTGAAGGCAGTCCTCCATCCTGTGTCTGGATACACCATTCTCGTCTCTCTGGGGATCAAACAAACTCCTGATTCACTTCAGGTTGGAGAACTGCTCTCCGCTCCAACAGAAAAAAAGTTCGTCACGTTTGCTGTCAGTGGTCATCCAAAGTGATGCGAGCACTGGCTCCTCTAGGGGCGTGGAGTGCTCTCACACCTGTTCCTGGGCAATGTCAGGTGGGATAGCGGGAGAACCCTCGCAGGTGGATGATGCTGACGGTGTCTGTCCTCCTTTCACTAACTGATGCACTCTTCTTGATACAATGGTGCTCAGCCGACCTTGCCAGTCCTGCCATACGTTCACTGTAGCGCATTTGTGCGGCCAAAAATGGTCGCCCGGCGACAGCTTTTTCCGCGAAAGGCCACGCTTTTTTCTTCGCTTCAGGGGGGTGAAATGTGCGGGAAAGTGAATAGCGTGCGGCTCCAGGAGCGGTGGGAAAGGGATCGAAATGCAGATGAACAGGTGCGTATTAGGAAATAGATACGTATCAATTCGGCGCAATGCTGCTCTTCCGTGTGGTGCTCCTATGAAATGGGTTGAAGAGCATCGCTGCTGTTGGAGCAGCAACCATCCTCACCTGGAATGATGCACGGAGTCACCCTTTCTGGCGACTGCTGTGAACATGCTGCTCGCCGATACCAGGGAAGCTCCACATGGGAATGCGTGAGAGCATGCGGGTAGAAACTGCAGCGTTGCTTTCGGCGGGAACGTCACAGACGGTGTCTGACAACGCCGACGATTCCCTCAAGCTGTCAGACAACAGGGAGTGAAGCTGCCAGACAGCTTCAATCGGGCTCCGGTTCCTGTCTGACAGGTGTTTCAGGCGCCACTTACGTGTGCTCCTAGAAAATGGCATGCACGCTGAGCTCCAAGGGGCAAGGATAGTCGCCTTTGCCCACGTCTTTCACCAGCGCTTGTGCGCGTGCGAGCAAGTCCTGATTGTTTTTCGCAAGGTGATAGTGCCGACCATCGTAGAGCATCACTTGCACGCCTCCCAACAGGCCTTTGCGAAGAATCACCGTCTGTGCTCGGAGATCTCGACTCTGGAGTGGTTGTATCATGCTCGTGGCATCTCCTTCTCTCGTTGTGGTGTTTCCTGCTCTTTGGCAGGGATGCTTGTCTACCTCATCAGACGCGAATGGTGAGAGGCCTCTTCCTGATCTTCCAACGGTTTGCTCCCTCTTATTATGCCAGCTTCTTGGTCATGTCGGCCACTCTCAGGGATACCCCTTCAGCAGCCGATTTTCTCCACAGCTTCACGATGTTTCAACATGCATTGTGCCGCTCCACATCTTGTATGAGGTGTCGTTCAAACCGAGCATCTGCTTTGTCAGGACCTGGAGCAGTTTCCTCTCTCTTCAAATTTCCCGCAATACGTTGGGTGAAATCTAACACATGTGAGCGAATGAGCGTGTTACAGTGACTCCTGGGACCGGGAGGAAAGAGAGCAGAGATCGTCAACCAGGATCATGTGCTCGATCGGCTGGAAGAACCTCCCTCCAGGAGAGGGCAGAGGGGATGAAAGCAGAGAAAGAAGCGCTCAGGAAACTGCTCTGTGCCACCCTGGCCGGACAGAAACTGTACTATAATGACTCCCGGCACTTTGTCAGTGTGCAAGACAGAATCGTCGATCTGACCCCGACGGAATATCGGCTCTGGCGGCCTCTGTTGGAGCGTGCGATCCAGATTCAACGCCGGGATGACGATCGTCTGCTGGAACATCTGTTGATGCGCGTCGAAGAACTGGCGGCGCTGACAGGTCTGGAGCGCTACCTGGTGCTCAGACATCTCGGGAAGGTGAAGGAGAAATTCCAGGTCACGCCCTTTGCGATTGCTGGTGATGCGCGCCTGGGCTTTGTGTTCCTTAAAAAGCCCGAGAAGTAGAGTATCCATGCCTGTAAATTTCGTCTGAAACTGTCACAGAGAAAGAGAACAAGGCCGCATTTCCCAGGATTTCATGCCGGGTGGTGTGGCTGCGACGCATGACCTCTTTGGAATTCCAAGGCTCACCCGCACTAGACATTTGGACGCGCCAAGAGATTGTCCCAGTACAACTAGAGTTCGCCAAGCGCAGACCTGCTCGCGTCATTCATCTCCTGAACGTGAGAAATATGGCATCTTTCCTGATGGGTAGCCGCACCCGATGAGATACATCAAGTACGTCACATTGCCCAGTTCGTCGGCAGGCTGTGACTGACCAATGCAGGTCGCGCTCCGCTGCCGTATCTGAAGGAAGACAATCTCATCGCCTGCTGGTAGATGGGCTTTCCATAGAAGATGGACGAAAAGCAAGAGTGAGTGACGGGTTGCCAAAGACCTCAATACAACGCTCGACCAGATCAATTTAGGTGAGGTGTCCTCAGGTCGAGGAGCCAACGGAGGGTTGCTGTTCCCTCGGCTATCCCATCCACCTGATTTCCATCGTCCCTGCTGGATGAGGATGAACATGCACATGGAGAAACGCCTCCCATGATGGATAGATAGCTATGCTACTATACCCTGACTGCTTGTCGTTGATATCTGATCGCCAGCATACAACGACTTGACCGGTATGGAAAATCACTCCATCTAGGACGCGACCGGTGCCGCTAATACCACTTTCATCTACATGCCGGAATAAGGTGAATAGACGGGGCTCATTGATGGCATTCATGTCTGCTCCCTCGAATGAATGTTGACTTGCAAGGCTGGTAGGTGTATTCTCGCTGCCTTTTGATATTCGTAGACAAGGAACAGCGGGTGGTGCCCCTGGATGTGCCGCCCGAACTCGATCGCTGCAGGGGCAGGCACAGCAGCGAACAGATGAACCTCGTACGCATGATTATACGTGACGCGTAGGAATTCGAGCAACGTGCGAGTCTCATATCCGAACCTCTCGAGCCGCTTCCGCGACTTGAGGAAATCTAGCCCTGGTTCTTCGGCGCGAATTTCATAGACGAGTGGTTCCTCCCCTAGCGTTGCCTCTACTTCGGAGCGTTTGACCAGATTACTGACTGACAGCAGGAGGGCAATTTTGCGTCTGCTATCGACTGTCGCCTCTGGATAGAATACCTTGTAAAACTCCTTACCTTCCTCTTCCTCTGCTTCATTCTTCCAGATCCAGTTCTGTGCGTCGCGATGGCGCTGGTACAGATCCACATGATCGATATCGCCAAGGAGGTATCCAAAGTAAATCAGCAGCGGAACAGGAGCCAGAGCAAATACTGAAAGGTTCTTGATGTTCCTCTTATCAGATCGCTTGCGGAGGTGGTTGCGCGTTTGTTCGGTGATACTCTGCGTCGCGACCGGGAAAAATCCCTCACTTGCCGTCGCGATTGCCATCCCATTGAGATCGATGATGGTAGCCGTCTCTTCAGCCGGGTACTTCGGCAAAATGGCCCGGAACGCCTCCGCCTGGTCGATCATGATCGTGCGCTTGTCAATGGGTACCTGGAGCAGAAGCACATGCGTCTGCGCATCCTCCTTCGCCTCGGTGAGCATGCGAACCCGCAACTCATGCTCGCGCTTGAACTCGCGCAGCAATTCCTCTGGATACTCGACCTCCCGCGCCTTGTCATCGATAATCTTGCCGTGATCACGACAGGTCAGCATCAGGTTCTTGATGTCCTTCTCCAATTGCTGAGAGCGCACGATATCACCTCGTGGGCCATCGGGGCTGTACGCGACGATGTGCGAGATTACGGCGAGGTTGGCACGCTTTTGCGTCAGGCTGTCTTTATAGAGGAGCTTGTTGCATCCTCGGAACTCGCACCGCCCAGCGGCGCGAGCCCAGAGTTCGCGTTGAATCTGCTCAGGAATAGTAGGTCGTGTATTTTTCTTGCCCATAGTGATAGTATCTTACAGCAACTGGAGCGGCATCAAACGGTGATGACGGAGCCTCTCCCAGACGCGCACCTCCGAAATTCCAACAATGACGAAGAAGATCGGTTCACTGAACCGATCTCTCAACAGCTTCTGCTGCCAGCGCAAGCGATCAATAAGGGAAGGGATGGGACACAGTTCCGGATGCGTGTGCCACTCACCGAGGTAGGTACACGTCCCGCTGCTCTCCTGCCAGGCACGATCGATCGCCTCCTGGTGCCGTCGGCGCGCCCGGAAAAACTGAAAACGACTGCGCCGGTCACCCGGCATCGGCGTGGTGACGTCGTCGACGATGATGTCATCGGTTCCCAAGATGTGCCGACCCAGGAGTATTCCCCCGGCTTCAGCTTTCTCAGGAGCATCCTGGACATACCGGCGCATCACAGCTAGCGCGGAGGGGCCAATCTGAAATCGCCCTCCACCAACACGAGCGAATGTCAAGCGACCTGCTGCGAACCTTACTCGCATCATGAGGCCTTTCCCTCTTGTGCATTACAGATTCGGCATCGAGTGCTCCGGTACGCATACCGGTGGCGTCGGAGGTCATCTTCCGTGGCCCTAAAGCGAGGTGAGAGGCGGAATCCCTCTGCTATGAAGTCTGTAGCATCGCCCTTCCACGAAAACAGCGGATTCCCAGGTTCTTTGCCTGTCAGGGCATCGACAGCCAGCCGAGCCGCCATGGCAGCCGTCCTCGCAGCGTCCATCGCGCCATAAGGGGTATAGAGGCTCCCACAGCCGGAGAGGGCGCGCCCAAATGACTGTCCTGGCGCGGCAAACGCAGCCCGGTTCTCCAGAAACTTCTCATTGCCCACAGGCGATGTGTAGAGGCACTCGAAGCACCCCCCGCCAGGGGCGTTGCGAGTGAGGAGCGCGTGGCCCCCGATGCCAAGTGGTTCGAGCCAGGTGAACACGACAGTAGGTCCACCTCGCAGCGCATGAGCCTGCGCGTTGATCTCCAGCTCGACGGTCGGATTGCCAATCGCCAGCACCAGCAGGTCATAGTCGGCCAGCTGGATCGACCCCTCGGTGAGCGCCTTTTCAATCATATTGGAGAGTGCAGTGACCTGGACGTAGGGAAGTTCTGACTCGATCTTTTCCTTGAGCGCTTCCACCTTCCTCCTGTGCCAGTATCGCCGCCCCAGGACGTGACGGAAACTATTTTCTGGGATGAGCGCGTCGTGGTCCACCAGCGTGAGATGAAGCACGCCAGCACGGGCGAGTTCGAAAGCCAGGTACCCTCCGACAGCGCCACACCCGACGAGCAACACCCGCTTTACGCCGAGTTCCGCAACACCACCCCCACGCTGAACAAGATAGCCCCGATCTAGCCGTTGGAGCTGCAGTGGCACCAGGCATCTTGCCATTCCATCTTTGTGCAGGGGATGGTGCCGCCCAACCCCATCGTATTGGATGCCGAAGAGGGTCGCCCCGCCTGATGGGCGAGGGAGTTTTACGATGACATATTCTCTACTATGCGTACGCCTCTTTAGCAGCTTCTTGAGCTGCACCTTGTTGGCTCTGGAGACAGAGGCCAGGAGAGTGCGACGCGCTTCCTTCGCGGTCCAGAATGGACCGTCATGGCGCGGGGGCACGACAGGCATTCCAGATTCCAGGGGAAGGTACAGAGCCTTCTGCAAGGTATATTTTCCTCCAACGTCGGCCCCGTTGCAGAATACCGAAATGTCGCTCTCACTACCCGCGACGGTAATATGCTTCTCTGCCTCGTCAGTGGCGATGATCACCCGCGTGACCTCACCTGCAGGATCAAGCACCGAGTCGCCCCATATGATCCCAGGGAGTTGACGCCAGTACGCCTCGAATTCATCGGCGAAATCGGTTCGATTCCGCCCCACGACGCCATCAGTTAGCACATGTACAGCTCGCTCGAAGGCTTCCTGCACGACCTGCACTGGTCGATGCCTGTCCATAACGAGTCCCTCTGGATCAGCGAAGCAGACCATGCCACGCCCATCAACATGTGGGATGACGCTGAGTGCGTCCCAGGGGCGCAGGAAGAAGCGGGGCAACGTGAGGGGGAAGGAGCTGTCAAGCACGAGCCAGAGCGTCGCTTCGTGACCCGCGATGGAAATTTCCCCCGCCAACACTGCTGCGTCGGCAAACTCCGAGCTCTCTACGCGGCGAGGAGTTCGGAAAAGGCCGAGTTCCTCTACCGCGCGCAGCACTTCATCGGACCAATTTGTATGCAGTGCGGTCATTTAGGCGCTGCTGCTTGAGGAAACGATGGCAGGCGCATGCCTCTTGGCTGTCTCCTCCTTCGAGGGTACAGGGAAGTCTCCACCAAACACGTGCTGGAGGTGCTCACATGCATCGACCGGGTCAACCTCGACTGCCGCCGCATCAAGAGCCTCCAGTAAATCTTTCAGCCTTTGCTCGAAGTCTTCCATCTGGCAGTTCGTCATCCGCTCAAAGAGATCGTTGTTCGGTTCGACGGGAAGGGTGACGGCAAGGCGTCGAACCGACTTCTGTTCAGCGTCGTCCCAAATATACGGGAAGCGGTTCAAGGTGGCCCGTACAAGCGCCCGCAGTGCTTCTGGGTCATCGGCATCGTGGTCGAAATCATCGGTATAGGTCGGCTCGAGGTGATCGTAGGCCAGGATGGTCAAGCCGATACCCCGGGGTGCGGCGTTGCCATCCGTCGAGAAGTTCTCATCCTTCCACCGTTTGAGGTATCGAACGATACGGCGAAATTGATCGCGGTCGGTTCCCTCTTCAAACCGTGCAAGAATCGTATCACTGAGCCCCTGCGGGTCCGAGACTTCCCAGAAGCGGTACTCTTCCGTTGAATACTCTTTGCCTTTCGCGAGCTGATCAGCACCGTCTGCGTTCATCTCTCCGTCGGAATAGACGGCGATGTCAACGTGGTAAATCTGTTCGCCTTCCTGTTGGTAGAAGACCGTCACACAGGATTGGCGAATACGTACCTCCTGCGTGTGGCCATCAAGCGCCTCGTGAACACGCTGCTTGAGGACGACCGGGTCAGGATAGTCCGCCGTGCTGATCATAAAGTACAGCCCCTGGTCGATGTCGTAGTCGCCATCCAGCGGCTTCGTGCCCGTGCCCATCTCGTAGCTTCCCTGGTCCCGGAAGGAGAACGCCGGGCACTCTTCCCCGTACGCCTCAAAGATCTCCGGCAACTGTGACTCGAGCTTACCTTTGATTATGTCCCGCTTCTCGCGAAGAATCTGATTCTCCTCGAATCTACTGAGCTTGATTGCCTCGTGGAATGCTTCGAACTGTTTCTGAATACTCATCCAATGAAACTCCAGTACAATGTGTTTACAAATTGAAATCTCACCATCTCTCCACCACTCTTGCCTCTTACCTGCTATGATACTGTAGCTGATGCCACTGGCGACACTGCTACGAGATCAGCTTACTGATCAGCTATTGTAGTGAGAGGACGAGATTACTTGCTATAATAGCAGTTTCCTGCTAAAATTGCAAGTGAAGGAGGAGCAGGAGATGATCACACCAGAAGAGTTAGGGCAAAGACTTCGCAAGGTTCGCGAGGATGCTGGGATCAAGCAAGAGGAAGCCGCGACAGTACTCGGGCTGGATGCAACTGTCATTGCGAAGATCGAGCATGGCAAGCGCGGAGTAGGTGCGCTGGAACTGATGCGCTTGGCAACGTTGTACAAAGTGTCAGTCAGCGAACTACTGGTCGATGCCAGCCAAGGAGAAGTAGTTCACCTACGAATCGCCATGCGGGTAGGTGCGGCTCTCGATACCAAAACTGCCGCAATGCAGCAGCGCTTACAGCAAATCATCGGTGCTGATCGATGGCTGCGTCAGCATGTACAGGGCCCATCAAGTCTATCGTTGTGGGCCTCGACGGTAAATAGCTTGCCATCGAGTATCAAGCCCTATGAACGGGGCTATACGTGTGCTATTTTGTTCTGTAATAGGTATGGATTGACCGCTTCGCCAATAGCGGATGTGGCGGTGCTAGCGGATGAAATCGGGGTGCTGGTTTCCCATCTACCCCTTGGGGATCATCAAGCACCTGACGGTTGTTCGGCCCTTGATCCCGTTAGTGGTCTTGCGTATGTGCTGATTAACAGCGATAAACCGCGAACACGGCGCAGATTCACGGTCGCACACGAACTGGGCCACCTCGTTCTTGGGCATTTGCATGAAGGGGAGATGGTACTCGATGAATCTCTCAATGCCCCTCACCCCCACGAAACGGAAGCAAATGCGTTTGCGGCGGGACTATTAATGCCAGAGGAGGGTGTCAGGGCTTCTCTTACACGCCTACGCTCTCGCCTGGGGGCTCAAGCCCAACCACTCGAATGGGTTGTGTGGTTGTCTGCGTCCTTTGGTGTGAGCGAGGAAGCTGCCGCATATCGAATAATGAACCTTGGCTTACCCGAAGCATGCGGAGGAGCGATCATCGAAGTCCTAAAGGCTGCTAGGGAAGATTCGGATATACTCAGGCATACGAGGGCGCATTTAGGGCTCGCACCTGTAATGTCCGACGCCGAACGCGGTGTTACGGAGGTTGGGCCCGCGATGCGAGCCCGCATTGCAAGAGCACTTGAAGACGGCCTCATATCCGTACAACGGGCTACCGAAATGATGCATGTCCCGCTTCAGCAAGCGTATCGTTGGATCATTGAGTCCGGACTACACGTGAGTGATGCAGATGCATGAGTATAGGATAAACGATGATTAGAGCAAGACGAGCACAAAATATACATACGCGCAGCGAGCTGCGGAAGCCACAGATTATCCGCTCGCTGGAATTGTTAGAGGCAGGCATGTGACGATGCAAAGGAGCAGCATGGAACAATTCAGTCAAGAAAGCATACAACAAAGAGTACACTTATCTGTAGAGAGGCTACAGTTTCAGGATGCCTATCTTCTTGGGATCGACGGCAATGAACGTTCTATCACCCATAGACTCGCCATGTATTTGCAAGATGAGTTCGAGGGATGGGACGTTGACTGCGAGTATAATCGTGATCATCATTCGCCAGATCACGTGAAGCGGCTTCAGCCATACACAGATTCTATTCGAGCAGATGATACTGACGCAAAGACCGTTTTTCCGGATATCATCATTCATCATCGCGGAACAACTGACAATTTGCTTGTGATCGAGGTGAAGAAGAGTACCAATCAAGAATCTGATGAACGAGACGAACAAAAACTCCAAGCGTTTAAGAAACAGTTAGAATATCACTACGCTCTTTTTCTCCGCTTCAACACCGGAAGGAATATTCAGGAAAGCCAAGACCCACTGAAGACAAAGAAGTGGTTATAAGATAACTTTGCCGAAGCGATAATTGGCTCGCTATCCGGTCCTCTGTTATTCGAGCAGCCGCTAATAAAAGAAAGAGGTCTACCTCCTCTCCATATCTGGTCACGAAACATGATGGCTGACAGGTGGTCATAGCAGCGCCTAGTAATGTGATCATCGGCTCATGTCCAATCTTGGGGGATCGGTTAATTGAAGAGTTTTTCCTGTCAACTTCCTGAGCACGTTTTTGAATCGGAACGATTTGGTAAGCTCATCATTGCCCCAAGATTGGACATGGGCCTGAGGGTTCTCGCGTTTACACAGATGGTCACCAGCCTGCTCGTTGCAGCGTCACGGAGTACAGCGTGCGATAGGGCAGGCTATTTCTTTGTCGATCGGCTCTCTGAAATGTCAGCGCCTCGTCTACAATGACGCCGTTGATCCACTCGTTTTTTGTCGTAATGATGAGATCCCAGGTAGGAACCCGGTACAGTACGTGGTGCAGCCAGGGTGGGGATGCTGCTGAAACGGACCGCCCGTGTCGTTCAAAAAAGGCCGGAAGCTGCGCAGTATGGATCATGCCAGCCTCGGAATCGTAAATGGCGCTGATATCGGCCAGTTCGGAGAAGCCCACCCCGACAATGATGTAGAGTTGCTTGCAGCGTGCGTCGAGCTGGCAGAGGTAGCGCTTGAGATCATAAATAAACGAGGTGGTTTTCTTCAACGGGTTGCGGTGTTCCTTGGTGAAGATGCCTTCGCCATAGTTGCCGATCTTCTCCTGCAGCAGTCGCGAATCATCGAGGCCATCTACCACCTGCTGTCGGACGAAGGTCCCTCACTGCCATCCTTGTTCGACGCGGTATTTGACAGGATAGGAGATGCGGCCTTTATAGTTTTTGATTTCGACGCAGAAGAGGCTTCCCCGCGTATAAATGAGAAAGTCACTCTCTAAAAACAGGCCTGGTTTGGTTGGATGAGGGACGATGGGGTTGTTGATGCAGATGGCCTGTCCGTCATCTAGGACCTGCTCAGCGTAGAACTCTCCCAGCGCACCAAAGCGGGATTGCTCATCCAGTTCAATCGTCGAGAGTGTCTGAAAGGCGCGCGTTAGACGCTGCGCTATGGACATGGTGTGCTTCCTTTCCCTCCATTGGATGTCTGATTGGGAAGAAAAGGCAAGAACCATGCACGATATGGATGCATAGTCATGCTGGATTTCGCTTACGTTCTGGTTAACGGAAGTTTCAGAGAACCAATCACCAAGAAAGTCCCTTCTTGCTCAACCACCAACTGATACCTTTGCTGGTGTGGTTCTCCTACTACATGAAACGCTTCATAGGCTTGCTGAAGCTCCTGCCAGAACAGCGCGGAGCCATACACCTCCCCACGCCACGTGGCTTCTTCCTGCTGCTTCTGTAAGCGCACCAGGGCCTTGCTCTTTGGCTCAACGACGAGAATTGTGTGGATCTCTGACGCGGTGCCGCGCTGCACGTGCTTGCGTTTGCTGATCTGACAGTCAGGAAGACGCCATTGCAAAAACCACCGGAACGCTGGATCAAAGAGCGCGTCAGGAAAGACATCATCATTCTCCAACACAAATGTCATCTGACACGCTTGTTGCAACAGACTCGCTATGTTCGCTTGAGGCAGACTGATCGCTTCCGTCTCAAGCGGCATAAAATGCAAGGGCTCTGCCAGAAAATGCCCGCTTACGCTCTCGGCGGTTTTCTCCACCACCAGGAAACTGCTGGCCAGTGACCCCTGCAAATCCATCACTAGCCTTCCGCCGCTGTGTAATTGCTCCACCCAAGCCATGGGAAGCGTCGCAGCGCTGGCGGTGGCAATGATCCGATCATAGGGAGCGCTTGGCTGCCATCCCACTACCCCATCTCCGACGACGACCGTCACTCCCGGCCCAAGCACCTGTTCAAGCACGTGTCTGGCCTGCGCAGCCAATGGTGCATCCCGTTCGATGGTCACCACCTGCTCAGGGGTACCTGTAAGCGTCGCGAGCAGGGCGGCGTTATACCCTGACCCGGTGCCTATTTCGAGTACACGCTGGCCCGGCTGCATATCGAGCGCTTCCAGCATCGTTGCCATGATCGAAGGGAGCGAGCTGGAACTGACGGGCCAGCGCCGTTCATCGATTTTGGTGACGAGGCTGGCATTGCGATACACGGCTGCCAGATAGTCCTCTCGACGCATCTCGTGTGCCGAGACGAGCTTCCATGCCATCGTGCGGCTGGTTGTTTCCTGCTCATAAAAGCACGGAACGAAAGCCTCGCGCGGAACGCTCAAGAACGCCTGCTCGAGCACAGGCGAACGAATTGCACCTGACTGGAGCAGGACATCTACCAGTTGCTGGCGCAGGTGCGCAGCGAACTCATCCTGTGTGGAGTGAGAAGAGCGGTATGCCATATTCATAAACGATAGTCCTCAGGAGAGACGAGTAAATCGGCCATCGCCTCCTTGACCGGGAAGCGATCGAGGAGGTGGGTCTGCAACCAGTAAAACTGTCCATTGGGGTTCAGATCGAGAAACGCATAGTCGCCTTCCGGCGTCAGGAGAAAGTCCATCGAGGAGAATTGCAGTTGAAACAGACGGACAAGCGCCAGCGCCTTGGCTGCAACGTCCCCTGGAAGAGTGTGGATCGCGTAGGTGAGATCTTCATACCCTTGCCGAAAATCAAGCCTGCTGCGTTCGCTCTGCTGCGAATGAATCTCAGCGGCAAATACCTGACGTCCGATCACCACGATGCGGAGGTCAAGGCGCTTAGGGAGATATTCTTGGAAGAGATGAGTGGTAGCGCGCACCCCCTCTAACGAGGCAAGATGTTCCGGCAGCACACGGCTGGTGTAAATGAAGCGTCTTTCTTCCTCCTCAATCGCCCCTCTGGAGACCGCCTTGAGGACCACCTGTCCCTGGCATGCCTCATAAAAGGCGCGGGCCGCGCCAGGGTCATTGGTCAGCAGGGTGCGTGGTGTGCGCAGTCCAAGCTGTTGCGCGGCCGCCAGTTGCAAGGGCTTCAGTTCCGCCCGGCGAATACTGTGCAACCAACTGACCCAGAGCGTCTGCTGCAACGCAAGGCTCTCCAGGACCCCGATGATGCCACGGTTGGCCTCTTCCTCAAGAAAGGTTCTTTCGCCAGGCGAATATGCCGCTGGTGCTTTGTACTGTTTGGGCCGACGCCACCAGATGCTCGCCAGCGAGTCCAGTGGAACGTGCTGTTCCTGGTAGCTGATGCTCCCGGACCACCCGTCCTGACGGCCATCAAGCGTTGCTTGCAAGGCCACCTCTTCAGGAAAATCAGCGAGGTTGAAGCAGACCACAGCCGAGCCTCTGGCGCGAATGGCTTCCGCGACTGGTGGCATATGTGGATCAGGTGACCGGGTTAGAATGAGCACGTTTCTCATACCTGCACGCTTTTGTTTCCATCGGCTCCGTGAGGGTGTCCTTCACCTTGAGCCTGCTCACGAATCGACATCCTCATCCTCTTCAGAATCGGTTTTCACGCCTGCTCACGAATCGACATCCTCATCCTCTTCAGAATCGGTTTTCACGATCCCATCCAGGCTGGTTTGCGTTTCCGTTTCAGCGCCCCCTGTCTGATCTCCCTCACGAGTGGGGACGGTTTTCTGTGCAAACAGCAAACTAAATGGGACAGAGAGAGAACCAGCAGGAACAGCGCGTTCCGCAGGTGTTTCCATAAGAGGCTCCTTTCGTCGTTCACGCAGTCACCCGGTACGGTGACGTATCATAGGTACGCTTGTCTCAGCTCTCTCACGATTGACCTGTTTCCATTGTACGATATAGGTTCCCAAGAAGGTAGAGGTAGAACAGAGATCCCTTCCCGATCTCCAAACCGGCGAGCTTTTGCACAGAACGCCCTTGAGCAGGCAGGCGTACGTTCTAGCCTCATTGGTCCCGTGTACTCGCTTGATTGTCCACAATGCGCACATACCCCTACACCGCTTTCTTTGCATTCCCCTGTTGACTTGTTCTGGCCTGGTGCATTGGTCTGCCTGAAGGTGATTGAGGCATGTTCCTTGCTCATGGAGCGAAACCACACGCTGTATAAGCGCTGCCTCTGGCGTCATCTGCTGGATCAGCGTAAGAAGCTCCTGGATGTGGAACGGTTTCAGGACCACGCGTTCCTGAGCTGCCAGGTCTTTTTGCACCTGCTTACTCGTCGTCAGCACAATGATCTGCGGATGCTCACCACAGGCGTCAAGCCAGCGCGTGCGGAGGTGAGAGAGGAAGTCCGCCGCGTGGATGTCTGGGAGACTCAGATCGAGGAGCAGCAACGCCGGACAATCGCCAGATGACGTAAGCTGGTCTATCCTGCTGAGAGCAGCGTGCCTTCCGGCACAGATTGTGGTGCGATAGCCTGCCAGTACCAACGCTGTATTGAGCAACTCCTGGATCGCCGGATGCTCCTCGGCGATCAGAATGAGTGGTGCAGCGAGGAGGGTATCGGGCTTGGGTAGCGCTCTGTGTTCGTCTTGCTCGTTCCGCTCAACGGTCGTCATCGTTTTCATACCCACTCCTTTCGTGTTGCCTGGAGAGTCCTCGCCGGTGTGGCGCATGTCCTTCCTCAGGAAGGAACATCTACATACGAGCCTCTACTGGCGTTCAGTCGTGCCTCTTGTGGCGCTTTTGTCGAATGAGCTGTGCTTGTCCACATACACAAATCAGAATAGCGGCCCCAGTGCGCTCGAGCGAGGCGATCACCGCCTGGGCTTGTGGAACCGCAAGATAGAGCCGCGTCCCGCATGCCACACAATGCAGTTCCATATCCACGACATCATCAGAGCCGATCTGTTTCCTTGCACTCATAGCCCTCCTCTTGCTGTGCGGAATGCTTCTTACCAGTGAGACACCGCTGTTGCTCGCTCGTCAGCACA
>WNGR01003720.1_pt1 | contig 16599 bp, 17 predicted proteins | sample 5407581 | NCBI WGS metagenome assembly WNGR01 (sample SAMN13153383, study PRJNA577476) | soil metagenome | isolation source: 80 cm soil or saprolite under Garry oak tree replicate 2 | place: USA:California | collected 2016-06-15 | reverse complement strand
CGGCGACCCCCACGCGCGCCTTGACTCGGCCGCCTGATCACGGCAGAAGATGCCGACGATCACGCGGGAATAGCTCAGTTGGTAGAGCATCAGCTTCCCAAGCTGAGGGTCGCCGGTTCGAATCCGGTTTCCCGCTCCAGATTCGGCAGGATTGACGCGGGCTTCCGGGGCCGACCTGGGAGCCCTTCGTCTTTCCGGGCGGCGTGAAAACCTTGCCCAGGCAACGGACGCGAGGCGTAAGCGCGCCGGCGCGCTCCGGATTCCTCGGTGACCCTCAGCTCCTCAGTTCAGAGGCGCGAGCGTATCGACGGCCGCGGCATCGGCCCTGGCTCGACGGCGCGCGCCTCGTCCCGATGGAGCGCGCCCGACTCTGCCGTCCGGGGCCCCGATGCTAGTACGCATCGAAGAACTCTTCCTCGGTGAGCCCGGCGTCCTTCAGGATTCCACGGGCGAGTCCTTCCTTAGCGTCTTCCCGCGGCGGACCGGATCAAGCCCAGACCTGCTTGCCCAGTTTCGTGAGCTCCTCGCGCTCCGCAGTGGTGAGGCCGGTCCGGCCCTTGGAGGGGTCGGCGCGCGCCTGGTTCACTAACCCTGCAGCGCCGAGGCGGGAAGGTCGAGGTCACGTGCAGCCGCCGAGACCGACTTGCCCTGGTCCAGCACCAGCCGGACGGCGCTCACCTTGAACTCCTCGGTGAAGCTCCAGCGCACCCAACGTGGCTTCTTCGGCTTCGACTCCCGGTCCATGTGGGCCACCGTATCTCGCTTTCGTTTGGCGTCAACGGAAGCGGATCGAGCCCAGGCCGCCTTGCGGTGGGCGCCAAGGAAGAGGCCGCTCTCGGTCACCCGGAGCTGGCGCTGCGAGAGCTCGATCGGCAGGCGCCTCATCGATCGCCCTCTTACCTCATCCGCCCGACACCGGCCCCCGGCATGCGTGTGGGTGCGCTCCCCCCACACCGTCGCCGCCGCTCTCCGCCGCCTCCGGCCGCTATCACTCGACGTGAATTCGTCGCTCTGCTAGCGTGGTCGCCGCCTCGCCCGGACGCCGCGAACGGCTCAGGCGAGCGTGAGCCGCAGCGCCTCTCCTCACCCCACTCCCCACGGAGCACAGGAACCATGAACTCTCCTCCTCCCCGCCCGTCGAGACGGAACGGAACCCTGGCCGGCGCGTTGGCCCTCGGGTGCCTCCTCGCCTCCGGTGGGTGCGCCACCGCGACGCGCGTCGCGCTGGGCGACGTCCAGCGCTCGCAGATCGCCTCCGTGAAGACGGTGGCCGCGCTTTCGCAGCAGGAGCTTGGGGTCGCCATCGTCCAGTCGACGGCGGGCGCGAGCGCCGGCCTCATCGGCGCCGTCATCGACAGCAGCGTGAACAACTCGCGGGTCAAGACCGCCGAGGCGGCGGCGGTGCCGGTCCGTGACGCGCTCGTCACCTACGACCCGAGCGCCGCGATCGGGGCCGCCTTGAGCCGCGAGCTGCGCCCCATCGCCTGGCTCAAGCGAAACAGCATCGAGACGCGCTCCGTCGCCGGCAACAAGTCCGCCGTGGCCGAACTCGTGAAGAAGAGCGGCGCGGACATGCTGCTCCTCGTGCAGACCGACTACCGGCTCACGCCCGAGTTCGACGCGCTCGTCGTCACGGCCAAGGTCTCGCTGTTCCCGCTGACCGCGCCGCCGCCCGCCGACGCGGAAGAGGGCGGCGAGCCCCCCGCGCCGGCGCCGGTCTACTTCAACACGCTGACCGCCTCCACGCTGCTTTCCGGCTTCCAGAAGGGGATGCCGCTCGACGCGGCCGCCCGGCTGTGGGCCGCAAACGGTGGCCAGGGCGCCCGTCGGGCGCTCGACGGCGGCCTGGGGGAAGTCGCGCGCCTGGTCGCGTTCGATCGGCAGCAGGGCGCGCCGGAAAAGGCCGCCTACGAGCCGCCGGCGGAGGCGAAGACGGTCGAGGTCCCTGCCAAGTACGCCTCCGGGAACGCGCAGGGATACGTGGTGCGCACCGAGGGCGGCCGCTTCTGGGTCCGGCTCCGCTCGGGGGAGCTGAACTCGGCAGGGACGCTCTAGCCATGACCCCGACCGCCGGCAGCGCCGGGCGCCGGACGGCGGCGGCCGCACTCTGCGCAATGGCGCTCGCCGGGTGCACCGCCCCGGTCCGCCTGTCGCGGTCCGACCTGATGCGCGACGAGTCGAGCGATGACACCGTCGATGGGGGGTTGCCGCCGGCGCCTCGCCCCGACGCGGCCCCGATCGCCATCCTCCCGGTCGAGGACCGCCGCCCGGATCCGAACAGCCTGGGCGAGGTGGGCAACAGGTCATTCGGTAGCTCCGAGCTGAAGGGCTGGGTGGACGAGCAGCTCGCCGCGCTCGCCTCCCCCGACTTCGTGGTCGTGAAGGGACCGGCACCGCGGCCGCCGCGCCTCACGGTCCGTCCGCGCATCCTCAAGGCCTACGTCGGCGCGCTCGACGTGACGAAGAGCGCGGTCATCGTCATCGAGGTCGAGTTCGTGCCTGCCGGCGGGGCATCGGTCTCACGCGTCTTCCGCGGCCAGGACGCCAGCCTGAACTGGGGGAATGGCCAGGGCGAGGTCACCCGCGCGCTCCAGCGCGCCACGGCGGCGTGCCTGGAGCAGATCCGCGGCGACATAGAGCACCGGCTGCGGGCGGGCCGCGCCTGAGGCGCGGGGGGCCTGGACCTCACCCCGCCTCACGCGCCGCCCTCCCCTCGCGCGACCGCACCTCGAGCGCGGCGCCCACCGGCTCGAGCGAGAAGATGAGCGCGGCCCGCACCGCGGTGGTGTGGCGTTGCTTCTCATCCAGACGCTGTCGCACGCCAACGGGCAGGTGCTCGTCGCGGTCGGGAACACGGGCGTGGGCCTCAAGCCGGACGCGCGGGGGCGGATCTTCGACGCCTTCTACACCACGAAGCCCGGCGGATCGGCATGGAGCTGTCGATCAGCGGATTGATCGTCGACAGCCACGGAAGTCGCCTGTGGGGCCCAACTGCTCCTCGACCTTTTCATCAACGCGGCGAGGCGATGAGCGCCATGTGATGTGAAACGGCCGCGGGAGCTGGCTTGGCCCGATCGCGTGGACACCAGGGTTAGTGCGCACGCTTCTCGGGCGACATCAGGAACCGTCCAGGCAAGGTTTGGGCAAGGTCCTGCCCAGCCGAGCGGGATTCATCGGGCCCGAACCAGCCTAGAACCTGCGTTTTGCGCCTATTTCCGAGGGTCCCGCGCCGCCCGATCAAATTCCCAAGCTGAGGGTCGCCGGTTCGAATCCGGTTTCCCGCTCCAAGTAAATCAAGAGGTTCCGTCGCGAGGCGGGACCTCTTGGCGTTTCTGGGCAACCGGCTGGGCAACCTTCTTTCGCGGTGGGTTGCGGACGCCGGCGACTGCTCAGTCGAACCGATGACCGTAACGTATCCCCAACCGGTCGAGCCCCTGGTTCGGCCGGGCGAAGCTGCCATTCGACAGGTGCTCCCAGATGACCGAGATGCCCGCGCGCCCGTGCAAGCGCCAGCCGGCCTCGAGCCCGATGTGGAAGAGGAAGCGCGATCCCAGCTCGCTGCGCTGCTGAGTCGCGCGATGCAGCGCACCGTCGTGCCACGCTCCACCCAGGAACGCCTCCGCGAACGGCCCTGCACGACACGCATGGCCCCAGTCGAGGTCGGCGTAGACGTCATCCGTGTAGCCGGCGAGATTCACGGAGGCGCCCACGCGCGGTCGGGGAGAACCAATTTGGCGGAGGATCCCGGGGCTCACGAAGATGACCTCGCCGCTCACGTTGACGCCGCGCTCGTGCCGGTGGTGGAACGGGTTGGGGAACGTCAGCCCCGCTCTGTCAGTGAACGCCAGGTCGTTGCTGAGCACGCCCAGGCGCAGCTCGGAGACGACCCCCCATAAAGCACCGGAGGCCCGGATCGGGCCGGCGATCGGCGCTCGGCCGGACGGAGGGGGCGTGAACCATTCACCGATCGTGAGGCCGTTCGTGAATATGCACTCATCCAGCAGCTCCGCGCCGAGGACGATCGTGCGGTTCAGGCGGTACGCGGGGTGTACGCCGACGGGAAAGCTCCGCCCGTCGTAGCAGTAGGGCCACGTGAGGCGCGCGAGCTCAAACGCGACCGTGGGGCTCGGAGGGGAAGCGACTGCCACCTGGGCGAGGGCGCACAGGCACAGGCACCCTCGCGCGGCACGGCCCACGGGCTGATGCCTCATTCGTGATCACCGCGCACGCGCACGTCTGCAGCTCGGAACCGCGGTCCGAGAGGCGCGTCGTGCGATGAGGTAGTGAACCGTCTCGCGAGGGAGTTGCCGCGACTTGATGGGTCGCAGCGTGCCGCGCGACGCGGCGGAGGGCGCTCCCCCGAGAAGCGCCCGGCAGGACCACCCCTCGACGAGCACACCTTGCGGCGAACGATGAGCCGGATCGCGCGGCGCCGGGAGCCGGGCGTCGACGTCAGAGGCCGCGCGCCCACTCGGGACGCAGCGGGATGCCACCAGCCAGCGCGCGGTCCACCGTCTCCACGATCCGGTCTCGGTCGCGCGGCAGGCGCCCCTCGAGCGGCAAGTAGTTGGAGGCGTGGTTGGTGCGGAAGATCGCGGCCGTCGGGGCGGAGGAGACCACGACGATGCGCAGCTCGTTCAGCATCTGCTCGACCGAGGGCAGTTCAAAGTCGCCGCGCTCAGCCAGCGTGCTGATGGGGGTGCCCGGAAGGACCGTCAAGGTCAGGAGCGAGAGGTACTCCGGATCCATCTCGGTAACGAGGCGAGCAGAGCCCTCGGCGTGCTCGCGCGATCGCTCGGTGCCGCCGGCCCCGAGCAGGAAGATGGCCGAGACCTTCATCCCCGCCCCGTGCGCGCGCTTCGCTGCAAGGGCGTGCTCGGCGAAGCCAGCTCCCTTGGCGATCCGTTGGAAGGTGATGTCGTCGCCCGTCTCGGGTCCGACGTAGAGGAGCGAGAGCCCCAGCTCGCGTAGCCGTCCCAGCTCGGCGTCACTCTTGCCGGCGACGTTCAGCGCGGTGGCGTAGGCGCTGACCCGTCGTAGGCGCGGGAAGGCCTCACGGCAGGCGGCGAGGACCGGCTCCCAGTGGCCGAGCTCCATCGCCAGCGCGTCGCCGTCAGCGACGAAGATGCGGGTGACCTCCTGGCCGAAAGCGCTGCCGGCGGTTCGGATCTCGGCAACCAGCTCGTCAGTGGGCCGGACCCGGTAGCTCTTCGTCCGGTACATCGCGCAATAGGTACAGTGGTTCCAGGAGCACCCGATGGTGGCCTGCAGAATGAGTGAGTCGGCCTCGCTGGGCGGGCGGAAGATGGGCTCCTCGTAGTGCATGGCGGGTGCTGCAAGATACACGGAAACACCAACGCGCCGTTCAGCCGAGCTGGTTGCGCACGAGGGCGCGCAGATCGGCGGCGTTGAACGGCTTCTCCAACCGCAGATTCGCAACCCGATCGAGGAACCGCTGCGCCGCTGGCGTGAACCCTCCGCCGGTGAGGAAGATCATGCGCGCGGCCTGCCCCGGGTCGGTCTCCATTTGAGCTCGTGCGCGACGCCCGCCGCCAACGTGCCGATGGATACCATCCGGTCGGCGACCAGCAGGCGCTTCTGCAGGTCGCGCTCGCGGGTGATGTCGCGCACCAGCGTGACGATGGCCAGCTCACCGTCGAAGTCGAGCCGGAACCCGACCAGCTCGGCCGGCAGCGTCGTCCCATCCGCGCGGAGCAGCTCGGTCTCCTTCGGCAGGACCGTCTGCCCAACCTGGATGCGCAGGAGCCGCTTGCGAGACCAGCATTCTTCGGCTCGCAGAGCCGAGGGCCTGGGGTTTGAAACCTTCAACTTCCTGCGAGTGAACGCGGGACAGTTCGATTGTGATCGCGAGGCCCGGTCCTTGCGACGCGGGTCGCGGTGCCCGCCTCGCCCGACGGCCCGCACGTCTGGGAACGCCACCCCGGCGGCGCCTGCGCGCCGCTCGGACGTTACCGGAGGCGCGAGCCGGAGAAGACCCTCCTCCACCAGGTCGTGCGCGAGGAGCTCGAGACGTTCCTCGCCCGCGCTCGCGAGCACAGCGCGCACGGACGCGGCCTGCCGGCCTTCGTCGAGCGGGAGCTGTGCGCCTACCTCGACTGCGGCATCCTAGCCCGCGGCTTCGCCCGCCTCCGCTGTCCAGACTGCGGTTTCGAGCGGCTCGTCGCCTTCTCCTGTAAGGCGCACGTGTGCCCCTCCCGCGCCACCCGGCGGATGGAAGACAGCGCCGATCACTTCGTGCGCAACGTGCTTTCCGCCGGTGCCGGTGCGCCAGAGGGTCCTCTCGCTGCCGCGGCGGGTTCGCTTCCTGGCCGCCCGCCGTCCCGCCCTCGCCTCGCGCCTGCTCGCCGTCTTCACCCGCGCCGTCTTCGCCTGGCAGCGGCGGCGTTGCTCGGTCTGGGCGAGGGCGCCTGCGCCGGGGACGGCGCGCTGCCGTGGCCGGCCCCTCCGGAGGCGCTGCGCGCGTCGCTTCTGCCCGTCTGCCTGCGGCCGCTGGTGAGCGCGGGCGGGGCGCGCGTCCAGCTCGCCAGCTTCCGCGGCGAGCCGGCGCAGGAGCCGCTCTACTTCACGCTTGCCGCGCGCCGGCTCCATGTCGCGCTCGAGTGGCAGCGCCGCGAGGCGGCGGCCGTGGTGGTGGACCCGACGCGGGCGCCGCCCCGGCCCGAGGCGGTGAGCGCGCTCATCGCCGGGACCGCCGCGCGGGAGCGGTCGCTCGAGCTCATGTTCCTGGTCGCGCGCGGTCTGGAGACGGCGCTCGCCGGACTGGCGGACCGGTTCATCGTGCGGGCGTCCTAGCGCCGCCCGGTCGCCCCGCCGCCGGCGGTCAGCTCTGTGCCCCCCGGGACCGAACTGATCGGAAGCTCCACGGCGAAGCAGGCGCCTTGGCCGAGCCGGCTCTCGACGTGGATCGCCCCCCCGAGCCGGGTAACGATCTCGCGAACGATCCACAGGCCGAGCCCCATCCCAGCGAAGCCGGAGTGCGTCACGGCCCGCTCGAAGCGCTGGAAGATCCGCTCGTGGTCATCGGGGGCGATCCCGATGCCGCCGTCTGCGACGGAGAGCCGGGCGGTGTCTCCGTTCGACCCGGCGACGACGGAGATGGGCTTGCCTTTCCCGTACTTGATCGCATTCGAGACGAGATTGCTCACGATGTGATCGAGGCCGCTCTGGTCCCATGCACCCACGACCGGCCCATCGGCCGCGATCTCGAGCGAGCAACCCGCATCGGAGGCTTCCTGCGCATGGCGCTCGGCCACCTCTCGCACCACCGCGCAGAGGTCCACTTGCTCGATGGAGACGTGGAAGCGACCGGCCTGAATCCGGGAGACGTCGAGCAGGTTCTTCACGAGATCGGTGAGGCGACGCACCTGCCGCGAGAGAGCAGCGATCTTGCTTCGCATGAGCGCGGGAGCGTTCGGGAGCTTCGCCATCGACCGCTCGGCGCTCGCGACGAGTAGCGTGAGGCCCGTGAGTGGCGTCTTCAGCTCGTGAGCGGCGATGGCCAGAAATTCGTCTCGTAGGCCGATGGCCTGCTGCGCCTGGCGGTACAGGCGCGCGTTCTCGATGGCCGTCCCGGCGCGTCGCGCGATCTCCTCTGCGAACGCCAGATCTTCGGGGCCATAGCGTCGCCCGGGCTCCGAGACGACGAGCGTGATCGCGCCCAGCACGCTCTCGCGTATCACGATCGGCACGACCATCGCCGACGCCTGGAGCTCCGGCTGCCCGCTCGCCATCACTCGCGCCGCGCCCCGTGAAGCATCCGGATGCGAGCTGGCCAGGGAGTCTTCATCGCGAAGCTCGACCGCGCAGGCATCGGCGAGCTGCGGTACGACGAGTCGCGCGACGCCGGCGAGCGTCGCTTCGTAGTCGAACGAGGCGGACAGCGCCTTGCTCGCCTCCGCCAGCAGCCTGGCCCTCCCTTCCATCACCTCGGCGATGGCGCGTGCGGCGCGCTCCTCGGCGAGCACCAGCAACTCGCGGTCCGCCCTCTGCCGGGCCAGGGTGGCGCCGACCAGGCCTGCGACGCCGAGGTGCGCCTCCAGCGCGTGCGAGGGCAGCGTCCGCTCGCCCTCGTAGCCGATCACCAACGCCGTCTCGGTGCGACCGCGCACGCTGATCGGGAGGACCACGAAGGCGATGGGCGACGGGCCGTCGAGGCTCTCCATCGCCATCAAGCCGGTCTCCATGACCTGGTCGACCGCCCGCCGGAGCACCCCGCGGTCGGCCTCGGACAGGCCGCAGTCCTCGCTGCAACGCGACGGCTCGCAGAAGCAGACGATCTCGGGCGCGAAGATGCCGCGGATGAGGTCGCGGCTCTCGTTCAGGACGTCGGCGCCGCTCAGCATGTTGGCGAAATACTGGGCGGCCCGGACGAATCCCTGTGCGCACGCATCACGGCCGAGGCGGCTACCGGCGGTGGCCATCGCTAGTTCCTCACCGCGATGGGGCGGATGTAGAGATGGTCGAGGAAGAGATCATCGAAGGCCTCCTCCATCGAGAGGTTGATCACCTTCGCCGTCCGTCTGATCTGCGCCAGCGCCGCCTCGGCCTCGTCGGAGACGATGATGTCGAGGGCCCCCTGCAGCGCGGAGTTGCCGACCAGCTGCACGCGCGCGGCGGGGACGGGCGGGAGGAGGCCGATGCGGGCGGCACTCTCGACGTCGAGATGCTGGCCGAAGCTCCCCGCCACGTGGACGGCGCCGAGCTGATCGAAGCGCACGCCTGTGCGCCGAAGGAGCACCTCGATCCCGGCTGCGACCGCTGCCTTGGCGCGCTGCAAGGTGTCGATGTCGGCCTTGCTGACTGCGAACACGGCACCATCGACGGCGAGAGTCAGCGGCTCGCGGAGAATGCGGCCGCGCTCGTCGATCTCGCCCCCGGCCCGCAGGATCGCCAGCATGTCGACCAGACCCGAGCCGCAGATGCCGCGCGGTGGCGCTGACTCGAAGACCTCGCCGCGCCAGACGCCATCCGGCGAGCGCGACAGTCGATGGATGGCGCCGGGCTCGGCCCCCATGCCACAGCCGATGCCCGTCGCTTCGAAGGCTGGCCCGCCGGCGGCCGCTGTCGCCCACAGGCGCTCGCCGTCCCACAGGGCGATCTCGGAGTTCGTGCCGAAGTCGATCAGCAGCGCTGGCGCGCCGTCCTCCGCGAGTCGGCAATGGATCGCGCCCGACAACAGGTCGGACCCCACGAAGCCGCCCAGTGGTTGCACCAACTCGATCGCGGTCGAAGGGGCCAGGTTCCAAGCCTGAGCCAGCTCCGAGACATCGCCCGGCGAGCAGTCGATCGGCGCCTCCCAGCCGGAGGGGTCGAGCAGCGCCTCCGGACTCCGGCCGCTCAGCAGGGTCAGCATGGCGGAATTGCCCACGACCCGGACAATGCCCACGCCAGGGAGGGCGATACCCTCGTCCTGCGACAGATCGAGCAGCGCGCCACCGATCGCATCGACCACCCATCGCCGGAGCCGCTGTGCGGTGAGCTCCCGGCGAGCGGCGGCGTCCAGCCGCCCGATGACGTCGGCGCCCAGGCGTGCTTGCGGATTGGAGCCCGAGCGCATGGCAAGGCGCCGGCCGCTGGCGACGTCGCAGATCGCCACGGTGATCTGGGTCGTTCCCAGGTCCACGGCGACGCCCAACGGGAGTCCCCTTGCGGCGCGGCCCGGCGCGAGCGGATAAGCGGGCTGATAGGGCGGAGCGGCCGGCGCGCGCCAGGAAGAGGGGCGGGCCTGCTCGAGCACGGTGACGTCCATGTCGCCGGAAGGGATGACCTGACAGGCGAGCCGCGTCCTGGCCGCCACGGCCTCCTCGCCGAGGTGCAGCAACTCCGCGGTGGTCGGCGGCCCTGCGGTGCCTTCGTCGATGCGCACCCGGCATAGCCCGCAGGCTCCGATACCGGAGCAGGCCGAGCGCACCCGCGCGCTGCTGGCGTTCAAGATGTCGCGCAGGCTGGCGCCCGGCCGGAAGGAGATGTGGCGGGCGGCCTCGTCCCCCTCGCCTTCGAGGCGGACCCCGATGTGGCGGACGTTGCTGGCCATCAAACCTCGCTCTGCCCGCTCTTCCAGGCGAGGGCGGTGCGCACCATCGCAGCGATGGTGGCCTCCTGCGATTCCGGGGGAATCTCACATCCGGAGGAGAGGATGAAGCCTCCGCGGCGGTCGAAGACGTTAAGCAGCTGGCGGGCTTCACGCTCCACGTCGGCGGCGCTGTCCGTGACGAAGCTCAGTGACTTGATGTTGCCATCGAGGCAGAGCCGGGAGTCGCCCAGGGCCTCGAGCAGCGCTTCGGGATCGACGCAGTAGTCGAAGTTGCCGATGTCGGCGCCCAGCGCCACATAGTGCGGGAGAACAGCCCCGGTCTTCCCGGCAATGTGTAACCAGTTGCCTATTGCGCCAGCCTTCGTGAAGGCGCCGAAGAGCCACTTCAGCCGCGGGCCGATCATCTCGCGGAACAGGCCGGGAGGCACCACCTCCGGGCACGCTGCCGGCTCGAAGACCAGCACGAGATGCGCCCCGGCCGCCAGCTGGGCGAGGCCGAAAGCCTTCCCCACCGCCGCAGTGTAGTCGAGCAGCTGAAGGAACCGATCGGGATCGTCGGCGGCGAGGAACAGCGCCTTCTCGATGCCCAGGAACTGCACCGCCAGGGTCATGGGCCCCTGGACGAGCCCCACCACGAGCGCCTCGTCGCCGCACGCGTCGCGCAGGCAGGTCGCCATCTCCAGCGCCATCGGCAGGCGCCCCGCCGTCCTGGGATCGGGGATGGTCAGGCGCCGGAAATCGTCGTCGGGGGCTAAGGGCGGCCGGGCCACCGCCGGATAGACGCCCCGGCGCGACTGGACCTCGCCACCGGCCGCTTCGGCTTCCAGGGTCAAGTCGAGCACGGCGAAGACCGCGTCGTAGCCGTAGCGAGCCCGCGCCTCGATCTGGCAGGCGGCAGCGACGACCCCCGAGGCCACATAGGCGTCGACGCTGCGGCCGCATGCCAGCGCCGCGTGCGCGAACACCTGCGCGATCACGGGCGGGCGATCGCAGGCCTGGAAGGCCATGGTGCGGCGAATCCGCGCGACGCTATCCATGGCAAACGACCGCCGGGGTCATGGACTCGAGATACGCGACCGCGTCGAAGGCGGTCTGCCCCACATGATCGACGTTCAGGGCGGCCACCGTGCACTGCTTCAGCGCGGCACCGCCGGCCAGCACCCTGACATGAGCCAACCCCGCCCGTGCCAGGGCCGGCTTGAGTGCTCGAACCTGCGGGATGACGCTGGAGATGAGGCCGCTCACGCACACCGCCGCCGCCCCGCACTGCGCCGCCGCGCTGATGACGGCCGCCACCGACACGTCCTTGCCGCAGTCGATCACATGGAAGCGGTTACCGGTCAGGACGATCTTGAGGATGGCCTTGCCGATGTCATGGATGTCGCCTTCCAGGACGGCCACCACCACGTTGCCGCGCACGGCCGGCAGCGCGGCATCGTCTGGAAAGAGCCGGCGGATCACGGCCATCACCGCCCGCCCGGCCAGCATGATCTCCAGGAGATTGAACTGCTCGGCGGTACACTTCTTGTCGAGCGCCGCCATGGCCTTCTCGATGCCGCCGGTGATGATGTCGACGGAGGGCATCCCCCCGCTCACGAGGTCGGCGACGATCCGGAGCGATTGCTCCCGCTCGCCCTCGGTGAGCGCCTGGACCAAGGATTCGAGTTCGGGTGGCATCGTTTCTTGCGATGATACCGCGTCCCTGGTGGGGTGCCTATCAGCGACGCTAGGCTGCGCGGAACGGTCCGACATTCGCGCTCAGCGGCGGCGCGGGCCGTTGAAGGGCTCCGGCTGGGGTGTCGGCGGAGGACAGCCGGGCCCGCCTGGGCTCGCCTGGAGTGCCTTGATCGACAGGCCCATCCGCTTGCGTGCGAGATCTACGGACAGGACCTTCACTCGCACCCGATCGCCGACCTTGACGATTTCGCCGGGGTCCTTGACGAAGCGGTTGGCAAGTTCGCTCACGTGCACGAGCCCATCCTGATGAACACCCACGTCCACGAACGCCCCGAACGCAGCCACGTTGGTGACGAGGCCATTGAGCGTCATGCCTTCCTTCACGTGAGCGAGCTCGGTCACGTTGGCATCGAAGCCAACCTCGCGGAACTCCGCCCGCGGGTCTCGCCCCGGCTTCATCAGCTCCAAGACGATGTCTCGTAGCGTCGGCACACCGACGCCGGCCTGCTCGTCCACGTACGACTGGATGTCGATGCGTTGCGCGAGCGTGCCATTCCCGACCAGGTCTCCCCGTGGCACCCCCAGGTCCTTCGCCATCCGGGTGACGACGGCGTAGCGCTCAGGGTGGACCGCGCTCGCGTCGAGCGGCTCGGTGCCATGCGGCACGCGCAGAAAGCCCGCGCACTGTTCGAACGCCTTGCTGCCGAGCCGCGGCACCTCCTTGATGGCAGCCCGCGTCTTGAAGGGGCCGTGGCTCGCCCGGTGCGCGACGATGGCCTTGGCGAGCGCGGGACCCAAGCCCGCCACGTAGCGCAGCAAGGTCGGCGATGCCGTGTTCAAGTTCACGCCAACCTGGTTCACGGCGCGTTCCACCACGCGGTCGAGCGACGCCGCGAGCGCCGCCTGGTCGACGTCGTGCTGGTACTGACCGACACCGATGCTCTTGGGGTCGATCTTCACCAGCTCCGCCAGCGGGTCCTGCAATCGCCTGCCAATCGAGACGGCGCCTCGCAAGGTGACATCCAGCTCGGGAAGCTCTTCGCGCGCCAGCTCGGAGGCAGAGTACACCGACGCTCCGGCCTCGCTCACCATGAGAACCTTGACCGTGCCCGGCAGGGCAACGAGCCTGCGAATGAAGGCCTCGGTCTCCCGCCCGGCCGTCCCGTTGCCAATGGCAATCGCCGCGGGTGCTTGGGTCCGGATGAGCCCGGCGAGGGTTGCCACCGCGGTCTGCTCCTGGCCGGTATGTGGATAGATGGTCGCGAGCGCTTTCACGTCGCCCTCCGCGTTGAGCGCCGCCACCTTGCAGCCGGTCCGCAGGCCGGGGTCGATGGCGAGGACCGGGACGGACCCGAGCGGCGCCGCGAGCAGCAGCGCCTCCAGGTTCTGCGCGAAGACACGGATGGCTTCCTCGTCGGCGCGGTCCTTGAGCTTGCGCCGCAGCTCGCTCTCGAGCGAAGGCAGAAGCAGCCGCTCTCGAGCCTCGGCGAGCGCGAGGTCGAGCTCATGGGCCAGCACGGGCGGCGCGCCCTTGCGCACCACGCGTGCCCGCACTGCCGCTGCCGCATCGTCGGGCGAGATCAGAACGCGAACGCGCAGGACACCTTCGGCCTCTCCCCGCTCGGCCGCGAGTACCCGGTGCGACGGGGCGTTCATGGCGCGCTCCCGGCGGCCCAGGTGGTCGCGGTAATGGGCGAGCTCGGGGGCCGCTGATCTTCCGCGGGCCACGTCCACCGTGAGCTCACCCTTGGTTTCGAGGAGCCGACGTACCTCGGCCCGGACGTCGGCGCGCTCGGCTACCTGCTCCGCGACGATGTCCCGCGCGCCCTGGAAGACCGCGTCCAGGTCAGGCAGCTCCTTGGCAGGAGCGACGTAAGGCGCGCCGAGTGCTTCACGGCTCTGTGCCTTCGCACCTGGCGCCTGTTCGAGAATGAGCGCGGCGAGGGGACCGAGGCCTCTCTCCCTCGCCGTCTGCGCCCGCGTCCGGCGCTTGGGCTTGTAGGGCAAGTAAACGTCTTCCAGCTCGGTGAGCGTGGCGGCGGCGCCGACCGCACGCGCGAGCTCGGGAGTCAGGATGTTCTGCTCACGCAGCGACTCGAGGATGCTGGTCCGGCGGGCTTCGCGGGCATCTACCCGGGCGGCGTGGTCGTGGATGCGCTGGATCGCCCCGTCGTCGAGGCCGCCCGTGACCTCTTTACGGTAGCGCGCGACGAAGGGGACGGTGGCCCCGCCGTCGAGCAGTTCGAGCGTGCGGGCCACCGCGGCGGGCGGAAGGGAGAGCTCGCGCGCGACCATGGTGGCGCGGTCCGCAACGGCTGCGTGGGTCATGGGAAACACACTAGCGCTTTCGCCTCCTGAAGCCGGAGGAGGCTGTCGCTTGAAGAGGCGCGTCAGGTATTCGTAGGTGAACCTCCAGATTCCCGAACGGAGGCGCTGCAGGGCGTCGAGCTCAGCGAGCCGCGTTCACGCGGTGCGCTACCACGGCTCTTCGCGCCACACGCCGGGCTCCGCAGCCGCGTCGTCCCCGAGTGACAAGTGGAAGGAAGCGATCGACCGTATGGAGGGGGTTGGGACGGAGGTCCCTGGCGGCAAGAAGCTGGCGGCCCTCCTCGACTACCTGGAGCGCACCCACGGGCCGGACAGCCCGGCACCCGCCAAGAAGTAATACACCAGACCGGCGCCGCCGCCTCGTCCGGGGGAACAAACTCCGCTTACGCCCCGGACTGACCGTGCCCGCCCACGGTCGGTGCAGAACCTTGTGCTCCTCGGCGTTCGCAGAGACGGAGGTACGGCAATGTCGACTCGGATCGGTCTCCGACAACTGCGGTCGTGGGCCGTCCTACTTGGATTAGGCACCGCGCTTGGCGCATCGGCCCAATCGAAGCAGCCCGAGCCACCGAAGGTGCCGTTCGGAAATCAGCCCTGTCAGTCGCTCTCGTCGAACGACCAGACTGCGTTGAAGATGTTCACCCCCGTCCACGCGAACGCCTCCCGCGCGCCCGGCACGCTGACGTTCGACAACGTATGCGACTACGTCCACGGCGGGACCCGGCAGGTGCAGGTCGGTTACATGACGAAGGGCGACTACGACCTCAACAGCCACGGAAACCGGAGTACGGAGAAGCAGGCCCCCGGTGACCTCCCCGGCGGGTTCTACGACGCACAGGGCGGGCTCTGGTTCGCCAAGGGCGGCTACTACGTTGTGGTGGCCGGGAAGAGCGCGTTGCGAGAGCCCGTGGCGCGACTGATCGCAGGGAAGCTGTAACTTGAATACTTGGTCTCGCTGTCTCCACCAGCGTCACTGCTGTGGAGTCCTCCGGGCACCAACCGCAGGTTTACGTCCGTTTGCATCCGCCTGGAGCCGTTCTTCCGGGCCCACCATGACTGGAAGCTCAGGTTCTGGGAGAACGCCAAAGCCTCGCTCTGGGCGGAGGCCGTCATGTCGGCGCCGTGACGGTAGGCGCTCAGGTCAACACGGGGCGCGGCGAGGACTTACGGAGATCCGGTGATGCTCCAACTCGCCGCGGCGGCACAGCGAGTACACCGTCGCGGTCGATACGCGGAGGCGCTCGGCGACGGCGCCCACGGTGAGCTCGACCTCTCCGAAACGGGCTCGGAGCACAGCCTGGACCGTGGCACCAAGGGTGGCACCAAACTTCGGGCTACTTGCTGCGGCTTGCTGCGGCCGGTGCGGGTCGGGCTTGTCGCCCAATGCAGTAGTTGCGGGCCCTTGCGGCCGCGTGCGGCCCGGTGCGGGAGGTGTTCTTCGCCTTCCCAAGCTGAGGGTCGCCGGTTCGAATCCGGTTTCCCGCTCCAAGTAAATCCAGGGGTTCCGACGCGAGGCGGGGCCCCTTGGCTCTGGGCAACCGTCTGGGCAACCTTTTTTCGTGATCGCGTTCGCTCCCGGCCGGCTGAGCGGGTTGCGCGTCTACCGCGCTCGCGTTCACGATTTGTGCGGTGCCTCTCGCCGGCGGCAGGCCGATGGAGACCAGGCTCCGCGCGCGCCAGGCGCTGGGCAGCATGTGCTGGTAGAGCCGGGTGACGCTCTCCTCGCTGTGGCCGAGGACCTGCGCGAGGAGCCCGATGTCCGGCTGCCCAGCGAGGAAGTGAGACGCGAACGTGTGGCGCAGCGTGTGAGGCCCGCCGCGGAGACCCGCAGCCTTCCGCGCGCGGTCGAACTGCAGCTTCGGCCAGCAGGTCCAGCGCTCGCCGGTGCTGCACGGGAACACCCACTTCTCCGACCGGCGCGGCCCCGTGAGTTATGGCCAGAGCGCGTCGGAGATCGGCACCTCGCGAGGCTCGTTGTCCTTGGGCTGCCACTCGTCCGACGGCCAGATCAGGACCTGGCGCCCGGCGACGTCGATCTGCGGCCACGTGAGCGCCAGCGCCTCGCCCTTGCGCATGCCGGTGTTGAGGAGGCAGACGACGATGGGGAGCAGCTCGGGCGACTCGTCCCTGACCGCGGCGAGGAGCAGGTCGATCTCCTCGCGCGTCCAGGCGCGCACGCGCCGCTCGCTCTCCTCAAGTAGCCGGATGTGAACGTCCGCGATCGCCACCTTGCGCTCGCGCGCGGCGAAGTTGAGCACGATGCGCAGCACGCGCAGCTCGTTGTTGATCGAGACGTTCTTGAGCCCATCCTCGCGGCGCCTCCGCTTGTAGTCGTCGATGGCTCGCGCGTGGATCTCGGTGCGACTCGAACCGCCGGATGCGGATCCGCACGTCCGGTGGTGTGGGAGGGGAGTAGCTGGACGAACCGGCTACCCCCTATCCCGATCACCTCTGCGCCTCACTCCGGCACAGGGCTACTCGTCGGTTTGAGGCCGAGCGCGAAGCGCGAGGCTTCGCTAGTGATTCTTGAGCGCGTTGCA
>WNGR01013115.1_pt1 | contig 16604 bp, 18 predicted proteins | sample 5407581 | NCBI WGS metagenome assembly WNGR01 (sample SAMN13153383, study PRJNA577476) | soil metagenome | isolation source: 80 cm soil or saprolite under Garry oak tree replicate 2 | place: USA:California | collected 2016-06-15 | reverse complement strand
AATGGTGTCGCTCGCCGAAGCCAGGCTTCGCCGCGGCCGCAAGGCGGTGTTCGCCACGGCGCAATTGCCCCAACGCGCCGCCTCGGTCGCCGAGGTCGCTCCGATCGTGCGCGGCGCGTGCAGCCGCAAGGACGAGAAGATCGAAGGCGCTTACCGGCGGCCGATCCTCGAGTTCCGCACCGGCCCCGCCATTCTCAATTACGTCAACGGTGCCGATGCCGCGCGCTACGCCCGGGCCGGCGTGGTCACGCCCGATCACACCGTCCGCACCAAGAATTGGCCGTTGATCGTCGCGCCCCCCGAAGCCGGCAAAGCCGGCGAATTCCAGCTGGCGATCGAGGCTGCGGTGAAGTCTTTCGTCGAGAATTACCAGGCCTATTTCGCCCGCAATAACCTCCGTTGCAATCACGACAAACGCATGCTGGACCCGATGCCCCGCGTCGTGCTGGTTCCGGGGCTCGGCTTGTTCGGCCTCGGGCGCAGCAAGAAGGACGCGCGCATCGCCGCGGATCTCGCCGAGAGCGCGGTTGCGACCATCACGGATGCGGAAGCGATCGGCCGGTTCGAGCCGATCGGTGAAGCCGAGATGTTCGATGTCGAATATTGGTCGCTCGAACAGGCCAAGCTCGGCAAGGAACCGGAACAGCCGCTGGCCGGACAAGTCGCGCTCGTCACCGGCGCCGCCGGCGCCATCGGGGACGCAACGGCGCGAGCGCTCGCCGGCGCGGGCGCCGAGATTGCCTTGCTCGACCTCGACGAGGAGCGGGTGCGCGCACTCGCCGCGGACATCGGCGGCGCCGCGCTTGCACTCCCGTGCGACGCGACGGACAGCCGTCGCGTGCGCGCGGCGTTCGATGCCGCCGTGGCGGGGTTCGGCGGGGTCGACATCGTCGTTTCCAACGCCGGCGCCGCCTGGCAGGGCCGCATCGGCGAGGTCGAGGAAGCCGTGCTGCGCCGCAGCTTCGAGCTCAATTTCTTCGCCCACCAATTCGTCGCGCAGAATGCGGTGCGGGTGATGCTGGCGCAGGGTACGGGCGGCGCGCTGCTGTTCAACGTCTCCAAGCAGGCGGTCAATCCGGGGGTGGATTTCGGGCCGTACGGATTGCCGAAAGCGGCAACCCTGTTGCTGGCACGGCAATATGCGCTGGAATACGGCAAGCATGGGATCCGCGCCAATGCGGTGAACGCCGACCGCATCCGCTCCGGCCTGCTCACGCCGGAGCTGATCGCCGCGCGTGCCGCGGCGCGGGGCTTGAGCGAACGCGAATATATGGCCGGCAATCTGCTCGGACGGCAAGTCACGGCCGAGGATGTGGCCCGGGCGTTCCTCTATCATGCGACCGCGCTAAAGACGACCGCGGACGTGACCACGGTCGACGGCGGCAACATCGCCGCGGCGCTGCGCTAGTTTGGGCTTTCGATTTTTATGATCGCGGTCGGAGAGCCGTTTCAGGAGAGATTGCAACCAAACGCGCGAGACTTGAACTCGACAAGAATGATCCCATATGCCATTTTGTACCTTAATTCTGGCAAATGGCACGAACCAATGGGCACTAAGACTCTGGGCGCAACCCAAACAAACTAACGGCATGAAGATGCAACGCAGGTCGCGGGTCAAGGCTCCCGATGTACACGATGTAGACGTGGGCCGCAGAATTCGCGCGCAGCGGCTGGTTCGCCGCATGTCGCAGACCGAGCTCGCGAACAACCTCGGGATCACCTTTCAGCAGGTGCAGAAGTACGAGAAAGGCGTCAACCGGGTCGGCGCGGGGCGTCTGGCGCGCATCGCCGAGGTCCTCAATGTTCCCGTCGCATTCTTCTTCAGCGGCGATATTAGCCCTTCACAGTCGTCCGACAGAGCCAACACTGGCTTGAGCTTCCTGGAGACCGCCGGCGCCACGCGTCTGGTCCGCGCTTATTCGCAGATCGGCGATCCGCAGCTCCGGCGCGCGCTAGTGGGTCTGGTGGAGGCGGCAGAAGAGATCGCCGGAACCGCCATGGCTCCTGCACTGGCAGCGAGCATGAAAGGCGCTGCAGGCGCTTTGAGCTCGAGGCGTCACCCGGGTAAGACAAGAGCTTTCTTCTCCAAAGAGGCGCTGATAGAGGTCGTTCCCTTAACGAGCGCGAAGCCGGCATCGGTTTCTGCAGATGAGATTTCGGGCCGCCATTTACCCAAAGCGCCGGCAGTTCGCGCGGCGCCGAAGACGTTGGGTTCTCTCACCCGCCACGGTTATTCAGAGGAAGAAATTTATGGCCTAGTAGTGCCAAAGCGGACCTTGGCACGCCGCCAGGCTCAAAACGAGCTTCTCACGGTCGAGGAGACGGACAAGGCGCTTCGGCTCGCGCGCGTCGCTGCTCTCGCCGAGAAGGTTTTCGGAGCCGGAGAGAAGGCGCACCGCTGGCTGCGAAAGCCCAAGCAGGCACTCGATGGCGATACCCCGCTCGCGTACCTCGCCAGCGAAGCTGGCGCCCGTATTGTCGAGGAGATGCTCAATCGCATCGAGAGCGGCATGGTTGCCTAGAAGCATCTGATGCGCCTTTGGCGAATATCGAATTATTCCGATCTTTCCGGAGAGGGTGGACGGCTGGCAGAAGGTCGATGGCACGAGCGAGGCCAGCCGGTCGTATATCTTTCGGAACACCCGGCTTTGGCGCTGCTCGAGGTTCTGGTCCGTCTGGAGGTCGACGTAGAGGACATTCCGACCGAATATCGGCTACTCGCAATCGAGGTGGAGGATAGAATCTCCATTGAAGAGCTTAGCGAAGAAGATCTTGACGCAAGCAATCCCGGCTGGCGTCTCGTACCGGACATCACCCGTTCGCTTACAACCTCTTGGTTCGCGGAGAGCCGGACCGCACTATTGAGGATTCCTTCGGTGATCGTGCCGCGCGCCTCGAACTTTCTTCTCAATCCGATGCACAGCGACGCACGGCAACTTACGATCTCGTCTAACACGAAGGTTGCCTTCGACGAACGGCTGTTTCCGAGGAGACACCGTGGTCGCTGAGGGCTGTTACTCTTGAGGATGCAATGCGTTTTTATGTCAAAACGATGCTGTTTTTCGTTGCGCAGAGCTTATCTGTGGAATCTCCCACCACTCCCGGGCGCGCGCAGACCCAGGAACGATTCGACGTTGGCCAAGCCGGCGCGGCGCGAGCCGGTCACGATCGAGATCGCCGGCAATGTTGCCCGCTACCGCCACACCGTGCTCAACGAGGACGGCACGGCGGGCGTCGGAATGGAAACCGGCGAGGGAACGATCGGCAAGGACGGCAAAGTTACCCTCGTGGGTGCGTGGAAGGGCCGGGGCGGCCTCTATGCCTATGAGGCGCGCTACGCCGGGACGCTCGCTGCCAAGGGCGGCGAGCTTGCCGGCAATCAGGCCTGGACCATCCATGGGCGCAAGGACGAGCGCAGCTGCACGATGATCTTGTCGAAGCGCGGCCGCGGCTTGCTGCGTTGGCGCACGCGTGAACAGGCCGTCGAGCGCCAGAGGGAAGCTAACGCGAGGGGAACCAAATAGATGACGAAATCTCTGGTGCAGGAGCAATTCGGCGCAACGGCGGCGCATTATCTGACCAGCAAGCCGCATGCGAAAGGCAAGAGTCTGGAGCGGCTGGTCGAATTGGTGCAGCCGCAGCCGGCGTGGCGCGCGCTCGACGTCGCTACCGGCGCGGGGCACACCGCTTATGCGTTTGCGCCGCATGTCGCGCGGGTCTGGGCGACCGACATTACCGAGGAGATGCTCGCGCTGGTTCGCGACGAAATCGCCAAGCGCAAGCTCGCCAATGTGCGCGTCGCCTACGCCAAGGCGGAGGCGCTGCCGTTCGAGGATCAAAGCTTCGACCTCGTGACCTGCCGGATCGCGCCGCATCATTTCGACAGCATCGCGGCGTTCCTCGACGAGGCGCGGCGCGTGCTCAAATCCGGCGCGACGCTGGCGATCGCCGACAATATCGTGCCGCCCGGCTCGGTCGGCGATTACGTCAACGCCTTCGAGCGCTTGCGCGACCCCAGCCATCTGCGCGCCTGGACCATGGAGGAATGGCGCGCGGCACTCGCCGGCCACGGCTTTGCCGTCCGGCACGAGGAATCCGCGGCGAAATCGATCGAGTTTTCCAGCTGGGCGAGCCGCCACGACGCCATTATGCAGGCGCTGCTCAAGGCAATGCTGGCCGAGACCACGCCCGAGGTGAAGGCGTTCCTTCGACCGGAGGAAAGCGAGGGTAACCTCACGTTCCATTTGAGCGAGGGATTGTTCATCGCTCACCGTAAATAAAAGGAGCCGCATGATACCGAGTGGTCGTTCCGGCCGAGCGCGACAGCGCGAGAGCCGGAACCCATGAACACCAAATTGACGTGAGCACCAACCGGCAATTCTATCTCTACATTCTCGCGAGCCGCCGTCACGGGACACTGTACATCGGCGGGCCAATTTGAAACTCTCGCCGTCACTTAAGAAGGGTCGGCGGCGGCCAAGCGCGGAGCGCGGCTCATCCGTGGGCGGTCCCCTCGCCCGGAGGCCCGGCGTCTGGCGCCAGGACGAGCTCCGCGTCGTCGACGACGTAGCGGACATAACGGTAGTCGCGGATGAAGCTGATCCGGCCGGCCGTCCACTCCAGCCACATCAGGTAGCTGGGCTTCACCGCCTGAGGATCCTCCCAGACCGCGATCACCTCCCGGCCATCGAGCCAGGCGGGGGCGAGCCTCACCGGGGCGCTGCGCGAATAGATACCGAAGAACATGCCCACGTCGGCGGCGCCGGCGCGCAGCGGGTACGTCGACTGGATCAGCCGCACGTCGTCGGCCAGCATCGCGCGCAGCGCGTCCCAGTCGCGCCGGTTGAACAGGGCGACATAACGGGCCACGGCGGGTGACGGCGGGCGCGGCGCGGGCTGGGCCGGCGCCTGGGCGTTGACGGCCTTGAGCCGGGCCCGCCCGCGGGCGAGGTGAGCCTTCACCGCGTTGACCGTCAGGTCGAGCATGGCGGCGATCTCTTCCAGGGACTGGTCGAGCACGTCCTTGAGGATCACCACGCTGCGCTGCACGGTCGGAAGCTCCACGAACCGCGACACCGCCGTCTCGAGCGCCTCCCGCCGCATCAGCACCTCCACAGGATCTGGGCTCTCCGGATCGGCGACCTCGTGGGCCGCCTCGATGGGCTCGGCCGCGCGGATCGCGCGGCTGCGCAGCAGGTCCAGCGCGCGGTTGTGGGCGATCCGGAACAGCCAGGCGCGGAGTGGCGGGTCCTCCTGCAGCTCGTCCAGGGCGACGAAAGCACGGGCGAAGGTGTCCTGCACCACATCCTCGCCCTCGATCACCGAGCCCATCAGGCGCGCACAGTAGCGGTGAAGCTCCGGCCGCAGTTCGCCGGCGAGCGCCAGGAGCTGCGCGTGGCGCGCCGTGGGCGGCGAGGATGGGCCTCCGCTCAAGCCGCCTCTCCCTCGAGGACCGTGATTCCCGTATCGCCCTTCAGGCCGAAGGCGAAGCCCGTGGCGTACTGCGGATCGTCCAGCACCGCGACCAGGTGGTCACCGAACTGGCGGGGCGGCATCGGCGCGCCGTACCGGGCCAGGAACGCCTCGGGCTCGATGCCCATCGCCCGGGCGTAGGCGCTGGACGCCTCGTCGCCGACGCCGGTGCCGCCGATTATCTGCAGAGGCACGATCGCCTGGAAGCGGATTCCCAGCCCCTTCTGCTTGGCGATCCCATTGGCGTACTTGGCCATGAACCAGAGCATGCGCTTGGCGCCGGCGTAGCCGCCCGAGAGCGGCGATCCGTTCTCGGCCGCGCCACTCGATCCCACCAGGACGCGGCTTCCCGGCTTGAGCGGCAGGTTGAGCGCTGCCTGCATCCAGTAGAGCCCGGCCTTCACGTCGGTCTCCCACGGTATGGCGAAGTCCGCCCAGCTTAGCTGATCGAGCCGCCCCATGCGTGGAGTCGCGCCGGCATTCAGCACCAGGATCTCGGGGCGGACGTCAGCGAGGATGCGGTGGGCCGCGGTCTCGTCTGTCACGTCGGCGGAGATCGTGGCGACGCCCAGCCGGGCGCGGACGGACTCGAGCGCATCGGCGTCGCGGGCGACGACCGTCACCCTGGCGTCGTACGCGACCAGGGTCTCGACCAGTCCCAGGCCAAGGCCACGGCTTCCGCCGGTGACGACGATATTCTTATTTTTGAGGCTCATCGTTCTGCTCCAGTGTCTAGGTGTAGCTAGGACGATCGAGGCCAGGAAAAGGAGTCACATCGGTGGCATTGGTGGCATGAGTCCGGGAACCGACGAGGGCGCGATTACGATCAGGATTCCAAGCAGGAGCTTCTGGGCAACGATGAGGACGGCCATCACGGACATCCACGTAACGCTCATGACGCCCAGCGCCACCAGCATCAGCATCAGTCCGATGCTCGAGCCCACGCAGTCTAGCCCGAACTCGAATCCGGAACGGACGTTCTCGCGGCAGCGCCGGCGGAAGAATTGCTTGAGCGGCGTGAACTCGTAGATACCTGCAGCGATCGTAATTGCGCCGGCGGCGAATGACTCATGCGGCCGATACAACGCATACACCGCGACGCCGACGAGCGTCCAGACGGCGAGGTACGACCCGATGAATAGCGGCACGGTGCGCACACGACCGCTGGCATGAGCGCGTCTCAAGACTGCCGGGGCCGCACCCGGCAGCATCATCGCCGCCATCATCGGCACCCACAGGGCGACAAAGAACGCGAACGAGCCGAGCGGGGTCGCAACGCCCATGTCCATCCCGTTCATCTGCCGGACCGCGACGACCCAGGATGCGGCGGCGAGACCGAGTGTCGCCGTCAGCGCGGCTCCGGTCGCGGCGGTCCTAGTGCTCGTCATGGCGGCCGTCCATCACTTGCCGTCGTACTCGTCGTGGCGGCGCCACCAGACGCCGGTCTCGTTGCGCCCCTTGGGGGCGCGGTCGAGCCACTGGTACATGCCCCAGAGGCCGTCCAGTCCGCGCGCATAGGTGGAATAGGTGTGGTAGACGACGCCGTCCTCGAGCGCGAACGCGCTCATGCCCGGCCTCTGGCGCGTGTACGTGGCCGCGTCGGTTCCGGTCATGGCCGCGTTCGCGGCGACGGGCTGCGGGACCTGTGTCGTCGCGTCCATCGCGTGGCCGCCGCGCTCGTAGTTGTATTCGATAGCCCCCTTGCGCTGTTGCTCCTCGGTGAACGAGACGTTGAAGTCGAAGTTGAAGTCGCCGCCGCGCGAGGAGGCCCAGGGAAGTGTCCACCCCATCCGCCGCTTGTACGCCTGCAGCTTCGCGAGAGGAGCCAGCGATACCACCGAAAGCGTGACGTCGTGGTTCGCCAGGTGCACGGCGAAGCCGTCGAACCCGTCGGCGATCGTCGAGCAGGTCGCACACCCCGCCGTGTACTCGGGACCGAACATGTAGTGATAGACGAGAAGCTGCGAGCGCCCTCGGAAGAGATCTGCCAGCGAGGCGTTCCCCTCGTCGGTGTCAAATCGATACTCCCTGTCGATTCGAACCCACGGCAACTCCTGCCGCCGCTGCGCCAGTTCGTCGCTGCGCCGCGTGAGTTCCTTCTCCTCCTTGAGCAGCTTCAGCCGGGCGGCAAGCCACTCTTCACGTGTTCCGGTCTTGTGGTCGGTCATCATTTCTCTCCTTTGGTCGGTGCGGCTTTAGTTCCAGTTTCGACGCGCGTTCGCGTAGCGGTTTATTAGGCGTTTAGGCTGCTTCTACGAGCGCCGCATACTGGCGCTCGAGCGCCTTGGCCGCACCGCTGCGCCAGCTCTCCGCCATGGACTGCGACATGGGATCTGGGAAGATATCCTCCTCCCCTTTCTCCACTCCGTCGAAGATGGCTCGCGCAACGGACTCCGGAGAGGCCTTCGGTATGTCGAGGCCTCGGGACATATCCGTGTCCACGGGGCCGGTAAGGACGGCATGTACCCTCATGCCCCGTCCGGCCAAAAGAGCGCGCAGCGATTGTGACAAGGAGAACGCGGCCGCCTTTGAAATCGAGTAGGCCGGAATGAGCGGCAAGGCGGCAAAGGCCGTCACCGACAGAACGTTGACAATGGCTCCCCGGGAACGAGTCAGCAACGGCAGGAAAGCCTGGGTCACGCCATATGTGCCAAAGAGATTGACGGCGAGGTGCCGTTCGAGCGCGGCACGGTCGCTCAAGTCATCGTAAAGCGCCAAGCCGGCGTTATTGATGAGGATATCGAGAGATTCGACTCTCTCGACAGCTCCCTGAGTCTGCGCGGCGTTGGTCACGTCCAGGGTCAGCGGCGTGACACGCCCATCCAAGTGGGCCAAGGGCTGGCGCGTACCGGCATACACGCGCTTTGCGCCTCTCCTCAAGGCTTCCTCGACCAGCGCCTGTCCGATACCGCGATTGGCTCCGGTGACCAGAACTGCTCTGTCTGCGATTGTCATAGTGAGGCTCATCGGCCTGCTCCCGTGTTTCGTGTCTGCTCAACCTAGGACGTTCGAGGACGCGGAAAAGAGTCACCGTCTACGCGTTCATGTCCGCTTCGGGGGTCATTCGCGACTGCGTCGAGCCAGCAGCTAGTCCGGCCATGCCCGCTATGCCCCTGAAAGCGGAAGTAAAATCGGGATTGTGGCATCTGCCGCGATCGGCCCTTTGCGGCTTGATGGTGCCGCCATGCACGTGATTCAAGCTCCCAAACTGGAGTCTCGAATCATGCGGTATGGGCTGACTGACTTTGAATGGGCCGCCATCAAGCCATTCCTTCCGAACAAATCCCGTGGCGTGCCTCGTGTGGACGATCGACGTGTCCTCAATGGCATCTTCTGGGTGCTGAGATCCGGCGCACCGTGGCGCGATCTGCCGGAATGCTATGGCCCATACACCACCTGCTACAACCGTTTCGTCCGTTGGCGACGGGCCGGAGTATGGGGCGGGATTATGACCGCACTTGCTGGTGCTTATGATGAGGCCGTTCAAATGATCGACACATCCATTGTGCGGGTGCATCAGCACGGCGCCTGCATTGCTCGGAACAAAGGTCAGTCTATGGGCCGGTCACGAGGCGGCGGACTGACCGGCAAGATTCATGCGGTGGTCGATACCAATGGATTGCCCGTCCGTGGGACTTTCAGCGGGCGAAGCGCACGATAACAGACTCGTCGTCAGACTTTTGTCCCGCCTTAGGTCGGGATCAATGCTGCTGGCTGATCGTGGATATGACGCGGACTGGATAAGAGCTTTTGTCACTGAGAGAGGTGCATGGGCCAACGTCCCGCGCAGATGCAATCGGAAGGAGTCGATCCGCTTCAGCCCGCACCTCTATCGCGCCCGAAACTTGGTCGAGCGGTTCTTTAACCAGATCAAACAATGTCGGCGGATCGCAACACGCTATGACAAGCTCGCGGTAAATTACCTCGCTTTCGTCCGGCTGGCGTGGATCAGGTTATGGCTGCGCGCTAAATGAGTCAGCGCCCTAGACTAATCGAAGCATAAAACCCGGACTGGCGGGATCTATTCGAGGGAATAGCGCAATGGGCATAGGTCGGTGTGCATGGGTCCCGGCTCTCGCTCGGCAGGCTCGCTCGGCCGGGACGACGGCTCCTCGTTCCGACGCGAACAGGCGCGTTCAGCTTCGTTTCAGCCAACCGCCGATCCGGCTCACGGCCTCGCGCATCTCGTCCGCCGATCCCGCGTAGCAGAAGCGCACGAAATGTTTGCCGTTGACGGGATCGAAATCGATGCCCGGCGTTGCGGCGACGCCGGCCTCTTGCAGCATCCTGCTGGCGAAATCGAAGCTGTCGTTCGAGAACCGCGATACGTCCGCATAGAGATAGAACGCGCCGTCGACCGGCAGGAATTTGTCGAGCCCCGCCTTGGGGAGGCCGTCCAGAAGGATGCGCCGGTTCTGCTCGTACCCGTGTTTAACCTCCTCCATTTCCGCCCGCGCGTCGAACGCCGCCTCCGCGGCGATCTGGGAGAGCGTCGGCACCGAGATCGCCAGATTCTGCTGCAATCGCTCGATCGGCCGCACCAGCGGCGGCGGAACCACCATCCAGCCTACCCGCCATCCGGTCATGCAGAAATATTTCGAGAACGAATTGATCACGACGGCGCGCTCGGAGAGCCGCGCCGCGGTTTCGGCCGCAAAGGCGTAATCGAGCCCGTGGTAGATCTCGTCCGAGATCACCCGAATTCCCTCCGCCTCCGCGGCCGCGACGAGATCGGCGAGCGCTTGCCCCGTCATCATCGTGCCGGTCGGATTGGCTGGGCTCGCGACCAGCACGCCTCGGAGCGGCGCGCGGCGATGCGCGGCGAGCAGGCTCTCGACCGTGATCGACCAGCGGGTATCTTCAGAAATCTCGATCGGCACCGGCTCGCAGCCGAGCACGGTCAGGATGTGGCGATAAGGCGGGTAGCCGGGCCGCGCCATGGCCACCCGTTCGCCAGGCTCGAACAGGGCAAGGAACGCCAGGAGGAACCCCGCGGACGAGCCGGTGGTGACCACGACCCGGGCGGGATCGAGGTTGAGGCCGTAAGACTCGGCATAATGGCGGGCGATGCGGGCACGCAACGAGGGAATGCCCAGCGCCTCGGTATAGGCGATCCGCGCAGTCTCGAGTGCGGCGCGCGCCGCCGCAATGGCGCTCGACGGCGCCGGCGCCGCCGGCTGGCCGACTTCCATGTGCACGACGCGCCGTCCCTGGGCCTCGAGCCGGGCCGCCGCCGCCATCACGTCCATGACCATGAACGGCGCCACATCGCTGCGGGCCGAGGCCGTGATCAGCCGTTTCGCCGCATCGAGCATGATCGCGATCGATCCGATGTCATCCTTGCCGTATCGCCTCGGTATTGCCGCATTCCGCAGGCTTTTCCGAGCATTCCCAAGTGGTGATCGTCGCCTCGTTGACCCTATCCCGGCGTCTTTCTAGCTTGCGCCGGAATTGCTCAGGAATCCGGTCCTGTCATGACGAACGGCCGAGGGCTTAACAGGGAGCGGCGCGGGACACCAGCCTCGCGCGCCATCGCGCTCATCACCGCGGCCGCAATGGTCGCTTCCGTCGGCCCGGCAAGCTCGCAAGATCCGCAAAAGGGCCTGCCGATCATCCGCGATGCGGAGATCGAGCAGCTGCTGCGCGATTATACCCAGCCCATCCTGCGCGTTGCCGGGCTGACGCAGCAGAACATCCGGGTCGTCATCATCAATGACCGCGCCTTCAACGCCTTCGTGGCCGACGGCAGGCGCATCTTCGTCAACGTCGGCGCGCTGATGGAGGCAAAGACCCCGAACGAGATCATCGGGGTGTTCGCCCACGAAACCGGCCACATCGCCGGCGGGCACCTGGCGCGCATGCGCGAGGAAATCGCGCGGGCGGAGACTTCGGCCATCATCGCCATGCTGCTCGGGGTCGGCGCCATGGTCGCCGGCGCGCGCGCCGGCGCCGGTTCCGGCATCGGTCAGGTCGGGGCCGCGGCGATTTCCGCGCCGCAATCGATCGCGATGCGATCGCTGCTCTCCTATGTGCGCGCCCAGGAGGAGCAGGCGGACCGCGCCGGGGTGAAATTCCTGACCGCCACCGGCCAGTCGGCCAAGGGCATGTACGACACCTTCAAGCGGCTCGCCGACCAGATGCTGGTCAGTTCGCGTTACATCGATCCCTATTTGCAGTCGCACCCACTGCCGAAGGAACGCGTGGCCGCGCTCGAGGGGGTGGCGAGGACGAGCCCGTATTGGGACAAGAAGGACCCGCCGGAGCTGCAGCTGCGCCACGACATGATGCGGGCCAAGCTGTCGGGCTTCATCGAGCGGCCGGACACGGTGCTGCGCCGCTACCCGATGAGCGATACCAGCCTTGCCGCCCGCTACGCTCGCGCCATCGTCGCCTACAGGCACTCCGACCTGCATTCCGCCCTCGCCCAGATCGAGACCCTCGTCCAGGCCCAGCCGAACAATCCGTATTTCCTCGAGCTCAAGGGACAGGCGCTGATGGAAAACGGCCGACCTGCCGAGGCGATCGCGCCGCTGCGCCGGGCCACGGCGCTCGCGCCCAGCGCCACCTTGATCGAGATTCTGCTCGCCCAGGCGCTGGTCGCCACCAACGAGCCGAAGAACGCCGCCGAAGCCATCCCGCTGCTGCGCGTCGCGGTGACCCGCGAACCCGATATGCCCGACGGCTATAGTCAACTGGCCATGGCCTACGGCCAGAAGGGAGATCTCGCCGAAGCGGATCTTGCCGCGGCCCAGGCGGCGTTTGCGCGCGGCGAGTTCAAGACCGCGCGCGATCTCGCGGCCCGGGCCAAGACCCGGTTTCCCACCGGATCTCCCGGTTGGGTCCGGGCCGACGATATCGTAACCTACAAGCCGCCGGCGCGAGCCAGCCGCAACTGAAAGGAAGCTTTCGATGCAACGCTTGCTCCGTCCACTCCTGATCGCAGTCGCGGCAATTGTGCTGGCGATCGCCGCGCCTCCGGCGCGCGCCCAATCGTTCTCCGATACCCAGCGCGGCGAGATCGAACGCGTCGTCAAGGACTATCTCGTCGCCCATCCCGAGGTGCTTCAGGAAGTCCTCAGCGAGCTCGAAAAGCGCCAGAGCGACGCCGATGCAGCCAAGCACCGGGACGGCGTCAAGCAATACAGTCAGGCGCTGTTCTACTCGCCGCGCCAAGTCACGATCGGAAATCGCCAGGGCGACGTGACGCTGGTCGAGTTCTTCGATTACAACTGCGGCTATTGCAAACGGGCGCTGGCCGACATGCTCAACCTGATGAAGGAGGATGCGAAGCTTCGCGTCGTGCTCAAGGAATTTCCGGTGTTGGGACCGGGCTCGGTGGAGGCGGCGCAGGTCGCGGTCGCAGTGCGCATGCAGGACCCGACCGGGAAAAAGTACCTCGAGTTCCATCAGAAGCTGCTCGGCGGCCGGGGTCCGGCCGACCGGGCCCACGCGCTCGCCGTCGCCAAAGACATCGGCCTCGACATGGCGCGCATCGAAAAGGATATGGCCGGCGACGAGGCCAAGGCCACGCTCGAGGAGAACATGCACATCGCCGAGGCACTGGGGCTCAACGGCACTCCGAGCTACGTCATCGGCACCGAGGTCGTCGTCGGCGCGGTCGGCTTGGCGGCACTCAGGGAAAAGGTCGGCACCGCGCGACAATAGCCGCGGTTGCCTGCTCCGGGCTTCCCCCGGCAGCCGTGCCCTCCTATAACGACCCGGGAGCCGGAGCGGCGGCGACCATCTCTCCTCAAGAAGCTCGTAGCCAAGGCACGTCATGGCCGACACCATCTATGTCCTCAATGGCCCGAACCTCAACCTGCTCGGCACCCGCCAGCCGGAAACCTACGGCCATACGACGTTGGCCGACGTGGAACAGCTGTGCCGCGAGGCGGGCAAGCGCTTCGCGCTTGCGGTCGAGTTCCGGCAATCCAACCACGAAGGCGCGATCGTCGACTGGATTCAGGAGGCGGCTCGCGACAAGGCGCTGGGGATCGTGATCAATCCCGCCGGCTACACCACGACCTCGGTGGCGATTCTCGATGCGATCCTGGCCGTGAAGATCCCGGTGATCGAGGTGCACATCAGCAACATCCACGCACGCGAGAGCTTCCGCCAGCACTCCTACGTCTCGCGCGCGGCGCGCGCCGTGATCTGCGGCTTCGGCATCGAGGGCTACGCGCTGGCGATCGTCGGGCTTGCCGCCATGGTCGGCGCGACCGCCAAGAGCTGACCGCGCCATGCAGCTTCCGAAGAGGCCGATGCAAAAGGGCAGAGTTGCAATCGATCGGGAGCTGATCCACGAGCTCGCCGACCTGCTAGAGGAAACCGGTCTCGACGAGATCGAGATCGAGCAGAACGGCATGCGGGTGCGGGTGGCGCGGCACTCGCCCGTCATGCACCTTTCGACCGGACCGGATTCGGCCGCCCCGCCTGCCGCCGTGACGGTGCCGACGCCGGTACCGATGCCGGTCCCCTCGCCTGCAGATCCGGCCAAGCACCCCGGCGCCGTGACCTCGCCGATGGTCGGAACCGCCTACCGGGCCGCGGAACCCGGGGCGAAGCCGTTCGTCGACGTCGGCACCCAAGTCAAGATCGGCGATACCCTGCTGATCGTCGAGGCGATGAAGACCATGAATCAGATTCCGGCGCCAAAAGCCGGAACGGTCATGCAGATTCTGTTCGAAGATGGCCAGCCGGTCGAATACGGCCAGCCGCTGATGATCATCGAATGAGCGGCCGCCAGCCCGCGTCCGGGCAACGCTAACATCGCTGCGAGATCATGTTCGATAAGATCCTCATCGCCAACCGCGGCGAGATCGCGCTCAGAGTTCTGCGCGCTTGCAAGGAGCTCGGCATCGCCACCGTGGCCGTGCATTCGACCGCCGACGACGACGCCATGCACGTGCGGCTCGCCGACGAGAGCGTCTGCATCGGTCCGCCGCCGGCCAAGGATTCCTACCTGAACATTCCCGCGCTGCTCGCCGCCTGCGAGATCACCGGCGCGGATGCGGTGCACCCGGGCTACGGCTTTTTGTCCGAGAACGCCCGGTTCGCCGAGATTCTCGCCGAGCACAATGTGCATTTCATCGGGCCCAAGCCCGAGCACATCCGGCTGATGGGCGACAAGATCGAGGCCAAGCGCACCGCCAAACGGCTCGGGCTTGCGGTGGTGCCGGGCTCGGAAGCGGCCATCGCTTCCGAGGAGGAGGCCTCCAGGCTGGCGGCGGACTTCGGGTTTCCGCTGCTGATCAAGGCGGCGGCCGGCGGCGGCGGGCGGGGCATGAAGGTGGCGCGCTCGCAACCGGAACTGGCTTCGGCCTTGGCGACCGCGCGCGCCGAAGCCAAGGCGGCGTTCGGCTACGACGCGCTCTATCTCGAGAAATATCTGGAGGCGCCGCGTCATATCGAGATCCAGGTGCTCGGCGACGGCAACGGCCGCGCCATTCATCTGGGCGAGCGCGATTGCTCATTGCAGCGACGGCATCAGAAGCTGCTCGAGGAAGGCCCCTCGCCGGCGCTCAATGCGGCGGAGCGCGACGACATCGGCGAGAAAGTCGCGGATGCGATGCGGTCGCTGCATTATCTCGGCGCCGGCACCGTCGAGTTCCTGCACCAGGACGGGCAGTTCTATTTCATCGAAATGAATACCCGGATTCAGGTCGAGCATCCCGTAACCGAGATGATCACCGACATCGACCTCGTTCTCGAGCAGATCCGGGTTGCGGCGGGCGCCGAGCTCTTGCTCGAGCAGAAGGACGTGCGCTTTCACGGCCACGCGATCGAGTGCCGCATCAATGCCGAGAACCCGGTCTCGTTCCGGCCTTCGCCGGGCAGGATCCTGCACTATCATACGCCCGGGGGGCTCGGCATCAGGGTGGATTCCGCGGCTTATCAGGGCTACGAGATCCCACCCTATTACGACTCGCTGGTCGGCAAGCTGATCGTGCACGGCAAGACCCGGACCGAGTGCCTGATGCGGCTCAAGCGCGCGCTCGACGAGTTCGTCATCGACGGCATCGACACCACCTTGCCGTTGTTCCGCGCGCTGGTGCGCGAGCAGGACATCGTCGACGGCGATTATCATATCCACTGGCTGCAAGATTTTCTCGCGCGCGCCGTGCTGGAGGAGTGAGGGGACAGGCCCCGCAGGGGGTCGTGCGCGGCGCGCCCCACATTGGCGGGTTTCGCTCGCGCTCGGCCCATCCTACAATTCGATTCCATGGCCAACCGTCAGGGCTCGCAGGTCGAGATCACGCCCGAGGTGCTGCTCAAGGCCTATGCCTGCGGCATCTTTCCGATGGCCGAGAGCGCCGAGGACCCGGCGCTCTATTGGATCGAGCCGGAGCGCCGGGGCATCCTGCCGATCGAGCGCTTCCACGTGCCGGCGCGGCTCATCCGCACCGTGCGCGCCGACCGCTTTCGCGTCGTGTGCGACCGGGACTTCGACGCGGTGATCGACGGCTGTGCCGAGCCCAAGCCCGGCCGCGCCCGGACCTGGATCAACGCCCGCATCCGCAAGCTCTATCGCGCCCTGTTCGAGCGCGGGCATTGCCACACCGTCGAGGTCTACGATGGCGAGGCGCTGGTCGGCGGTCTCTATGGGGTCAGCCTCGCCGGCGCCTTCTTCGGCGAGAGCATGTTCCACCGCGCGCGGGTCCACCTCGTCGCCCGGCTGCGGGCGGGCGGTTTTGTCCTGCTCGACACCCAGTTCGTCACCGATCATCTGGAGATGTTCGGCGCGGTCGAGCTGTCCCGGCGCCAGTATCACCGGCTGCTCGAGCAAGCGCTCGCCGGCGAAGGACGCTTCGACGCACTGGCGCCGCAGAGGCCGATCTCCGGGCGCGAAGCGCTCCTGCGCGCGACGGGCGGCGGCTGAGTTATCGATTTCAGGCGCCTCTCGCGCGTGCCGCGCCGCCTGTGAAACATTGAGAGGCCTACGTCTTCGATCGGCGCGTGCTACCGCTTTTGCGCCGGGGGGCTCGGCGTCACGGCGGCAGCAGCAGGCGCGGGCGATGGCGTCGCCAGCGCCGCCACGCCGTCTTTTTTGCAGTCGACGAGCCACACATCGTAGATCGGATGCTCGACCCCGTGGAGCCCGGGGCTCGCGGCAAACATCCAGCCGCTGAAGA
>WNGR01012379.1_pt1 | contig 16606 bp, 13 predicted proteins | sample 5407581 | NCBI WGS metagenome assembly WNGR01 (sample SAMN13153383, study PRJNA577476) | soil metagenome | isolation source: 80 cm soil or saprolite under Garry oak tree replicate 2 | place: USA:California | collected 2016-06-15 | reverse complement strand
GAGCAAACGGTTTGCACCGGAGGCTCGCCCTCCATCACGACACAGGGCCTGCTGTGCATCTCGGGCCGCAGCCGCAGAATTGCCTGCGCTGGAAACTCCTTTACATAGAGGCAGGCATACAGTTCAGTGGGCTTGGTCATCTGCGACCTGCCCATACCGTGCGGCTCTGCCAACTCGCGACATTTACACTTTGCGGCGGTTTTCGCAAGGGGATGACGTTGCTTGGAGTCTCCGTAAAGCGTCGACGAGCAACTTCGACGCGGGGCTCAATACCGCTGAAGACCGTTCTTTCATCGCAGATAGCATTCGCCGGTTGAAGCCGCAGCACCAGCTCTGCGCTGCTCTTTGCGCATGGATGCTGTGTCAGAAGCAGGATGCTCGACTGCGTTCTCTCGGCAGCCGCACGATAGCGATACCACGTCGCCAACGGCACACGCGAGGCGGCCTCCGGCGTGAGGCTTCCCATGTCGAGCACAATCGCGCTGAAGCCGCCACCCTGCAAGAGCAGATCGGTTGCGCGTAGCGCCTGCTCCATCCGGGACCAGGGCTTTCGAGAGCGCAACGATGCAATGACATTCGTCGACGACTGCCGAAGGTTCGGCTCGAAGATCTCCGCCTTGGGGTGCACACGACGCTTCGGTTCCGCACAGCGAGGCTCGATTGCTTCTGGTCTCAGCAGTCCCCGAACCGCTTGGGAAAGCCCCTTGGCCTCCGTGCGCGGATGTGGCCCGAATCCTCCGCCATGCAATCCTTTCTTCGCGACAGGTGGAACGAGATACTTCTCTGGTAGAGCGAAGCTGTGACTCGCCGGCTCAATGGGTTTCTGCATTACTCCGCAGCGCACCCAGAGCAGTCGCGCGAGATCGACGCCCGCGGCGGCGGCCGAGACGGGATCGAGCGTGTTGGATACATCAATCCAGGCACACACCTTCGCTGCCTGCGTCAGACGCGAGAGGAAGGAAAGCGCGACCGAAGTTCGCCCGGAACACTCGGGACCGACCAGTTCGCTGACCGCTCCCACTGGCAGCCCACCCTTCAAGATTTCGTCCAGCGATTCGATGCCCGTAGCCGCGACCGGATGAATCATCTTTGGAACGGGCGTGAGCGCAGAGGGAATCTTCTGCGCGAGCGCCGATTCGATCTGAAGCCGGATTGCGGAGGATGTGGGCATGGCGAGGCGTATTCGCCTTATATTCGCTTACCGATGGGAGTGGCTGTCAAACCACACTTGCACAAAAGATGTGCAAATAGCGGCAAATGGCTGAAAACAATCACTTATATATTTCGGTAAAGTAAACTAAAAGCATGTGCGGCCGCTACAAACGCCGTTCCGATAAGCAGCGCATCGCCGAAATGTTCCAGGTGAGGGTGGGTCTCGAAGAGCTGTATCTCGACCCCGAGGATGACATCGGGCCGGGGTCGGTTCAGCCGGTTGTCCTGACCAATGATGAGGGCGAACGCCAGATTGAGATCATGCGATGGGGTTTCAAGCTCCCCGACCGCTTGCTCTTCAATGCCCGATCCGAAGGAATCGACGCCGCCAAATTTTGGGGCGAGCGGTTCAGGACTGGTCGGTGCATCGTTCCCGCCGACGCCTTTTTCGAGTGGGTCAAAGCAGCCAAAGGTCCAAAACCGAAATATGAGTTCGCCGTCCGGGACCGCGAGCCCTTCGGTATGGCCGGCCTTTGGTCTAGCTGGAAGAATCCGAAGACCGATAAATGGGAAGACACCTTCGCCGTTCTTACTGGCGATGCCAACGGCGTGATGCAGCCTGTTCATAACCGACAACCGATAATTCTGGAACCCCGAGAGTACGCGGAATATCTCGCACCCAGTGATAGGCCACCGACACATCTTCTTCGGGTATTGCCCGACGAAGAATTGAAGTCGCAACTCATCTCGAACGACAACATTACCCAGCAACAAGCCAGCCTCTTCGATAGCCAGTGAGCAGGATGCCAAAACGCAGCGCGGGTCTCATCATGTATCGATGGACAAAGGACGAACTGGAGGTGTTCCTCGTTCATCCTGGTGGACCGCTATGGGCCAGGAAGGATCAGGGCGCGTGGACACTTCCGAAGGGCGAGTACGAACCCGAGGAAGATCCACTCATTGCAGCGCAGCGTGAATTTCACGAGGAGACGGGATTCGTCGCGTCCGGCAACTTTATCGAGCTTGGTTCTGTGAGACAAAAGAGCGGGAAGATCGTCATCGCATGGGCCTTTGAGGGAAACTGCGATCCCACTGAGCTTGTGAGCAACACATGCGATATCGAATGGCCTCCCCGTTCCGGGAAGCGGATCGAGATTCTTGAAGTCGACCGGGGCCGCTGGTATGAGTTAGCGGAAGCCCATAGATACATTCGCGAAGAACAGCGCGAACTCCTGGACGCGCTCATAAAGCAGCTTGCGATTCGGCATATTTGATTTCTTGAGCTACGACGCCAAACGCCATTCGACCTGCTTTCGCGGATCACCCGGTCGCCAGCCAGTCATATCTGCCACAAGGGGCCGTTCCGCAGCCTGCGCAGCGCGACAATCGTTCAGTCAATCGCTGAAAGTTCGATCCATGCACAGGGCCTTGGACGCCTCTGTGATTCGCCTATCAGTATTGCAGGATCAAATTCGACTGCACTACATTTAATTCATATCGCTTGAAATCAATGAGATAGAGAATGCCAATTATCGGCCCGCGAACTTGGCTGCTTCGCGCAAATCCTGAACAAAGGTCTTCATTTGGTTATAGCGATCCTCTTCTGTGCGGGCTCGTAGAATCGCAGAGGGATGGAGTGTCGCAATGATGGGAGGAAAGCCCTCCGCCTTCTGGAGCTTGCCATGATCCTGCGTGATTTTGAAGCTGGAACCCAGCAGAGATTGTGCGGCGACAGCGCCCAGGCAGACGATCAGGTTGGGCCGGACGGTTTCTAGCTCCGCCTCTAACCACGGCCTGCAGGCGTGAATCTCCTTCATATTTGGCTTCTTGTGAATCCGCAGTTTGCCACGCGGTTCCCATTTGAAGTGCTTCACTGTGTTCGTGACGTAGACCTTGCCCCGGTCAATCTCAGCCTCTTCGAGGCACTTGTCCAGCAGTTTGCCCGCCGGACCCACAAAGGGACGGCCTTCCTTGTCCTCATGGTCTCCCGGCTGCTCGCCGATCATCATGATGGCAACTTTGGGCTTCGTTGATTTTGTTCCTGTCTCCAGCTCTCCAAAGACAGCCTGGGTTGCGTTGCGATAGAGGTCACAGCCGCGGCACTTCTGCACGGCACTCCCGAGAACAGGTAATGTCCGCTCCTCCGGTACAAACGGTGCCGCACTTTGAGTCGCATTTGCAGGCATACGAAGAAACCTCAACCTGCCCCTTTTAGATGCTGGACGGAGCTATTTCCGCTTCAGGGCCTCCAGCTCATCCAAAGTCCGTGGCCAATCTTTTCCCAACAGACGTGAAAGGCTGCGGTCCGCTAAGACTTTGCCGCCAGTCTGGCACTGAGCGCAGTAGTTGGTTTCATTGTCTGCATATCGAATGCGTTGCACTGGCTGACCGCATCGCGGGCAGGGCTGTCCGAAGCGTCCATGTACCGCCATGTCTTTCCGAAACGCCGTAACCTTCTCCGGAAAGCCATTATTGGCTTCCGTCCTGAGTCGGTCGATCCAGAGCTGCAACGTTTCGCGTGTCGCGGCGAACAGCCGATCCCATTCTTCATCTGTCAGTTTGTGTGTCAGCAGGATCGGCGAAAGCTGGGCCGCGTGCAGAATCTCATCGGAATAAGCATTGCCAATGCCGCTCACAATGCGTGGATCGGTAAGAGCTCGCTTGAGTGAGCGGTTCTCCACAGTAAGGGTGGTGCGAAAGGAATCGGGATCGATTGCGAAAACATCGATCCCGCCAGGATCGATAGAACACAATGCTTCTTCGCCGCTGAAAACATGCAAGGATGCGCGGCGCTTGGTTCCAGCTTCGGTGAGAACCAGAGAGCCGTTTGAAAAGTCAAAAGCAGCCAGATTGTTGCGACCCGCCAGTTTTGCACCTGGATTCTTCCAATGCAGCCGACCAGCAATCATCAAGTGAAGGACTAGCCATAGATCTCCCTCTAGTCCAATGGCGATGCGCTTACCGATCCGCCGCAGTTCGCGCACAGTCCGCCCTTCGACACTCTCTAATGGCGGTTGCGCCGTGCGGAGGAGGAAGGCGCTGGCTAATCGTGTCCGCAGCAACGGCTGGCCAACGATGCGTGCCTCCAGCGCACTGATATAAGCGGCGATGTCCGGCATTTCGGGCATGGCTATCAGCTTGCACGTCGCAGCTACACTTTGCAACGTTCGCTTTTGATATCTCGATTTGTTTCCGGCATTCAATGAATGCCTCGTACGCCACCCCCATCACGAATGACCAGGTAAACCTCTTCGATAGTCAGTAGTACGCCCGATTAGTGCGCAGCCCTTCTTAGTTGCCGCAGCCTCGACCAAAAGGAACTCTGCCAAACCGAGGCGGCGAACTCTTGGGGTCTCCCGGCTCAACAGTCGTCGAAGCCCGGATCGCGTGACACAGTTGATCCTCACGGGATGATGCGGAGGTTGCGCAATCTTCCGAGTCGATTGCGGAAACTCTCGCGGGTGTCAATGCAATCACCGAACCCAGCCTTACGGATCTTGATCGTGCTCAGGAGCGTTTCGTCCGGGAAGTTAGCATGTAATCGACGAAGGACCAGTTCGCAATCTGTTCATAGAGCGTCGGGATCAAGCCATACTTGGCCACGATGGCATTCCACAGCGGCTCCTGGTCACTCAACTCCGCAGCCGTCGACGCTGGAACCTCGCGGTCCCGGCATGATCGTCGCAGGGTGGGAGCGACACAGATGGTGGAGGCTGGTGTGCCCCTCAGGGCAGCGCAGGAACGCCTGGGGCACTCGCGGCCCGATATTCTTCTCAAGTTCTACGCACATGTCCTCGACGCGTCGGCGGACATGGCGGCGGAGACGCTTAGCGGTCAGTTTGGGGGCAGGTTTTCTGCTCCCGTGACTGCCCGGGTGGCTGATTAGTCGGGGCTTATAAGCTTATTGGCTGCCATATTGGCGGCGACGGGCCAAAACCGCTTTCATCAGTCGCTCTAAGTTGTTGAGGAATTTGGAGGCGCGGGTCGGGATCGAACCGACGCATAAAGGTTTTGCAGACCTCTCCCTTACCACTTGGGTACCGCGCCTCGGGTGGGCTAACTCATTTCAGCCCTGCTGAATTGTAGGTGAAGTTTACCGCAGGCAGGGTTTTATTTGGAGCGGGAGACCGGGGTCGAACCGGCGACATCTTCCTTGGCAAGGAAGCACTCTACCACTGAGCTACTCCCGCTCTCACAGGATCAAGTATAGCGGTCGAGCGGTGGATGGTCAACGCATTGAGGGCACGGCAGCTGGTCAGTTTGAGGGGCCGACCACGGATCGGCGCGGATCGACACGGATAAGACGGAATGCCAGTGTTCGCTGCGGAGGAGGTCTCCTCCGCGCCCGGATTCCTCATCCGTGCTGATCCACATCTTCTTCACACTGACCCACGACCAGGAGGATGGTTCTATTGATCGAAGCTGGTTTACCTCCTTTTTCGGGAAAACCTGCATCTCACTGGTAAGGATGGTGACTGGTAAGGATGGTGATCATACTGGGACAAGGCGAATGGTAACGGGACAGGTGACAACGCCGGTGTTGCCGTATCTGGGACAGATGCAACAGTGGCAGGCGGTGCTGGACTCCGCCGGCGAGGGGATCTGGGGGCTGGATCTCGAGGGGAGGTGCACGTTCGTCAACCGCATGGCGGTGAGTACGTTTGGGTTTGCGAACGATGAGGAGTTGGTGGGGAGAAATATGCACGATCTGGTGCATCACCACTACCCCGATGGGCGTCCTTTCCCCAGCTCGGAGTGTCGTATCTACGATGTGTTCCGGAAGAACGAGGCGTTGCGTCAGGTGACCGACACGATGTTTCGCAAGGATGGCAGCTCGTTCGTTGCAGAGATATCGGCGCAGCCGGTGACGGTGAATGGCAAGGTGACGGGTGTGGTGGTCACGTTTCGCGATGTGACGGAGCTGCTGCAGCAGCAGGAGGATCTGCGAAAGCTCTATGAACTGGCCGACGAGCGGACGGCGGAGCTCGATGCGGTGATTGAAAGCATGCCGCACGGCGTGTATGTCGCAACGCGAGGGGAGACGGCCGTGCGTTGCAACCATCGTGCGCGGGCGATGAGCGGGGAGCACTTTCCGGCAGAACTGCGGACGCTGGAGCGGGCGCTTGCGGGGGAATCGTCAACCGAGACGGTGCTGTCGGCGGGCCGGTCGATTCACAGCATAGCCGCGCCGATCTTCCTGAACGGCAAGATACTTGGCGGCGTCGCGGTGAATACCGATGTAACGCAGATACAGCTGCAGGAGGAAGCGTTGCGGAGGTCGGAGAAGCTGGCCGCAGTGGGGCAACTGGCGTCGTCGATCGCCCACGAGATCAACAATCCGCTGGAGTCGATTACGAATCTGCTGTACCTGGTGCGGCACTCCGACTCGATGGAGGATGTGCAGGCGTATACCAGGATCGCGCAGGATGAGCTGGCGCGGGTCACGGAGATTACCGTGCAGACATTGCGCTTCCACCGGCAGCAGAGCAGACCGGTTGAGGTGGATATGAGCGGACTGCTGCGTACGGTGTTGGCGCTGTACACGGGACGGATGCTGGTGCGGGGTATCGGCATCGAGCTGAAGCTAGTGAAGTCGCCGAGTGCGGTGTGCCTGGAGGGGGAGATTCGCCAGGTGGTGAACAATCTGGTGCGCAATGCGCTGGACGCCATGAATGCAGGTGGCCGGCTCATGATCCGACTGCATCCGGAGTGTGACCGGCGGAAGGGACGGATGGGGGTGCGGCTGACCGTTGCGGATACGGGCGAGGGCATCAGCCCGGATATCGAGAGTCACCTGTTCGAGCCGTTTCAGACGACCAAGGAGTTGACCGGGACCGGTCTCGGGCTATGGGTGAGCAAGGGGATCGTCGAGAAACATGGGGGCCGTATCCGGGCCAGGACACGTCGCGGGCTGGGGCATGGCACCGTGTTTGCGGTGTGGCTGCCGGTGGACGGCGGACTCAATTTGACTGCTGCGGCAGATTGAGCGCGATGCGCGGGCCGGCGACTATGTTCGCGCGGCGGTGAACGATGTGCGGCGTGATCAGCAGGACGAGTTCGCTGGAGTCGGTTTCGGAGACTTTGTCGGCTACGGAGGTTTGGAAGCCGGGCAGTTCGCCGAGGCCGGGGAGGCCACTGACCGCGGCTGACTCGGAGCGGGTGAGGGTGCTGAGGAGGAGAGCGGATTCGCCGTCGGCGACGGTGACGTCGGAGACATACTGTCGGTTGGCGAGGATGGGGATGTTGTTGAGGGCGGTGCCAGCCAGCGCTGCGATCTTGAGATCGAGTTTCATACTGATCCGGCCTGATTTCTGCACCGTTGGAGTCGCTTTTAGGGTAAGTCCGATATCTTCGTACTGGATCTGGGGGATCGTGATGGAGGAGGCCTGGCTGAGCAGGCTGGAGGCGGGGACTCCGTTGATGGTGACACCGGCGAGCGCGGCTGAAGTGCCCGATATGCCGCTGGTATAGGTCGATGTGGTGATGGGATAGCGGGTGCCGACGCGGAAGATGGCGGCCTGACGGTCTCCGGCGCGAAGCTGGATGTTGTCGAGGGCGCGGGTGTCGCTGGAGTTGAGCCCGAGATTCAGGGTTAAGCCTGAGCTGATGGTGAGGCCGCTCAGGGTAAGTCCGCCACCGAAGAAGCCGAGGGTGTTGGAGAGCAGCGTGCTCGTCACGAGGCCGGAGGAGATGAGGGCGAGGGCTATGGTGATGTCGTTTGCGCCGGCCGGGATGAGACCCTGGGCGATTGCCTGGTTGACGAGGGTCTGGTTGGCGGTGACGAGATCGTGGGCTGCGCCGGCTACGCTATAGACGCCGACCTGCTGGGGGAGCCTCATGCCGATGTTGCGCTGGCGGGTTCTGTCGACGGAGTAGAGCTTGAGATCGAGCATCACCTGGCTCCCGCCGTCGATCAGGTCGGCGAGGGTCAGGTTGATGGCCGTTATCGTCGCCTCGGGCGCGCGGATGGCGATGTTGCCTCCGGAGTTTTGCACGGTGGCCTGCTTGACGTCGAAGACGTTGCGGATGAGGTTGCCAAGCTCGCCCATCTGTTCGTTCGTCGAGCCCGGGACGTAGATGGTCTCCTGCAACTGGCGTTCGAAGCGCTGGCGGTTCTCCGCGGTGTCTTTGGCGACAAGGACGCTTCTCGAATCGAGCGGCACGGCGAAGAGGCCGGACATGCGCAGCAGGATCGTTGTGGCCTGCTGGTAGGGAGCGTCGTCCAGATCGAAGCGAACGCTCTGTCTCTGGACGGAGTCGTCGAATACGGGGCGTATGCCGTAGGCGGAGAGGACGTGGCGAACGACCTCCTGCACATCGGTGTGGATGTGGAAGCTCTGCGGGCCGGCGTTGGGCAGAAGTGTGACCGGGCCGGCGAGGGAGGGGCCTTCCTTGATCCAGGGTTCGTTCTGGGAATTGGGCAGGGAATCAGGCAGGGAGTTGGGTTGAGAATTGATCTCGGGGCTGAAGGCGTTGGGGCGAACGCCGGCGTCTACGTGCTGGATGACGATGTTGTTCTCGGGGTCGAGCTTGCGAGCCTCGGCGAGCAGGGCCTCCGACTTGTCGTTCTGCCCGAGGAGGCGGGCTTTGCCAGATTGCTGGATGAGTTCGGTCACGCGATGTTCGTGCGCGATCGCGACCGCCAGGGCGTACTCGTGGCGGGTGGGGTGGTCGAGGAGGCCGGCGCCGGCCAGGTAGGCGTCTTCCGCGGCCTGGGTCTGGCGTCTGCCGGGGGACTGAGGGGTTGCGCGCGCGGCCTCGGTGGCGGCGGAGGGTTGGGGAGTGGGACTTGTTTCTTGTGTCGGCTGCGCGGGAGGAGACTGCGCAAGGCTGGCAATGGAGATGCTGAAGATGGCGAGCGCGGCTGCGCGTCTAGTGATGGAGGCGGCACGAGACTGAGCGGTGTCGATCATCTACTGCTGATTAGACGGAGCCGACAGCTAACGGGCATTGGCGATGCTCTGCACGCGGGGGCGCTCGCTGCTGGGTGGCCGGCGCATGCCATTGCGAATCTGCGTGGTATCCATGTCGAGCTCAGCGAGGGTGCGGCTGAGAGTGTTGCGGTGCATGCCCAGCTCTTCGGCTGCCTTGCACTGGTTGCCCTTGTGGTGCGCGAGCACTTCGAGGATGTAACGCTTCTTGAACTGGCGAATGGCTTCCGCATAGGGGATGCCGGCGCTGTGCATCTGAGTGATGAGACCGTCCATTTCGCGCTTCAAGGTTTCCTCGCTTTTCGTCCCAGAGTCGGAGGCCAGATTCCTGGGGCCAGATTTGGGGCACATCCTCATTGTGATCCTAGCTATGCGGTTTGATCCAATCGGGTGCGTTGTGCTTGAGCTGTCTTGCGCCGTCCAGGATTAGCTGCTGCAGGTCGTGAGGTACAACGAAGGATACCGCATGAGCCCCCGCAAGGAAATAGGGTGCGAGCTGAGAATTTGAGATCCAGGGGGTTTGGGGGAGGAAAGCCGCTGCAGCCATCATGATAGCGACGCCGATCAGGCAGCCGCGCGCGAAGCCGAAGACGGCTCCGAGAAGACGGTTGAAGAAGCCCAGGCCGATGGCGTCGGCGGTGCGATGCAGGAGCTTGCCGACGATGGCGCAAAGCACCATGACCCCGATGGCGATGAGGAGGAAGGCTACGATGTTCGCGGTGGCGGGGGTGGTGATGAGACGGCTGAGCAGGGGAGCGGCGTTGTGGTAGTTCCAGCTGGCCAGCAGGATGCCGGCGATGAGGCCTCCGAGCGAGAAGAACTCCAGCAGGAGGCCGCGCACGAAGGCGAGGATGGTGGAGTAGGCGAGGACGGCGACGAGGAACCAGTCGAAGAGGTTCATGCGGTTTGGGTGTTGGCGAGGCTGGTGCGGCCAGTGACGAGGCGGAAGGCCTCGAGGTATTTCTCGCGGGTGCGGGTGACAACTTCATCGGGTAAGCCCGGGGCCGGGGCCTGCTTGTTCCAGCGGATGGATTCGAGGTAGTCGCGGACGTACTGCTTGTCGAAGGAGGGCTGCGCGCCGCCCGGGCTATAGGTTTCGGCGGGCCAGTAGCGGGAAGAGTCGGGGGTGAGGACCTCGTCGGCCAACGTAATTTCGCCGTCTATCAGGCCGAACTCGAACTTGGTGTCGGCGAGAATTAACCCTTTGCTGGCCGCGTGCTTGCCTGCCTTCTCGTAGATGGCGAAGGTGATGGCGCGCAGGTCCTCAGCCGGCTTCTGCCCGATGGTATTGACCATCTGGTCGAAGGAGATGTTCTCATCGTGGCCGACGTTGTTCTTGGCGGCGGGGGTGAAGATGGGCTCGGGCAGGCGGTCAGACTCGCGGAGTCCCTGCGGGAGTTTGATCCCGCAGACGGCGCCGGTCTGCTGGTAGTCCTTCCATCCGGAGCCGGAGAGGTAGCCGCGAACGACGCACTCGACGGGGAACATCTCCGCTCGTTTGACCAGCATGCTTCGGCCTTCGAGCTGGCTGGCGTACGGCTGGAGTTGCGAAGGATAGTCGCGGATGTCGGCCGCGATGAGGTGATTCCTGACGGTGTCCTTGAGGAAGTCGAACCAGAAGAGGGAGAGCTGAGTGAGGATGCGGCCCTTGTCGGGGATTCCGCTGCCGAGGACGTGGTCGAAGGCGGAGATGCGGTCGGTGGCGATGAAGAGGAGTTGCTTGTCGTCAACGGCGTAGATGTCGCGGACCTTGCCGCGAGCCGCGAGAGGAAGCGAGCCGAGGTCGGTTTGGAGAAGGGCATTGCTCATTTGGATGACGGTACCATTCCTTCGGAGGTGACGCTAACTGCGATGAAATCAGTGGAACTTGACGACCAGGCTGCGGGCCGCGCCGGGTGGCTGATCGGGCGCTGCAGGGCAACTCATAAGGACGCTCTTATGGTCTGGCTGAAGAGTCGCAAAGGCTGCGAAGGCGTTGCATTGGCTTCTATAGTAGCGGGCGCTTTGTACACGGTGGCGTAGAAATGGCGCCCAGGACGGCCGGTAGTAGATGTTGAGTTCGGCTTCGGAGACTAGGCCAGGAGATGTTCTGTCGCTGAAGAACCTGCCTCCGAGAGGCGTGATCGTGTGTGAGGACGCATCGAAAATTTGAGTGAGCGGAAGGAAGATGCTTGTTGAAAGGATTGGGAGGATGAGGACGACGGCGACGATTGAGGTCAGCCACTTTGGAGGCAAGAGGGTGAAGAGGAGGATGAAGAGCTCATAGCTTGCGATGCAGGACCAGTATATCGCCGTGTTCAGGCGGTTGGACGAGGTGCTCCACTTCGCCAGGTAGCAAAGGGTTGTGAGGGTGAATGTCGCGCACGCGCAGGTAATCCACGTGTATCGTGCCCTGCGCGAGAGGCGCGGCCAAAGGAGCCGAAGCAGAACGATGGCCAAGGTCAGCGTTGCCAGGGCGGCGAGCGTTAGGGGCACGTGCATGCTTTGAGCTTAGAGGTATTGGAGAGGATGGAGCAAAAAATAGCTGGAGCAGCTCCGGTTCGGCTGCTCCAGCTGCGCAAAGTTCAGCATCAGGCTACGGCGCGGCGGTTGAGGTTGACGCTTACGATCTTCGAGACCCCGGGCTCCTGCATGGTGACGCCGTAGATGACGTCGGCCTGCGCCATGGTTCGTTTGCTGTGGGTGATGACGACGAACTGCGTTGTCGCGGACATGTCGTGGATCAGCTTCGCAAAGCGGCCTACGTTGGTCTCGTCGAGCGGAGCGTCGACCTCGTCGAGGATGCAGAACGGAGCAGGCTGGAACTGGAAGATTCCGACCAGCAGCGAAAGCGCAGTGAGAGCCTTTTCGCCTCCCGAAAGCAGGAGGATGTTCTGCAGCTTCTTGCCCGGGGGCGAGGCGAGGATGTCGATGCCGCTCTCCGCGCTGTTCTCCGTATCGGTGAGCTTCATCGAGGCCTGGCCTCCGCCGAAGAGCTTGGTGAAGGTGACGGAGAAGTTCTCGTTGATGACCTTGAAGGCCTCGTCGAACTTGAGGTGCGACACCTCGTCGATCTCCTTGATGGAGGCCTGCGTGTTCTCGATGGAGTCGAGGAGGTCCTTGCGCTGCGTCTCCAGGAAGCTGTGACGCTGCGTGGTCTCGTTGTACTCCTCGAGCGCCATCATGTTGACCGGCCCCATCGCCTCGAGCCTCTGCTTCAGCGCCCGCGACTCCTCCTCCTCCGTGTGCAGCGCATCGCCTTCGATGCGGACGATGGTCGCATCTTCGCGAAGCGTGACGGCCTCGACCGCTAGGTCGTTGAGGCAGGTAGCGTCGATGTGCTCGATGTCCGAGGCGAGCTTCGCCGCGCGGGCGGTGAGGGCTGCGCGCTGCTCGCGAAGGGCTTCGGTCTCGTGGCGTAGCGTGCGCAGCCGCGCGTCGAGCTCTGCCATCGCGTTGCGCAGCTCGGTGGCCTCGGCGGTCAACCGGGTGACTTCGGCGACTGCATTGACGCGTGTCTCGGAGAGCTCGCTGTGCTGCGTGGCAAGCGCCGCCGTCTCCTCTTCGCGGCGGAGCTTCTCCTGTCCAGCGGCGGCAAGCTGCTGGTCGAGCTGCTGGATGCGCTGGTTCTGGCCGTTGTAAAGGCGCGTCGTCTGATCGAAGTTGGCCTGTGCGTTGCGGCGGCGCTCTTCGAGTCCGGCCAGAGCGGCCGAGGCCTCGGCTGCTGCCTGCTGCAACTGTTCGCGCTGACCGCGCAGATCATCCAGGTGATTTTGCAGATCGGCGAGCGAGGCTTCCAAGGTGGCGCGCTCGTTCTCGAACGCTGCGGCCTCCTGCTGGCGGAGGGCGATCAGGTCGGCCTTCTGGTTGCGGGCGTCGCGATTGCGCTCGCTGGTCAGGGTCCAGTCCTGCAGGCGGCGCTCGATGCGGGCGACCTCGGACTCCATCTGGCGCAGAGCAGCGCCGGAGTTGGCGGACTCGCGCTCGGCATCGCGGCGCTCATGCGTTTTGCCTTCGATGGTGGCGTTCAGCTCGGCGATCTGGTGCTGCAGCTCGGCGGTGTACAGGTCGGTCTGGGCCAGCTCCTGCTCGGCCTTCTCCACCTTCTGCTGAACCTCTGTCAGCTCGCGCTTCAGTGCGAGCGGGCCCTGGGCACGCGGCCGTCCGCCGGTGACAGTGACGTTGTGAAAGGTCTCGCCCGACGGCGAAAGGAAGAACGCATGCGGATTCGACAGCGCCAGCGAGCGGGCGGTGTAAGAGTCCGGCGCGACGAAGCCCTCGCGCAGCTTGGGCAGGATCACCTCCAGCGACTTGCCGAAGCCGTCCAGTACGCGGACGCACTCCTTCAGCGGCACGACGCCTTCGATGCCCTCGGTGTTGTTCTGTGCGGCGCTCTGCATCCCCTCAGCGAAGGTGAAGTTGGCCTGCGCGTCGTTCGGATGAACGAGGAACGTGGCCCGGCCGGCGACGTCGGTCTGGAGCAGGTTCATGCCGGCGTCGGCTGCGTCCCAGCTCTTCACGACGATGTAGTTGAGCTCGTCGCGGAGGAACTCGTCCACCACGCTCTCGTACTTGCCTTCGACTTCGAGGAAGTCCGCGAGCGTGCCCACGGCGGCCATGCCGTTGGTGTTCTGCTTGTAGGTCTCGGTCTTGAAGATGTTGCGAACGGTGTCGGTGGAGTAGCTGTGCTCGCGGATCAGCGCCTCGAGCGAGCTGCGTCGGCCATTCAGGGAAGCGACCTCTCCGCGGAGCTGATCGCCACGGCGCTTCGACTGCGACTCCTCCGCGCGGCGGACCTCGATCTGCGAGCGCAGCTCTGCGATCTCAGTCTCAAGACGCTTCAACCGCTCTGTGACGCTCTCGAAGGAGAGCGCAACCTGGCCGCGCTGCAGGCCCAGCGTCTCCAACTCCTGCTTTGCGATCTCGGACTCGGAGAGCAGGCGCTCGGCCTCGCGGTCCAGACCGGCGAGTGCGGCTTCGGCCTGTGCCTGCTCGTTGCGCGTCTGCGAGGTGCGTTGGACGAGCTGCATCGTAGCACGTCGGTTCTGCTCAGCCTGCTGCTCGGCTGCGGCTACGGCGCGCACTGCCTCCTGGGCCTGTGCCTGCTGGCTCTGCGCGGCCTCGCGCGAGCCGGTGGACTCGGCCGTGGCGTTCTCGAGGAAGCTGCGGTGCTGCTCCAGCTCCCCGGCGAGCGAGGCAAGCTGTTCGCGAGCCTGCGCCAGATCGTCGGCGCCGGTGGCGAGCCGGTTCGTCAGTTCGGCGATGCGGTCGGCGTTGGCGGCAGACCGGGCGGTGATGCGCTCCAGTTCGACGGCGGACTGGTTGGCCTGGGCTCCAGCCTCGCGGATCTGCTGGTCGAGGGTATAGCCGTTGCGGATGCCCTCGGTGTGCTCGGCGTCCATGGTCTCGACGGTAGCGGCCTGGGCGTCGATCTGGGTAGCCAGCGCGGTGATCTTCTCAATGGTGGCGGTCTGTTCGGTGTCGAGCTGCGCCATGCGGCTGGCGAGCACGACGCGAAGGCGTGTGCGCAACTCGTCGCGCAGCGCACCGTAGCGCTCGGCCTTGGCCGCCTGGCGCTTGAGGGTCGCCATCTGGCGAGTGACCTCTTCAAATATGTCGTTGACCCGGGCAAGGTTCTGCTTGGCGGACTCGAGCCGAAGTTCGGCCAGCCGCTTCTTCGTCTTGAAGCGCGTAATTCCGGCGGCCTCCTCGATGATGCTGCGGCGGTCCAGCGGCTTCGAGCTGAGAAGCTGCCCGATGCGCTCCTGCCCGATGATCGCGTAGGATTCGCCGCCGAGGCCCGTGCCCATGAAGATGTCCTGGATGTCGCGAAGCCGGCAGATCTTGCCGTTGAGCAGGTACTCGGAGTCGCCGCTGCGGAACAGTCGGCGGGTGATGGTCAGCTCGCCAGCACGCACCGGGGCGCGGCCGAACTTGCGGCGGCGAATCTTGAGGACGACGTTATTCGGGTTGACGGCCTCGGCTGCGCTGGCGTCGGCATCTATAGCGGTGGCGACAATCTGAGGACCCTGAGGACCCTGAGGACCCTGAGGACCCTGCGGCCCCTTGGCTTCGCCCTCGATGACGGTGCCGGGCTGGGCTTCGGCTACAGCCTCCTCGGTCTCCTCCGCGCGCTGCTGGCGGAGAGAGGTCTCGTCCCAGTCGCTGGGGAGATTGTCGTCGATGACGACCTCGGGCTCGTCGCCCAGGCTGGCTCCGTCGTAGATCTCGGGGTCGACGAGGGTGAGGGACACCTCGGCCATACCGGTGGGCTTGCGATCGCGCGTGCCTGCGAAGATGACGTCTTCCATCTTGATGCCGCGGAGAGATTTCGCGGACTGCTCGCCGAGGACCCAGGTGATGGCGTCGGAGATGTTGGACTTGCCGCAGCCGTTGGGTCCGACGATGGCGGCGATGCCTTCACCGGAGAGCTGGACCTCGGTGCGGTCGCAGAAGGATTTGAAGCCGAGGATCTGAACTTTCTTGAGCTTGAGCAAATTCACCTCTGCGGCGAGTCCTGGTCTGGTGCGGGGAGGCCTCGCTGGTATTTATGTAAGACTGATTCAACTTTAGCTGCGACCGATGCCAGAATCAACGGAAACAACACCACATGTTGTGGATAAGGAGTACATAACACTATGAATGGGTGGCAGTGGCAGGAAGAGGGAGTTTCGTACCCTTCAGAGTGCTGAAAAAGTCGCTGCTTCTGTATTGTCGCTGCTTTTGTCCTTCGGTGGGAGCGCAGGGCCTTAGCCCTGCGGCAAACTGTCTAAATTCGAGGGGCTGGTAGCCCAAGGCTTTAGCCTCGGGTCTCCCCGGGCCTTTTTTCGCAAGGTAAACCTTTCAGCTAACGATATGTTTGGTGTTTCGCCATGGTTTGGTCGGTCCTGAGTAGCTTCTCAGTGATGGTCAAGCGAGTCGTCTTGATAGTAGAAAATGTGACAGTGGGTCAGTTTGAGAAAAGCCTAAGTTGTGACGCTCCCCAAAGACCCACACCCGGCGGATGGCCTCAAGCGCCAACGGCGCGCTCCTATACCAGCCCGGGGCAAAGCCTTGGGTGCAGATAGAGCCACCGCCCTCAAGCGCCAACGGCGCGCTCCTATACCAGCCCAGGGCAAACCGGGGCCCCCAAGGAGCGCTTCTGGCTCCTTGGGTGGATGCCCTGGGTACAGATAGAGCCACCGCCCTCAAGCGCCAACGGCGCGCTCCTATACCAGCCCAGGGCGAAGCCCTGGGTTCAGATAGAGAAAGAGCCCAAGGGCTGAAAGCCCGGCCAATTCGTATCCACGGGTTGCATCTACGAACCGTCTCATTCAAATTGACCCACTACCGAAAATGTTCGAAACTTGCCATAGAGCAAAGTGATTTCTATAATCCGCATCATCGTCTCTCTCGAAGCGACAAGCACTTCACATGCTCGACAGAAGGGTTCAGCGCCGAAGCCCGGAGACTCTTGGGTTGCATGATGTGGTGTGTTGGGGTTTATGGTATATCCAACTGACCGCGGGACTACCGATGGCAGAATTTGATGGAAAGATTTACTG
>WNGR01009308.1_pt1 | contig 16607 bp, 18 predicted proteins | sample 5407581 | NCBI WGS metagenome assembly WNGR01 (sample SAMN13153383, study PRJNA577476) | soil metagenome | isolation source: 80 cm soil or saprolite under Garry oak tree replicate 2 | place: USA:California | collected 2016-06-15 | reverse complement strand
TCACGCAGGTAAAATTCGCTTCGCTCGAGATCCGTGAGTGGCCCTTGCGGCCGCTCAGATCGAGTGCTCAGGCTGTCGCGTTTCACGTTCCCAACCTTTCTCTTGCGCAGGTTTGAAATTGTAGACGCCAGGACAGCTCGTGGCCAGTCGCAACTAAGCGTTTGAGTCGTCGGGCTGGAACCGGAAGTATCGAAGTCTGGCGCGTGTGTGTACTAGGATTTGTACTAGAATGACGAGGTTTCTACTCGCCCCTCGCGAACACGCGTCTTTATGCGAAAAAACGCATTTTCCTCTCGCGAAAGCGATCTCTTCTGAAACGAAAAGAGATGTTTTGAAAGCGATGATTTCGCAATCCTAAGTCTGGCGCGTCTGCCAATTTCGCCACCCTTGGCCGGTTGATTATAAAGGCTTCGAAGCAAAAGCTCACTTAATAAAAGCTGGCATTCATTTTGATTAGCCACCAATTCGGCTACGCTCGGGCTACGATTCAGCGGCAAAATGTCCAATAACTTTCTCAGCGCGCGGATGTTATGATGCACCGTGCAGGAATCGAACCTGCAACCCAGTGATTAAGAGTCACTTGCTCTGCCAATTGAGCTAACGGTGCGAGAAAATTTTTCGATCTTCGATTTTCGATTGCCGATTTTAGCAGAATTTCGGCTAACAGAAAAATCGATCAAGCCTGAGTGTGACGGACGTAATGCCTCTCGACGCCTTTCGGAAGCAGACGTTTTCGGCCGCGTTGCCGCCGGCGCGCGAGTATCGCGCGACCCCCTTTGGTCCGCATGCGCGCGCGAAAGCCGTGCTGACGTTTGCGTGTCCGTTTTGATGGCTGATAAGTCCGCTTCATAAAACCGAGAAATAGCTCCGGCCGGATCGAAGAGCGGTTACACTAGGAGTGAGTCAGGCGTTGTCAATTTGTGCGCCGCGCCGCGATTGTCGATTTTTGATTCGGAGATTGCCAGCGCCTCCAAGTTTTGCCATAAACAATGCAAAGCATGAGCGAAACAGTAGTGATCGAACCAGCAACCGAGGCCGACTTGGACGAATTGTCTGGTATGTTGGGCGATTTGTTCGCTCAGGAAAGCGATTTTCGCCCCGATAAGCAAAAACAGCTTCGTGGTTTGCGGCTCATTTTCGAACAGCCTAGCCGCGGGCGCGTTTTCGTGCTGCGACGCGAGGGCGCGATCGTAGGCATGATTAATTTGCTCTTTACCATCAGCACAGCCGAAGGCGGCTTCGTCATTTTGTTGGAGGACCTGGTAATTCACAAGGAGTATCAAGGCCAAGGCTACGGCTCAAAGCTGCTCAATTACGCGATCGATTTCGCGAAACAGAAAAATTTTCTCCGCATCACTTTGTTGACTGATCGGCCGGAAAATGTGGCGCAAGCATTTTTCCGAAAACACGGCTTCGTCGAGTCTTCAATGATTCCGATGCGCCTGTGGATCACGTCGCAGAGCGAGCAGACGGAGCAAAATGTGTAATGCTGCGCTCTCTGCGGCAACTGTGGTAGCACCGTGTCGGCTGCGATTCCGCACCTTTGTGCGGGCGACACGCTTGCCTTTACAGGCCTTTATCGCCGACCCATGCGCGCAATTGAGTTGCGAGGCGTTTTTTGAATTCCGCTCGAAACTGAATTTCATCCACGGCTTTTGCTACTTCAGGCGCGCTCGCCGAGGGCAAATTGTCTTTGGCGTAACTTTTTAATTCGTCCGCGCGCAAGTCGTCCGGGAAAAAGGTGAAGAGACTCGGCGCAAACCGGTTCACGCCGACCGCATCGGACTTGGCGAGCAGCGCTTTCATATTTGCTTTCGCAAATTCCCAGGCAATGTCCGGGTGACCGCTGTCACGGGCGACGCCTGCGACCAGAAATATCGCGCGACTAGTTGGCAGCTCATCGGTGAGCGCAATGGGAAGCGTCTTCTTCACCAGCTTGGGATCGATCGCTTCGGCCAGCGCGTTGTAGTAATTTTGTTTTTCCTCAATGCTCGTCGTTTTTAGACCAAGCTCGTGCAGGTTGGTCCAGGTCTTTTCGTCTGCGTAACGGCCGACCACTGCAAGAACTGGCGGGCGCAGATCCGGGGCGAGGGATGCTGGATTTGCAAGGTATTTTTCGAAACGTTCGCGACAGCCCGTGATAATTTCCGGGTCATTCAAATCTCCCAGAGTGTTGATCAAGTCCGCGCGCAAGTTCCCGGCGGTAGGCGGCTGGCCCTCTTTCGGTTCCCAGCCCAGCGTCTCAAACGTCGGACGCAAAAGTGACTGGGCATAAATCCAGCACATTGATGATCTGTTCGCGTTCAGCCAGCTCCGTGGAAGGAGGCAATTTCTCCACCAATCCAAAGTAGAGCGAGACGGACGCGCGATCTGGCTGCACAAGGTCCCACGCGTCGCTCAGGAGATTGACACGATCTTCAACGCCAAGCTTCGGCAGAGCCTCGAGTAATAAATTCCAGGAAGGCTCGTCGTATTCGACCCGATAATTTCCCGCGCCGTTTACATTCAATTTGAGCGCGCGATCTGCGGGAATGTTTTGCAGATTGTCGATCTTGCTGGTCATCAGCAAAGTCGCAGGCGCTTCCCCGACGAGTGAATATGTCAGCGGAATTTTCCACTGGAGCGGCGGAGCGTTTTTGAAATTCACCGCGAAGCGCTCCTGTGTGAGTCGGACTTTTCCCTCTGCTTCCCGCTTAACTCTCACCAGCGGAAATCCGGGCTGCTCCGTCCAGCCAGCCGCGATTTCGCCCACCGGTTTCTTCGAAGCTTCCGATAGCGCGTTCCACAAATCCGCCGTGGTCGAGTTCGAATACTTATGCGCAGCGATGTACCGGCGAATACCATCGCGGAAAACGTCTTCGCCGAGAAAACTCTCCAGCATTCGCAGGAACGATTGCCCCTTTTTGTAAGTGATATCATCGAAAGCGCTGTTGGCTTCCGCCTCCGTCGCGATGGGCTGTTGAATCGCATGCGTTGTCGATCTTGCGTCGCTTTCCATCGCTTGTTCCTTCGCGATTCCGACGCGCCGGGTGGGGTCGCGCGGAAGATTTCGCCGCAGCCAGACTTCCCATTGCGGGTTGAAATGCGCGGTGCATTTCGTGCCCATCCACGAGGCGAAGCCTTCGTTGAGCCAGAGGTTGTCCCACCACGCCATGGTCACGAGATCACCGAACCATTGGTGCGCCATCTCGTGCGCGAGAACCTCATAGATATTTTGCTTCGTGTCCGCAGAGGAATTTTTCGGATCAAACAGAAGCGTCGATTCGTAATAGGTGATGCCGCCCCAGTTTTCCATCGCGCCGCCAAAGCCGCCGGGCAGAGCGATCTGATCCAGCTTCGGCAATGGATACGCCACGCCGAAATAATCGTTGTAGTATTGCAAAATTTGCGCCGTCGCTTCGAGTGCGTAGCGACCCAATTTCGCTTTGCCTTTCGTTGCGATCACACGGATTTGGGTCGGGCCGCTTCGCGACTCGATGAGATCGAGGTCACCGGCAGCGAAGACATTGAGATAACTCGACATTGGCGGAGTCGGGGCGAAGCGGACCTCTTTTCCACCAGCGATTTTTTTCTCGCTCTCGACTGGCATGTTCGAGACGGCGAGCCAATTCTCCGGAACGACCGCCGTCAATTGAAAGCGCGCGCGAAAAACCGGTTCGTCCCAGCAAGGGAAAAAACGCCTAGCGTCGGTCGCTTCAAACTGCGTTCCGAGCATGATTTTTTTCGTTCCGCTCCCCTGCTCGTGATAATGCATGTAAAAAAGTCCCTGTCCCTGCTGATTGATCTTTCCGGAAAAACTGAGCGCGAGCGTGTGATCCCCACGCGCCAGCTCCGACGGCAACGCGAGGGTGAGCAGCTCCTTTTCCCTATCGGTCTTGATTGCAGACTTGGGCAGCGCTTTGCCATCGAGAGATGCCTCTGTGATTTCAAGCTCGAGCGCGTTCAGCACCAACTGATGAACCGGACTGCGCACGTTCAGCTTTACCGTTTCTGTTCCAGTGAACGTGAGCTCGCCACGGGACGAGTCCGTCCGACTGACGGATTTGTCGATGTTTGGAACGATCCGAATGGAGTAATCGGTCGGAACAACCTCTTTCGGCAATTTTCCCGGTGTATCTTTAAAACTGAATGGCTTTTCCGCAATCATAGTGGCGGGAAAGACAATAGAAGATAGAGCTGCCAAAAAAGGAAACAGAGCGCGCATTTCTCGCACTAAACAACGCGTGCCGGACTTTGCATCTACTTGTGTGGATGGGAGGCGTCTCGACTGCAACCTTTGTCACGCAGGTGATAAGCCGCTACGGCGGGCAAATCTTATTGCACCACCAATACCAGTAGCAATTGTCCGCCACCGACCTGTGGGCCTTTGATGATTAGCGGGCTGCGCTTGCTCAATTTGGCATCGGTTTCGAGCAACAGCTCTTTCTCCTTGTAAAGCTTCAGATTCAGAATGTAACCGGCCTCGCTCTCACCTCGCGCATCCACGTGCAACCCGAAAAATTTGCTGGTGGCGAGCCAATCTTCCTGCCCGGTTTGAAGCGTCTTTTGCGATTGGCCAATCACTTGAAACTGATTGTAGCCGAAAAGCTGCTTGAGCGGTCGCTCGATCCGGGTCAGCTCCGGCGGAATCGGTTGCGGCTGGGACACGTTCTCCGCGATCACCAGGCCGCTCCACACCTTCTCCGCGCCGCGCAAGCCCGGGACCGCGCTCACGATCAGCGCAATAAATGCGAGCAAGAGCGGGCGCGCGCGAGCCATGAGGGATTATTTGGCTGCGTAATCCGACGGCAACGACTGCAAGCCCTCAGTCCACAGCACAGTTACTCGGTCCTTCTTTGCTTCGAACATCGAGACCGTCGCATTCGGGCTAACGACTGGATCAACGCGGGCGTTTAGAATCTGCGTAAGATACTGTGATTGCTCGGCTGGATTTTTGTCGCGCATCACGAAAATCGCAAGAATCAAAAAGATGGCGAGGGACGCAGTTCCCGTCCATAACAGGCGCCGAATGGTCCACCACGTGGGGACCGCAACATTGCGTTCCCGAGAGGGGCTCACGCCTTCGCGCGCGATTCTTTCGCGCACCTGATGACTGAAAAACTCTTCGTTAGTCAGCGCGTGCGCCGCGAGTTCGCGCTTCAAAAGTGTGCTGAGTTTTTTGGCGTCAGCCCTTTCGGTTTCAGCAGCAGCCTTGTCCGGCAGTGAGGCTTCGAACTCGGCTAGTTCCCTACCGGTGAGCTGGCCATCCAGCCACGCAGTCCATTTTTCTTCAAATGTTTTCATAAACGTCTCTCAGTAAATTTTGCAATTTCTTGCGGGCATAAAACAGGCGCGACATCACCGTGCCGATCGAGCAGCCAAGCGCTTCTGCAATTTCGTGATATTGCATTTCTTCAATTTCTTTCATCAAAATGACGGCGCGATGCTCCGGCGTGAGTTGAGCAATCGCGTGGTCGATGCGCGCCCGTATCTCGCTTCGTTCCATTGTCTCGTATGGCAACGCGTCCGCTTTTGGGGCCGTTTTCGATGCCGGATCTATTTCCTTTAATTGGGTCGCGTCGTCGAACTCGGCCGCGCCGGCTTTGACTTGTTTTTTCCGCGCCCAATCGATGGTGACGTTCATCACAATTCGATAAAGCCAAGTGTAAAACGAGGAGCGCCCGCGAAAGCGTTTGATCGACTTCCACGCTTTCACGAAGCTGTCCTGAGCTAGGTCCCAGGCGTCCTGCTCGCTATGGACCATGTTGTAAATCATGCTGAATACGCGTGTCCGGTAGCGGGTCACCAGCTCGTCAAATGCTCCGGTGTCACCAGCCTGGCATCGCTTCACTAACTCCAGTTCCGAGACATCAGGCTGAGCCAGAGTCGCTTCCGTTTGCATCGTTAGACGGAGCTGACCCTGTTTCATTCAACTCCGAAAGCCTTCGGAGCCGAAGCGGCGTCGCCATTCGCTACGATATTCGCCCATCAGGGTGATAATGCCGTCGCGCACTTGAAAGAGCCGCTGTTGCAAGACCGAATGCTGCGCGCCGGTAATGAGTTTTTTCGATAAAAGCTGCGCCGCCGCATCCAGCGAAATCGTGATCGCCTTGAGCGCCCTCTTTAGGTACGCAATCGTCATCCCGATTTCATCTACGTCATCGCCGCTCAGAGCGGCGGCCAGTTTAGCGCTCGCCAGAGCAGAGTGCGTCGCCAATCTTATCGCAGCCGGCTCGTTTTGGAGTAACGGCTTTTGATCGAACAGTTGGTCAATCCAAATTGTGAGAGCTAACGCAGCTTGATACAAGCTGTGCTGCTCAATCGTTTCGGGTGCTCGCACCGCATCGCCCGGGTCGAAGCCGTCCTCGTCCTCCGCGTCTTCATCGAGAAGCGCATCCACCTCTGCGCTCCAATCTTTCGCGTCCAGCAATTGCGTCCAGCCCATTTCGCGCGCGATGATTTCGTCGCGCCGTGGGTCATCAAGGTAGGTCTCCAGCAGTTGCATGTATTTCTCGGTCTTTTGATCCTGTTCCTGGAGAAAACGCTCCCAGTCGTACTCATCCCACATCCGCTCGGACCGGCCCTCGTAACCTGCCATACTCGACTAAACGTTACTTTGTTCTCGCGCGCAAAGCGTTTTGCGCGCTCAGATGTGGCACAGGTTTGGAACTTGCGATGTTACCTGCGCAAATTACAAAGTTGCGCCACAATAATTTCGTCGCTCACAGAGCGCCGCTACAGAATTTGCGCTTAGTTTGCAACCGCAATTGCCCGCAGGCCGCGTCAATATCACCACCTTTCTCGCGACGCAACGTGGCCGAAATTCCGTGCGCCCGTAAGATCGACAAGAACCTCTCCTGTTGATTCTGCGAAGGTCGCAACCACGACAAGCCTTCGATCCTGTTGTACGGAATCAAATTAACTTTTGCTGACAGCCGCCGGGCGTGGCGAGAAAGAAGGCGCGCTTGCTCGTCAGCGTCGTTTAGACCAGCGATTAAGATATACTCGAAGGTGAGCCGCTGTTTTTTGCGCGCGACGTAGTAATCGCAAGCTGATAGCAATGTCTCGATGTTGTAACGGCGATTGATCGGCATGATTTGACTGCGCACTGCGTCCGTCGCGCCGTGCAACGAAATCGCCAGACGAATTTGCAGGGGCTCGTTGGCAAGCTGCTTAATTTGCGGGACGAGGCCACTGGTTGAGACGGTGATGTGCCGCGCGCCGATGCCGAGACCCCACGGTGCGTTGATGATTCGAATCGCGCGCATCACGTGGTCGAAGTTCGCGAGCGGTTCGCCCATTCCCATGAAAACGAGGTTGTCGATCTTCTCTCCGCTCGCGCGCTCAACGGCGATGATTTGGTCGACAATTTCGTTCGCGCGCAGATTGCGAGAAAATCCTTCCAAACCGCTGGCGCAAAATTTGCAACCGTAGGCGCAACCTACTTGCGTCGAAATACAAACCGTCCGGCGATCCGATTTTTCTCCGTAGAGCGCAGACGACGCGGGGATCAGGACCGACTCGATCAAGTTCCCATCGCTCAAACAAAACAGAAACTTCCGGGTCGTGTCGCGAGATCCAAGAACGCGCACAATGTCGATCTTGCCGATCGAAAATTTCTCAGCGAGCCGCGCTCGCAGTGACTGCGGCAGATCGGTCATCTGCTCAAATGCGCCGGCGCGCTTTTTGTAAAGCCAGTCCATGATTTGCCCGGCGCGATAAGAGGGCTCGGCCGGTTCCTGAAGCTTTTCTTGAAGCTCGGGAAAGAGGAGGGATTTGATGTCGATCTTCGCAGCGGCCGTCACGGCGAAGCTTACCGGACGCCAGCGCTTGCATCAACCAGGCCGGAGGTTACGTTCGCTGGCTGTGACCAAACGTTTTGCACTTCCAGCGGTCTTGTTTCTGGCAATTGCATTCCTCATCTCGGCTTGTGTTTCGCGCGATGAAGAGATCAGCGAGCAATCGGGCTCGCAATCGGCTGCAAGGGTTCCCGGTGAAAAAATTCCCGACGAGGGCGCCTTTACGCCAGGCCCTCCCGGATCCAGCGGAAGCGTCCACTGGTGATTTCGCCCCGTGCTACGCAGAGATTCTGCGTTGTAACCGCCTCGCTCTGCCGAGGCGCGTGTTGAAGACCCGGCGACGGAGCGCCGTGGCTACACCGTCAACGATTTTCCGTTCGTGAAATGCAGCAGCGCTTCGTGAACACCGGCACCGTAGTCTTTCCGCGCGACGTAACCGCCGGCGTTGCGCACGGCATCTTGCACTTCAGGGATTGCATTCGCTGGGCATGAGGGCATCCCGGCAACTCTTCCATCCAACATCGAGATGTCGTTGTGATGGTCGCCCGACGCGAAAATGTTGTCGCGCGGGACTTCCAACAGACGCGCCAGCTCGGCCAGCGCCGCGCCTTTATGGTAATCAGTGTGGCAAAAACGCAGATAAACTGTGTTCCGCTGGTAATCCAACTTGGGGTGTTCGGCCCGCGTTTGCTCGATAAATTCGGTGATGCGCTCCATTTCTTCGTCGCTCTGCGCAACGAGGCCTTCGAGACCTTCGGAATTGTAAATAAGACGCGCTTCGGTTTTTTGGATTAAGAAATCAACGACTTCAGCAATGACCGAGTGGGCGGAAGAAAACAACTCGGCATGATCGCGCGCGCAGCGCTCGTTCCAATCGCCGAACGGTTCCCATATGTCTCCATTTCGCCCTGGACGAAAAACGTCGCGTTCAGTCGTGAGAATAAAATCCGGACGGATCGGGAAGGCGAAATCGGCGAGCCCGGATTCGAGGAGATCAACGGAACGACCGGTGTTGATCGCCCAAATCGCGCCGGTTTCTTGCAATTCCCGGATTAATTCCATGCACTGCGTATCGAGGACGGGTTCGCTGGCTCGTGAAACTAGCGTGCCGTCAAAATCGATGCTGAGCAGTTGAATTGGTGGATGCACTGAAAACAATTTAAGAATTGATTTCCGACGTGCAATGCATCGATTGGTTTAGGAGCAAGATCGACAATGAAATCGGCTTACGAACTGGCGATGGAACGGCTCGAGAAAACGACGCCCTCGCTCTCGCTCACTGAAGACCAGAAGAAAGAAATCGCGGAGGTGGATTCCGTGTATCGGGCGAAGATCGCCGAGAAAGAGCTTTTCCTGAAAGATCAGATTCGCAAGGCGCAAGTCGTCGGAAATTTTGAAGAAGCCGAATCACTGGAAAAGCAGCTTGCGTCGGAAATCCGCCGATTGCAGGAAGATTGCGAAACCAGGAAGGAAAAGCTGCGCGGAAGTTTTGTAAAATAGCCGTCCTCGGCTGTGATGGCAGACGGGCTTCCTAGCCTGTCGATTCCTCGTGGCGTGCCAGATGTACGTCTGCCGTGACAGGCGAGACGCCTGTCTTCCGTTTCGGCAAATCGGGGTCGAGGAAGCCGAGCATGTGCGCACGCTTGATGGTGCGGACGCCTTCCTGCTTCTGCAAATCGGCAATGCTCTGGCGGAACTTTTCCATCTTCGTCCAATGCACTTTCGAACGGAAATGATGCTCGGAGTGATAGCCGTTGTAGAAAAAGAGCCAGTTGTAAATTTTGCCATAGCTGCTCACGCCCCAGGCGATCGGCTTGTCAGGGTTCGCGCCGTAATGACGGTAATAGCCGTTCAAGTAACTGAAGCAGTGGCCAAGATACCAAAACGGCAGGAAAAAGAGCATGAACCGCCAGTTGATGAAATGAACCGGTTTCGTTGGCACAATGATCGCTATCACGAAGAGCGTCGTCGCGAACGCCGCCAACTCGATGTTGCCCCAGAACAAATCACCGTTATTGCGCTTCCGGAGTTCCCTACGAATGGCGCCGACATCGTCGCGGAAGAAACTCAGGAACACGTAGCTCCACGGATTTTCCGCCTCGCCGTCGTGCCCGTGTTTGTAAATGGAAAGCCAATCGATGGTTTCCCCTTTTTCGTCAGGCCGGTCGGCATTACCCTTGTGATGCTGCATGTGGACCGCGTCGTAGTACGTTTGAGAAAAACAACAAGCGATAGATTGCGTGATTCCAAACAGCCGATTAAGCAGTTTTGAGCGGAAAAACGGATTGTGAATGAAGTTGTGCCCCACCCCATTGATGTTCGCATTGACCATCAGTGAGTAAATAAACCCGAGAATCAGCATCACCCAAAGCGGCGCATGCGGGTAAAGAAAGAAGAGGCCAAGAAAATATGTGAGATGAAAAAGACCCGCCGCGGCCGGGACCGCATCCCAGCGCGTATGCGCGAAGAGCTTTGAATTGGTAGTCGGACGTTCTACTCGGATAGCTTCGGTATTCATTTGAGAAAATCGGGCACTGGAAGTTCGCTAAAGAAAAGTTGATTGGCAAGTTTTGAAGATTGCCAAGGCCATTCCCGCGCGCCTAAGTTAACCGCTCCATGTTCGCGCTCCAACCGGAATTAAAAATCTTCAGCGGCTCCGCCAACCGCGGCCTTGCAGAGCGCATTTGCAGATACGTCGGCGTCCCGCTCGGTCAGGCGACGATCAGCTCGTTTCCCGATGGCGAGACTTACGTCAAGATCGAGGAGAACATTCGCGGGCACGATGTGTTTATTATTCAGCCGACCTGCCCGCCCACTAACCAGCATCTGATGGAGTTGCTCATTATGGTGGACGCGGCACGCCGCGCCAGCGCGGATCGGATAACGGCGGTGATTCCATTTTTCGGATACGCGCGCCAGGACCGTAAAGATCAGCCGCGCGTCCCGATTACCGCCAAGTTGGTGGCCAATTTACTGCATGCAGCCGGGGTGAGCCGTGTGCTCACCATGGACCTGCACGCGCAACAGGTGCAGGGGTTCTTCGATATCCCGGTGGATCACCTCTATTCGTTGCCGGTATTGATTAAATATCTGCGGCAACAGCTCAAGGGGAAAACGACGGTCGTTTCTCCAGACTTGGGCGGTCTGAAAATGGCTTCGGCCTACGCGGGAGCGCTACATGCAAATCTGGCAATCGTGGCAAAGGAGCGTCGCAGCGCCACCGAGACCGAGGCGTTGTATCTCATTGGTGAAGTGGAAGGCCGCGATGTGCTTTTGGTCGATGACCTCACTGAAACAGCGGGCACGTTGACTTCAGCTGCTGAGCTTCTGAAAAAACGTGGCGCACAGAGAATTTACGCAGGAGTTTCGCATGCCGTCCTGGTAGATGTCGCGATCCCACGTTTGCAAAAATCGAAAATCGCGGAATTAGTAACGACTAACAGCACTCCGGTGCGCACCGTGGAAGGATTTAAAACCACGGTGCTCTGCGTCTCTGAGCTTCTCGGGGAAAGCATTAAACGGATACATAACGACGAATCGGTGTCGTCGCTGTTCAACATCGAGAACGAAACAGATGGCAAGACAAGTTAAGCTCAAAGCAGAACCCCGGATGAATTTGGGACGCTCTGCCGTGCGCAAACTCCGAGCGCGCGGACTAATTCCTGCGATCATCTACGGGGGCAACGATAAACCGCGGCCATTGCAAGTCGCCGCGAGCGATATCAATGCCATGATGAGCCACGCTTCAGGAGAAAACGTTTTGGTTGAACTCGAGATCGCCGGGGAGGATTCGAGTCGCACAGCGCTCGTGCAGGAAGTACAACATTCGCCTGTCGGTGGCGCCATTCGTCATCTGGATTTTCACGCCATCTCCATGGACGAGATGATTCAAGCTGAAGTTCCCCTCGAACCGACTGGTACCGCCGTCGGCGTTAAGACTTTTGGCGGATTGCTGGAGCAAAGCTTACGCACGCTCGCGATTGAATGCTTACCGCGCGATTTGCCGGATCGGATCACGGTGGATGTCTCGCAGCTGAACATTGGGCATTCCATTCATGTTCGCGATATTCAATTCCCACCCGGAGTAACGCCAAGGGTGCAGCCCGATCTTACGGCATTTTCAGTGCTTGCGCCCGTAGTTGAAGAAGAACCGGCTGTCGTGGAAGCGGAAGCAGCAGCTGCCGGACCGGAAGTGATCACCGAGAAAAAGGAAGAGGGCGAAGCTCCCGCTCCGGCTGCGAAGGAAAAAGCTCCAAAAGAGAAGGAACCAAAAAAATAATCCGTTTTCGATTTTCGATCCATTGGACTCCGCTCCGTTTTGCCTAGGACAACTTTTTGGATTTCGATTGCGCGACTGTGGAACAAAAACCAATTCGGCTAGTTGCCGGTCTTGGAAATCCTGGACCCGAGTACGCGGCCACACGTCATAACATCGGCTTCATGGTGGTCGATCAACTGGCCGCGCAGTTTGGATCGATATGGGAACGATCGACAAAGTGGGACGCGCTCTCTTCCAAGTGTGGCGCCGTGCAGTTGGTAAAGCCGATGAGTTTCATGAATCGGAGTGGTTATCCCATTTTCGCTATCGCGCAGTTTTACAAGATCGCGTCGCAGGAAATTCTGGTCGTACTCGATGACCTTTCCTTGCCGCTGGGCCGCCTTCGATTGCGCGCGGGGGGCGGATCGGGAGGCCACAACGGCCTTGAATCGATTATCATGCAATTCGGGACCGAGGAGATACCTCGCTTGCGCATTGGCATCGGCGAGGCAGGAGAAACCCGTGGTTAAATCGACAATCGATCGCGCAGTGGAAGCGGTGAAATGCGCGATTGACAACGGGTTCCTTTCCGCGATGAACACTTTCAACCCCGAAAGCTCGCCCGCCGTACGGCGGGACGAGTCGGTATCGCCGCGGCGACCGGACCTTCAGGGTAAAGAAACCGAACAAGCATGAACCGCCGTTACGAAGCGCTGCTTGTGCTAAACGCACAGGGCAAAGAGGACACCGTCAGGGAAATTATCGATCGACTGGAATCCGAATTTCAAAAAGAAGGGGTTCAGATCGAACAGGTGCAAAAAATGGATAAGCGCCAGTTTTCGTACGTGGCTGGCCCGCTCGATACCGGGTACTATGTGAACTTTATTTTTAACGCGGATCCTGAACTCATCGCGAGACTGCGCGCCAAATTTAAGCTGGATCCGGAAGTGTACCGCCAGACTTATCAGCGCCTGCCAGAGAAGAAGGAGGAACCGGCGAAAAAGCTGGCAAAAGCGAAATGATTTCGCTATAAGGCTGAGATGGCCAGTTTTAACAAAGTCATTCTGCTCGGAAATCTCACCCGCGACCCCGAGGTGCGTTACACGCCCAAGGGCAGCGCGGTCTGCGACCTCGGCATCGCGGTCAATCGTGTTTACACAACTGACAGCGGAGAAAGACGTGAGGAAGTCACTTATGTCGATGTCGTGCTGTGGGCGCGCCTCGCCGAGATCGCAGGTGAATACCTGAAAAAGGGCAGGCCGGTTTTCATCGAAGGCCGTCTGCAAATGGATACGTGGGACGACAAGCAGACCGGACAAAAACGAACGAGGCTTCGCGTTGTGGGCGAGAGCATGCAGTTGCTAGGCACTCGTCCGCCCGGGACCGGTGCTGCCGCCGAGGCCGCTGGCGAAGATCGACAAACCGGAAATCCCATTTTGAATGGTAGGGGCGGCTCACCGAACCGCCCACGGGCGATTTGGGTCAATCGACCCTACCTGTTCCCCAATTTGGAATGAACGCGACCGAAGCCTGCATCGCGCTCAACATGTTGCCCACGGTTGGGCCGGTGCGGCTGCGCAAATTGCTGGAGGTTTTTAAGGAGCCTCAACAAATCCTCTCTGCGAGACGCGGCGAACTTCGCAAGGTCGAAGGAATCGGCAACGAAGTAGCCGAGCAAATCAGCAACTGGGAATCAACTGTCGATCTTGCCGCGGAGCTTGCATGCGTTCGCGAATTTGAGGTGACGGTGATTACCCAGGAATCCTCGGCATATCCCAAGTCGCTGCGCGAAATCCATGCGCCGCCTATCGTGCTCTACGTTTGGGGCGAGCTGGAGGAGCGCGATCATCACGCAATCGGTGTCATCGGCGCGAGGCGCACCACACATTACGGCATGGAGTCGGCCAAGAAACTGGCGTATCAACTGGCTTACGCGGGATTGACCGTAATCAGCGGACTTGCCCGCGGCATCGACACCGCCGCGCATCAAGGCGCGCTCGCCGCGAAAGGACGCACGATCGCAGTAATCGGCGCCGGATTAGCCAGGCTCTATCCGCCGGAGAATGCTGCGCTCGCCGAGAAAATTCGGAGCGGAAATGGCGCGATCGTGTCCGAGTTTTCGATGGAGATTGAACCAGATCGACAAACTTTTCCGATGCGCAACCGGATCATTGCAGGGTGGAGCCACGGCATTCTTGTCGTGGAAGCCGGCTTGAATAGCGGCGCGCTCATCACAGCAGCGCAGGCACTGGAACAAGGTCGTTCGGTTTACGCAGTGCCCGGCCACATTAACGCGCCGAGCGCGATGGGATCGAATCGGTTGATCCAGCAGGGTGCCAAGCTCGTTATGGATGCCGCAGACATTCTGGACGATCTGCAGATTCTTTTGCCAGAAACGAAACCGTCGTCGGAGGCCGCTATGCGGCCACTGCCGGCGCTCTCCGATGAAGAGCGCCGAGTCTATGACGCGATTGACGCGACCGAGACGCCCATTGACGAAATCGCCACGAAGAGCGAATTGCCGAGCGCGGCTGTTTCATCGATCTTGTTGCAGTTGGAACTCAAACGCTTGGTCAAACAGTTGCCCGGAAAATATTTTGTGAAGCTCGGATAGGAGCTCGGGGAACGGTCGTAGCCTTGCCCGAACCGCGCGACACTCCTGTCCGACTTGCAAAAGTCGCGTAACTGAGTTCGATTCCAGCCCCTTATGTCCAAGTCTCTGATAATTACCGAGAAGCCTTCGGTCGCCGGCGACATCGCTAAGGCGCTCGGCGGCTTCAAGAAAGGCAAGGATTACTACGAGAACGAGAAATACCTGATCTCGTGGGCAGTGGGCCACCTGTTTGAACTCGTGGTACCCGCTTCCATGAAAGAGCAGGACAAGTGGGACATGAAGAAACTGCCTATTATGCCGGCGGAGTTTGAGCTCGCGCCCGCTGAAAAAATGGGCGGTCGGGTCAACGTTCTTCGCAAGCTCATCAGAGACAAAAATGTTTCGGAAATCATAAATGCGTGCGACGCAGGCCGGGAAGGCGAATTGATCTTTCGCTACATCATCCAGTACGCCGGCACGAAAAAACCGATCAAGCGTCTCTGGCTGCAATCGATGACGCCCGAAGCCATTCGCGAAGGCTTCGCGCGGTTGCGCAGCGACGCTGAAATGCAGCCCTTGGCCAGCGCGGCCCGAAGCCGGAACGAGGCGGATTGGCTGGTAGGAATTAACGCGACGCGCGCGTTTACGTTGCGACTGAGCGGCGGGCGCGGCAGCACGGTCACTTCTCTCGGGCGCGTTCAGACACCCACGCTCGCTATCATCGTGGACCGTGAGAGCAAGATTCAGGAGTTCAAGCCGCGCGAGTTGCACGAGATCATCGGCACATTCCGCGCAGCGGCAGGCGAATACTCGGGACGCTGGTTCGATGAAACATTCAAGAAGGAAGAAGGAGAGGTCGAGAGAACAAAGAGACTGCTTGCTCGCCTTCAATTGAATCTGCCCGACGCCGAGCAGCGGCTTGATTCTGCAAACGGGTCTCTCTGGGACGAGCATCGCGCCGCGCCGAGATTGTGGTACCGCGAAATCGCCGAGGCCGTCCAGCGCAAGTGCAGCGGCAAACACGGTATCGTCGAGTTGGAAGAGAAGAAGCCGAGCACGCAAGTCGCGCCGCAACTGTATGATCTCACCACCCTGCAGCGTGAAGCCAACAATCGCTTTGGATTCTCAGCAAAGCGCACCCTGCAGATCGCGCAGGCACTTTATGAGAAGCACAAGGCCGCTTTGGATTCTCAGCAAAGCGCACCCTGCAAATCGCGCAGGCACTTTATGAGAAATACAAGGCCATTACCTATCCGCGCACGGATTCGCGCGCTTTGCCGGAAGATTACCCGCCAACCGTAAGATCGACATTAGGACGGATCGATCCCGCAACTGCGGGATTCGCGCGAAGAGTCCTCGATAATCATTGGGTCAAGCCAAACAAGCGTATTTTCAATGACGCGAAAGTTGGCGATCACTTTGCGATTATTCCGACCGGTACCGTTCCCCGTTCGCTCGACAACAGCGAGCGTGCAGTCTTCGACATGGTGACCAAGCGCTTCGTTGCCGTGTTCTTTCCGCCAGCCCAATACGAGAACACCACGCGGATTACCCGCATGGAGGGCGAGCCTTTCAAGACTGAAGGGAAAATTTTGGTCGCGCCCGGGTGGCTGGAGGTCTATGGACGTCCGGCCGCTGCCGAGAAACCCGAGGAAAACCTGCCACCGGTTCAGCAAGGCGAACGCGTCGATACGGTACGCATTGAAATCAAAACGGAGCAGACTAAGCCGCCAGTTCGCTACAATGAAGCGACGATCCTCAGCGCAATGGAAGCAGCGGGAAAACTTGTTGAGGACGAAGAATTGCTCGAGGCGATGAAGGAGAAAGGGCTGGGCACGCCGGCGACACGCGCGGCGATGATCGAGACACTGATTTCAGCGCATTATGTAACCCGGAACGGTAAAGAACTGCAGCCTACCGCAAAGGCGATTCAAACCATCACGCTGCTAAAGAACGCAGTGCCGGAGTTGACCAGTCC
>WNGR01004874.1_pt1 | contig 16608 bp, 14 predicted proteins | sample 5407581 | NCBI WGS metagenome assembly WNGR01 (sample SAMN13153383, study PRJNA577476) | soil metagenome | isolation source: 80 cm soil or saprolite under Garry oak tree replicate 2 | place: USA:California | collected 2016-06-15 | reverse complement strand
GCAGGTGGTGGACGTCGTGCAGCGCTTCGGGCTGCTGCTCGCCGACGGCCGCAGCGTCGAGGTCAGCCGCACAACGAACCCCGAGCTGTTTTCGCTGGTGATCGGCGGCTACGGGCTGTACGGCGTGATCCTCGACGTCACGCTGCGCGTCACCCGCGACGAGCTGTACGAGCAACGGGCCGTTTCGATGGATTACACCGAGTTCCCGGCCTACTTCGCACAGCACATCCAACCCGACTCGAGCGTGGCGTTGATGCTGGTGCGTCCCTCCATCGATCCGGCACCGGACTCGTTCCTGCGAGAGCTGGTGGTGGTGACCTGGCGCCGGGCGGGCGCCGGCCACGCCGCAACGTTCGACCTGACGGAAGAAGGGCACGTGTGGCGCGACCGGTTCTTCCTCGGCCTGTCGCGTCGGTTCGACTGGGCCAAGGCGCTGCGCTGGAAGCTCCAGAAGAAGATCGAGCTCGGCTCCGGCGAGACCCGAATCGTGTCCCGCAACAACGCGATGCGGCCGCCGCTCGCGCCGCTCGAGCTGCTCCGCTATCGCTCCCGTCACGACACGGACATCATCCAGGAGTACTACGTGCCGGTCGAGAACTTCGTCCCGTTCATGGACCGGTTCCGCGAGATCCTGGTGGCCGGCAAACTGAACGTATTGAGCTCGACCGTGCGTTACGTGGCCCCGAACGCCACGCCGGCCCTCGCCTACGCACCCCACAAGCCGGCGTTCGCGATCATCCAGATGAGCAACGTCGAGCTGTCGGCTGACGGGCAGGCCCACGCCCAGACGGTGACGCGGCAGCTGGTCGATGCGGCGCTCCAGTATGGCGGCACCTACTACCTGACGTACCAGCTGTACCCGTCCCCGGAGCAGCTGCAGCGCGCCTATCCCAACGCCCGCCGTGCCTTCGAGCGCAAGCGGTTCTACGATCCGGGCGAGCTCTTCACCAGCCAGTTCTACGAACGATATGGCCGCACCGATCCCCGCTGACGCGGTGTCGCCCCCGCCCCCGCGCCGGCTGAGGCGCTACATCTTGGGCGCCCTCGCCGCCGCACTCGTGCTCGCGGCCGGCTACTGCTTCGGGTACGAGCCGCCGTATCGCGGCACGCTGGTCGAGCGGCCACCGCGTCCGCTCATCTTCGCCCATCGCGGCTTCGGCGACCACGGGCCCGACAACAGCCTGTACGCGGTGGAGCACGCCCTCCGCGCCGGCATGGACGGCGTCGACATGGACGGCCAGCTCACGCGGGACAGCGAGCTGGTCATTTTCCACGACCTGAGCGTGGATCGGTTGACGTCGGGTGTGGGCCGCGTGCGCGACAAGACGCGGGACGAGATGCTCGCGCTCGACCTCGGGCCAAAGTACGACCCGGCGATCCGCGGCGCCTACGTTCGCACGTTCGAAGACTTCGTGGGTGTGGTACAGGGGCACGGCATCCTCATGGTCGAGCTCAAGGTGCCCGGGCTCGCCGCGACGGGGATCGAGCAACGTGCCGTGGACATCATCCGGAGGCATGACGCATATCGCGACGTGGTGCTCAGCTCGTTCAACCCGATCGTGCTTTATCGTGTGAAGCGGCTCGACCCCAAAGTCCGCACGGCGCTCATCTTCATGAACACCAACTGGAATCCAAAGCTGCTCGCCGAGATCAAGGAGGGGGACAAGGTGGATCTGCCGTGGGTGGTGCGACAGGAGTTCATCCGCCGCGCGCTGCGAAAGGTCATCCGGCCGGACCTCTTGAGCGTCAATCAGGCCGTGGACCACGCCGTGATCACCCGTCTCATCGCAAAGGGTTGGCCGGTGTTCATCTGGACGCCCGAGGAAGATCAGGAGCTGCGCTGGGCCTTGTCGCAGCGACCCTACGGCGTGATCTCCGATCGGCCGATCCGTGCCAAGCAGCTGCGCGACCAGTGAGGCGTATTCCCCGCGGGTCGTTTACTGGTGACGAGTCTGACCGGCGCGCCCAGCTCGTGTTTCAGCGGGTGGAGAGCGTGGCGCTGGTGGACGTGGCAGAGTTGCCGCCGAGTGAGCGGGGCGGGGGAGGGTTTGGCAGTACGGGGGAATGACATCCTCTATGCGTGAATACGCACCGTCTGAGGGCTTATTGGGCTGCCGCGGTTCGCAGCCCAATTCCAGCCGATGAGGGGTGCCCCTCGATGAAACACCGCGAGGGGGCGAGATCTTTGCAACGTTTGTCCCGGCGTCTTAGGTTGCGAGGATGGGTTCGATTGCGATGGTTTGCAACCCAATATTGAGTTAGGCGGCACGTCTGCGATGCTCGGTGGAGGATCCATGATCTACCCCACGCGCGTGGTACCGTTGGCGTCCCTCCTCCTGATTTCCATTGCTGTGGAGCGTCCGAGCGGCGGAACAGCTCAAGGCTTGGCGCTCAAAGCCGAAGTTGGAAAGACGGTGTTCTTCGAGGACGAACCGATTTTCCTCTTGCTGCGGCTGACGAATGTCGGGTCCGACACCGCCTGGGTGACGGACTTTGCCGCAATCTCGATGGCTGTGCAGATGTCGCTGCGGCGGGATGGCGAGCCGGTTCCTGTGGGAGGACTCTGGGTCGACTACTGGTGCCGCAACGTGCACCGGTGTGGCGATCCGCTGGCACCAGGAAGCAGCCGACTTAGCGCGGGGATTCTACAGGACCGCGCTGGCGAAGAGAGAGACTTCAAGCGCAGCCTCTTTACACACCACCTCGGGCTAGGTGAGTACACCTTAAACGTCATGACGCGAGGGGTCGAAGCTGCTCCGATCACCTTTCAAGTCCACGAGCGCAGCGCTACCGAGGCCAAGGACCTGAAGGAGCTGGAAGCCATCCACTCCATGATGCGGGACCAGCCCCCAACCCCCTATGAGAGTGCGCAGATCTCGTGGGTGGCGCGACACCCACCCGATGACTCGTTCTTGCCCTTCCTTCTGGCCCAGTGGTTGTACTTCCCGGGCACGATGGAAGGGGTTGACCTCGACAGTCTCCGCTCTGTCGTACTGCGCGCCGATCGATACTCCCCGGCGGGGGCGTACCTCGCGCAGTCGATGGAGGGGTGGCGACCTGAGCAGCTCGCGGCGATGGTGGAGCCCTTGGGAACCTCGCTCGCCGGTGAGATGGCTGGCTACCTCGTGGAACGACGGCAACGTAAACAGCGCTGAGGGGAAGTCGCTCTAACCCTTGTCGAGATTGATCGGGTCCACCGAGAGTTGACCTGTCTTGGGCAGGTGCCGCCTAACATGCGCTTGAAGCTGGCGGGCGATGATCGTTCTAAAGGAACCGGAGTGTTGTGCCCCTGGCGGGGCACGGCCTTCGTCCCACAGCCTTGCGCCGGCGGGCGGGTCGCCCGCAGCTTAAGCGCGATCCGTTAGACAGCGTCCCAAGTCCGTCGAGTAGCACCCTTTCATCAGGTCGCGCGGTAGAGTGCGACCGCACACCGAGGCCTCATGCGCCGCATCTCCCTGACGTTGCTCCCGGCCTTCGTCGCGTTGGCGATCCCCGGGTACGCGTTGGCTCAGACGCCGGCTCGGCCTCCCGCCCAGTCCCCGGCCTCCCTAGCCCCGGCAGCCGGCCCCGACGGCGTCATGCTCGTCTTCGCGCGCTTCGCCGACGTGTACGGCAGCCGGCTGGTCGCCGCGTTCGACTCGATTCCGGCGGGCCGCTACGACTACCGGCCGACCCCCGCGCAACAGTCAGTCGGCTACATCGCCCAGCACCTCGAGGACGCCAACTACGCGCTCTGCGAGCGCTTCTCGGACCTCAAGCACCCGAGGGCCGCTCAGGACTCGCTGGCCGACACCGTCAAGGCCCGCTGGCCCAAGGACACGCTCGTCGAGCGCCTGCGCGCCTCCCTCCGGTTCTGCGACAGCGCCCTGGACCGCGCGGGCGGGCTGCGATCCGCCGCGCTCGCGAGCAGCCTGCTCGCCTTCGAGACGGACCTGGCCGAACACTACAGTCAGTTGGCGACGTACATGCGCCTGCTCGGCCTGATCCCGCCGTCGGCGCTGCCGCCCAAGCCGCGCACGGCGATCGCACTCTCGCGCGCGGCGCTCGCGAAGTACGTCGGTCTGTACCGGCTCGCACCGGGGTTCGAGCTGCGGGTGACGCTCAAGGGCGACTCGCTCTTCGCCCAGGCGAGCACAGGGAACGGGCCGGTGCAGCTCTGGCCCGAGTCGCCCAGCGACTTCTTCGTCAAGGAGGCCGATGCGCAGGTCACGTTCAAGTGGGGCGCGCGCGGCGCGGTCACCGGGCTCGTGCTGCACCAGTACGGTCGGGACCGGGCCGGCGCCAAAGCACGTTAGCGCTCGACCCACTCGTGCGCCGCTGTCTAACATCAATGAAGGCATTCATCCTCGATCATTACGGAAGCGCCGACCGTGTGCGGGCTGGCGACATGCCAGACCCCGAGCTGCGGGAGGATGACGTATTGGTCCAGGTCCACGCCGCTGGTGTCAACCTGCTGGATTCGAAAATCAGAAACGGCGAGTTCAAGCTCATTCTGCCGTATCGTCTGCCGCTCGTTTTGGGCCATGACGTGGCCGGCGTTGTGGTCAGGGTCGGATCTCGAGTGCGTCGATTCAAGCCCGGCGACGAAGTCTATGCGCGGCCGGCTGACGGGCGAATCGGTGCATTCGCGGAATTCAGTGCGATCAAAGAAGATGACGTGGCGATCAAGCCCAAAGCACTCACCATGGAAGAAGCGGCTTCCATCCCCCTAGTCGGCTTAACCGCCTGGCAGGCGCTGATCGAAAGAGCGAATCTGAAACAAGGACAAAAGGTTCTCATTCACGCGGGTTCGGGTGGTGTGGGCACATTTGCCATTCAGCTGGCTAAGCACGTCGGCGCGACAGTGGCGACGACCACGAGCACGGCCAACGTGGACCTGGTCAGAAGCCTCGGGGCCGACGTCGTGATCGATTACAAGAACGAAGACTTCGCAGCCGTGCTCCGTGACTATGACGTCGTCTTGAACAGCCTGGACAAGGTGACGCTCGAGAGATCTCTGCGAGTGCTCAAGCCCGGCGGACAGCTCATTTCGATCTCAGGCCCGCCTGATGCAGGTTTTGCGCGCAACATCGGCGCGTCGTGGGTCTTGAGAATCTTCATGGGCTTCATGAGCTACGGGATTAGAGCAAAAGCCAAGCGCCGCCGAGCACACTACTCGTTTCTTTTCATGAGAGCGAACGGTGGCCAGTTGGCCGAGCTCACGTCTCTCATCGATAACGAAATCATTCGCCCGGTCGTGGATCGAGTCTTCCCCTTCGCATCGACGAAGGAGGCCATGGCCTACGTCGAAGCAGGGCGCGCCAAAGGCAAGGTCGTCGTCTCACTGCGGTGAGCCGAGGCGAGTCTGGTCGCGTCTCTGGCGGGGTACCGATCACCGGGTACATTCGTGAGCAGGGTGAGGTCGACCAACGCGGGAGGTCATATGCGCCATCGCGGCTGTTCCCTCGGGCTTGGCCTGGCCGCTTCATTTCTCGTCGCGTGTTCGGAGCGTCAAATGACGGCACCTCCGAATGTGCCTGACTTGGCTGCCTCGGCTGACCATATCGCAGCGCACATGGCCTGCGAGCACGTCAGCGGCGCGTTTGTCTTCACGAAGTTCCAGTTCACGAGCCAGACGACGGCCGTCGGCGAAGGCACGTTGCTGGGTGACCTCGCCGGAGGATTTAGCGCCGAGTACTTCGATATCGAACAGCGGGGCAACGGCGCAATCCATATGCGCGCGCATCACACGATTACCAGGAGCACCGGGACGATCAGGACGTCCGATGAGATCCTTCTTCTGCCGGATCAGGATCCCGCCGTGGGGCGACCCAATTCGCGGCTGCACGTGATCGGCGGAACGGGCGCATATGACAGAGCGACTGGCTTGCTCCACACCCACGGTCAACTGAACCTCGTCACTCTGGCTGGATCTCTCCAGTACAAGGGACAGGTCTGTCTGCCGTGAGTCACGCGGCTGTGAGAAGCGAAAGTCATTAATGGCCGACACACTTGCGACGCGTCCTCGCTGGACCATCGCCCCGTATCTCATCGTGGACGACGTGGTCACAACTGCAAACTACTATCGGGATAAGCTCGGCTTCCATTATGAACGGTTTTGGAACGAGCCGCCTTCCTTCTGCATGGTCAAGCGAAATGGCATTGTCATAATGCTGGCCCAGCTGGAACAGTCCGGGGTCATCCGCCCTAACCGCCGTGTGGATCCCGAGGGCGGTGCTTGGGATGCATACGTTTGGATCGAGAACGCCGATGCCCTTCACGCCGAGTTCAGGTCCAAGGGTGTGACGATCGCTCGGGATCTCTGTGACCAGCCGTATGGGTGCCGTGACTTCGAAGTCGACGATTGCAACGGCTATCGTCTGTGTTTTGGCCAGGATCTAGAGGGGTGATCTGTTCCCCAAACGCCGCGATGAATAGTGCCTCTGATTGGACCGAGTTCGTCAGTTCTTGGGCGTTGACGGCCGCCGCCTGGGTGGTGGCGGATTCCTACCGCGGCATGCCCTGGCTCGCCGTGGGCAAGCGCTAGCCCGGTGCCGCCTAAGGGGAGCGCGCGTCTTCCGGTTGCGCGACCCGGACGGGTTCAAGCCGATCACTGCTAACCGTTGGCGCCGCGATCGTAATGAAGGCCCGTCGGCCCGACGTAGGCCGATTGCGGTCGGATCAACCGGCCGTCGCGCAGTTGCTCCAGGCAGTGCGCCGACCAGCCGACGACGCGACCCACGGCAAATGTGGGAGTGAACAGCGCGGCGGGGAATCCCAGACCGTGCAGCAGGAGTGCCGTGTAGAACTCGACATTGGTGTCGAGGCGACGCTCCGGCTTGCGCTCCCGCAGCAGCCGCAGCGCGGTGGCTTCGACCTGCTGCGCCAGATGATAGAGACGCTGGTCGCCACCGCTCGCATAGAAGCGCTGCGCGGCTTGGCCCAGCACATCCGCGCGCGGGTCCCGCACCCGGTAGATGCGATGCCCGAATCCCATGAGGCGCTCGCCCCGATCGAGCTTGGCGCGGATGATCGTTTCCGCGCGCTCGGGCGTGCCGATTTCAAAGACCATGTCGAGTGCCGGAGCCGGTGCGCCGCCGTGCAACGGACCCTTGAGCGCTCCGACCGCGCCGGTGATCGCCGAAATGACGTCTGATCGCGTGGAGACGATCACCCGGGCCGCAAAGGTGGACGCGTTGAGCCCGTGATCGCACACGGTGTTGAGATAGGTCTCCAGCGCGCGGGCCCGTTCGCCCGATGGCTCGGCGCCGAACACCTGGTGCAGGTAATGGGCCGCGTGCGGGAGATCGGGGCGCACGGGAACCGGCGCAGCGCCGCTCCGCATCCGCCAGTAGGCCCCGACGATCGTGGGGAAGGACGCGATGGCGGTCAGCGCGTCGTCCACGGGGTTCTCCGGGCGGCCGAGGCTGAGCAGAGCCGCCACCATCCGCAACACATCCATGGGGAGCGCCTGGGCGGCGGCGGCCGCGCGCAGTACCTCCCCGCCGGCGGGGGGCAGCGCCCGCCGTGCGGCGAGATCCTGCGTGAACCGAACCAGCTCCGAGGGTTCCGGCAGACGGCCATACAGCAGCAGGTAGGCTACTTCCTCGAACCTGGCATGCGGAGCCAGGTCTTCGACGGCGTACCCCGCGATCGTGAGTCGACCCGCCTCTCCATCGACATGGCTGAGTCGAGTGGACGTGGCGACGACGCCTTCCAGGTCCCCGGTCATGCGATCGGTATTTGAAGAGGCTATCTTGGATTGTCAATAATCACCTCAACTCAAACCGAGCGAACCATGAAGCGGACCCGTTCTCGAGCCACCCGCCGCCGCGGCATCAGCCGCATCGACCAACCCTCGACGCGCACGTTCGGCTGGTTCGTGCGCGCGGACTTCTACCGGCGGCGCGACGGCAGCTACGTTCCCCGCTACCGGAAGTTCTTCGGTGACGTGACCCACGGGGGAAAGCGGCGCGCGCTGCGCGCCGCCCGAGCGTATCTCGCCAAGGTCGCGCCCGCCGGGCGAACGAAGTGAGCGCACGGAGGGCCGACATGACCCGCGCCGTCCTGGCATTCCTGGTGTGCGCCATCTCGCCGGCGGCCGCGCTGTCGCAGGGCCTGCCGCGCGCGCATCCCGCGGACGTCGGCCTCTCGGCCGCCGCCCTGGAGCGGATCGCTCCCGCGTTGCAGGCGTACGTCGATGCAGGGAGGCTGCCCGGGCTCCTAGCGGTCGTCGCGCGGCACGGCAAGCTCGCCTACGTCGGCACCGTGGGCTCGCTGGATGTGGAACACGGCCGCGCCTTGCGCCCGGACGCGGTGTTCCGCATCTACTCCATGACCAAGCCGATCACCAGCACCGCCATCATGCAGCTGCACGAGCACGGCAAGCTGCGCCTCGATGATCCCGTGTCCAGGTACATTCCTGCCTTCGCGGGCGTCAAAGTGTACGCCGGCGGCAGCGCGGCGCAGCCGGTGCTGCGCGATCCCGACCGGCCGGTGACGGTGGCCGACTTGCTGACGCACACTTCGGGCCTCACCTACGGCGTGTTCGGCACCACGCCGGTGGACACGATCTATCGCCGCGCGATCCTCTTCAACCCTCGCTGGACCATCGCCCAGCTCGTGGACAGCCTGGCGCGACTGCCGCTCGCGTTCTCGCCGGGCACCAAGTGGAGTTACAGCTTTGCGACCGACGTGCTGGGTCGTGTGGTCGAAGTCGTCTCGGGCACGACGCTCGACCGATACTTGGACAGCGCCTTGTTCCGGCCGCTGGGCATGCGGATGACCGCCTTCCACGCGACGCGCGCGATGGACGGGCACATCGTGACCGCGTATGCCCGCGGCGCCGATGGCAAGCTGCAGCCGATGTCCCCCTTGCTGTCCCCGGAGTTCACCGCAGAGGGCAGGCTGCTCTCGGGCGGCGGCGGGCTGTTGTCGACCGCCGGAGACTACCTCCGGTTCGCGCAGATGCTGTTGAATGGCGGCGAGTTGGACGGACGGCGCGTGCTGCAGCGTGAGACCGTGGAGCTCATGCTGCAGAATCACCTGCCGCCCAGCTTGATACCGGTCACCATCACCCCCGACTGGCCGCCCGGGCACTCGGGGTTCGGGTACGGCGGCGCGGTGCGGGTGGACTCGGACAGCGCCGTCCCCGGGTCAGCTGGAACGTTCCGCTGGGCGGGGTACGCAACGACGTTCTTCTGGATCGATCCCCAGGCCGACCTCATCGCGATGGTCTGGACCCAGTACGTGCCCCTTACGGACAACTGGTCGCTGGATACACAGTTTCAGCGGCTGGTGTATGCCGCCGTGCCGGCCTCGGTCCACTAGTCCCGCCTCAGGGCCAGGCGACTCCTTTGACGTAGACCTGCTCGATCCGCGCCGTGCCGCTCGGCCCCACCCGCAGGCGCACGGTGAGGTCGCTCACCGCCGGCGTGGCCGTTCCCTCGGGCACGAAGTATTGCTCCACGCCGAAGACGTAGCGCCCGCCGCGGGCTCGGCCCTGGAGTACTACTTCATCAGAATCGAGTGTCTCAGGGCGCACGAGCGACAGTCGTTTTGGGACATGAAGCGGACCGTCACGCCGCAGCACGACCCAGACTGGCGCGCCGCCGGGGAGCTGGAGGCGGGCCGCCGTCGAGTCCCAGGGGCGGCTGAACTCGTAGCCGAGACTGAGATACTGGCCGCGCAACAGGTCCCGCGGGTCGACCGGCACCACTTTCACGAGGATCGACGGGGCGGACGCCACCCGCTGGTGCTCGCGCACCGTCCAGCCCGCGAAGAACAGCAGCTGCACCCCCACCCATCCGGCGGCCAGCTTGAGGCGTGTCACGTCGCCGCCTCGATCCGTAAGATGACCGCCCGTCGCCACCGCTCCATGGCCCAGGCGGAGCCGAGCAGCACGATCCCGCCGAGCACGAACAAGGTGCCGGTATCGGCGAGACCACCGATCAGATCGAGGAACCGCGTGACGATCCCGAGGCCGAACGTCAGCACGCCGAGGTTCACGAAGTCCCGCTGGCGCGACAGCGCGCCGTAGACCACCAACCAGAGCGCGAACAGGAACCACAGGACCCAGGCCGCGGCCGACACGATCACCGTCCCGACGTGGAACCGATCCGCTGTACCGAACTCGAAGACGCTCACCGGCGGCCCGGGGGGAATCACGCCGACATCGATGAGCAGCGCCACGAGGCACGTCGCCACGAGCAGGCCCAGCAGGAGCGAGAGCCGTCCCCGCAGCCATGGGACCTCCGGCGCCAGACGGTTCCAGCCCAGGACGACGCCGGCCGTTCCCAGCACCAAGGCGCCCAAGGGCAGCGCGAGGGAGCCCGTGGAGATCGATTCCGTCCGCTCAGAGAAACGGCGGAGGAAGCCCAGCATGTAGACGCCGTAGAAGAGCATGAGCTGTGCGGCGCCCCGCATCACAGATCGGATACGACGTTCCTCCTGCGGGAGCGTGCTCTGGGCGCCGAGCAGGGCGAGCCCCATACCCACCGACAGCATGAGATAGGACGTGAACCCGTTTATATGCAGCGGCGAACCGGAATCCGCGCCCTCGAAGTGGAGCCACAGCCACGCGGCGAGAATCCCGAGGCCGGAAATGGCGGGGGACCGTAGCAGTACTGCCAGCGGCGCGATGGCGACGAGCCACACCAGCATCGCGCGCGGCGGGTTGGCCGGGAGATGATAGATCTGGCCTACGAGCGCCAGACCTCCCACGAACAGGCCCGCGCCCAGAAAGTGCAGCGCCTCGGCGAAGTGGGGATACGGTCGTCCGGTCCACTCGATCCAGAGTCCGGCGCCATACGCGCCGCCGAGCAGCAGCAGGAAGCCGGTGATCTTGACCCCATCACCGATCTGCCGCCAGTTGGCGGCTATGAGGAGAATCACACCCAGAATAGTGACGGCGGCTCCGAGCCGCCCGAGCACGCCACCCAGGCTAAGCCATCCCCGCTCGCCCTCCCGCGCGGCCGCCAGCGCCGTCAGCCGCTCCGCCGCGCCCCCATCCACCAGCCCCTGCGCCGTCGCGGCGCGCAGCAGCTGCTCCAGCTGTTGAGCGAAGGACGCCATACGGTCTAAGGTAGGAGCCGCATCCGGGAACGCCAGCCGTCATCCCTTGCGGCGAATGGCGCAATGCCTCACAATCCCAGCATCTCGCCTGTAAACCAGTCGCGTCGGAGGTCGTTTATGGATCGCCGAGCTTTCCTCCAGGACACGGCGGCCGGAGCGGTGGCACTCGCCCTGCCGGGCCGCACGCCGATCACTCACGGCGATGATCTCTCGCCCGTGTTCGCCCAGATCGAAAAGCGTCACGACGAGGCGGTGCAGCGCCTGCAGGAATGGATCCGCCAGCCGTCGATCGCGGCCGAGCACCGCGGCATGGACGAGGGGTGCGAGCTCACGATGCGACTGCTGCGCGACGCCGGATTCGGGCAGGTCACCAAAGTACCTACCGACGGCCAGCCCGGCATCTTCGCGACGCTCGACGCCGGCGCGCCGCGCACGCTGGGCCTCTACTTCATGTACGACGTGAAGCAGGCGGACCCGGCCGAGTGGACCTCGCCGCCCTGGGTCGCCGCGCTCGTCGACAAGCCCGGTCTCGGAAAGGCCGTGGTCGGCAGAGGGGCCGTGAACCAGAAGGGGCCCGAAGCGGCGTTTCTCGCGGCACTCCACGCGATTCGCGGCGCCGGCCGCACGCCGCCCGTCAACTTCGTGCTCGTCGCCGAGGGCGAGGAGGAGATCGGCTCGCCGCACTTCCCCCAGATCGTGCACCGGCCCGAGGTGCTGGCGGCGCTGCGGCGCTCGGTCGGCATCTTCATGCCGGCCGCCGCCCAGGGACTCGACGGACAAGTCACCATCACGCTCGGTGCCAAGGGCGTGATCGAGTGCGAGCTGGTGTCGAGCGGCGAGCGCTGGGGCCGCGGGCCCAAGCAGGACATCCATTCGAGCAACAAAGCGCGCGTGGACAGCCCGGCGTGGCACCTGGTGCAGGCCCTCGCCACGCTGGTGTCGGCCGACGGGAACGAGCCCGCGATCGACGGCTTCATGGACAAGACACGTCCGATCTCGTCCGCAGAAAAGGCGATGGTCGCCGCTGCGGCTCGCCGGCTCGACGAAGCCGCCGCCAAGCGGCAGCTCGGCGTCGAGCACTGGGTGCGCGACGTGAGCTGGCCGGAAGCGCTGGAGCGACTGGTGTCGCGCCCCACGGTCAACATCGAAGGCCTGGTCGGCGGGTACACCGGCCCCGGCGGGAAAACCATCCTTCCCCACCGGGCCGTGGCCAAGCTCGACCTGCGGCTGGTGCCGGACATGACCGCCGCCGAGTCCCTCGCCGCGCTCAAAGCGCACCTGGCGAAACGGGGGTTTGGGGATATCGAGGTGAACATGACGGGCGGCTACGACCCCACCAGCACACCGCCCGACGCCATGCTCATCCGGGTGCAGGGAGCTGTATACCGGCGCTCCCAGATCGACCCGATCCTCCTGCCGCGCAACGCCGGCTCCTGGCCGGGCTATGTGTTTACTGGCGATCCGCTGCGGCTCCCGGCGGGTCACTTCGGGCTCGGGCACGGCAGCGGCGCGCACGCGCCCGATGAGTACTACCTCATCGAGTCGACGACCCCCACCGTCCAGGGCTTCGACGGCGCCGTGCGCTCCTACGTCGAGTACCTGTACGAAGTCGCGGGGACGCGCTGAGCGATGAGGCGCTTGATAGGATGAATAGCTCGACGACCCGAGCTACTTGACGCGCCTCGGACGGCGGAGTATTTCAGTCTCAGCAACGCCGCAGCGACAAAGGCAAACCCGGCAAAAGCCGGGGGCACAAAGCCACGGGTCCTCGCCTCCTCCGCGACGCTGAAGCAGTCGACGCCACGAAGGACCCACGACCGCCGAGCTACCGCACTGGTTGGCTCGGCGGTTGCTTTTTCCTGGAGGCGAACGCTTTCGTGCGGAAGGGGAATCGTCCCATGAAGAACCGCAATGGCAGGCTGATGAGCGTGGCCGACTTCCGGGCCGAACTGGCGCGGGCGCCACAGACCCTATTCGCCGTCGCAGGCGACGAGCGACTGCTGGCGCAGCTGCCGCGGGGCAACTGGATTGGCGGCACCATTCCTTATCTGATGAGCGACGAGGACGGCGGGCTCACCACGCGCGATGCTCTGATGGTGCAGGAGCTGCCGACCGACGAGCGGGCGGCGCCCCGCATCGCGACCTACGACGCGAACACGATCGGCCGCGTCACACAGGACGCGCCGCCCAACGGATACACGTTCCTGATGGTGCCGGCCTTCTCGGACGTACATCTGGCCTACGGCAAAGACGCTCCCCGCTTCAAGGATCTGTTCGCCCATCCGATCATCGGCTGGGTCACCGGCATCCACCTGAACGACCTGGGCAAGGAGCAGCCCAAGGTGTTCAATGGGAAGACGGGCGAGGTTTTCGCCGACCGGGCGCTTGCCTGCCATGTGTCGCTCCCCGCCGGGAAGTCCGCGGACGTGGAGATCGTGAATATCTTCGAGCGCTCCGACGGCCCGGACATCCGGTTCGAGACGGACGGCTTTGGGCCCGTCACCAACTGCTGGATCGACGGCAAGAAGACGAACTTCGCCCGTTGGTTGACGGACACCAAGATGAATACGCAACTGCCGCTGATCGCCGACTACAACGGCGCACTGATCAACGTCAGCATCCAAGGCGTGGACCCCGAGGCCGGGACGGTGTCGCTCTACGCGCCGGTGTTCAAGGACAAGACGTACCGCCTGGCCAAGCCGATGCCGGATTATGTGCAGGGCTTCGCCTCAGTCACCGCGGGCCCAACCCATGACGTCGCCTTCGCCTGCAATTGCACCCTGAACTACGTCTACGGCAAGCTCGACGGAGCCCGGGTGGGGCTACCGGGGCCATTCACCTTCGGCGAGATCGCCTACCAACTCCTCAACCAGACGATGGTGTACTGCGATGTCGTCGACGCCGGCCTGCCGCACGAAGGAGGGCGGTACTTCGCCGAGCAGATGGCCACGACGCATTGACCGACGCGGGAAGCCCCGTTTGCCGCGACCCCCTGGAACAGCGTCAGGGGGTCGCGGTTTAACGGCTCGCACGTTCCGTACGTGCGCCGTATCGTTGTGAGTGCAGCGGGTCGCGTCATACCTTCGAGAGAGGACGTCAGCCATGGCGCACAACGGGAAGCACGCCCTGATCACCGGAAGCTCGCGCGGCATCGGCCGCGGCATCGCGCTCAAGCTGGCGGAGCGCGGCGTGAGAGTCGCGATCAACTACCGCAAGAACGAAGCAGCCGCCAAGGACACCCTCGCCAAGGTGCGGCAGCGCGGCTCGGATGGCTTCACGATCCAGGCCGATGTCTGCCGGGCCGAAGACATCACCCGCATGTTCGACGTGCCGGAGTTCTATCAGGGACCGATGAACATCACCGTGGGGCAGTGGGACACGGCCATGAATTCCCAGGCGAAGGCATTCTTGCTGGCGGTCCGTGAGGTGTGTCCGTTGATGGGTGACGGCGGCAGGATCATCGGGATCACGTACGCGCCGGGCGGCCGTACGGGCAGCTGGCAGCCATGGGTCGGGATGGGGGCGGCGAAGGTCGCGATGGAGTCGCTGTGCCGCTACTTCGCCGTGGCGCTCGCCAAGCGGAGCATCACGGTGAACGCGATCAGTCCCGGGTGGATCGAGGACAGCGTGCTCAACACGCTCCCGGACGCCGCGCAGGACATGATTCGCACGTGGCATCAAGGGGGCTGGACCCCGATGGGCCGGCTCGGCACCCCAGCGGACATCGGGAATGCAGTGGCGCTGCTGTGCTCTGATGAAGCCGGCTGGATCACCGGCCAGGTAATCGCAGTGGACGGCGGCTCGTCGCTGATGGACCCGGGGCTGCCGCTCGAGATCCAGCGCGGCTAGGCGGCGGTGGCGCGCCGGGTCCTCCTCTTCATCGCCATCTCGGCCGCGCCGGCCGCTGCGCAGCAGCGCCCCTGCGACGCCCCGACCCCGCTCGGCCCGAGCCACGATCTGTACTGCATCGAGCTCGCGTCCGGCGGGGCCGTTCACCGTGGCGGTCACCGCAGCGGGCCGGTCGCAGGTCATCCCCATCGCCTCGCTCCAGGGCCTTCCGGCGGCCGCCACGTTCATCGCCTGGGCCACGCCACCGCAGATGGACACCGTGATCAAGCTGGGCGAGGTGCGAAATGGGGAAACCGCACTGCGCGCGGTCGATCTCGACAAGTTCCTGCTGTTGATCACGGCCGAGCGCGACCGGCGGGTACGCGAGCCGCGCGGCCGTGTGGTGCTGCGCGGTCAATCGCCCAGCACTCGGCTCTTCCCACCGGATCTGCTCGAGTTCTCGATCGGCGCGATGGGCCAGTCGCCCGACATGGGGCATCACGCGCACAGTGACTCGGGCACTCCACGGGACAGCCTGGATTGGCCCATGGTTCCGATGCCACGCGGGCTGACCATGCTCCCGGCGGAGCTGGCGCTCCGGCCCCAAGTCTCGCCGTACTGGCCGGTCGGAACGCCGCCGGCCGCGCGCCCGCGAGAGTGGCTGCGGCTCCACGATGGCGACACGCTGCGGCTCGAGGCCGGCCTCGTGCGCCGCAACTTGAACGGACAGAGATACACCATGTACGGTTTCAACGGGCAGTATCCGGGCCCGTTGATCGAGGTCGCGCGAGGGTCGGCGATCGTCGTAGCGTTCACCAACCACCTGCCCGAAGCGACCACCGTACACTGGCACGGCATCCGACTCGACAACCGGTTCGACGGCGCGGCCGACCTCACGCAGGCGGCGGTGTCGCCGGGCGGTACCTTCACGTACCGCGTCCGCTTCCCCGACGCCGGCATCTATTGGTATCACCCGCATGTGCGCGAGGACGTCCAGCAGGAGCTCGGCCTGTACGGCAACCTGCTGGTGCGCTCGCCCGACGGGGCGGAGTACGGTCCCGCCAACCGCGAACAGGTGCTGCTGCTCGACGACCTGCTCGTCGGCGCGTCAGGACCGATCCCCCTCGGCCGGGAGTCGCCCACGCACGCGCTCATGGGTCGGTTCGGCAACCTGTTCCTCGTGAACGGCGAGCCCGACTATCGACTGGCAGTGCGACGCGGCGAGGTGACCCGCTTCTTCCTGACCAACGCGTCGAATACGCGTACCATGAACCTCTCGTTCCCAGGTGCGCGCATGAAGGTCGTCGCAGCGGATGCCGGCCCGTTCGAGCGCGAGACATGGGTCGAGAGCGTGGTCATCGCCCCGGCGGAACGCTACGTCGTACACGTGCGATTCGACCGCCCGGGAAGGGTGGCGCTGGTCAATCGCGTGCGCGGAATCGACCATCTGTTCGGCCGCTTCGTCGCGGAAGTGGACACGCTCGGTACGGTCGACGTCGCGGCGGAGCAGGTGCGGGAGGACCTGAGCGCGAGCTTCGCCACCCTACGGCGCGATACCGCGACGGCGCGCCAGCTCGAGCCGTACCGGGAATTCCTGCAGCGTCCCGCCGACAAGTCGCTCGTCCTCACGCTCGAGGCCCGGGGGCTCCCGCCGGTGACGCAGCGGTTGCTGCAGCTCGACTCGATCTACTTCGCACCCGTCGAGTGGAGCGGCACGATGCCGATGAT
>WNGR01003716.1_pt1 | contig 16609 bp, 16 predicted proteins | sample 5407581 | NCBI WGS metagenome assembly WNGR01 (sample SAMN13153383, study PRJNA577476) | soil metagenome | isolation source: 80 cm soil or saprolite under Garry oak tree replicate 2 | place: USA:California | collected 2016-06-15 | reverse complement strand
CCACCGGCCCGCAACACCCGCTACTCCGACGAGCTCGCCGCCAAGTACAACACGCAGGAGTTCGTGCTCGAGAGCCACGGCGAGGTGCGCGCGCTGAAGAAGAAGCCGTCGCGCGCGGCGCTGCTCGCCACGCTCGGGCTCGGGCTCGCGCTGCTCGTGGTGCTCGGGGTGTCCTGGGGCCTGAGCTCGGCGCGCAAGGCGCAGGCGATCGAGATCGACCACCTGCTGCGGCAAGCCCGCGAGCTCATCGAGAAGGACAGCTTCGCCTCTTACAAGGAGGCGGCGCGCCTGTGTGAGCGCATCCTGGAGCGCGATCCGGACGCCATCGGCGGTCACGCCTACCTGGCGTACGTCGATTCCATCCGCTGGGGCGAGCACGGCGAGAGCGAAGGGCTGCGAGACGAGGCGCGCAAGCACCTCGACGCGGTGGGGAGGCTCGGCCGGCCGCACTCGCACGCGCACGCCGCCGAGGCGTACCTGCGGTTCCACGGCGGGGACGCGCGCGGAGCCATCGAGGAGCTGCGGCGGGTCCTGGCCGGCGCCGAGGGAACGAGCGCGCTCCTGAACGGCGTGCTGGGCGTGCTGGAGATGCAGGCGGGCGACCTCGACGCCGCGCGCGACCACCTCACGCTCGCGCGGCAGAATGCCCCGGGCGACGTGCGTGTCACGCAGATGCTGGCCGAACAGTGGCGGCGCCGCGGGCAGGGGTACGAGATCCAGGCCAATGCGCTCTACGACACCGCGCTGACCCGCCTCGCGCCCGACCACGTCCCGTCGTTGCTCGGGAAGGCTCAGCTCTTGCTCGACGCCGACCGCGCCGACGAGGCGCTGAAGCGCATCGACAGGGTGCTCGGGCTGGGGCAGATCGCGTCGCCGCGCCAGGTGGCGGTGGCGCACGCGCTGCGCGGCTCGGCGCTGCACCTGCAGGGCAAGGCGGGCGAGGGGGATGCGGAGGAACAGCAGGCGGCGGCGCTCGATCCCTCGAACCCGGACATCCACGACCTCGTCGGCCGGCGCAAGCAGCGCGCCGGCGATCTGGCCGGCGCCGTCGAGGCGTTCCAGCGGGCGGCCCAGCTCGACCCGGCTCGGCTCGGCTTCCACTTCGACCTCGCCCACGCCCTCCTGCTGCGGCCGGGCGGAGCGCAGCAGGCGGTGGTTGCGCTGCAGAAGGCGAGCGAGCGGGTGGGCAACGCGCGGGTGACGAAGCTCCTGGGCGACGCCTACCGCGCGGCAGGAGACGGCGAGAAGGCGCGCGCCGCTTACGAGAGCGCCATCGGCATGGAGAAGCGGAACCCCGACGCGCGCATCGCCCTGGCGCGCGTCTTCCGCGACCGCAAGGAGTACCCGCGCGCGCTGGAGGAGCTCGATCGCGCCGTGAAGGAGTACGGCGAGAGCGCCACCGGCAACGCCGCGCCGGCCTGGATCGAGATCGGGGAGACGGAGGAGGCGCGCGGCGCCGCGCCCGAGGTGGTCGAGAAGGCCTACACGAGCGCCCTCAAGGCCGACCCGCAGAGCTGCCCGGCGCTCTTCTGGCTCGGGCGGAGCCGCGCCGACCGACGCGGCAAGTTCGATCCGTCGCTCGCGAAGCAGATGCTGGCGGACTACGTGCGGCTGTGTCCGAAGGGGCCGCGCGCTGGAGATGCGCGCGCCCTCGCCGCCAGCCTCTGACGCAGGAACCCGGACCTCGGGTCCGTCGGATGTGCGCACGTCCTGATGTGCGTACGTCACTCACTGCGCGCTCCGGCGCAGCCGCTGTCATGGCGGTGGGGGACGGTGCAGACGGTCACGAAGGGTCAAGATGGAGAGGCACCCCCAGCTTCTCCGGAGCCTTCATGTCCACCAGGCGCTACGCCGTCTTTGGGGCCCTCCTCGGCATGGGCTTCGTGGTGTTCGGCACCGTGCTCGAGGCGATGATCCTGCACGGCGCCCTGCCGTTCGGGGAGGCCTTGCTGGCCGCACAGGCCGCTCCCGCGCTGTGGCTCGTCGACCTCGCTCCACTCGTGCTGGGAGCCTTCGCCGCCCTCACGGCGCGGCGCCATGTCGAGGTGATGGCGATGGAGGCCGCGAAGCGCGAGCGCTTCGAGCACACCGCGGGCGAGCTCCTCGGGTCCGCCCAGACGCTCCTCTCCGCGGTCTCCTCGTTCAGCAGCATGACCATCCAGACGGCGGACTCGGTACGTCAGACGACCGCCACCATGGAGCAGATCGGGCATACCGCCGGCGAGGCCGCCCGCACCGCCGAGACGGTGGTGGGCCTCACGCGCGCCTCGCGCGCCGCGCTGGGCGAGGTGCACCGCGCGGTGCTGCCCGCCGCGAGCGCGATCGCAGCCCCGGTGGCCGCCGCCGCCGGGCCGTCGATGCAGAAGCTGGCGAGCGCGATCGAGGAGTCCTCCGGGGCGGCCCGCGCCATCGCGCAGCTGGCCACCCAGCAGGACCGCGGGATCGACCAGGTCCTGAAGGCGCTGAACGAGCTCTACCTCGCCACAGCGGAGACGCTGGCCTCCACGCAGGCCATGGCGGTGCAGGTGCGCGAGCTGAACGAGCTCGCGAGCGATCTCAGGGAGACGGCGCAGGCGTAGAGGAGGGGACCCGAGCTCGGACTCCGCCCCTCTCCCCAACCCTCTCCCCGCTGCGCGGGGCGAGGGAGCAGGCCATCCGACCGCGACCGCGACCCGCGACCCTCGACCGCGACCCTCGATCTCACCGCCGCGGCGGCGCGTCCAGCCCCTCCATCGGATTCCCGCGTACCTTGCGCGGCCGGGCGGCGGCGCTGCGGGCATCGTGAACCGTGACCGGCAGCTCCGCCCGGCCATCGTCCACTTCCACCACCACCGTCGTCGCCCCCGGGCCCACCGGCCAGACCTGACCCCGCGCGTCGCCGCGGCAGACGGCCTCGTCCCGGCAGCGCGTCGCGACCATCCGGCCCTGCGCCGGCTGACCGTCGCCGTCGAGAGCGCGCACGGCGAGCGGCGTGCCCTGCGGCTCGTCCCGCACCACGAGCTCGAGGGCCGGCGGCGTGACCTCCAGGCGCGAGATCAGCGCCACCGCCACGGGTACCTCGGCGGAGAGCGAGCCCACGGTGCAGCGAACGGCGGTCCGGCCGTGCCCGGCCGCGGTCACCTTCGCCTCGTTGTGCCTCGCGGCAGTCACGGTCGCCACGCGGTCGTCCGTGGACGTCCAGCGGCACGCCTCGCGTGCCATCGGTTCGCCGTTCCGCGCGCGGGGCGTGGCGCGCACGGTGACGCTCTGGCCGCGGGCGCGGAGCTGCACGCTCGCCGGCTCCAGCTCGACCCGTGAAGGGCCGCAGGCGACGAGCAACGGCGCCAGGGCGAGGGCGAGGCGGAGAGTCGCCACGGAGCGGCTCACGAGGCGCAGGGCGCGCGTCATCGTCCGTGGGCCAGGAGCCTGCTCAGAAGCAGGACCCCTGCACGGCTGAGGTACAACCGGCGGAGAGGAGGTTGTTGTACGTGACGTAGCAGGACCCACGGCAGTAGTACTGTGCGCTGACGGGGCAGCAAGCGCCATTCGAGACGCAGTACCCCGCGCTGCACGAGGAACCGCCGCCGCCACCCCCCGTGCAGCACGCGACGCCCTTGACGGACGCGCTACAGGAGCCTCCGCTGTTGCAAGAATAGGGGGACGAGCACGTCATGCAGGACCCGTCGTTGCCGGTACAGCCGGCATTGCAGGACTCCGCGGGAGAGCAGGCCGCGAGGGCCATCGCGAGCAGGACGGGGATGAGCTTGACGGACATGATTCTCCTCGCGGCGCGGGTGGGAGCTGGAGGCAGGGACCGTCGACTCGATCCATCACAGCTGTGCAAACTGCCATTGCGTCTGTATCACGGTCGCACGAGTGCCGAGGCCCCCGAGTTCAGGGTACACGACCTCTTTGCACCGACGCGGTCGCCGGCGTGATGCCGCGTGTCGGCCGCGGCGGACTCATGCGTGAGGGGCGATCCGGTACAGCAGGACGTACACGACCACGCCGGTGACGGACACGTAGATCCAGATCGGGAACGTCAGCCGCGCGATGCGGCGGTGCTCGGGGAAGCGCTCGCCGAGGGAGAGCTGCAGGGTGCGCAGCGCGAGCGGGAGGGTCAGGGCGGCGAGCAGCGTGTGGCTCGCCAGCACCGACAGGTAGGTGGCGCGGAGCGCGCCGGACCCCGGGAAGCGGTGCATGCCGGTGAGGGCGATGCGCGTGAAGTAGCCCGCGAGGAAGAGCACCGAGGAGGCACAGGCGGCCAGCATGAGCTTCCGGTGCAGCGCGCGGTCTCCACGCCGCACGGCGCGCCAGCCGAGGAAGAGCAGCACGGCGCAGGTGGCGTTGAGCCCCGCGTTCACCGAGGGGAGGATCTCGCCGACCGTCATCGTCGCCTCCGTGCCGCCAGGACCGCCAGTGCGAAGGTCCCCGCCGCGAAGAGCGCCACGACGGCCAGGTCGCGGGCCGCCGAGCCGGGCAGGGCGCCTGCCGCGAGTGGGCCCGCGAGGGCCCGCCGCGCCGCCGAGACGGCATACGCGACCGGGTTCGCGCGCATGATGGCAGCGAAGGCGGGCCGGTCCGGCGTCGCGGGGAACATGGCGCCCGAGATGACCCACAGCGGGACGAGCAGCGTCATCTGGATCGCGTGATAGCCCTGCACGTTGTCGACCGCCCAGGCTACCGCGAACCCGAGCGCGGCGAGCCCCATGCCGCACAGCCCGAGCGCGGCCACGAGGAGCGGCCAGTTCACGTTTGCGTACGGGAAGCCGGCCGCCGGCGCGAGCAGGAGGAAGAGCCCCGCCTGCGTGAGCGCCACCGAGGCCGAGCCGAGCGTCTTCCCCAGCACGAGCGCCGCCCGCGAGCCAGGCCCGGCCAGCACCGCCTGCAGGAAGCCGGCGTGCCGGTCCTCGATCACCGAGACGGTGGTGAAGATGGCGGCGAAGAGCACCACCATCAGCACCACCCCCGGGTAGAAGAACTGGAGGTAGCCCACGCCGGCATCCGCGCCCGGCATGCGGAAGGTGCTCGCCATGCCGGTGCCGATGATGAGCCAGAACAGGATCGGCTGGCCGAGGGCACCGGCGAGGCGCGACGGCTGCCGGAAGAAGCGGGCGAGGTCGCGCCACCAGAGCACGCGCGCGGTGGCGAGGTCGTAGCCGAGCGCGGTCATGGGGAGCCTCGCCGCGCATCCTGAGCGTAGGCTCCGCCGTCAGCGGAGCCGGAGTCGAAGGACAGCTCATCGCCGGTGATGGCGAGGAACGCGTCGGCCAGCGTCGGCCGCCGCAGGGCGACGGCGCGGAAGCGCCCCGGCGGGAAGGCCTCGACGAGCCGCGGGATGAGCTCGTGCCCGCGCTCGCGCTCGACGTGGACGCCGTGCGGCCCCGGCCGCGCCGCCACCCCGAAGCGGGCGATGATCTCCGCCGCGAGCGCGACCGGATCGGCGGCCTCGATGCTCACCACGTCCCCCGGCACGCGCGACCGGAGCGCCTCGGGGGTGCCGCTCGCCACCACGCGCCCGCGCGCCAGGACCGTCAGCCGATCGCACGCCTCCGCCTCGTCGGGGCGATGGGTGGTGAGGAGGACGGTGAGGCCCTCGGCGCGCCGGAGCGCGTGCACCACCTCCCACGTCTGCCGGAAGGCTGCCGCATCGAGGCCGGTCGTCGGCTCGTCCAGGAGCAGGATGGACGGACGGTGAACGAGCGCCCGCGCCAGCTCCAGCCGCCGCCGCATCCCCCCCGAGAGCCTCCCGGCCTGGTCGCCCGCGCGGTCGGAGAGCTCCGCCCGCTCGAGCAGCTCCTTCGCCCGTGCCCGCGCCGCCGCGCGCGAGAGGCCGAAGAGCTGCCCACCGAGGACGAGGTTCTCCTCGGCGGAGAGCTTCGCGTCGAGGCTGGGGGACTGGAACACCACCCCCATGCGCGCCCTCAGCGCGCGCGCGCCCGGCTCGATCGGCGCACCATCGAGGAACAGCGTCCCCGCCGATGGCCGCAACAGGCCGGTCAGGATGGAGAAGAGGGTGCTCTTCCCGGCGCCGTTCGGGCCGAGCAGACCCACGATCTCGCCGGGGCCGACCTCGAAGGCTACCCGCCGCAGCACCTCGCGGTCGCGGTAGCGGAAGGCGAGGTCCCGGGCTGCCAGGCGGGGCGCGACGGCGGCGGCGGTGGCCGGCGCGCGCGCGGCGGCGCTCGCCGTGCTCACCGTCCGCTCACGAGGAGCGCTGCGAAGAGGAGCGTCAGATACGCGAGCGTGAGGAGGAAGAAGTTCCGCGCCCAGCGCTGGGCGGACCCGCGCTGCCAGAGACCCGTGAGCCCGTAGCCGGCCAGGCCGGCGCCGAGCAGCGCTGCCGCGACCATGTAGAGCGGCCCGCCGAGGCCGAGCGGCAGCAGGAGCAGGGACACCGGGATGAGCAGCAGGCTCGTCACCGCCGAGAAGAGCCGCGTCGCGGCGTCGCCGTGGACGAGCGAGAAGACCTTGAGCCCGCCGCGCGCGTAGTCGTCCCGGAGGTACATCGAGATGGCGAGGAAGTGCGGGAGTTGCCAGCAGTAGAGCAGCGCGAAGAGCGCCAGGCCGCCGGCGTCGAGCCTGCCGGTGGCGGCGGTCCAGCCCATGAGCGGCGGGATGGCGCCCGGCACCGCCCCGACGAAGAGCGCGAGCGAGCTCTTGCGCTTCATGGGCGTGTAGACGACGACGTAGGTGAAGAGCGCGAGGGCCGCGAGGGTGGCCGTGAGGCCATTCGTGAAGAGGGCGAGCGTGGGCAGGGCCACCGAAGGTAGGCCGAGCCCGAGCGCGACCGCCACCCAGGGTTCGAGCCGGCGGGCAGGGAGTGGCCGGTCTCGGGTGCGGCGCATGAGCGCGTCGACGTCGCGCTCCAGGAAATTGTTGAGGGCATTCGCCGCCCCGACCACGAGCGCGGTGCCGAGCAGCAGCACCGCCGCCGGGAGCCCGTGCCGCCTGCCGGGGGCGAGCCACAGCCCCCCGGCCGTGGTGCACAGGACCAGGGCGGCGAGGCGCGGCTTGGCAAGCTCCGCGACGTCGCGCAGCACCGCCAGGACGGGGCGTGGCTGGACGGCCTGTGCGAGCGGGACCTGGATCACGAACCTCCCTCGGAGCGCGGCGCCGCGCGGAAATGGTCGCCATCTTTTAGGGGGCGAGCGAGCGGGCGGCAACGCGCTGCGGCAGCGCGCTGCCGAGGACGCCCCTCCTGGGCCGTCGCCCGGCGTGGCGCCCGCGCGGTAAGGCGGCGCGATGCGAGACAGGTGGAGGTGGATCGCCGTGGCGCTCTTCGTGGCCGAGCCGGCTGCGGCTGGGGAGCTCACGGGGACGGCGCGCTTCGAGGGCTCCGCGCCGGCGGTCGCGTCGCTCGAGGTGACGAAGGACGGGTCTGCTTGCGGCTCCTCCCAGCCCGACGAGTCGCTCCTGTTGCAGGGCGACCGACTCGCCAACGTGGTGATAGTGGTGAAGGGAGCGCCGCCGCCGTCCCCGTCGCGCGTCGCGCTCAGTCAGGAGCGCTGCCGCTTCCTCCCTCACGTGCAGGCGGCGCCACTCGGCTCCCGGCTCGACCTCGTCAACGGGGATGGCATCCTGCACGGCGTGCGCGGCTGGATGGAACACCGGACGCGCTTCGACGTGGCGATGCCGTCGGTGGGGAAGGAGGAGGCGCCGGGGCGCCTCGACCGAGCCGGGATCATCCAGGTGCGGTGCGACGTGCACGCCTGGATGACGGCCTACGTCGTGGTGGCGGATGGGCCGGCGGCCGTCTCCGCGGCCGACGGGACCTTCACGGTGCGCGAGATCCCTCCCGGCCGCTACACCGTAACCGCCTGGCACGAGCGGCTCGGCGAGCAGCGCTCCGAGATCACGGTGCCCGAGCGCGGCCCGGCGCGGCTCGACCTGCGCTTCCGTTGACGAGCGTCACTCGTCTTCGGCCTTGGCTTCCTCCGGCTCCTCGTCCTCGGGCACCTCCCCCTCGAGGTCGGCCTCCTCGACGCTGTCCGCGACGTCCTCGACCGGCTCCTTGGCGGCGCGGCGGCGCTCGGCGGCGGGTGACGGCCGGGCAGGCGCTGCGCGCGGATCGCTGCCGCACTTCGGGCACGCCGGGTCAGCCTTCTTCAGGTCGTAGAACTTGGTACCGCATTTCCAGCAGCTGTGCTTGGTGCCGAGATCCTTGGCGGGCATGTGCTCCTCGGAGCGACGAAGGACCGGCGCTTTATCCCAGGAGCGTCCGAAACGTCAAAGGAAAACGCGGGCACGAGTGTTATAGGTCGCGCCATGACGGACGCCGAGAAGCTGGAGCGTCGCCTCCTCCGCGCCACGTCCCGGGCGGTGCGCGATTGGGACCTCATCGGGGAGGGGGATCGCATCCTGGTCGCCGTCTCGGGGGGGAAGGACAGCTACACGCTGCTCCACCTCCTGCAGCGCCTGCGCGAGCGGGCGCCGGTCCGCTTCGAGCTCCTCGCCGTGAACCTCGACCAGGGCCAACCCGGCTTTCCCGCGAACGTCCTCGAGGAGCACCTCCGGTCGGTCGGCGTTCCCTATCGCATGTTGCGCCAGGACACCTACTCCATCGTCAAGCGCCTCGTGCCGGAAGGGGAGACGACCTGCCCGGTCTGCTCGCGCCTGCGGCGCGGCATCCTGTACAACGCCGCCGTCGAGCTCGGCTGCAACAAGATCGCGCTCGGGCATCACCGCGACGATCTCATCGAGACGCTGCTCCTCAGCGCGCTCTACGCGGGGGCGCTGAAGAGCATGCCGCCCAAGCTGCGCTCCGACGACGGCCGGAACCTGGTCATCCGGCCCATGTGCTACGCGCCCGAGGAGGACATCGCCGCCTTCGCCGCGGCGATGAAGTTCCCGCTCGTGCCCTGCGACCTGTGCGGCTCGCAGCCGAACCTGCGCCGCCGCCGGGTGAAGGAGCTCCTGGCCGAGCTCTCGGCCGAGCACTCGGCGGTGAAGGGAAACCTGCTCAACGCGCTCGGCAAGGTCGTCCCGACCCACCTCCTCGACCGCGGGCTGCTGGCGCGCCTCGGCGAGGCGCACGGTGCCGATCCGTGGGTGGACGGAGACGACGATGGTGGGTGCGAAGACACACCGGAGCCGCTGGTGGGCCTCGGTGCGACCTCCACCCGCCGCGCCGACTCGCCCTGATATCGTGGCGGCGGCGTTCTTGAGTCGGTGTTCGACCGGAGAGTAAGATCGCCTCGTGAAGTTCTCCTGCGAGAAGTGTGGCCGCACCTACGCGGCCGACGAGAAGGTGCGCGGTCGCTCCTTCAAGATGAAGTGCAAGCAGTGCGGCCACCTCATCGTGGTGAAGCCGGAGCGGGCAGGTACCGCGGCCGGCTCGCCCGCTGGGCCGAGCGCAGGCCTGCAATCACCCACGCCCCCGGCCATCGATCTCGACTCGAGCAGCACCGACGCCTTCGCCGCCGCGCCCGATCCCTTCGCGACCGCCGCCGACCCGTTCGCCGCTCCCGCGCCGTCGCCCGCGCCGGCGTCGGCGCCGCGCCCGGCCTTCGATCCCTTCGCCGAGCCTCCGGCTGCCGCGAAGAGCGGCGGCAACGGGATGCAGCAGCCCGCACCCCTCCTGAATGAGTCCGAGGAGGCCTTCGCCGACCTCGGGCGCGAGATGGCGTCGGGGACCGGTGGGCAGCCGCTCGCGACGCCCCCGCCGCGTCAGCAGGTGATGGCGCCCCCGCAGCCGCGCCTCGACAAGACCCCGCGGCCGGCTCCCGTCGCGCCGGCCCCTGCCGCGCCCGTCGCCGCCGCGCCGCCCCGTGTGCCCGCGGCCCCCGCGAAGGGCCAGGTCGCGAAGAAATCGCCGGTGCCGCTCGTCCTCGGCGCCGGCGCAGCCCTCGCGGTGGCCGGCGTGGTGGGCTGGTTCGCGCTCGGCTCGGGCTCCTCCCCGGCTCCCGCCCGGCCGGCTCAGCGCCCGTCCCCCGTCGCCGCCGCCCCGGCGCGCCCCCCGGCCGAGAAGCCGGCCCAGCCGCAGGCCCCGGTCACGCCGCCCGCAGCGGCGCCACAGGCTGCGACCCCGGCACCGCAGGCTCCCATGGCCGTCGCGCCGCTGGAGCCCGCTCCGATGCCGGCGCCCGCGGCTCCCCCGGCGCGTGAACCCCAGCGCGCCCCTGCCAAGAAGGCGCCTCCGCCTCCGAAGAAGGTGGCGAAGGTCCCAGAGCCGCACAAGGCGGCGCCCCGCCCCGAGCCGAAGCCGCAACCGGCGCCGCCCCCGCCGAAGGTCGAGCCGCCCAAGCCCGAGCCGCGCCCGGCGGTCGCGTACAAGCCCACCCCCCAGCCGGCCAGCGCCGCCGCAGTGGCCCACCCATCATCGCAGTCCGCCGCGTCCGCCTCGGGCAGTGGGGAGCTCCCGGCGCTCGACGAGGGCAGGGTCGAGGCGACCTTCGCGAAGCACCGCGGCAGCCTCGACGCGTGCGTCGCCCAGGCCCGGCAGCACGAACCCGGGGTGAACCTCGACGGCCGGACCGTCAACGTGACCATGACGGTCAACCCGAACGGCAAGGCGCTCTACCCGACGCTCGACGACGTGGAGCTGAACGGCACCGAGCTCGGCAACTGCCTGAAGCGCGAGTCCGGGAAGATCCAGTTCCCCGCCTTCGGCGGCGATGCGATCCGGGTCCGCAAGCCCATCGTCCTCAAGTGAGGCCGCCGGCGGCTGCGGCGCCCGAGCTGGCGCCGCTCATCGACCACACCGTCTTGCGCCTCGACGCAGTCGAGCGCGACGTCGCCGCCGCGTGCGACGAGGCGCTCCGGTACGGGTTCGCCGGGGTGTGCGTGCGCGAGGCGCATCTCGCGGAGGTCGTGCGGCGCCTCCGTGGCTCGGGGCCCCTCCCCATCGCCGTCGCCGACTTCCCGTCCGGCGCGAGCGCCACCGCCCCGCGCGCCGAGGAGGCCCGCCGCCTCGCGGGCCTGGGCGCGCGCGAGATCGACGTCGTCTTCCCCCTGCCGCTGCTCCGCGCCCGACGGCACACGGCCGCGCTCCTCGACCTGACGGAGGTGGTTCGGGGCGCTGGCGCCGCGCGGGTGAAGGTGATCCTGGAGACGGGGGCGCTCTCCGGCGCGGAGAAGGCCGCCGCCTGCGCGCTCGCGATCGCGGCGGGCGCCGCGTTCGTGAAGACCTCGACCGGCTTCGGCGCGGGGGGCGCGACGGCAGAGGACGTGGCGCTCCTGCGCGAGCTCGCCGGCGACGGTGTCGGGGTGAAGGCGTCCGGCGGGATCCGCACGGCCGCCCAGGCGGTGGCGATGGTCCGGGCTGGAGCGAGCCGGCTGGGCACGAGCGCCGGGGTGGCGATCGTCTCCGGCGTGCCCTAGATCCGCGCCCATGGATCGCCGCCGCTTCGTCATCCTGGTCGCCGACAGCGCCGGCTGCGGCGCGATGCCGGACGCGGCCGAGTATGGCGACGAGGGGTCCGACACCATCGGGAACGTGAGCCGGGCGGTGGGCGGGCTCTGCATGCCCAACCTGGGCCGCCTCGGGCTCGGGCACCTCACCGTCGTCGCGGGCGTGCCGCCCGACCCGGCGCCGCACGGCTTCTTCGGGAAGATGCAGGAGCGCTCGCGCGGCAAGGACACCATCACCGGTCACTGGGAGATGATGGGGGTCGTGCTGCAGGAGGCGCTCGCCCTCTACCCGCGGGGCTTCCCGCCCGAGATCCTGGAGCCGTGGCTCGCCGCGACCGGCGCGCCGGGGGTGCTGGGAAACCGGGCCGCCAGCGGGACGGTCATCATCGACGAGCTGGGCGAGGAGCACCAGCGGACGGGCAAGCCCATCGTCTACACCTCGGCCGACTCGGTGTTCCAGGTGGCCTGCCACGAGGAGACGGTGCCCCTCGAGACGCTCTACGCCTGGTGTCGCGCGGCGCGGGAGCTGCTCGACCGCTTCCGGGTGGCGCGGGTCATCGCGCGGCCCTTCGTGGGGACGCCCGGCCACTACACGCGCACCTACCATCGCAAGGACTTCGCCATCGCGACGCCGGAGCGGACGGTGCTGGAGCGCCTCGTCGAGCGGCGTGTGCCGGTGGTGGGCGTGGGCAAGATCCCGGACATCTTCGACCGCAAGGGCATCACCGACGAGGTCCACACCGCCGGGAACGCCGACGGACTCCGCCAGACCGAGCGGCTCCTCGAGACCCTCGACCACGGGCTCCTCTTCGTGAACCTGGTCGACTTCGACATGCTCTACGGGCACCGCAACGACGCGCCCGGCTACGGTCGCGCGCTCGAGGAGCTCGATCGCGCGCTCCCGCGCCTCATCGAGCGGCTCCGGCCCGGGGACGTGCTCGCGCTCACCGCCGATCACGGCTGTGATCCGACCACCCCATCCACCGACCACTCGCGCGAGTACGTGCCGCTCCTCGTCCACGCCCCCGGACTGGGAGGCGGCGCGCTCGGCGTGCGCGGCAGCTTCGCCGACCTGGGCGCGAGCGTCGCCGAGTTCTTCGGCGTCCCGGCGCCGGTGGGGAAGAGCTTCCTCGCCGAGCTGCAGCGGTAGCGGTCGCGGTCGCGGTCGCGGTCGGGGTCGCGGTCGCGGTCGCGGTCGCGGTCGCGGTCGAGCCCCCCGCCACCGCACGGGCGGCGGGGGACGATCCCGCTCCTACTTCTTCGTAGGCTTCTCGCGCAGCTCCGCCGCGGCGGTCTTGATCTCGCTGAGGTCGCGCACCATCTCGCTCCAGCCGTACCAGAGCGCGTAGTCCGGGCTGTTGTGGAACGCACCCTGGAAGACGCGCATGCGATGCTCGAGGAACATGACGAAGAGCTTCTGCTCCGGCACCGTCGGCGCGTCGTGGAACGTGAGCAGATCCGGGAAGGCGAAGGCGTAGTCCTTCGGCTTCTTCAGGAGTCCGTCCTGATAGAGCGCCGCCACCGTGCGGATCGCCTCCGCCATCAGGTGGTCCGCCTCGCGGATGAGCTCCTCCGAGTTCTTGAACTGCGTCGCGACGAACGCCGGCGCGTGGCACTTCTGGCAGGTGGCGAGCATCGGCTTGCGGGCCGCGTCGAAGTCCTCCTGCGTCAGCCTGGCCACCTGCGCCGCCTTGACCAGATCCAAGCGAGCGGTGGGCTTGCCCTGCGGGTCGAGCACGCCGAGGCCCTGCAGGATGGTGGCGCGATCGGCCGCCCACTGCGTGTCCTCCGGCATGGGCAGCCGCACGGCCAGGAAGCCCCAGGCCGTGCGCACCTCGTGACTGCCGTTCTGCATGTGACAGGTCTGGCAGGTGGGCGCACCGGCGTCCTTCGGGAGGACGCCGAGCTGCTTCAGCTCGTTGCGGACGCCGTGCTTCGACGACTCGTACATCTCCCACTGCGCGTGGTCGAAGCCCATGTGGCAGGTGCGGCAGGCCTGCGGCGAGCGCGCCTCCTCGACGCGGAAGGAGTGGCGGGTGTGGCAAGCGTCGCAGGAGGCGTTGCCGAAGCCGTCGCGCGCCTTCTTGAGGTCGCGCAGGTCGGCCTCGCTCTTCAGGCCCAGCGCGTGACAGGCGCCGCAGCCCTTCTGGCCCTCCATGAGCGCCATGGGCTGGTAGTGGAAGGTCGGCATGGCCTTCATGGCGGCCCAGGCGAAGGCGTGCTTCGACTTCTTGAACTGGTCCACCTGCTCGGCGTGGCACTGGGCGCAGGTGTCGGGCGTCGGCAGCTTCACCTTGGCCACGTCTTCCTTCGAGGTGTGCTCGGCGCCGTGGCAGGTGTCGCAGGCGATGCCGTTCTTGCTGTGCTTGGAGAGCTTCCAGTCCGAGACGATGGTGGGGGTGAGCTTCTGGTGGCAGGTGACGCACTTGTCGCCCGAGCCCTTCGACGCCTTGGCCGGCCGGGAGGCCGCCTTGGCGGAGGGTTTCGCCTGCGCCAGCGCGGGGCCGGCGAGGGCGAGGGCGACCACGGCGACGAGACTCCGGCAGCTCGACATGAGACCTCCGATGATGTGGGTGGCTGTGCTACGGGCTGCCGACGAAGGTGGGGAAGATCCCCAGGATCTCCTCGTCCGCGGCGAGGAGCCGCTCCGAGAGCAGCTCCAAGGTCTCGCCGCTCGGCGCGTCGAGCACGGCGGCGATGCGGCGATGGCCGTCTCCGCCGTGCAGGGTGATTCCCGGCACCGAGAGCAGGCGCGCGGCGACCCGGGGCTCGGCTCCGGGCAAGGTCTCGATGAGGACGCCGGCGATCACCACGGCCCTTCGACTCCGCCGCGTGAAGCGCGGCTACGCTCAGGGCGAACGGGGAGGAGGCCGAGGCTCACGCCTTCTCCAGCTTCACCGCGCAGATCTTGTACTCGGGCTGGCGCGAGATCGGGTCGACCGCGTCGATCGTGATCTTGTTGCACATCCGCTGATCGTCGTGCATCTGCACGAAGACGAGCCCGACGCGCGCGCCCTCCGTCACCTTGGCGCGGAAGGTCTCGGCGCCGCGGCGGGAGGTGACGCGCACCGCGTCGCCCGTCGCGAGACCGAGCCGCGCCGCGTCCTGCGGGTGCAGCTCGGCGAGCGCCTCGCTGTTGGCGTGCTCGAGCTCCTTGCACCTCCGGGTCATGGTGCCGGTGTGCCAGTGCTCGAGGACCCGGCCGGTCGTGAAGTACATGGGGTAGGCCGCGTCGACGACCTCCTCCGGCGGCTTCTGCGGCCGGAGCCAGACCACCGCCCTCGCATCCGGGCGCCCGTAGAACTTCACCCGCTGCGGGTGGTCGGCCGGGACGAGCGGATCCTCGCCGCGGACGTAGCGGCGCTTCGTGCCCGGGTGCTCGGTGCCGGGCATGGGCCAGAGCAGGCCATGCGCCTGGCGCAGCCGCTCGCGGGTCATGCCGGTGAAGTCGTAGGCGGTGCCCTTGGTGAGCGTCAGGATCTCGGTCCAGGCCTCCGCCGGCGACCGGAACGGCACGAGCTTCTCGTGCCCGAGCCGGCGCGCCAGGTCGCACAGGATCTGGAAGTCCGGCCGTGCCTCGCCCTGCGGCTCCACCGCCTGCTCGAGGAGCTGGTAGCGCCGCTCGGTGCAGCCGTAGACGCCCTCCTTCTCGGCCCACAGCGCCGCCGGCAGGACCACGTCGGCGAGCTCGCTCGTGCGGGCGGGATGGAACGCCTCCGAGACCACCAGGAACGCGCCCTCCCTCCGCATCGCCTTGCGGTAGCGATCGACGTTGGGGAGCGACTGGCCCGGGTTCGTACACATCACGTACAGGCACTTGAGCTTGCCCTCCTCCATGGCGCGGAAGAGGTCGACGGTAGCGAAGCCGGGCTTGGGGGACAGCGTGCCGGGCGCGATGCCCCACAGCTTCTCCATCTCGGTCCGGTGCTTCTCGTTCGCCACCAGGCGACCGTAGGGGAGGAGGTGCGAGAGCGCGCCGCCGTCGCGGACGCCGCCGCAGGCGTTGGGCTGCCCGGTGAGCGAGAGCGGGGTCGAGCCGGGCAGCCCGATCTTGCCCGTGACGAGGTGCAGGTTGTGGAGGAGGTTGTTGGCCCAGACGCCCTTCGAACGCTGGTTCACCCCCATGCACCACAGCGAGATGGCCCTCTTGCCCGGCGCGCCGAACCAGCGGGCGGCCTTGACGATGTCCTCGGCGCTGCAGCCGGACGCCGCGGACGCCTTCTGCGGCGTGTAGTCGCCGAGGAACCGCTCGTAGTCGGCGCGGGTCCGGTTCGGCTCCTGCCCCTCGCCGAAGGCGAGGTGGTCCTGGATGAAGCGGTCGTCGGCGAGGCCCTCGGCGAGGAGCACGTTCGCCATCGCGTTCAGGATGGCGAGATCGGTGCCGGGCGTGAAGGAGAGGTGCAGGTCGGCGATGCGGGAGGTGGGCGTGCGCCGCGGATCGAGCACGATCACCTTGACGTCGGGGTTCCGCTCCTTCCGCTGCACGATGCGGCGGAAGAGGACGGGGTGCGCCTCGGCCGTGTTCGAGCCCACGATGAGGAAGACCTCGGCGTGGTCGAGGTCCTCGTAGCACCCCATCGGCTCGTCCTTGCCGTAGGTGGTGATGTAGCCGGCGGTGGCGCTCGCCATGCAGAGGCGCGGGTTCCCGTCGACGTTGTTGGTGCGGAGTCCTGCCTTGAACAGCTTGTTCGCGACGTAGGTCTCCTCGGTCAGGCCCTGCCCCGAGCCGTAGAAGCCGACCGCGTCGGGCCCGAAACTCTGCACCGCCTCCTGGAACTTCGCGGCGACGAGGCCCATCGCCTCGTCCCAGCTCGCCTGCTGGAAGCCATCGCCCTTGCGGATCATGGGATGGAGGAGCCGGCCGGGCGCATTCATGATCTGCGGCAGCAGGTAGCCCTTCACGCACAGGAAGCCGGCGTTGTGGTTGTCGGCGTCACCCCGGACGGCCACCACCTTCCCGCCCTGCACTCCGACGAAGAGGCCACAGCCGGTGCCACAGTACCGGCAGACGCTCTTCACCCACTTCGCCTCTCCGCCGTCGGCCCGGGCCTGGCCGGGGACGCCGAGCGCGGCGAGGGCGGAGGTGGCGGCGGCGGTCTTGAGGAAGTCGCGGCGCGAGACGCTCATGGTCTAGGTTCCTCGAGGCGGGTGCGGCGACGTCTTCCCCTGCGCGCGGAGCGCGTGAGGCGGATGGCACTGGAAGCAGCCCTGGGTGCGCCCATCGCGCGTGACCGAGCTCACCTGCAGCGGATGGCAGCCCCGACAGCCGACCGACTCG
>WNGR01010398.1_pt1 | contig 16612 bp, 18 predicted proteins | sample 5407581 | NCBI WGS metagenome assembly WNGR01 (sample SAMN13153383, study PRJNA577476) | soil metagenome | isolation source: 80 cm soil or saprolite under Garry oak tree replicate 2 | place: USA:California | collected 2016-06-15 | reverse complement strand
AAGAATCCGCGGCCCAGGCTATCGCGTTCGGTGCCATTATCTACGGTGGAGCAATGGGAGTACCACAGCGAGCGTGAGATCGCATGATAATACCTCGTTTCGCCTTCCCTGAATACACACCTTGAGAACCCGAATCGCCGTGTCGCACCCCTCAATCATGATGTGGTAAGCCTTGAGGGTTTAGTTGGACCCAACGAATGAACAGCGGCGAACTTTCGCCACAGTCGTTCCAGTTGGGCCAAGTGGCTGAGACCTTCATCATGCGAGTGGAGTGCTCTGCGCCTGCTATCTTTGGTTCCGATTCGAAGGACGCATCAGGCGACAGCTCCAAACCCCAAGAATCACCCTCAAGTGTCCAAAGTGGGAGTGCGCAAAGAACCCGGCCGCCACCGTACCTTGAAGGGTCTACGGCCAGTCAAGAACAGAAGCACTCTTTCCAAGCGCCAGGTGAATCGTGCGAAGCACTGACGACCATGTGCTCAATCAGTGGTTGAACTGTACACCGATGGCCGCTTGTAGTCACTGGTATGGTAATATGGTTGAGGAAGCTGACCCAAAGGAGGTGATTAAGGTATTGACTTATGGAACCTCCAAGGCCTCCAGGTATGTGAAATCAGAAATGAAGCCAGCATACCGGAACAACATAGCCTTTGTGGCCAACCCCGTCATACACTACGTTGGAATGCTGACAAGTAGGATACCACTGAATTGATTGATCAGGTTTTGACAACTAGCTCGGCTCTGCGAATTGGAGCAAACATTACCATCGAATTAAAAAATCAGAGCCCGGGAATGTGCAGCCACCTCTTAATCCACTTGCGTCTTGTACAACGCGCTTATCTGTCGTGCATCGTTGTTTCTGGAAGACGATGTAGAGTTGCGCCCTCAATTGGCGCCGTACCCACTACAGACATCCGCGGGTACTGCGTGTGGAATATACTGTACAATGTCCGAGCAAGATCGAACAACGCCTGCACGTGAATATAGACGAGGGAGAATTACGGGGTGTTGTTTGTAGACATCATCTTTACGTTTGTGAGCGCTATGGTGAACGTAAAAGAGCATGGGTTGGGGGCACCTAATGGAATCACGAGCATTTTTCACCGACCGGGACTAATGTACATGATAGATATGCCGCATTGACATAGTGGGGAACAGTACCGACATTTGGGGCAGCGAAACTATCGAGGGCCCAATGAGCAGAGTACCCGAAGCAGAAATAACTGAACCTCACTAAATCGCCCACCTTGTGTGTGATAATAGCGCATAGGGAAAGGATGGGAATTGGGAGAGGACTTTGGCGTGGGTCCTCGCGCCGGTAGGCGCCCTACGTGAGATCTCTCTGACAGCCCCGTGCCTCGACGGCGACCTTACACAGTGTACGCATCCATCGTATCAAGTCGCGAATCCCCCCGCGGACTCGGACTAGCCTTGCCAACCCTTCGAAGGGACCCCTTTTCGACGTGCTCCACCGCCCATATGAGCGGCGCAGAGGGCGTACTAGTCGTTTGAAAAACGCAGATCAAACCAACAGACTCGGCAGTTGAGTGGTTTGCACCGCCCTCGAGTTAATAGGATCCATGGCAACTTGGAGCCAACGGGTTCGCCAGCCCGCTGCTCTAAAACGCGCACCACAGAGACGAGCGCGTACGTACCCTCTTGGTGCATTTGATGATGGGGTTGCAGGGTTGCTTTTTCTGGGGGTGAGTGGTGGCCGTAACAGTGGTAACAGTGGCGCATTCTAGTATTCCACGTCCGGACCATTGCAAAGCCCTTCAAGCGCAATAGCATGACAGGAAGGATGACGAGAGGGTACTGGATTCAAGCGGGGCGGCGACACCACATACCGGAGGGCACATACTGTATAGGGGGTAGCAAAGATGGGATCATCAGTTGGCGTTCAGAGACTGTAATCCGAGTTTGGGCAACGACGATGTTGGCTCTCCCCCCAAGGTCGGCGACATTGGAGTAGCATTTTGCAGGTGCCGGCGGCTACTGTAGTTTGGGGCACCCGTACGCTCCATAGCAGGACCAAATACATATACACCAACAAGAGTGGGAGGGGCGGTGCCGACTGTGCCCAAGTGCCCGCTGAATTATGGAACTTTCCTAATTTGGTAGTCACCATTTCCTTCAAAGCCGGAGGCCTTGTTCTCGATGAAGTTGTCAGCCCCGAATCGTGGCGTAGTACTACTGTAGTCCTCGGGCTTTCCATCTAGTATAGTACAGTTGCACTCCGCCCCCAGCGGGTTGTTAGTATATAGAATGAACTGCGCACCGTTGATAACTAGTATTGTGTGGAATTTCAGAACCAATCAATAATCCCCTGATCCTGCGTGTTGTTGATGGATGATAACAGCACACGCGAGTGACAGGACCCCGCGGGACTCCGGATCAACTCCTGTCCTCTCAGGGCAAAGTCGAAGATTTTATTGATTGATTACCATTCAATATTCATTCTCTGAAACATTGAGAGACACATCACATCGACACAACTCTCGTGACTGACATGGGCACCGGTGAGAACACGTACGATTCTCAGGGACTGGTTCCTGCCGCATACAGTAATACTTTCTTTGATTGCTGTATGCGCGCTTGCGGTTACGGCAGGGTGTCCAAGATCAGATCCCACGTCGTGATTTTCCATTGCGGGCTTGTGAATCAAGCCCTGAAAAGCGCACGACGTGTACGACATCATGAAGGGTCCGTGAAGGATCCAAAAAAAAAAAAAAAAAAAAAAACTGCACGCACGGGCAAACACAAGCCCGGCATTCGAGACCTGCGTCATGTGCGACATCAAAAAAAAAATTTGGGTACAGTAGGGAAAGGAGATACGTCCTGCCAAAATGAGGTTCATTTCCCGGTCCGCGCGGTGTGACCATCTGTAGGACGTAAAGGACGATTCGTCGGGCTGCGTGCGCCGACGTGCGAGAGCATGCCGTATACAAGGGTACAGCCGAGCGATGTGTCCACATGACTGGCATTCGAGGCGTAAAGAACGTCTGGGTGTGTCGAGTCATACGACAGACAGAGACACGGTGCGCACGGGAAAGACCAGCGTTTCAAATGCTTCCAAAGACCACAGATGCCGGCGAGCCAGGCAGGGAAATAGACCAGTCACAAAGCACAGTGCATCTATCCGCAGAAAAAAGGCTGAGAACCAAAGTCTTCCGAGAGTTAGCACGATAACTGGATTACTGTACGAGTTTCATTGTTCCGAACTACGTTCTTCCAACAAAATGAGTACAATACCACCGGTTCCCGGACGTCCCCGTGCTTGTCGGGGTATCGGCAATAAAACACGTGTAATACCTCGAGTGGGTTGTTGAAACAATTAAGCGTGATATTTCGGGAAGGGTCTTCAACATCTTAGAACCACACACGAGAAATAGAAATGAGTTTAACGCTCGCATTCTTACCAATAACAGCTCGAAGTATGATCGTCTGCAACGTGTGGGGTACGGCCAGCGACCCCCCCCCCCCGGGAGAGGAGTTGATGGTAGCCACGACATGTGTAGAACAACCCGATTGTCGGCCATGTACCACCCAGTAAAAAGTAGAAAGGGCGGTAGCAACGATTTGGACGTGCCAGTTCATCTAGCCCTGTCAGGAATATTTGTGATCTGCGCCATGAAACGCGAGATATATGGACTTTACGGGTGGATAGGGTAAAGTACCCTTGAAGGACACAGCTCTTCACGGCGATGATACACCGTACACATCAACAAACTACCACTTGAGGTAGAGACGAAGCAGAGCGACTGATGGGCAAACAACCTCCAAGCAAACCGACTCCTGTTCGATATCGCCCCAGAGTCGTAACTAGCCGCGCGAACTCCAGATCTTCGCGTATACGGTACATTAAAATCTAGCACGATTGTCGGGCGAAGAAGGCGAAGGAAGGGAAGCGATCGACAGGACGGGCACCTTCCTAGGTCAAATTCAGGGCACACCCACACAGTTTGCACTTCGCAAGAGTCAATGAGCCGGTAAGGCAGAAACCCCTGCCACCTGAACGAGATAGTTGTGTAAATATCGAAGCGCGATCCTCCAGTTCGGGGTTTGTAGAAGCGACGAAACATCACCGTTTCACACGCTGCTGGAGCAAAAGCGCATAGACGCACACCCGAGGAGCCGCGGCGCAAACATGTTAGCATAGAGACAAGGCCCATGCACCGCGCCACTGGAGAGCGCAAAGCGTTAAAATATTGACATGTCTAGCAACGGCGGGGAGCGTGTGGCAGGCGTAGAATCTAAGACGAGAGGAGACAGAAGAGTCCCAAAGCAACAGGTGAGAAAGAAACGTACTTGTTAATTTGACAGCTGTCAACGCTTTGTCAGGACATCGAAGAGAGATCCGGGAGCCAAGTTGTATCACTGTACCTTCCAAAGTCACTCCAGCCAAGCGATCTCGCCTCGGAGATAGAATATTATCTCGAAAGTATATTACTGTACCGCACTGAGTACGTCTGAAATACTGATATAATACAAGGATAAACGTCACGTATTCATACGAAAGGTCGAGTCGCTTGAAGGGAAAACAAACCACACAGTAAATTATTATTGTGTCTTGGTCCTTGGCGTGCGCAAGCGCCCCCGTAGATATCGGCGAGCGCTGGGCATGCCAAACTACAAGTGGAACAAGAGCCCCGATTAGGCGCTATTAGTAAGCGCTTTGAGAGAACAGGGTTTACGAGAACACTCACCTGACCGACTGGATAAAGCACTAACAGTGCCGCCCCAGCTGACCAAGCGATCCGTACGGGTGTCGGCAAGGGAGCAGGAAACTGACCATTGCTCCACTTGACAATGGCCAACAACTCTGTGCCGATCGTAGCGAGCAATAGCCAAACGTGCTGTCCCATTCTCACCGCTTTCCTGAAGAGCGCAAGGTCGCGTAAAAATGTCAAAGCCGGAGAAGCGCAACAAGGAGAATAAGGAAATGGTTGCCCCGTACCTCGGGTCGTTGATGTATTGATATAGTTCACGAACGGCGGGGAGAGCGCAAAGAAACACGCCCGCTAGCCTGGCGATTACAAATGGGTGATCGGGCTCCATCCAAAGGAGACTCTGAAAACCAACACACGGTTCGGTCAGGCTTGTAATATCGTGAAATGAGAGGGTGTAGATGACGCAAACCTTTAGATAGAAGGGGTTTAGCTCAGCCGCGAGGAAGACAGCAAGCAATATGACAACCGTCACGTAGTGTAGTAAGGACGCGGTTCCATGCCAGTGGAACGCTGTGAAGTCGTGAGGCGAAAATTGCGTGAACACTCGTTTTGTCTTAGACCGGATGCCACGACTTTGGCGGAAGCCTCGCCATGTATAATGCTTCGCGGCTGGTGTGAGCTCCGACTTATCAGGTATATTTCCATACCAACCCACCTTCACTTCGAAGTATTGGCATGCCTTCATACCTGGCATATTGATGAGCGCCCATCTCGGAGATGGATATCAGACGCAGGACTAACCGGCGTAGGTTCCCAACCAGTTACATATCAATACGTCCAAGATCCACTACGAGACAAAAAGATGTTGAGAATATGGCCATCAAATTGAGAGACAGGGAAGGTCCTGACGTGGTCCCACCAACACTAGAAGCCCGAGCTCAGTTGCGGGGTTGCGTGACATAAGGACGAGATGGTGATAAACACATACCTCGGCAAAGTTAGCTAGCTGGTGCTGGAGACTGTATTCGGCAAGCTCGAAAGCAATACTCAGGATCTCAACAAGGCGGGTTAGCCGATGGAAAATCAGCAATCAGCCACGAATTGAAATTTACCCAGCAAAACCAGTAATCTCGCAAGATCAAGGCTTTCCCAAACCAGCCCAAGGCATGCGCCAAACAGAAAATGTCAATGGCGTTCTACGTGCAACATGTCAGAAAGAGTGTGATGCGAAGTGAAGGTGTCGTTACCCAAATGTTCTGTGGTGTGAACGCGCAATTCTCGGCGTAGTTTTTTTCAGGGAGGGGACGACCCAGATTGGGGTCAAGGTACGTCATCATGGCACGGGCGGAGTTCAAGTCCTGGAAGAGCAAGAACACGAGGGCAAGTTCATACAAAAGGTTGAGCCCAAGGACAGCGCGCCAAAACGTGGGGTGGGGCCGAATGAAAGGGCCATCACGGAATTGGATCATTGAAAACACGAGGAAGCCAGCAACGGCGGCATACGCCCCCCTGTGCATTCATCGACAAAGCGCCCCATAAGTGCATGCTAGAAGGCTTACACTCTTCGCTTATCTCGACCCTCTTCGAGCACGTCTTGTGTCGTCGCCACATACCCCAACGCGGCTAGCGCGATGGCCAGAGCGGTGAGCGTTACCGGCTTATAAAAGAACCTATGTATGGGGTTGGTGTGAAGATAAGCGAGTTAAATATGAAAATGGTATTTTTTTCTCAACTCGACGCTGGTGTCCTGATGTTCTTGGAATGGCTCTATCCGGGTATACGGTTCGGTGCGATCAGCCTGCGACAGTGGATACGCCGCGATTTGTTATTGCCCAAATCGGTAATGTGGGAATGAGAAGAAAGGTCTACGTACGTCGTACCCTGTGTCACAAGGAAGAACAGGTGAGTTCTCATTTTTTCGATGGAAGGGTTGTATGACGCGAACAGTGAACAGGATTCCCGTTAAGACCCGGCGCCGGCTCTGGAGCCTCAGGCGCTGATAGTATAGTAGCACCCCGGTCATCTACAGGAGATGTAGGCGAAGACTTCCCATCATCTTCAGATGAAGACGGTTGCATGATGATGACAATGATGAAGGTAGGAAACAAGTGGAACAACGCGCTGCACGCATTGATACATTGCCATCCAACCGACTGTTGGAGCCAGCAACCTCGTCCAAATCAGGAAATATTTTGGCACGTGTCTAGGCACGTGCATTCAGCAATGGCCTTCTCGTCCTTCTATACTTCCAATCAAGGGCAGCTGCGTTGCTACACCACCCAGGCATGCCAATTGCATGCCGAGTACATCGGCGGAGCAAACGTCCCAAGAAATCATCTCCGAGAAGCCACAAATACCACCATCCAAAGACGCGCCCCCTTCGCACGCGAAGACTCGAACCATCACCTTTCAAGAAAGATAAAGCGTCCAGAATCTTCTTCTTGCGCCACTGAAGGCGGCTGTACGGATACTTTCATTAAACGGGTTCTGGACACACTAGGTACGATCACAAAGTAACGTGTCTTATCTTCCCTGCATGTGTACGAGATGCAGGGACAGCAGATATCTGGTTATCGGTCCTGTGGCTTGTGATACCAAGCGTGTTCTGCGACGAGTCTAGTGTCTTCGGTTTAAGTATGACCCTCGTTGCAATAGAGCATGAGTTCCTTTAGCCGGTCGTGGAGCGGACGACGAAATGTGCCTCGTACCATTCACGAATATACTACGTCGAGGGTCTCCAATTGCAGACTAGTTCTAGATTGCGCTCGTCTCCGGTGCCAGCGCAACACATCGGAAAGATGCCAGCTTCTGCCTCACCGTTGTCAAGCCACCACAGTCGCTCATCTAGAATAGTGAGCCCCGACAAGTGCACGTGAATAAAGCATCCTCAGGATAGGCTTGACCGTCGTGATTTGGCTTCTCTTACGTTAGGACGTCTAGACTCCATCCTGGATATGGCCCATTCTCCTAGATGATGGCACCAAGGAGGCTACATAACCAGGCTAGCGACGCAAAAAAAGCTCTAATTGGTAGATTGATCGTCGGAGAGTGTAAGGGGCCACATACTGTACTGCGCGCAGCTCGTAGGACGGTAAACGAGGTAGGACATCACGCCTGAGTGGTGGTCCGAACATGTAAGGATCATCGCGGCCATGCGACATATGGCACGTCAACGGCTAGGCCCTTCGTTTTTTCGAGAAGACCTAGTCCCAGTTAGAGAACGAAGTCCGGGAGTCCGCGGGGAAGGACAAGTGGAGTGATTCCTTGGTGACACTAGATCCGGGACTGCACGAGAAGCGAAGCACGGTTGAGACGCTAGGTAGGAAAGGCAAGGGTCATTGAATGGGACATAGCGTCCGTTGATTATCTTCGAAGAGCTAGAAAGCAAATCTCCCGAGAGACCGCCATATTGGCGCAAGCAAAGCCCCGCGGGTTGGAAAGATGGAACGACAGGATTCACCTGCACGTGGGTGGAGTACGCAAGCGAAATGAAATATCTGTATTCATTCATCCGCGCCTACTTTGTGTGCGTTTTGCTATGAAAATTATTTGCGCGAGATCGGGACCAAGCGCAGGGATCGGACGTCCGTTCAGCGATGGTGAACCCCTCGCGCAGCAGAGACTATGTGTCGAAAGCGCAATACCCGAGCCCGAGCCACTTGTCCTCAGGCAACGGAACGGAACAGGGCAGGTTTGATAACGAGGGAGAGAATGGCATCATCAAAGGGGCTGTCCGAGTGTCGTACGCGGAGCGCCACAAACCAAAGTTGGGTGGTTCGACGAAAATGTACAGATGCAAACCCATTCCGGCCAATGAGCTCCACCGCACGTTTTAGGAAGTGTCGCCTGCGATGCTCTGCAGATCCAACTTGATGGGTACCCCCCTTGATGGCTGATGTTGCGCACCGTGACGCATGAACCCAGAAGTGGTCAAATGCGCTCCAACTGGAACATAGTCGCGAACGCGACGAAGCCTTGGGGAAGCGAAATGGTAGTGATGGGGTGAGCTCTGGTTGATGGGGGGGGAACGCGGTGAGTGGTACTACCAAAACCCAAGGTAGGGTAGATCGAGGTGCTGCTTCTTTGCTTTGTCGCTGTTTTGTCCGTCCGGCGCTCAGTAGCAAGGAACGCTCTGGCTCGGAGTTGCACGCTTAATTCCGAGGCCAAACACGTGACGACGAAAACTCTAGTCGCTTGACGCTTGATTGCGATCTCTCTCAATGCAGGCACCGTCCTCGTTCTTGATCCTCTCGAGCCTGGATCCTTCCCTCGGCGACTATAGCGTCGAGTCGAAAGAAACGGCGTGAGTGGTCAGCAGCCCACGCCCCACCCCCTTGTGAGGCTCCTGGCTCCAAAGAATGTCCTCTCCTCGCCCCAGTTACGAAAGAATCATTTTTCACAAGAGTCGGGCTCAAGCTGTCTCAACGAATGACTGGAAGGATTTCATTTCCCGTAAATTTGGGACAGGCGTCATTCGAATGACTCCAACGGCAGCAGGTCTTCTGTGAATAATACACGGGGCAGGGCGGCGGAAGCATGTCGGAATGACGAGATTCGTTGTTTTCTAGCTTTGCCCGACCGTGTGCGTGTGTGTGAGCAAAGGTGCTGCCACCTTCACCTGTGCTGAGTGCCGTACACCGGTTTTACCCTGGCCATCTCTCCGGAGAATCTCCGCCGGATTTGGGTCATCTGTACCCACGCATGACGAACAAAGTTTCGATAATAGCCTTTGGGAGCGTGGGCCTATTGATCAGTCGACTTGCCTTTATAGGCCGAGATGGTCTCATTTCTGGTCAGTTGTCCCTAATTCGAGAGTAGAGACGACGTCAGACTCTCGATCTAGGAGAGCCCAGGACCCTCCCCAGAGCGAGAGGGGGGGCGACAAAATGCGAGAGCCGAAGTAAATGCTGCCGCTTCTTCATAGATTGTCACTGATTCGGAGCGCGCAAGTCGTGGCGCTGGGTAGTTCCGCAAAGGTGGGGCCGAAAGAATGGAAAGTTCAGATAACTCTCACGGGTGAGGTGCCCGTGAATTGGCCCGAACCGACACACGCGGAGTCTTGCAACGTGTACAATACAAGATGAAAAGTTTTGGAAAGCAGGTTCCCTGGCAAAATGCGGATGTGGCGTGCTCACGTGTGCAAAGCGGGATTGTGAATCTGGCGAGGAATGCTCGTCGTTTGGCCAGCCCGAGGCAGGCCTATGATGCCGGTGACGTCGTGCTCGCTCTCGCCGGGCAGAACACGGTCTCATATCGATGGAATGTGTAAAGTTTGTAGGTGCCATATCAGAGGAAATCTACGAGGACCTTATCACACGCGGGGGAGGTGGGGAGCCGTGAACGTGCACGACATGACAATTGATCTTCTACCAACAGGCGATTATTACAGGAGGGGAAAAGAAGGAATCCCCAACGCGAGACCAGACTTTGAACGGAGGCAGTAAGGTTTACAGAGCGATGCCGGCAGGATGGTACAGTTTGTTCGTTTTTTGCAAACCAAGCGAAGACGGTTTACTTTAAAACGAACCAGAAGAAGAGGGAGATCTGAGAGAAGGGACCTGATCCCGGAACGAAAATTCAGGGAAACAGGAGTTCCGGGGGTAATGGGTTTGCTAGGGTTCCTGGGGATGATGACGAAAGGGTGGGTAAGTACGTTGTTTACCCAAAGACGTAAATGAATTAAAAGATGGCGGGGATGGAAAGTCGGTTTGTTGATTTGATGTAACGGAGATAGATATGGATATAATGGTTATGGGGAGAAGAGCTGCGGCTGTGATGTGGCATGGGAGAGCGAGACTCGCGCCTTGGAGGAGCCCCGCTGGGAGCGAAAAAAGAACCTAGAGAGCCGGCCAGTCGCACAGCTGTCAAACTACCGTCCCTGGCCGCCGTCCGTCGAACCGTCCAGATCGAACCTTCTGACCATCAACCCTATATATTAAATATTATTATATAATGTTATCATAATAATAAAATAATAAATGGCATTTCCAATTGAAACTTTTCTGTCAGTTCAGTCAACTCCAGCCATTTCGCTATTATATATCTTATCCCTTCCACATCCCGGTGTGTGTCCGTTCTCCTCAAATACCTCCCCTCTCCTCCACCGTACTCACCTCCCGTTTCCGCTCACATGGACGCTCAGCCCCAGTTCGAGCCCACTCTTCACCTCAAGGCGGAGACCACCTCCGCATATGAATTCAGTCTCGACATCGATCACAGGAAACGCAGGCGTAACCGCACCACCCAGTCCTGCCTCAACTGTCACACTTCCAAACGAAAGGTCGGTACTCGTCCTCTTCAGCTCCCTTCGTCCTCTCATCGCGTCCTTTCAGTGTGACCGTAAGCGCCCTTGTCAGCGCTGCATCCAGCTTGGCTTGGTAATTATCCTTCGTCGGCCCCAAGGATATATCGCTTACATCCTTCCCCACCCCAGACTGGTCTCTGTGTGTATGAGATCGATGACCCAAGTATCAGGTCCGTGTCGATCCCTCGAATTTGCCAATCATCTCCTCACCTTGTCATTCTGACTCTAGGGACGACCCTAATGTCGACGAGAATACGCGGTTCCGCAATCGAATCGCCGAGCTAGAAAGTCTCGTTCGCGAGCTCCGTGGTAAGACTGACTCCAGGCTACCATACTTCCGCTGACCCCTACCCCCTTCACATTGGCAGGCAAGCCCCATCCCCGCTGGGCAGACGCCAACTTCTGTGATGGTGACCCTAATGAGAAGTGGCACTCGCGTGCTTCTAAACGTCCCCCGGGTATGCGTCTGGACCTTCGTCGACAGCGCAGCTCCTTTGACGTTGGTCAACCAAATACCTCAGCTTCGCACACACCGATCAAGTCCGAGCCCGGCGACCTTTCTCACAATTTCCCCTACCGCTTCTCCCCGTCCCCAGACTCGGCTCAAGCCTCCCCGTATCACATGTTCCCCCCGCAAGGCCCCCCGTCTGCGTCATACCATGAACACGCGATGCAATATGGCCCCAGTAACGGCGGCACCTCTTCAAGCGAGGGATCGACAGGCTCTTCATACAGTCCCTACTTGCAACCCCCGGGCGCATACCACTCCGACACAAGCACCGACCCAAGGTATCGCTCCCAGGGGAGTGACTCCCGCGGGGACGTCTACTGCCCATGTCACGCAAACCCCAATACAAATGCGGTCTTGGTCGGACTCTCGCAGCAGCTACATGGTACCATTGGCGTTATGCGGGGGCTACAGGAGCACAGTGGTCACGCCCCATGTTCTCTCACGCGGCGCATCCAAGAACTAAGCGATATCTTACAGTAAGCGCGACTCCACTCTCCTTATTTGGATGACGTCGTCATACTCACTTGTCCCCTCTAGTCAATGTTGTGCGGAGCCCTACGCCACGGGCAATGACTCGACCTCAGTTACGGGATACGAGTCCTTATCCACACCGCCGGACAGCGACGTGATCACACCGTTGTCGTCTAACGAGGCGGCACCGATCCGGACCGCGCAGCTGCAGGAATGGCATGCGCTCTCGCAGGCACAGGGTAGCGCATACAACCCGTACTTCCCTCCACTGCCGGAACGTAACGGCGTGCACGGGTACCCCAAGGATCTCGATGGACATCCGGAATTCCATAGCGTCATGTAGAGCGTTCCAGGCCACGGGCTCTAGGCTGCTTCTTGAATGACGCTATTCTTGCCTATCTTATGTACCCTAATCTGTTTATCCCCTGCATTGTTTTCCGTCTCACGTCTCTAATTAGCAATACCCCCCTTTTCTCCGTGCCACGTTTTATTCAAAACTCTCCGTTTCTGGCGCTCCCTTGTACTATCTTTGCTCTGCCACCGGTATTTTGCGTGCGCGCTAATTACGCCTGCGCACATCCGCTGTGCATGTTGTGTTCTAGGAAGCATGATTATGGACAGCTTTGTTTACTCTTCCGATACGGCACATGGAAATACCCATACTCTTGTGTTAATAGACACCCCTCCACCGTGCTTCCCTGACTCATGTGCGCGAGAAGGCTTTCATTTCGCTAAGATGAAGGCATAAGCTCATCCAAATCACTTCGATATTTCTGATAAACGCCCGTTTCCACACCACCCCTTCCCCCCCTCTTTACGAGCCGGACCCCAGGCGGAAAGAAAAGGCCCTCAAATCGGTTGCGCCAGCACGCACGGGCGCGCCTGTGGTGTCGAGAAGCCACACATCGCGCTCGATATACGTGACGTGTCCATTACGCCTGACGAGGACGACTTGAGCGAGGCGAGTCCCGTAGTACGCATGGGGCGCGTCCGGCTTGGTACCTCCTGCGTCAAGCACAGGAACAAGGATTGTATTTTTCAGCTCCGCGCGTTCTCGAGGAGGTGGGATCGGCAAGTGGGCACTATAAGGAGAAATGGGGGGATAAAAAAAATTTGTTGGGAAGAAGGAACGAACGGTGTCAGTTCAAGCTCAGCCCTGGTATGACAGGCGACAAGGTAAAGCCAAAAAAAAAGAGACGCAGACGGTGGGGCGTTTTTTTGCGGCGAACTCAAGTAAGGGAATGGGCAAACACCATGTCGGCCCCCACCACGCGGAACAAGACCGGAAGCTGACACGCACGTCAAAAGTTCGATCAGCCGCCCCGCAAGGCGCTCGTCCTCGTCCGGCTCGTCCATCTCAGGGCCCCGAGACAGCTCGTCGAGCACGTTGCCCAGCTCGTCCCTCCCCTGCACCACTTTTGGCCAGAGGTCCCCGCCGTGCCCGTCCACCCCGTTCGACATGCCCCCACAGGCGCGCTCGGCGTCCGTCGGCGCCCGCGCGTGAATCGACCCGCCGCCGCCGCCGTTGCTGACGAGACGCGCGTCGTAGGCGAGCGTGGAGGCAGAGGCGGGGAAAGAGGATGCTAGGGGCTCGAGCAGGAGGAGGTTGAAACCGGCGTAGCGCGTGGTTTGGCGTGTCAGGGCGGCTGCGTCGCTCGCGAGGTCCCCGCTGGGATCACCCAGGAACGAGGACACGAGCGTACCCCTAGAGGAAGCGTACGTCGCGGGCGGTTCGGTGATGTTCGTTCTACATACGGATACATGGGGACAAAAAGGGGGAGGCGGTGGGGGAGGGGGGGGAAGGGCGGGGAGCTTCTTGAACTTGATGCAGGGAAGACACGGCGTGAAACAACTCACATCACTGCGATGCGTCCAGTGGACCGGTTGATGCCCAGCCAGGTACCTCCGGCCAGCATGTCGCGGCCAGAGAGGATGCTGCCTGTTGTGCCTTTGTCTTGTTGGACCGCCGGTCCATCAGAGGCAGAGGCTGGCTGGGACAGGGCTTCGAATGAATGGAAGTGGGCCGGCAGTGTGGGTCGGACCAGGAACTCGTCGCGGTTCGCACATAGTATGCTACCTCCCCCCCATAGTCAGCGGAGCATATCCAGACTGCACAGACACACACGCGTGCGCGTGTGAAGGGGACGCACAGTGCGTATTCCGGATGCGTGAGGGACCAGAAGACGACGCACATGTTCGTTCTTTGCTAGGACACAAGGAATGGATGATCAGATGATGGGGATGATCGGATGATATTGTTGGTGCAGAGTTCCCTTAGGAGGACAAAGTCGATGGCCGCAGCGCTTCGCGATTCAGGATGAGCAAGGGGCGCATCAGGACTGGAAGGCAGAAAGAAGATAGACGAACTGAGCGAAAGCAACTGAGATCTCTCCACCCAATCCCAATACAATGATGGCGAACCGTTTCCGAAAGTGTGTTCACAGTGTTCTCTGTCAATCAGAGACGGACGTAAAGAATGGGAGATTCTCGTGCGGTTATCCGTAAGGTGAAAGGGGCACTGAACACGTACAAGGTAAAAGGCAGTATTACGCGGCAGCCATGACTGACTCTCGGGGAGGCGCTCGCGTTGCCCCTGTCGAATTAGGTCGATCTGGTCTTAGAAAATCAAAATCGAATGACTTAGTAGAAAAAAAAAGCGTGGTTTTGTCTTCGTATCGCCGGTGATTCTTCCCAAGCTTAGACATTCGCGGTTAGGATCTTCATTTCAGTGGGAACTTCGGAGACACGAGGTCAATTTCTCTGAGACTGGTAGCGCCGTCCGAGGGGCATAATACCTCTGCTCTCGAAACGTTTTCGAAAGCAACTAGTGGCGTTTTGGTTCTCATCCTTTTCTGGACTGTATTGCTCATGTCCGCCCATGTCCTGATCTGATATTATGACCTCATTTTAGCATCTGCCACGCAAACCTGATGGCGTCCCTGCTGAGTTCACCCAGCGGTCGTTCCTGATCTCCTGATCCTTCATTCAACTCGGGTAAGATTAGGACTGTACTGCCATCAAATAAGATTACGCTGCATAAGTGTGGCTGGCACATCAGCCAAGCATAACCCGAAGGGTGCCTGTGTCAGCCGAAGTACCCGCGCTTACGGTCTGCGCAAGCGTCTGTGGAGCAGACGCACGTCGTATCGTGAGTCTTGCAAATTGGCTTCTCGCGCCGCGGCGCTCATCCTCAACACCGCCCAGGGATGAGAAGGCCGTGATGATTGTGCGCCGTAGTGTTCTGCTGGCAACGTCCCCAAGTTCACTCATGTGAAGGTATTTATCGGTAATCGTTCGGAATTGTGTGGGCGGCGTCACGAAACGTATTCACATTCACACACTTTTTTTTTTACTTCGTGCGAAAGGATCGGCGTCAGGCGATATTCGGTATTTGCGTCCGTTCATTGTCGGTCTGTTTTTGCCCCGTCGATTCGCAGCTACGTTCGTTCCGAGTCAGGAGCAAATCGCGGTTGTAAACTCACCTGGCCACGAGTCCTCCGGCTACAGCACATCCACGCACGCCGTCATCAAGGTCGCTCGGTTCGACACATCCGATCCCTCATCTCTTGCTACCACTGGCAGTCCACCCGTGTTTCTCGGAAAACTGGAGCTATGAAGTAAGCTGCGTGTTCAAGTTCTACTTAGGTTGCAAATCCGTGGGCTATACCGATGCTAGCCTTGTACATGAGTCCGCTGCCCAAGCCCTCGGGGTTTGACTTGAGACCCCTGGGTATCCGGTAACCGCCGTCTACGAGAAGTCTCTGTCTCCGAGCTTGGGCATGGTCTCTACCTAAACGGTTGCGCACACGGCTCTTCGACTTACGGAGTACTCGTGCCCGTCTAATAGCCCCCTAAATCGCCGAGGTCACCATCTAATATAAAAATAAAAGTCTACACACGTACTAAGTGAGATTACGAGTACTCGGCGCCCCTGGTCCACGACGGTAAGAAATACTGATGACCAAGTACATCTAGGATGTCGATGGCATGGTTCTTCACGCCGCTTTTTTTTACTAATAGGTAAACCCTTCGCGAATCGGTCACTCGACGGCGGCGCTGACGGGCGATTGTAAGTCCACGGATCATTATAGAGCACCCCGTAGCAGCCCGATGGTCAGTGATACTATGCCCGAATGCAGAAGATGACTGCGAACAAGCGCCCAGATGGCGTGCTGTCTTCGCGTATCAACACCCTCAACGGCGCCACAATAGGTCGATTGCGTGCCCACTGAGGTTACGAGTTGTTCAACATAATTTTTTTTTTTTTTTTGATAACTTCAACTCATACTGAGTACATTCTTAAGACGATGTGTCTAAGTCGAACCACGACAACTTCCCGCAACACGTGGTTAGATGCCGAACGGCCGACTCGAACCTGACATACACTCCTTGGGTTTAGAGGTTTTGTTTCCCGTTCTGGTGGCGTATTGGTTATTCAGGGTGGCATTTCTGCCCGCGGATCGTACCGCGTGTCCCGAAAGGTACCGAGCAAGCGTACCGGCATCTCGAACCTCCGTAACTGCAGAGTCTGAGGCTCCAGCCCGAGTTACGTACGTACGTGATCTCTTACATCGCTTGATCGATTCGAATCAGTTCCAGCTTCAAAGAGAGTACTGACAAGCTTAAAGCCGGAATGACACTGTTCATGCATCGTAC
>WNGR01003710.1_pt1 | contig 16618 bp, 17 predicted proteins | sample 5407581 | NCBI WGS metagenome assembly WNGR01 (sample SAMN13153383, study PRJNA577476) | soil metagenome | isolation source: 80 cm soil or saprolite under Garry oak tree replicate 2 | place: USA:California | collected 2016-06-15 | reverse complement strand
CGGCCTGGGCCGAGACCGTCGTCCTCGACCCGGGCGAGGACGGCCTCGCCTGCTGGTACTGGCCGGTGCAGGGCGATGCGATCGTCACCACGGGCCCGTGGCCGCCGCCGGACCGGCGGCCGTCGCGGCGTACCGGCGCCGGATCGCCGAGGGGGTCCGGCCCGCCGCCGTCGCGATCGGCCCGGCCGGGCGGGACGTGCGCTACCTGCTTGACGGCCACCATGAGCTGGCCGCCTACGAGGCGCCGGACGGGCCGAACGAGCCGTGAGCATGTGCTGAACTGTCCGGCATGGAGTATTCCCGATTCCTCGACTGCCTCGCGGGCGACTTCGCCCGCCTGCGGGCCGTCGTGCCGACCGACCCCACCGCGGCGGTGCCGAGCTGTCCGGGCTGGACCGTCGCCGACCTGACCCGCCACGTCGGCGAGGTGTACCTGCACAAGACCCTGGCCATGCGCGAGGGCGCCGAGCCCGGCCCGTGGCCGCCGAAGGAGCTCGCGGACGAGAAGCCGCTCGCGCTGCTCGACCGGGGATACGCCGGGCTGCGCGGCGAGTTCGCCGCCCGCAAGCCGGAGGATCCGGCCGGCTCCTGGTACACCCCGGACCAGACCGTCGGCTTCTGGATCCGGCGGATGGCGCAGGAGACGGTCATCCACCGCATCGACGCCGAGCTCGGCACCGGGCAGCCGGTCGCGCCGGTCCCGGCCGACCTTGCCGTCGACGGCATCGACGAGCTGCTCAAGGTCTTCGTGGCGTATAGCGTCGCCAAGTGGGCCGGCTACTTCACCGGCATCCTGGCCGGCTCGCCGGGCCGGACGTACACGGTGCGGACCGACGGCGCGGCGTGGCGGGCGCGGACCGGCCCGGGGCTGTTCGCCGTCGAGGACGGTGCCGGCGACGACGCGGCCGACGTGACCGTGAGCGGCCCGCCGACGGCCGTGCTGCGCTGGGCGTGGAACCGGGAGGGTGCCGGCGTGCCGGGCGGCCTGACGGTCGATGGCGCCCCGGAGGCGGTCGCGGAGTTGCGGCGCTGCATCGTTACGGCGACGCAGTGAGGCCGGTCAGTCGGCCGCCGGTGATGCGACGGCGGCTGCGCGGTGATGCACCGCGCGGTCCGCCGTGAGCGGTGTCGTCCGGGCGGATCGCACAGCCGAACAATCCGGCGGCCCGATCATGACACCCATGCCGACTCAGAAAGTGCCGCCGCGATGAGACAACCTCCCGCTGCCACCGGTCGCGAATCAAGCGAAACCGCATGTCCCAGCGCTCTGGTGCCATGCGCGCTAAGAACCTACGGAGCTCCCTGTAGGGAGACATCAAGATCTCTGTCCGGTCCTCTGTGTCCTGTGACAGTTGATCTTCCCTTTTGCCATTGGATCTTGCCCCACTTGCGGTTGGGGCCGCTCAGATTGCTCCTCCGCCCGTCGCGGCCGAGCGGCTGTCGTCGCAGGCGGGCGTCACGAGCTGTGGGCAGCGTTCGGCGGCAGGGGCGGGCACCAACACCGGCTAATACCGCAACGGCACTTATGGTGGGAGATGGCCTCGTCGCCTGTAGTGGACTGGTGAGCTGTGCTTGGTGCGCTCTGCTCCAAGTGACTCGAGTCCCACTCCGAGTCGCAGTCCCCCGACGGGGCATGCAGGGGTGGTGGCCGTCAGAACTCCACCCGGAACTTCGGGGTGAACGAGACGGTTGTTGGCCGTATCCCGGCGATCCGGTCGACCCTATAACTGCGAAGCGCTCCGTAGTCGTTGACGACGAAGAGGACGAGGTTCCCGTCTTGCGTTCGTCGGAGCGAGTACGGCTCCACCCGTCTGGGACCACGCCGACCCTGTTCCGCCCGGTAATCGATGTCCACCTTAAGCCGGTTCGCCCCGGCATACCGGAGTAGCTCCAGCGGCACCGCACGCCGCCACGACGTGATGGCCCTCGGCGCCTCCCACGTGGCGTCAACCTTCCCCACCTGTGCCCGGGGAAGCTCACGGACGGCAAGCGTCCCGGCAAGCCACGAGAAGACATTGTCCAGCGTCGCCCAGAAGCCCTCGAACGGCGGCAAGGGCTGCGGCAACTGGTGGCCGAGCATGTTCCCCCACTCGTTCTCGATCTCCGCTCGAAACGGTGACGACTGGATGACCGCTGCCGTTGGCACCTCGATCCCCGCATGGGCGCATTTGCGTTCGAGCACCCGTCGGACGGCTCCAGAGAGACCGATGAGATCCGGATGGCGATACATGTGGACGACATCGTAGAGATCACGCGGGCGACAACGTTCGGTCAGTGCTCGGAGCTTCTCACCGAAGAGTTCGGTGATGGAGTAGCTCGCCACCCCACGCACCGGCAGCGAGTCGCTGTACGGGTGCCCGATGGGGCGAAGCACGGGACGGCCCACGAGGATCTCGTCTGAGGTGAGGTCGATCTTTACCTTTGGGAGCGAAGGGTTGCCGTTCGGCCCCCGGTAGGCGATCCGGCCCTGGGTTGTTGGATGATTCCGCTTGTTCTTCTTCCGCTGGAACGACTTGTCGTCAAGCACGAACTCGATGCCCGACTGCTCTCGGGCCCACTCAGCCATCTCGCCGAAGATCGGCATGAGGTCGCCTGGCTCCTCTGGCCCGCCATTTACGATGGTGAAATCAAGATCCTCCGAGAACCGGAAGGTCTCGTAGTAGCACTTGCGAAGGCATGTCCCCCCCTTGAACACCCAGGTGCGTGACAGCGCCCGGTGTTGCGCGATCCCAGCAAGGAGCCACCCGAGCACGTAGTCCTTCTCGATGACTACCTGGTCGAGCAGCCACTCTGCCCGAAGGAGTGCCAGCTCTCGCTGAGGAATCACGAGGCCCCCTCCCTCACGACGGTCACGTTCACGCGGAGTCCCCAGCGCATGCACCGACGGCCACCGTCTGGGCCATCCGGGTCCAGGGCCGAGATGCCTGACGACACCCGCTCCTGACAGGCTGACACGAGGCTCGGGAGGTCAAGGTCAAGCGCCTCGATGAGGTAGCCGAGCCGCTTGAAGACTGCCCGGTTCCCGAGCCGGTCCCCGTACTCGATGAGTTGAGCCGGATCCTGCTCGTCGAGATATGCCACGAGTACCTCGGCTCCGTGCCGGATACCTCCACCGAGTCGTGGAGCGTCGAGAATGTCCACCACGGTCCGGGCGGGATCTGCAAAGCGAAGTCGGGCGTCTCCTCTCCACTCTGTCTTGAGCCCCCACGTCAGGGCGTCATCGCTAACGTGGTTGACGGTGTAGTCGTGATCCAAAAGCCGCGCCGACGAGGTGCGAACACGCTCTGACGTCTTAAGGACGGTTGTCCTGAAGACTTGCTCCGTGAGCGCCCAGTGATGTGCGGCCGTCCACCCCGTGAAGTAACAAGGTGACCAGACCTCAGCTGCCACGAGGAGCGCGTCCTCCGACCACGCAGCCGGGTTCGTGACATACACCGGCACCCCGATGTACAGCCCTCGCCGGACCCGCCGGACCCATCCGGCTTCGGCCCACCGGGCGAGCTTCTTCGCCGCCGTATCGGCGTCGACGTCAAGCGTCTCCACGACATCTGTCGGTTTGATGAACCGGCGGCCGGCGGCGAGCACCTGTGCAAGCTCGGCCCGGCCCCGACCGCTGATCCCTGCAGACTGCAACATCGCTACACCAGTACCCAATGCTGTAAGAGAACTACTGGTTTTAATCAATCATACACCGGGACACCGGAACTTCGATCCATTCGTAAATTAGTGGCCTCAGCATGTCATCACCTCTCGGCAGGGAGGGGACCCCCCATAAGTGCCGTTGCAGTACTAAGTGGTCGGCGCCGAGCCGGAACGTGAGTCGGCTCGTGCCATCCAAGATTTCTCCGCCCAGGTCAGGCGCTGGCACCGAGGAAGATCTTTTGTCACAGGACACTCTGCTTGTCCATCGCGTGTCCGACCGGCCGGTATCTGTCCGCTGCGGGGATGGGGTGGAGCACGATCGCTTCGGTCGCTTGTCTGCCCTGAGCGGCGTCTGCCACGTGCTGGGCCCAGGGCGATCAGTCGTCGGCTTCGTCTTCCCAGGCTTCGAGACCTTCCTTGGCAGCGAGCGCGGCGATGATGAGCGCGGCGGCGGGGTCGGCCCACCACCAGCCCAGCCAGGTGTTGAAGCCGACGCCCAGCAGGGTGGCGGCGGAGGTGAAGGCGCAGAAGGCCGTCTCGGCCGAGTCAGCGATCAGGGTGCGGTTGCCGAGCGCGCGGCCGGTGCGGCGCTTGGCCACCGCGAGGGCCGGCATGACGAGCAGGGCGGCGCCGGCCACTGCCAGGCCCGCCGCGGACTGCCCCGGGCGGGCGTGGGTGGCCAGGTCGCGGATGCCCTCGACGGCCAGGTAGAGGGCCAGGGCAAAGAACGTCACGCCGATTAGCCGGACCGCCCGCGTCTCGCGCTCCTCTCCTTCTTCCTGTTCTTCCGCTCCGCGTAGCTGCCAGACCACGACGGCGGCGGCGAAGAACTCGATGACCGAATCCAGGCCGAACCCGGTCAGGGCGATCGAGGAGGCCAGCACCCCGGCGGTGACGGCGACGGCGGCCTCGGCCGTCATCCAGGCCATGGAGGCGTACTCCAGCCAGAAGCCCCGGCGGCGCAGCCTGGCCAGCCCGGCTGCCGCCGGCGCGGTCACCTGGCCGGCCCGTAGTTCGGGCACAGCGCAACCGCGTTGCCGGTCGCCTCCAGCACCGCCTCGGCCGCGGCGAGCACGCTGAGCAGGGCGGGCTGGCTGAGCGAGTACACCGACGCGCGGCCCGCCGGGCGGGCATCGACCAGGCCGCAGTCCCGCAGGCACGCCAGGTGCGCGGAGACGGTGGACTGGGCCAGGCCGAGTTCGCGGGTCAGGTCGACCACGCGCGCCTCCCCGGCGGCCAGGTGCCGGATGATCCCCAGGCGCGCCGGGTCGGCCAGCGACCGGAACAGCGCGGCGGCGGGCACCAGGCCTGTCCGGGCATCGCCTGCCATTCTGCTTATCATCGTCACGGGGCGATGATATCGCCGCATCGCGCTGGCTATCCGCCCCAGTCCGCAGCGTTCTCGCCGTGCCCGGCCGGCGCTGCACTACGACGCCAGCCCGTACACCTGGCATAACCCGTCCATGATCGAAGAAAAGGACAACCACAAGGCCCGGACAAAAGCCGTCATGACGGACAACTTGCTGGAATCCCTGCACTCCCGGTGCCCGGCGCGCCTCCCGGCCGGGAACCCTGCAGCACTCATCCGGCCCCGGGCCGGTCGCCCGCATGGACAGACGGACACGTCTTCCGGGCCGGAGAGCGGGCAGCAGAACCGCGCGAAGCTGACCTGTGCGGTACCCGGGGTGTCGGCAACCCGATGTACCTCGCGTGTACCTCCGATGTACCTCGCGTGTACCTGGCGACGCGGGCGCGAGCCCTCTAGCAGCATAATCCGGTGGATGTCACGCTGTGTAAACCATCGGCAGGGGCCTCACAGGGCGCGCCGACCGGGTCGAACGACTGGGTCCGGACTGACGAGCAAACGTGGAGCAAACATGGGCCGGAAACGGCCTTCACGAGGGGACCCGGAACGGGTATAACCCCAGGTCAGGACGGGTGCGCCGCCAGGGACTTGAACCCCGAACCCGCGGATTAAGAGTCCGCTGCTCTGCCAATTGAGCTAGCGGCGCTGGAACCTGAGTGATGGTAACAGCATCCGCGCCGTGCGCGCGAACCAGCCGCCGGTACCGGAAGGGGTTATGGACCTGGGTCCCGCGCGCCTCGGTTCAGCGGCCGATTAGGCGCCCCATCACCTGCGCCGCGCGGGATTGGCGGCCCGTTCGCGCCTCCTGCCGGTCGGCCCAGCTCATGACCCAGATACCTGCGTTGATCCCCAGCCAGCGAAGTGGCTCCGCCTCCCAGGGCCGGGAGCGGTGGTTCACCCACGGGAGCCGGGCGAGGTCGCTGTCGGCGCCGAGAACCAGGTCGGCCAGGGTTCGCCCGGCCAGGTTGGTGGTGGCCACCCCGTCGCCCACATACCCACCCGCCCAGCCGAGCCCGGTGCTGCGGTCAAGCCCAGCCGAAGCGCACCAGTCGCGCGGGATTCCCAGCGGCCCGCCCCAGGAGTGCGTGACCGCCGCGTCGGCCACGGCTGGGAACAGCTCACCCAGCGTGCGCCGCAAGGCCGCGAAAACCGCAGGCACCTGGTCGAACTCGGGCCGGATGGCCGAACCCACGTGGTACGGCGCCCCCCGGCCGCCGAAGGCCAGCCGCCCGTCGGCCGTTCGCTGCCCGTAGATGATCACGTGCCGGTTGTCGCTGAACGTGCGCCGGCCGGCCAGCCCAACCTGCTGCCACACCGAATCCGGCAGCGGCTCCGTCGCGATCATCAGCGAGTACACCGGCACGATCGCCCGGTGCAGCCCGGGCAGTCCCGGGGTGTAACCCTCGGTGGCGCGGATCACGAACTCCGCCCGCACCGTTCCGTGCGGGGTGCGCAGCCGGCCCGGCGCGATCTCCGTCACCGGGGTGGATTCAAACACCGAAACCCCCCGCCGCCGCACCACCTCGGCCAGTCCCCGCACCAGCCGCGCGGGGTGGATCGCCGCGCAGTGCGGGGTGTAGGTCCCCCCGAGCACGCCGGCCGCGCCTACCATGGCACCCGCCTCGTCGGCGGTTAGCAGCCGCAGGTCCTCCTCGCCGAACCCGAACTCCCGCTCCTCCGCGACCTCGGCCTGCGCCCGCTCCAGCTGGGCGGCCGAGCGCGCAAGCTGCACCGTTCCGCCCTTGGCCCAGTGGCAGTCGATGCCTTCAGCGGTCGCGACCCGGCCCACCTCGTCCACCGTCGCCTGCATGGCCCGGTACATGGCGATCGCCTGGTCCCGGCCCGCCATCCGGGTCAGCTTGGCCAGCGACGCGGGGAACAAGGCCGAGCACCAGCCACCATTACGTCCCGACGCGCCAAACCCAGCGATCTCCCGCTCACACACCGCGATCCGCAGCCCGGGCTGTGCGCTGGCCAAGTAATAGGCAGTCCACAGCCCGGTGAGCCCGGCGCCGGCGATTGCCACGTCCACGTCAAGGTCGCCAGGCAACGGCTCAGCGGGGGCAAGCGGGCCTGGCACCGTGTCCAGCCACAGGGACAATGACCGATATGTCTGTTCAGCAGGCATGGGCACCATGGTGACACGCCCGGGAACCGGCAGCTCCAGCGGTCGGGCATGCTGGTCGTATGCCCGATGAGAGATCAGCGCAGGATGCGGCGCCAGCGCGGCGGAAGCCGTTTGGCAAGTACCGGATTTGCCTGGTGTGCCTGGGGAACATCTGCCGCTCACCGATGGCCGAGGTGCTGCTCAGGGAGGAGGTGGCACGGGCGGGGCTGGCCGGGGCGGTGACGGTGGAAAGCGCGGGGACCGGGGACTGGCACATCGGCCAGCGGATGTACGCGGGGGCGCGGGCGGAACTCGCGCGCCGCGGCTACGACGGGTCCGCGCACCGGGCGCGGCAGGTTCAGCGGTCCTGGCTCGCCGGGTACGACCTGGTGCTGGCCATGGATGCCAGCAACCTGGCCGACCTGCGGGCGATGGCCCCCGACGCGGAGACGGCGGGCCGGGTGCGGCTGTTTCGCTCGTTCGATCCCGGGCTGGCGCGCGACGATCCCTGCCAGGGTGAGGTGCCCGACCCCTACGGCGGCAGCCCGGAGGAGTTCGCGGCCGTGTTCGACCTGGTTCACGTGGCGGCGCGCGGGCTGGCCGCGCGGCTGGCGGAGGCCGTGCCCGCGCCTGGGCGCGCGTGAGCGCGGACGCCGCCCGGCGGCTGGAGCGGGTCACCGGCGCCGGGGTCCGCGAACTGCGGCTGACCGGCTCGCAGCACCGGTGGCAGCACTACCGGGCGGTGCTGGCCGACGGCCGGGAGGTGTTCGCCAAGGTCGCGGGCGCTGACCTGGGCGGGGTGTTCGCGGCCGAGGCGCACGGCCTGCGGTGGCTGGGGGAGGCGGGCTCGGCGCCGGTGCCCTCGGTGCTCGGCTGGGACGAGGCGACCCTGGCCGTTTCGTGGGTTCCGCCCTGCCGCCCAGACGCCGTAACCGCCGCGCGGTTCGGGCGTGACCTGGCGAGGCTGCACGGGGCGGGCGCCGGCGGGTTCGGTGCACCATGGCCGGGGTTCATCGCTTCTCTTTCACTGCCAAACGATTGGCACCTCCCACCCGCAGCCCGCCACCCGGATGCCGGTCACGGGGCTGATGTGCCACCGGGCCGCTCCAGGGCCGGTGTCACCGGCGGTGGGGGCAGTGACGGGACTGGTGTGGCAGGGGGTGCCGGCTGGGCGCGCGTCGCGGGCGGTGCCGGTGCGTGGCCGGACTGGTACGCGGCCCGGCGGGTGCTGCCGTACCTGCGCCGCGCCGTCGACGGTGGTGTCTTGTCGGCGGCTGACGCCGCGGCGGTCGAAGCCGTCCTCGCGCGCATCGCCGAGCTGGCCGGGCCTGCCGAGCCGCCGAGCCGCATCCACGGTGATCTTTGGTCTGGCAATGTGCTGTGGTCGGGCGGGCGCGGATGGCTGATCGACCCGGCGGCGCATGGCGGGCACCGGGAGACCGATCTGGCCATGCTGGCCTTGTTCGGGGCTCCGTACCTGGACCGGATCCTGGACGCGTACCAGGAGGTCTCGCCGCTGGCGCCGGGCTGGCAGCAGCGGGTGCCGCTGCATCAGCTTCACCCGCTGCTCGTGCACGTATGCCTTTTTGGTGGGGCCTACCGCGATGCCACCTTGGACGCCGCCCGGGCCCTGCGCGCCCGGTGATGTGCGCGGCGTGAGGTGCCAGCGGACGTGTGATCCGCAGCGGCGATCACGCGTCGCCGGCCTGCTCCTGTGCTTCGGGGGCGAGCGGGAGTGTGATGTGGAAGGTGGCACCCTTTCCCGGGGCAGTGTCTACGCCCACTGACCCGCCGTGGGTAGTGACCAGGGCGGACACGATCGCAAGGCCCAGGCCGGTGCCGCCGGTCCGGCGCCCACGGGCCTGGTCGGCCCGGTAGAACCGCTCGAAGGCATGCTCGGCCTGCTCGGCGGTCATGCCGTGCCCCCGGTCGGCGACCTCAAGCCTCACGGCCGGAACCGGCGGGTCCCCAGTCATCCCCCCGGGCTGTATCCGCACGTCGATGGGTGTGTCGTCCGGGGTGTGCGTCAGCGCGTTGCCCATCAGGTTGCCGATCACCTGGCGTAGCCGGGGCTCATCCCCGAGGACGAGGAACGCGGCGCCCGCTCCGACGGTGAGATCGATCGTGCGGCGGGGCGCGATCATCCGGGCATCCTGGACCGCGTCCGCGGCGAGCGTGAGCAGGTCCACTGGGCGGAGCTCGATCGGGCGCTGCTGGTCCACCCTGGCCAGCAGCAGCATGTCCTCTACCAGCATGCCCATCCGGGCGGACTCCTGCTCCACCCGCTCCATGATCCGGTCCAGGTCCAGCGTGCTGAGGCCACTGGCGTCGGCGGTGCTGGCGGCGCCGGGGAGTGTGGTGGTGCCGGGTTTGACGGTGGTCTCTGGTTCTCGTGGGCCCGCCGGTGCCGCGGCGGGCCGCGGCAGCGGCTCGGCTTCGGTCTCCGTGGGGCCGGCGCGGGCGCCTGTATACGTGGGGTCGGCGCGGGCACCCTTCTCGAGCCCGCCGCGCTGCCGGTAGTACTCCGCGTAACCCCTGATCGCGGTCAGCGGGGTACGCAACTCGTGGCTCGCGTCGGCGACGAACCGGCGCATCCGCTCCTCCGACCTGCGGGCCGCGGCCTCGGACTGGGCGCGGGCGTGGAACGCGGCCTCGATCTGGGCAAGCATCGCGTTGAGCGCGCGTCCGAGCCGCCCGACTTCTGTCCGGGGATCGCGGTCGGGCACCCGGCGCGACAGTTCGCCGCCGGCGATCGCCGCCGCGGTGCGTTCGATGTCTGACAGCGGGCGCAGGCTTGACCGCACGATGGCGACGCCGACCACGGCGAGCGAGACCACCACGATCGCGCTCACGAATAGGTCAATGCTGACCAGTTTGCCGAGCGTGTTGTACACGCCCGTCACGTCCACTCCGGCGATGACGGTGCCGCGGACGGGGACACTGAAAGCGAAAAACGTGTTGGTAAAGGCTACGACGCGCCAGCGGTGGCCGCCGGATTCCGCCGGAACCGTCACTGGCTTATTGGGATGAGTGGTCAGCCAGTGCAGTTTGGCCTGTACGGACGGCCCGGGAACGGTGACGGGCTGGGAAGGCACGCCGAATCGTTCGTTCACCGGTACCACGACGTGCTGCAGCTTGCCACCCGCCGGGACCCAGTCGATCGCCTGGCCCGGCCCCAGCGCCTGGCACCGGGACCGGGGAAACAGGCACGTCTGCACGCCCTCTCTGGCACGGGCCTGGTTCGCCCAGGTCACCAGGGTCTCGTCGGATTGTCCGAGCAAGTAACCGCGCAAGAATGAAATGCCCGCGATGCTCATTGCCGCGAGCGCGATAGCCACCAGCGCGAGCAGTGCGGTTATCAACTTGATCCGCAGCGGGACGCGGCCGGGGACCTGCCGCAGGGATTGCCAGCGCCGGGCGCATTCAGACTGGAAGGACATTGCCGAGCGTCCCTAGGAGGACGGAAGCCGGAGCACGTAACCAACCCCCCGCAGGGTGTGGATCAGGCGTGGCTCGGTGCTGTCCATTTTCCGGCGCAACACCGAAACATAGGACTCAACGATCCCCGCGTCACCACGGAAGTCGTAATCCCAGACATGGTCGAGGATCTGCATCTTCGACAGCACCCGGTTTGCGTTGCTCATGAAGTAACGGAGCAGCTTGAACTCGGTGGGGGAGAGCTGGACAGGTTCCCCGGCCCGCCACACCTCGTGGCTGTCCTCGTCGAGTTCGAGGTCGGCGAACTTGAGCCTGGGCGATGGCTCGGCGCCCTCGCCGCGGGTGCGGCGCAGCACCGCCCGGATCCGTGCGATCACTTCTTCCAGGCTGAACGGTTTGGTTACGTAATCATCGCCGCCCAGGGTCAGGCCCCGAACCTTGTCCTCCATCGCGTCCCGCGCGGTAAGGAATACCACGGGTATGCGGTCGCCCCCGCCCCGCAGCCGCCGGACAACGTCGAAGCCGTCCATGTCGGGGAGCATCACGTCGAGCACGATCAAGTCGGGCCGGTACCGCTGCGCTGCCTGCACTGCTTCCGTCCCGGCCGCCGCGGTGATCACCTCGAAGCCGGCGTACCGCAGGCTGGCGGCCAGCAGTTCAAGGATGTTCGGCTCGTCTTCGACGACCAGAAGCTGTGCCTCGGGCCGCGTTCGTACGTCACCCGACGGATTAGTCATGCTGGGCATCCTGAAAGACCAACCTGAGAGTTCCCTTAACGCAGGCTGAACCCACTCTGTTGATCTTATGGTGCAGGCCGGGCCGGCGGGGTGAGGTGTGCGGTGACCTCACACCGCCTTGCCGACATCCGCCCAGAGGCCGATCGCTGCCGTCCTGGAATCGGCGCCGAGCTTCGCGTAGATCCGGTTCACGTGATTTTTCACTGTCTTCTCGGCGAGTACCAGCCGCGCGGCTATCTCTCCGTTGGAATGCCCCTCCGCGATCAGGGACATGATCTCGGCCTCGCGCAACGAGAGGCCAAGCGGTCGTGTGGCTCGAACGGTCCTCATCCGACCTCCGGACACGGAAACCAGGTATGAGACGCGACGCATGGTACCGAACGTGACCCTACTACACGCAAGCGTCACATGCCGCTTATTGTGGGCGGATGGACGTCAGCCCGCCACGCGGGACCCGGTCAGCAGGCTCCTGGGCACCCGGCGGTCGGCCTTGAGGTCGTTGAACAGCTCCAGTGCCCGCGTGCGATCCCACAGCACTGAGTCCCCGACCGAGGTGGAATAGTTCGAGTCTGCGATCGGGACAGTGGTGGTTTGCGGGTGCCGGAGGGCAAACGCGACGCTGATGAGCTGGTACAGGTGAGTCCCGCGGTCCACTTTGATCGAGCCGGCCGAGCCCAGTGCCGCCGGGACGGCGGCGAACGGGTTGAGCAACGTGCCAGGGCTGGTCATCTTGGTCAGCAGCGCCCGGATGAACACCCGCTGGTTCTGTTCCCGCTGCAGATCCTGGCTGGTGAACTGGTGCCGCGTGCGCATGAAGCCAAGGGCTTCGTTCCCGCTCAGGTTCTGGCAGCCCTGCCGCAGGTGCAGGCCGGCAGCGGGGTCGCGGATCGGCTGCGGCAGGCACATCCGCACCCCACCCACCGCATTGACCACGTTTACCAAGCCGCCGAACCCAATACCCATATAGTGATCGATCCGCAGCCCGGTAACATTCTGCAGGGTTTTGGCCAGCAATCGAGGGCCACCAAACGAATATGCGGCGTTGATCTTGTTGTAACCGTACCCCGGGATTGGGACATAGGAATCCCGCGGCACGCTGATCAATACTGCTGGGGCACCGTTCGCGGAAATGTGCAGGAGCAGGATCGTGTCCGACCGGTGGCCGCCTACGTCGAAGCCGGTCGCCAGCTGCCGCTCCTGCTGGCGGGTCAGCCCTTGACGGCTGTCCGAGCCGGTAATGAGCCAGGTCTGCCCGGCGGTGGCAGCGGGCCGGCCCGAGTAGTCCACCAGCATGTTGCCCCGCTGTAGCTTGGAGTCCAGGTAGAAGTACATCCCAACGACAACGACGAGGAGGATGACCACGACCACGCCAAGGATGCGCAGTACCCGTCCCGGTCCCAGGCGCCGCCGGCTGCCTCCCCCGCCCACCGGCGGCCCAGTCGGCCACGGGGGCCGGGCGTCCGTCCCTGAGCGCACCGGGGGCTGGCTCGGCCAGGCCGGGCCAGCCTGGCTGGCGCGGGCGGTGCCGTCGGCGGCTCCGGCGTCCCTGCCACCTGCGGGCAGGTGAACGGTCCACTCATTCGCCGCGCCCGGTGAGTCGGCCGGGTCGACAGCATCGAACGGCCGCGCGGCCTCCTTTTCCCGATACCAGCCAGCTGGCCACTCGTTCACGCCGCGCCCTCCCACCAGATTGTGACCACGTCCCGCCCGGATGAGCCCAGGTCGGCAGGCTGATCCAAGCGGATCCCCATGTCCCGCAGTGCGGCTTCCACCTCGCTGGCTCGCTCCGGGGGCAGGCACAGCCTGCGCCTCGTCACGTCAGCCAATTCATCGAAGCTCGCATAATCAGCCTCAGCCGGGCGGCTCCATTCAGTGTGCCTCGCCGCCAGACCCATCGTGGCCACGATTTCCAGAAGATCGGCTGCCGTGGGACGGGTCGGCCGCACAAGGCGGTGAAAGCGCAACCACAACGGGTTCAGCGACGCAAGCGGGTGGGCAGCGGTTACCTCCACAACCACGCGCCGGCGTGCGTGGCTGGTGAGCGCCGCCAGGAACGGCCCGATGTCGCCGACGTTGTAGAGCACGTGGTGGCAGGTCACCACGTCCGCAGGGGGAAGCTGCCCTGCCACGTCCGGCCAGCGGTCAGTCACCGTGCGCACATCCAGTTCGATGGCGCTCGCTCGTTCAGCGAGCAGTTGCAGCATCGCGGCGTCGGTGTCTACCGCGGTGAGCGCCGTCGTGCGGGGTGCGAGCGGCAGGCAGGCGGCGCCTGCGCCGGTGCCAACGTCCAGCACGGTTCCCGCTCCGTCGAGCGCTTCCCACGCCCGCTCGTAGGAAGGACCACCGGGTGCGCGGAGGGCCCGGTCTGACCGGCGCGCGAAAACCTGGCGGGGCAGTACCCACGGCGATTCGCTGACCGCGCCGGTGATCCGCTCTGGAATCGCCCAGGCGGCGAGATCGTCCCGCCAACGCTCAAGCAGCCCACTACGCGAAGCCACGCCCGGATGTTATGCGAAATCGGGTGCTGCATTCTCCACGGCGGTTCGCGCCCCAGGCCGGACAATGTGGGACTGACCATGACTGAACGGTTGCGGGGACTGAGCGCCGGCCCCGGTTGCGGACAGCCGGGGTAGCGTTGACCGGTGGCCTACGCCGGGGCGTTGTTCTGGAATCAGTTCTTCCGGGAGCGGCGCGAGTCGGGTAACGATCTCGACTGGGGCGGGCGGTGGACCGGCCCGTTCCTGGGACCGCTCCGGGCCGCGAAGGCGCGCACCGTCCTTGAGCTCGGTTGCGGAACCGGAAACGACGGAGCGCGCATGGCTCGCGAAGGCTACGCCGTGACGGCGCTCGACGTGTCGGCTGAGGCCATCGCGCAGGCCCGGGCCAAATTCGGCCAGGCCGTCAGGTTTCTCGTTGCCGACATGGCCGCGCCGCTTCCCTTTCCGGACGAAAGTTTCGACGCGGTGATGTCTAATGTTGCCTTGCACGTGTTTCCCGACGTGCTTACTCGTTCGGTCTTCGCCCAGGTTGGACGACTTGTGCGGCCGGCTGGCCTGTTCCTGTTCCATGTCAACGCGCTTGCGGACCGGCCACTGCGTGCTCGCTGGCGGCCGGTCGTGCGTGAGCTCGAGACGGATTACGTGCTTGAGCAGTCGGGCCAGACGATGCATTTCTTCTCCCCGGCCTACCTGCATGAACTCCTCCGGGAATGGCGTGAGGTGCATCTCGACCCGGTCGAGATCGCGCATTGGCAGACTGGAGAGCCGTTCAAGCGGGTCTGGCGCGGCCTGGCGCATCGCTGAACCCGGAGCCTTGAACCTGGACCACGTCGGAGGGATCCGCGATGAGAAAGATCATCTTGATGATGTCGGTGTCTACGGACGTGTCACCTATGAGCTGATGGCCCGATTCTGGCCGACCGCTGACAAGGACCCCTCGAGTACCGCGCCCATGGTCGAGTTCGCCCGCATCTGGCGGGACACGCCCAAGATCGTGTTCTCAAGGACCCTGGAGCGGGCCGACTGGAACACCACGGTGGTCCGAGACGTCGTTGCCGAGGAAGTCATGGAACTCAAGGCACAGCCCGGTGGAGACATGGGGCTCGGCGGGGCCGACATCGCCGCTGCCTTCAGGCGACACGACCTGATCGATGAGTACAGGCTCTACGTCCACCCGATTCTCATCGGCCAGGGCAAGCCCCTGTTCCAGCCATCAGACGTCAAGATCAATCTCCGGCTGGCCGAGACCCGCCCCTTCGGCAACGGTGTCGTCCTCCTCCGCTACCAGCGCCCGGACGCCTGATCAAGAACCGCCGGGCCGACCTCGAAGGGCCGCAGCCAGCGTCCGTCAGGGTGTGGGGGTATCCGATGTCAAGTCGACGGGCTGGGTGAAGTACCACTGGTGCCCTTCCGGATCGGCAGCCGAGTAAGACTGCCAGCCGGGCGGTCCGGTGTGGATCTCAGGTGCCTGACAACCTGCTGCTCGGGTACGGTCTCGGTGGGATTCAAGATCGGTGACTGTGATGCGCACCAGCTGAGTGGCTCCCCCCAGCCCGGCCGGTCCTTGATAGCCAGGGCCTGGAGTGCCTACCATGATCACACCGCCTCGGTCGAGTTGCAGTTCCCCGTGGAGCCGTCATTTCTGGTGTCCCGCGCTCGCTCGATGAAACCGAACGTAAGCACCAGCCAGTCCATGGCGGCGCCCGCGTCTGCATAGAGCAGGTAAGGGATTACCTGAGGGTCTGTGGTGTCCTCATCAACCGCACGGACTCCTCGCTTCAACCGAGGCGACATGGCAGCCAACGTACCGGGGGCCGGACATATGGGCACCACCCCGCCAGGAGATCCGTGGGCGGCAGCGGGCCGGGGAGGCTGGCCCGGTCAGCAGCGCGACGCCTACCGTTGCGGTGTGAGCACTGGCGGCCAGGAGCGGCTTTTCGGGTCCGGGGGCGGGCCTCCTGCCATATCTCTGGCGACCAGGGTCGCGAAGCTCGGCACCGCGGAAGTGCTGGAAGCCGGGTCCGCTGTCGCCATAGTGCCCGTGCCAGTGGATATCGGCCCGCCCGGTCCCCGCCACGCACACGTGGAACAACGCGAAGTCGGCGCGGTGTTCGCAAGCCCCTCGGATCCCGGGTGCTGCTCGACGGGCACGGTTCGCCCGTGCTCGTGCCCGCTGAGCCAGGCCCGCAGTCTGGCATCCGATCCGTCCAGGCCACCCGGGCCCACGCCCGGCTGCTGCTGGCCGCCGAAGCCGCTGGCGTGGCCAGGGTGGTCCTCTTCTCCAGCGCCCAGGTCTTCGGGATCGCCGAAGGCGAGCGCCTTCCCGATTACTTCCCGGTGGATGATGCGCATCCGCGCCGGGCGACGCGCGCCTACGGCCTGTCCAAGCGCCTGGCCGAGGACCTGTGCGCAGGCTTCACCGCCCGGATCGGGATCGCCAGCGTGTCACTGCGCCCGGTGTGGGTCTGGGATCCTGGCCAGTATCAGCGGATCCAGATGCGGTGGGGTTACAACCAGGCACACGACCGCGGCCCAGCGTCCCCTCACCACGCTCAAAACGGTCGCCCCCCAAGCCAGCAGCGGCCCCCAGCCAAGCCCCGACCCCGCAAACCCGCACAGCCACCGAACCCAGCGGCACCCCGGCGGACGCGGCCAGAATGTCAGACCCAAACGTGAACATGGAAGCAGGTCAAACGTGATGCGATGAAGGAGCGGGCCTCCGCTCCTGGCGGATGCTGGAAGTTGCCAAGCATCCGTCTCCACCAGGTAAGGGAGGCCCACGATGACGGAAGCATATGACGGCCGGCAGGTCGTCGGGATGGACCTGCAC
>WNGR01012381.1_pt1 | contig 16622 bp, 18 predicted proteins | sample 5407581 | NCBI WGS metagenome assembly WNGR01 (sample SAMN13153383, study PRJNA577476) | soil metagenome | isolation source: 80 cm soil or saprolite under Garry oak tree replicate 2 | place: USA:California | collected 2016-06-15 | reverse complement strand
GTCGGAAAGCAGCTTGTAGGTCCGAACCGCGCCGCGGACGATCTGATAGACATATTCGGCCGGCTCATCCTCCCCGTAGATCTCTTCGTCCTTGTGGTACGAAAACTCGCTGGCCACGAGGCCGGCATGTCCGGTCAGCGCGCAGAACTGGTCCGGCTTGGCGAATGGGACCGGAGCGGCCTTGGGCGCGGTAACGGAGGTATTGAGCGATTGGGTCAACATGGCCATCTCCTCTGCGGCGAATGACCAAACCCTACGCACGGTGACGGGAGTTGAAAATTTCGCTCGATATCTTAAGGGGCGCCCCCTAAGTAGTTCACCGGAGGTCGCTCCGATGCTTCAGTGGCCGACCTGCTGGCCTTCCCGAATGGCGACCCTGATGCGGCTGACGAGTTTTTCCTCGATGTGGGGTTTTAGCAGCACATGCCGGATGCCGACCGCCGCGGCCTTTTCTTCGATGTTTTCATCCGGATAGCCGGTAATCAGAATGATCGGGGTATCGGCATGACGGTTGCGCAGGCGCTTCGCCAAATCGATGCCGCTCATCATCGGCATCTTGTAATCGATCACGAAGCAGTCGGCCTCGCCTGAGACGGTCCCGTTCAACAGGGCCGCGGCGCTGCGAAACGTCCGAACGTCGAAGCCGTCGGTCTCAAGCAGGAATCGCAGCGATCCGAGGACGTCGGTGTCGTCGTCGATAACATAAATCATGGGTGCTGGGGTCGCCGAAACCATCTGGCATCATCGCCCGGATTGTGCAGGTAATTTTTATGAATAAGCCAATGTCTGAGCGAATGAGTTGATTTGCCTCAATCCTTGATCGCGCCGGCACGCATGGCGAGGCGGACAAGCTCCGAGAGGCTGCTGGCCTGCATCTTGGTCATGACATTGGCCCGGTAGACCTCGATGGTACGCGGGCTGATGTCATATTCCCGGGCAATCAACTTGTTCGAAAGACCGGCGACGAGACCCTCCATGACCTGGCGCTCCCTCGGACTGAGGCTTTCGACCCTGGCGGCGATGTCGAGTGTCGCAGCCTCGCTTCGCGCGCCGGACTCGGCCAGCTTCAGCGCGATATCGATCATACCGATCAGGCGGTCGTCCTCGAACGGCTTTTCAAGAAAGTCGACGGCGCCCAGCTTCATGGCCTCGACGGCCAGCGGAACATCGCCATGTCCGGTCATGATCAGCACCGGGAACGGGCGCCGATCGGCCTTCAACCGCTTCAGCAACTCGATCCCGTCGATGCCCGGCATGCGGACGTCGGAGACCACACAGCCAAAGTCGCTCGGAAGCGCATCGAGGAAATGCTGGGCCGATACGAACAGCATGACGTCAAAATCCGCAGCGCCGAGCAGGAAATCGAGCGAATCCCGCATCGCTTCATCGTCGTCGATGACATAGACCTTTCCCCTATGCGCCATCAGTCACACTCTCGCTTGATGCGGCGGGCAATGTGAAGCGAAACGTCGCGCCGCCCTCCGGATTGGCTTCGGCCCACATCCTGCCGCCATGGGCTTCGATAATCGAGCGGCTGATCGACAGGCCGACGCCCATGCCGGTTTCCTTGGTGGTAAAGAAAGTCTGAAACAGGCTCTTCTCCACGTCTTCCCCGAATCCGGATCCGGTATCGGATACCGTAATTTCGATCATATCCTCGGTCACGGGCATATTGGATACGGTCAGTTCGCGGCGCGGCGATTGTGCCATGGCTTCGAGCGCGTTGCGAAACAGGTTGACCAGAACCTGCTGGATCTGGACCCGGTCCACCAGCACCTGATCGTGCTCCGGATCCATGCTAAACCGAAGCTGCACGCCTTGCTCGCGGGCGCCGGTCAGGCCGAGCGCGCCGGCTTCTTCGATCAGTTTGGAAAGGCGTTCGACGCGTTTTTCGGATTCTCCCCGCGCCACGAAATCGCGAAGCCGTCGGATGATCTGCCCGGCGCGGATTGCCTGTTCGGCGGCACGGTCCAGCGCGCTCTCGATCTTCGGGATGTTGGGGGCGTCGCTGGCGCTCAGCAGTCGGCGTGACCCCTTCATGTAATTGCTGATCGCGGCGAGCGGCTGATTGAGTTCGTGCGCAAGCGCCGACGCCATCTCTCCCATCGCGGTCAGCCGCGAGACGTGGACGAGTTCGGATTGCAGCTCCAGAAGCCGCGCCTGGGTCAGCTGGTGTTCGGTCAGATCGCGAACGAAGCCGGTGAAATAGGGCGCGCCGCCGGATTGCATTTCGCCGACCGAAAGATGCATCGGGAAGGTGGTTCCGTCCTTGCGTTGACCGGTCACGATTCGGCCGATGCCGATGATATGCCGTTCGCCGCTGGATCGATAGCGGGCGAGATACCCGTCATGGCGCGAGCGGTCCGGATTTGGCATCAGGATGCTGACGTTCTGGCCGATCGCCTCGCGTTCGGTGTAGCCAAATTGCCGTTCGGCGGCCCGACTGAAGAACTGCATGATGCCGTTGCCGTCGATGACGATCATCGCGTCCGGAATGGTCTCCAGGATCGAGTGAAGGTGAGTTTCGCGTGTTCGTAGCGTTTCCTCGATCTGCTTCTGATCATCGATGTCGATCACGATTCCGCTGAGGTGGCCAGCGCCCCCTTGGTTACCCCTGACGATGCTGCCGCGCACGCGAACCCAGTGGCCCGGCTGCAATTGACCGTTTACCCGGTATTGCACATCGAAACCGCAACCGGTCTCGACCGATCGTGCAATGGCCTGCCGGGTGCGCTCGCGTTCTTCCGGGTTCAGAAGGGCAAGGAACAGTTCGTAAGTGAGAGCTAGGTCGTCGGGCACGCCGAACAGGGCTCTGGTCGTATTCGACCAAAGCAGCTGGTTCGTCGCGAGATCCAGGTCCCATGCGCCAATGCCGGATCCTTCGATACCGAGCCGAAAGCGTTCGTTTCGGATGGGATCCTCGGATTCCGGATGCAGGATGGTGGTCACGTATGGCCTTCGTTGCCGGGAAAGAGCCAAAGGATACCAAGATGCCCGATGGCAGGCCAGTGCTTGCAACCGTTTCCCACCTGCCAGGCGGTCCTGAATCGGCCATCGAACAATCGCCGGTTCCTTGATCTGGCTCAGATTAGGCGCCGGCCGCCGGCTTACAAGTTCAACCATGCCGGCATTCGGAGGAAGCTATGACGTATAAGACGGTGATGGTGGGTTTGGCGCTGGGCCAGCCGAATGCTTCGCGGCTTGAAGTGGCCGCGCAATTGGCGGAGCGGTTCGAGGCCCGGGTGATCGGAATTGCCGCCGCCGAATTCAGTCCGCCGCTCTATTTCGCCGATGGCGAGGCGGCCCAGAGACTGATCGATCAAGGGTGGACCATAGTCAAGAACCGGCTGAAGGAGTTGGAAGGCGAGTTTCGTGCCGCGATGCAAACCCGCGCCGTTGAAGTCGAATGGCGCTGCGCCGAGGATTTTCCGACGCGATTCATCGTCCGGCAGGCCCGCGCCTGCGATATTCTTGTGGTCGGGGCCCGCAGCGGGTTGGCCGACCCATTCGTGCAGGTCGATCCGAGCGATCTCGTGATGCAGGTCGGACGCCCATTGCTGGTCGTACCCGAAGCCTGCAACTGGCTCGACGTGCGAAGCGTTCTGGTTGCCTGGAAGGACACCGCCGAGGCGAGGCGGGCGGTCAGCGATGCGCTGCCGCTGCTCCGTCGATCCGCCGAGGTGACCGTTGTCGAAATCGTCGAGGACGAGGCTGACCGGGCAGGGGCGCTGTCGCGGGTTGGGGATGTGGTGGCGTGGCTGTCGCGGCATGGCGTACATGCGTCGCAACGGGTGCCCGAGCAATGCGGCGATGCCGCTACGCAACTGGAGCGATTAGCATCGGAGGTCGGCGCCGGCGTGGTTATTGCTGGCGCTTACGGTCACTCCAGGCTGAGCGAGTGGATCCTCGGTGGCGTGACGCGGCGGCTCATCAATCCAGCGAACCGCTGCACCCTGCTGTCGCACTGAACTTGATCTCAATCAACACGGCAGGTCGGTCAGCCTGCTTGAATATTCCGAATCTCGATTGAGGATCACGCCTTGGAAAGCTTTATCGAACAGGTCGTCGCAAACCACATGACGCAAAACGTCAAGACGGTAGCGCGTGGCCTGACGCTGCGTGAACTCGGCGAGCTCTTTGAAAGAGAGGACTTCAACACCTATCCGGTCGAGGAAAACGGGCAGGTCGTGGGGCTGGTTTCGAAGTTCGACCACCTTGCGTGCTTCGTCTTTACCCCGGCCCGCATGATGCCGCATTACGACGACCTGATGAAGCGCACTGTCGCCGACGTCATGACCTCGGATTTCATCTATGTCGGGACCGACACCAGGCTGACCAGGGTACTTCAGCTCATGGTAGATCACCGCATCCGCAGCATGCCGGTGATCGATAACGATCAACGGCTCGCAGGTATCATCTCCCGCGAGGACGTGATGCGGGCTCTGCAACGCTTTACCGGCAGCAGGGCACCGCTCGCCCGCTGACGCCGGGGGAACACATGACCGGAATCATTCGCTTCCAGGCCTTGGCTTTCGACCTCGTTGACGGCCGTCTCGTAGAGGGCCCGCTGGTCGACTGCGAAAGTCCGGCGCTTGCGATCCAGACGGCGCAGGGGCAGTGGAAGATTTTCGGTCACGCCGGCGCGGTTGCGTTCAGCCGCACCAGCTCTTTCGGCAACGAGAAATCGGGTAACAGGCACGTGCTCCGCCGGTTCGGGCAGGTGCCCGACGAGTATCTGAAGGAAACAACGGGTTAACGTCGGACGGCGGAGCCTCCGGCCTAGCTCGCCTTCGCCAGTGCCTCATCCTCCGGTGCGATGAAGTACAGCCCGGACATCGGGTCGACCCAGCATAGGTGGTCATGGACCTTCTTCACCCCGGCGACATTCTCCGCGCAGACGATCGCCGCTTGCCTCGAGCGTTCGTCGGTGATGATGCCGCTCAGATGCACGATGCCGTCGCGGACGACGACGCTGAGGCCATCGGGACACCAGTCGTTCCTGCCAAGGGCTTCGATGGTGCGATTGCGAATGTGGTCGTCGTCGGCTGTGGGGTCGGGAATCTCGCGGGCGAGGCTTGCGACCGCCTGCAACAGATTGGAACGCGACACGATGCCGACGAGCTTTTCGCCGCGCATCACCGGCAACCGCTTGAGCTTGTTCTTCTCCATCAGCGCCACGATCGATTCGAGCGGCGTATCCTCGCTGATCGTCACCGGATCGTGCGTCATGATCTCGGCGATCTTGCTGCCGTGCTCATGCACGAAGTCGGTCGCCCCCTTGCCAGCGCCGAGGATGAATTTGAGGAGACGGCTGCGCTTGCGCTGGGTGCCGATTTCGCTGCGGCGGATGAAATCGCCTTCCGAGACGATGCCAACGAGTTTGCCGGCGGCATCGACCACCGGTAGCCCGCTGATATGCCGTTCCAGCATGAGGTTGGCGGCTTCGAGGATGGTGGCTTCCGGCAAGACCGTAAACACCGGCCTGGTCATGATCTGATGCGCGCGCATTGGGCGATCTCCTGTTTCGTTTCCCTGGGTGCGCCGCGGGCTGGCGCGGCGTGATTGGCAGGACCATGTTAGAAGGGGAACGTTGAGGTCCTTTGACCAGGATCAAGTTTCGGCCGTGCGACGCCGGATAGTTTGCAAGCGTGAGGGCGACCAACGAGATGCACGCAATGGTCTTGATGGCGCCCGGCGCGCCGCTCGAGTTTCAGCAGCGGGACGTTCTGTCCCGATTGCGGGCGGGACGGATCACCGCCGCCGCCGTGTTGCAGCCATGATTTCGTCTGCCAAGAACGCGGGAGGCGCGGAGCGCGATCGTCAGGATCGCGTGCTCGATTTTCTGGAACGTTCCGGCTTCGGCCCGGCAGGGCGCGCCAAGCGGATCGACACCCATGCTTCGGTGATTTTTCTCGGAGGTGAGCGCGCGTTGAAGATCAAGCGTGCGGTGCGACTGCCGTTTCTCGACTATTCGACGCTCGAGAAGCGCAATCGCGCCTGCGAAGAGGAGCTGAATGTCAATCGGGACAACGCCCCCGAGATCTATCGGCGGGTCGTTGCAATCACGCGCCGCGGCGATAACGGTTTTGAAGTTGGCGGAAACGGCGCCCCGGTCGAATGGGCGGTCGAAATGGCGCGCTTCGACGAGGAGCAGACGCTTGACCGTGTCGCCGAAACGCAACGGATCGCGCCGCCGCTTGCGGTTGCCCTTGCCGATACGATCCTGCAATCGCACCAGAGGGCACCGCGCGGGGATGGCGAAATCTGGCTTGCTTCCATTCCTGGTATCATCGACCGCAACACCGCAAAATTCCGCGACGTGCGCCGTCTCGACGCCGTTGTCGTCGATCAGCTCGGTGACCGCAGCCGGGATCATCTGGTGAGGCTCCAGGCGTTGCTCAAACAGCGCGCAGGGCAGGGGCAGGTGCGACGCTGCCATGGCGACCTTCACCTGGCCAATATTGCGCTGATGAACGGCAGGCCCTTGCTGTTCGATGCCATCGAGTTCGATCCGGCGATCGCCACGACAGATGTCCTCTATGACCTCGCGTTCACGTTGATGGATCTGATTCATTTCAATAGTGGCGCGGCGTCGAACGCGGTGTTCAACCGCTACCTTGCCGCTACGTCGGATGAGAACCTCGACGGTCTCGCCGCTTTGCCGCTGTTCCTGTCGATGCGGGCGGCGATCCGCGCGCATGTGCTGTTCACAAAGAGCGAGCAAATGGCCGACGGGGAAGCAGTCTGGGATGAAGCCAAACGCTATTTCGATCTGGCGCGGGACCTCATTATGCCGAAGCCGCCAATGCTGGTTGCGATCGGTGGCCTGTCGGGGACGGGGAAATCGGTTCTGGCCCGCGCCCTGGCCGGCATGGTCGAGCCGCCGCCTGGCGCGGTCATTGTCCGCTCCGACGTCGTTCGCAAGCATCTGTTCGACGTGAATGAGACTACAGCCCTGCCTTCAGAAGCCTATCAGGCCAAGACCTCGCAGCGCGTATACGACGCGCTTTCGAAGACTGCATTACGCGTGCTCGCCCAGGGTTATTCGGTTGTTCTCGATGCGGCCTTCCTGCGGGAGGCGCAGCGGACGGTACTTCCCGAACTGGCGCGTCGGCAGCACGGGCGTTTTGTCGGTCTGTTCCTGACGGCAGACCTGGCGACCCGGCTTTCGCGGATCGAACGGCGCGAGCACGATGCGTCGGATGCGACACGGGATGTCGCCCTTCAGCAGGAAGGTGCCGCGCTCGGCGTGGTGAATTGGCACAGGGTGGATGCTTCGGGAACGCCGGAGGATACGTTGCAGCGAAGTATTGCCTGTCTTTCTTCATCTGGCATGCCGGACGATGGCATATGACACTTGCGCGTCAAACGAAAACTTCCCGCCGCAAGGGCGCAGTGGCTCCAGCCAGCCTCGATTGCGCGACGGCGTTCCAGAAAATTGCGCTCGATTGCGTCGCCGGGATCAAGGCGTATCAAAGCGGCGCCAGCGCCGGCGACGTTGAGGCCGTCCACCAGCTGCGTGTCGCCATTACGCGGTTGCGTGCCGTCGTGTCCTTTTTCGCGCCGATGACGACGGACGCCGAATGGCGCCGCCTGAAGAAGGAGATCGCATGGCTCCACGCAGCGCTCGGTGCCGCGCGCGACAGCGATGTCATGATCGCGTATGCATCCCGCAAGCGCCACCGCGACTGGGCCCAACGCGGGATCCGCCGGAACCTTGGCGTGGTTCAGAGGCGGGATCATCGCCGGCTGGCGCGCTGTCTGGGTTCGGCGCGGTTTCGCGCTGGCAGCGCAATGGGCGCGGCAAACGCGCCAGGCCGTTGAAAGCGTACAGTGCGCGCGAACTCAATCGTTGGCATTTGCGGTTGATCCGCAAGGGGCGCAATCTCGGAACCCTGGACGCTTTGCGCCGTCACCGTCTGCGGATCAGGGCCAAACGCTTCCGTTACATGCTGGAGGCACTGACGGACCTCGTTCCACTGCGGGGACGCGACGGTTTCCGTCACGTGCATCAACCTGCAAAACGCCTGCAGCGGGTGTTAGGCGATCTTCGCGATCTCGAGCGCCTCGCCCGGCTTGGGGTGTCGGCCAGAGGTGGCAGTCGACCCAGGAAGCCCCCGGACTATCGCTGGCACAGAAAAAAGCTGTTGCGCGCGGCGGTGGAGGCTTATCGCAGTCTCAAGCAGGCCGGACGGTGCTGACCTCACACCGGGTTTGACGTGGGTCAACTTCCTCGCGCGTCCGCCGGCTATTCTCAGCCATGGCAGCGGTACCCCGCAGGCCTGGGAGAACGAAGATGTTCAGGAATATTCTGGTTCACATTCCCTCGGAGCGGCCGGTGAGGCCGGTAATCGACGTCGCGGTGGCGCTGACGCTCGCGCGCCGGGCGCATCTCGATGCTGTCGCCATTGGCTATGAATCCATGAGCGCGGTCGGAATGGTGGTCGAGGGTGGAGCCGCCGCCGTTGCCTCCGTGATGGAAGTTGAAGAGGATCGCGCCCTGGAGCGGGCGAAGGCCGCGATCACGGTATTTGAAGTCGAGGCCAAGCTCGCCAAGATCACGTATGGCACCCGTGTCTTTGCCGCTATTCCAGCCGACGCCGAGGAAACCATCGGCACCCTCGCACGGCTTTACGACCTTACCGTCGTGCTGCAGCCGGATGCTTCGTTTTCCGGCTACGACAACAGCATTCCGCAAGGGATTCTCTTCAAATCCGGCGGACCAATGCTGATGGTTCCCTACACCCACAAGGGACCTCTTGATGCGCGCCACGTCGGAATCGCCTGGGACGGCAGCAGATTGGCGTCGCGCGCGGTACGCGACGCGCTGCCATTTCTGACGGCGGCAAACGCGGTGACCGTGATTTCCGTCAATGAGAACCGAAGGGGTGCTGGCGAAGCATCTTCGGAGCAGCTCGTCAGTCATCTCGCCCGGCGCGGCATCAAGGCACGTGTCGAACGACTGACGGCGGACCGCGACAATGTGCAGGGCACCATCCTGTCGGTCGCCGCCGACAGCAATATCGGATTGCTGGTGATGGGCGGATACGGCCATTCGCGGTTGCAGGAGCGAATTCTCGGCGGCGTCACGCGGGCCATGTTCGAGGCAATGACGGTGCCGGTGCTGATGTCCCACTGATCGCACGGCGCCGCAACGGCTCGCGAATTCTGCAAATATATATCTCCTGTTCAACGAAAGAGAGAAGCCATGACCGTTCACAATCACGCCATCGTCTGGGTCGATCATCGCATCGCCAAGATCTTTTATCTTGGGTTGGACGTCGTCGACCAGCGGACGATCCGTGCCGATCTGCCGATCGAACATCTGCATCACAAAGCCAATACCATTGGCTCCGGCAACAGCCTCGACGATCCAAACTTCTTTCAGTGGATTGATGATGCGTTACAATACAGCAAAGAGGTTCTGATCGTGGGCCCCGGAAACGAAAAAACCTTGTTGCTGAAGTTTCTCGGGCAGGGCCAGCATTCGCTCAAAGGGCGGGTGGTTTATGCAGAGGCCTGCGATCACCCGACCGATCGCGAAATCATTGCGTTGGGACGCCGTCACTTCCATCTCGGCGAGCCCGCGCGTTGAGGTTTTTGTCGCGCCCAAACGGCTGAAGCGGAGCCGCCGATCGGAGCCAGGAGCTGCATTGATGCAGCTCAATGCGCGGCCCGGGGAAGGCGGTAGCATTTTGGTAGAATCAGAGACGGGAGATTGTCATGCCAGAGCGTTCTGAAGCGGTCGCACCGACGGAGGATCGGACGGCCACTGAAACCGAAACTCAAATAGCAAAAGCCAATGAGCGTGCCGCAAGCTTCCTGTTCGGCGCCCAAAAGCTGATGTTTGAAGAGTTCGTCTTCACCGGCAATGAGTTGCTCGATCGGGCGCAAACCGAGATGCACCTGTTTTCGGAATTGGTCTCCAAAATAGCGGGCGCACATTCCGTCAAGGACATCGGGACGATGTACGAGGAGTGCAGCAAGCACCAGCTCGACTTCATCCGCCGCGACTGCGACCGGGTATTCAAGCATGGCGAACGCGTGGTCGACGCCGCTTCGAACCTGTTCAAGAGCCATCCGCTGAACTGATAGGCCGATGCCAGCAAGTTCGATCATGCCGAAGGCAGAGCCATTGCCTTTGCCGGCGCCTGCCGGAGTTGACGCGAAGGCATCTCAGGGCCGCGAAGACGCGCCCCTGGTTCAACAGCCGGAAGTGGGCGAATCTCACCCCGCCGATCGTGCATTCCATGCGGCGCTGGCGCGCTTCAGCGGCGGTCTTTCGCCCATTGCGCTGTTGCTGGCCTATACAGACTGGCTCTCGCATCTGGCGACCTCGCCACAGCGACAGCTCGAGATTTCGCAAGCTGCGATGCACGACGCCATGCGACTTTTTGAAGCGCCAGCTGCCGGGCAAGGGCGGCCCTGGTCCCTGATCGAGCCGCAACCGCAGGATCGGCGCTTCGCCCGCCCGGAGTGGGAACTCCCGCCGTTTAATCTGCTGGCGCAGGCGTTTTTGCAGATGCAACAATGGTGGCATGACGCGACCACCGGTGTGCGCGGCGTTGCCAAATCCAACGAGGCGATCGTCGAGTTCTCGGTCCGGCAGATGCTGGACGTGCTGGCGCCATCCAATTTTGCCGCGACCAATCCCGAAGTGCTCCGGAAGGCGCTCCAGAGTGGCGGCGAGAATTTCGTGGCCGGCTGGCAGAACTGGCGCAGCGACTGGACACGGCTGTTGTCCGACGGCGGGCAGGCGGACGACAGCAATGATTTCGTCGTCGGCGAGCGCGTCGCGACGTCGCGTGGCAAGGTCGTGTACCGCAACGAGCTGATCGAATTGATCCAGTATTATCCGACGACGGAGAAGGTGCATCCGGAGCCGATCCTGATCGTGCCGGCCTGGATCATGAAATATTACATCCTGGACCTGTCGCCACGGAACTCGCTGGTCAAATATCTCACCGGCGAAGGTTTTACCGTCTTCATGATCTCATGGCGTAACCCGGGCGCGGCAGACCGCGATATTGCCTTCGACGACTATCGCAGGCTGGGCGTGGAGGCTGCGCTTGATACGATCGAAGACATCGTGCCGGGCCGGCAAGCGCATGCGCTGGGATATTGCCTGGGCGGCACCTTGCTGTCGATCGCGGCCGCGACCATGGCGCGAGATGGCGACGAAAGATTGAAGTCGATCACGTTGCTCGCCGCGCAAACCGATTTTACCGAGGCCGGCGAACTGACCTTGTTCATCAACGAAAGCCAGGTCGCGTTTCTGGAAGACATGATGTGGCAGCGCGGTATCCTCGACACCACGCAAATGGCCGGCGCATTCCAGCTGCTGCGCTCAAACGACCTGATCTGGTCGCGACTCACCCGCGACTATTTAATGGGAGAGCGCGCGCCGCCGAACGACCTGATGGCGTGGAACGCCGATGCCACGCGCCTGCCGTACCGGATGCACTCCGAATATCTGCGCAAACTGTTCCTCAACAACGACCTCGCAGAAGGCCGCTACGTTGTCCAGGGAAGGCCGATCTCGCTGTCCGATATTCACACGCCCATGTTCGTGGTCGGGACGCTTCGCGATCATGTCGCGCCGTGGAAATCGACATACAAAATCCATTTCCAGGTCGATGCGGATGTGACGTATGTTTTGACCAGTGGCGGCCATAACACGGGGATCGTCGCGCCGCCGGACGAAGTGGGACACAGCTATCGCGTCAGGACCAAGGTCGCTGACGGCGTTTACACCGGCCCCGACGAGTGGTTGGAAGCCGTAGAATCGGTTCAGGGCTCGTGGTGGCCGGAATGGACGAAATGGCTGGCCAAGCGGTCGGGCGAGCCATCCGAGCCGCCGCGCATGGGCAGCAAGTCTGCGGACGGGCAGGCGTTGCCCGATGCGCCGGGCGACTTCGTTCGGCAATGACTTCGGGCGTCGCCGGCGCGATCGTCGCTTACTGGTGAGCCCGACGGCTCGAATAACCGAGCACGGTGTAAAGCGGACAGCTCTTGAAGAAGGCCGTCACCAGCAGCACCAGGCCGATCAACCCGACCAATGCCATCCCTGAATGGCAAGGCCGTCCTGCAGCGCATACGCAACCAGCGCCAACCCCACCACGATCCGCGCATACTGATCGATCGTTCCGACATTTACCGGCATGGTACTTCTCCTCGGATGAACTTCGGTGAACCAGCCCCGGAAAGTCTTGCACACCCTGCCGGACGGGGTTTTGATCTGTCTCAACCAGGAATTTGCATCCGGATGTAGGAAAAGCCGGACGGATTTGTCATCAGGCCGAGACTTGGCCGGGTTACAATCTTGCCTGCGGATTGCGCGGAAACGCGCTTGGGTTCACAACGGGCCAACACCGGCCGGGGTACCGAGACCGATGTCGACCTATCGTCTGAAAAATCTGCTGTTGCCGCGCTCGGTCGCGCTGGTTGGCGCCAGTTCGCGCCAGGGGTCCGTCGGCCGGGCCATTCTCGGCAATATTCGCAAGGCGAACTTCCAGGGCGAATTCGGCCTGGTGAATCCGAATCATGCCGAGATCGACGGCGTTGCCACGGTGGCGCGACTCGACCAGCTGACGTTCGTGCCGGAGCTAGTGGTGATCACGGCGCCGGCACAGGCCGTCGCCGGTATCGTCGACGAGGCGGGAAAGCGTGGCACAGCTGGCGCGCTCATCATCACTGCGGGGCTCGGCCATGGGCCTGGATCGACGGCAGACGCTACCGAACGCGCCGCGCGTAAATACGGCATGCGGCTGGTCGGTCCCAATTGTCTTGGCATGATGGTGCCCGGCGCGCAGCTCAATGCGAGTTTTTCCGCCCACATGCCGGTTGCGGGAAATCTGGCGCTGATTTCGCAATCGGGCGCCATTGCCGCAGGGATGGTGGACTGGGCGGCGCAGCGCGCGGTGGGTTTTTCCGGGATTGTCTCGATCGGCGACCAGCTCGACGTCGATATCGCCGATCTGCTGGATTACTTCGCGCTGGATATCAAGACCCGCGCCATTCTGCTTTATGTCGAGGCCATCAAGGACGCCCGCAAATTCATGTCGGCGGCGCGCGCGGCTGCACGGATCAAGCCCGTCGTCGTCGTCAAATCCGGCCGCATGGCGCAAGGCGCGAGAGCGGCTGCAACCCATACCGGCGCGCTGGCAGGATCGGATGCGGTGTATGACGCTGCGTTTCGCCGCGCCGGAATCCTCCGCGTGTCGGACTTGCGCGAATTGTTCGACTGCGCCGAGACGCTGGGCCGTGTCGGCTCGCCGCCGGGGAAGCGGTTGGCGATCCTGACCAATGGCGGCGGCATCGGTGTGCTGGCGGTCGACCGGCTGGCCGAGTTGGGCGGCATTCCGGCCGCGATTACGCCGGCAACGCGCGAAAAGCTCGATGCGGTGCTGCCTCCGACATGGTCGGGCTCGAATCCGGTCGATATCGTCGGCGACGCCGGTCCGGACCGCTATGCGGCCGCGCTCGAGGCCCTGCTGGCCGATTCGAGCAACGACGCGGTGCTGGTGATGAATGTTCAGACCGCGATCGCCTCCGCCGACGATATCGCCGGCACCGTGACCGGTATCGTCCGCAAGTATCGCGAGCAACGCCGTGGCGCGGCCAAGCCGGTGCTTGCGGTCTGGGTCGGCGCGGACCAGAAAATCGTTCATCTCCTGAGCTGTGCCGGCATTCCAAATTACCCGACCGAAGACGATGCGGTGCGCGGCTTCATGCACCTGGTGCGTCATCGCGAGGTAGTGGAGACGCTGGCGCAGGTCCCGCCGGCGATGCCGGACGAATTTGCCCCCGACATCGACGCCGCGCGCCAGATTGTCACCGCCGCAATTGCCGACGGGCGCCAGTGGCTCGACCCGGTCGAGATCGGACGGCTGCTCGGGGCCTACGACATCGCGATGGTACCGACCTTTGCGGCCGCCGATGCCGATGCGGCGGTGGCGCAAGCTGCAAAACTGTTCGCGCAAGGTTCGACGATCGTGCTCAAGATCATGTCGCGCGACATCGTTCACAAGTCAGACGTTGGCGGCGTCGTGCTCAATCTTACCAATGCCGATGCCGTGCGTACGGCGACCGCCGAGATACTCGCACGCGCGAAGACGTTGCGTCCCGAAGCGCGGATCTCCGGCGTCATCGTGCAGGCCATGGTAGTGCGGCAAAAAGCGCGCGAACTCATCCTGGGTTTCGCCAATGACCCGACCTTCGGTACAGTTGTTGTGTTTGGCCGTGGCGGCACGGCGGTCGAAATCATCAACGACAAGGCGCTGGCACTGCCTCCGCTCGACCTGCAACTGGCCCGCGACCTGATCGCGCGCACGCGCGTTTCGCGGCTGTTGTGCGCTTACCGCGACGTGCCGGCGGTGATGCAGGATGCGGTCGCGATGGTGCTGGTCAAGCTGTCGCAGATGGCCACGGATATTCCGGAGATCCGCGAACTCGACATCAATCCACTGCTGGCGGACGAATCGGGTGTGCTGGCCGTCGATGCGCGAATCGCGGTCGGGCCGGCGACGCGAAAATTCGCAGGCACGGGTCCGGCCAATTTCGCGGTACGGCCCTATCCGTCGCAATGGCAGCGGCACATCGAGGTAAAGGACGGCTGGCGAGTCTCCGTGCGGCCGATTCGTCCCGAGGACGAGCCGCCGATCCATGAATTCCTGCACCACGTTACGCCCGAGGATTTGCGCCTGCGTTTCTTCGCGCCGATGAAGGAGTTCACGCATGAATTCATTGCCCGGTTGACCCAGCTCGATTACGCGCGCGCCATGGCCTTTGTCGCCTTCGACGAGGCGACTAACGAGCTGGTCGGCGTGGTCCGGATCCACTCCGATTCGATCTACGAGAGCGGCGAATACGCGATCCTGCTTCGCTCCGACCTCAAGGGCAGGGGGCTGGGCTGGGCCCTGATGCAGATGATCATCGAATACGCGCGGTCGGAAGGCCTGAAGGTCATCTCCGGCGACGTGCTGGCCGAAAACACGGTCATGCTGGAAATGTGCCGCAGCCTCGGCTTCGAGGTGAAGGCCGATCCGGTGGAGCACGGCATCTGCAACGTCAGGCTTGCGCTGTAGATCGGCCGCGCGACCGGCGCGGCCGAGACAGGACCGCGCAGACGTCAGAGGTGCGACACCGTCGTGACGCGGTAGGTGTGCATCTTGCCGTGTTCGTTGATCGAGACATATTCGCCAACGACGAAGCGTTCGTCGGCGAAATGATAACCGGCTTCGTCGGGCAGATTGGCGTCGCTATCGTAATGGAAGCCCCAGGCGCCGCCGGGGTTATAGACGAGATAACCAAGCCGATCTTCTTCGTTGGGCCGTTGCCGGGCGACGCGGCACGCCTCGCGATGAGCCCGCCACAATTTCGGATCGACTCGTCCCTCGGTATCGACAGGTGCCACGAAGATATAGGCGACCTCGTCGTCGCCGTCGGGATGGCCGGGCTCGCGGGCCAGCGCGATGCGGATTTGCCGGAACTGCGCCGGCAGCGACGCGTTCAGGATCGGCTTTCGTTGCGGCTTGGACATGTCGGTATTGCTCCTGTTGGATTGCGGAGGGTGAGGCCTGCGCCTCATCCGGGGTCAGTGTGGTTCGGTAGTGGCCGTCGCAGCCGTGGCTCTCGATTTCTTCAGGCTCCTGACGATGATCGTGATCAGCGGCACCAGCAGCATCGGCAGGGCGCTGTTCAGCGGATGCTGGACCATGCCGAAAAAGTGCGACTGCGCGGCGCTGGCCTCGATTTGCAGTGCATCGACGGCTGAGCCGTGAATCTCATTCGCGAGTTCGAGTTCGCGCCCCGCGGGCGGTCGTCCCGCAATCACGAACAGTACGGCGGCGATCACAAAATTGACCGCGCCCAGGATGGCGGCTGCTGAAATCGCACTCCAGACCTGAACCAGCGCGAAATAAGCCGCCAGCTCCAGCATCAGGAGGCCGAACGCCGCGATCAGCGCGGCAAAGGCCCGTAAGCCGAGGCCGACCAGCATGTGCTTCATGCGGATTTCGGCAATGATCCGATCGGTTCGCCAAAGCGCCCGCAGGTTCTTGACGACGTTCTCACTGTTCACGTCAATGTCTCCTCAGCATGAAGCCGATCACGATGCCCAGCGCGAGCGCGGATGCCATCGTAACGATCGGGCGCTCCCCGATCAGCGCCTCGACATGATCTTCCTGTTCGCTCAAGGTCTCGCCGAACTCGCTCAGGGCGGCCTTGATCTGGTCGGCGAGGGCGTCGGCGCGGGTCTTGGCGGCGTCGAACATTCCCTCGCCTTTGTCGTTCGAGAGGCGTGATACCTCGTTCTTGAGCACCTCCAGCTCATCGCTCAGCTCGCTTGAATGGAACATCGCGCGCACTTTCATTGTCTTGACCATGGGATTGTAGGTGAGCCCGCCCGGCTACAATTGATTTGCGTCAAGGGCGAGCAGGGGTCCGCTTAGGCAGCCTTGAGACAGGTCAACATGGCAGCGTCGTCCGCGTTCTAAGAGAGGACGCCAGGCAATCGAGGAAAGATTATCTTGACTATCGTCCCTATGTTAACGGCCACGTCATCGGGCGATGTTCTCGAGTTGCGTCCGGGTGGCTCCTGGACAGCGGCCAACGCCGCGGCG
>WNGR01003708.1_pt2 | contig 16623 bp, 8 predicted proteins | sample 5407581 | NCBI WGS metagenome assembly WNGR01 (sample SAMN13153383, study PRJNA577476) | soil metagenome | isolation source: 80 cm soil or saprolite under Garry oak tree replicate 2 | place: USA:California | collected 2016-06-15 | reverse complement strand
GAGGGTCCCGGGCTCGCGTCAAACATAGCGAACCCGGAACCCTTAGTTTTTTCGTGCTGAACGGACCGGAATGCGAGGCAATCGCCTCAACCGATTTCCGTTACCACGCGGAAATCGTCAGGTGGTCCACGTACACGGTGATAGTCCCGCTCGAACCTAGTCCGTCAATTTGGAATTGCGTGTTGATTGCCGGGGCCCACCCGAGATCGGCCGCGCCGAATGCCTTGACATTCAATGCGGTTTCCTTCCCGTCGAGCCATATGGAATGATAAGTGATGTAGCCGGAGTCATCCCGTGAGAAGGTCGCCTGAACGTGATGCCATTTGTTCTGAGACCAGCTGCGCGGGTTGCAGCTAGTGCCGCTTTTGCTCACCCAATGTGGCTTTACGCTCGTGGCAGTTCCCTGGTTGACGGTGTATGCCCAGTTTCCCGTCCAGCCATCGCACTGGAATCCGATCAGAACAGTGTTGCCGTTGGGCATTACCTGGTTGGTGTCGAATTCAATATTGGCAATCTTACTCGCGGAGCTTGTGAGATATATCCACGTGTCATAGAAGAAGTTCTTAGCATTGGCATCGTCTGCGAAGACAACTGAATAACGCTCATCTCCGTTGTTCGTAAACGAGGTTACAAACTTCCTCGAAGCTCCATAGACCGAAGGAGAACTGACTATCGACATCGATCCTGTGGATGTTCCCGGCCCGCCGGTATCGTGCGTGGAGCGCCACCCGCTCAAGGATTCAATGCTGCTCACAGTATCGGCATTTGAAGGGACGATTGATGAGCCCGCCTTGACGTTAATTACAACGTCTTTAACGCACACAATTCCATTACCAGCCCAGGCCTTCACGTGTAATGTGTGCGTGCCTGCTGTAGCCGAAACTGAGTGATTTATGGATTGACTATAAAAATAGACGTTATCAGAACTGCTATCGAAAGAATAGCCCATCGAAACAACGCTCGTTGACGAGCAAGTTGCTGCGCTCGCCGAGAGGGTGAAAGGTGAGGTGACGTCGGTGCCGGTGACAGGAGAGTTGACCGTTACCCCTGCCAGGGCGGGGACTGTGAGGCCAAGCATCGCAGAGCAGGCGAGAGTTACTTTCCGAGCGATATGCATCAAGAATTCCTTTGTAATGGAGACTTTTTCGAACAAACTCCCAATTCGCGCTTGCGGTAGGGAGCCGACTTACTTTGTCGAACTTGTTCGGGCTGGTCTGAGAGGCACACTACTTTCCATGCCAGATCGAACTACTCAGCAACCTCTATAAAGTCTCGGGACAGGCAGCTAGCTCCACCTGCGCACCCAGACTGATTCCGGACAAATTTGTAGCTTTCGAGCGAGACTCTGATCGATGCGGATATCTCTGTCTGTCGTTCTTCCGCCTCATCAGGCTCATTCACAATCAAATTTGTACCGAAGGCAACTTTTTAAGAATGTTCAAGAAAATGCTTACATACTGATCTCGAATCGACAATGATTTTCCCCAAAAAAACCAAAAAAACTTCACAATCCGGGCATCCCGGCAATAATTACCGGCATCCCGAAAAATCTACGCGGCGAAATGCGTCAAATTTACCGAGTGCACGGTGGGCTCGCGCGTCACGTTGGCGAAGAGTCGGAATTGCGCAGCTCCTTTGCGCTACGTCACGTGCAAATAGGGCGTCGGCAAGTCGCAAATGTTGCGAACTGTCCGACGCCCCATTCGTGCGGATTGAAATGTCCGGCCCGCGATCGAACTCCCCCGAGCCGACAACCCGGTTTACCAGCGATAGATTGAAAGGTTGTCAAGATACAAAGTAGACGATCCGCTTGTTCCCACGCCGTCCACCTGGAAGTTAGTCACCAAGACTCCCGCAGCCCAACCCAGGTTGAAGTCTGAGTTCACTGTCTGGTTGATTGCACCCTCCACACCGTCGAGCCACACAGAATGGTAGGTCACGTTGCCGGAGTCGTCGCGAGAGTAACTGATCTGGACGTGATGCCACGTATCCTTCACCCATGTTGACGGATTGCAAGCCACGGTCGAATGAAGCCATTTAACCACCGGACTGCTCGGCGTTCCAACGTTGGCGCTGTATTCCCATACTCCGGCATAGCCCGAGCATTGGAAGGCGTAGATCACCGTGTCTCCGTTGGGGATGACCTGGTTGTTGTCCATTTCAAGATTCATGACGTTGCTTCCAGCGTCGATCCACACCTGTGCGTCATACACAAAGTTCTTCGCATCGGCATCATTTGCATACGAGAGGGAGTAGAGTTCGCCGCCTGAATTAGTGAAGGTGGTGTAAAACCGTTCCGCCTGTCCGCTCAAAGAAGGATCGCTAACTACGGTCATGTCACCAGTGGATGTTCCCGGGGTGCCAGAATCATGTTTGATCCTCCAGTCGGGCTGCAACTGCACATCCGACAGTTTGATTGCGTTCGACGGAATTGTTGGCCCCTTAGGCGCTGTAATAACGTATTGCGCAAGGCCCAACCCGCTGTTCGTATAGCCTGAAGCAACGGCCAGTGCTTCGATCACCATTGAAGCAGTAATCGAGATTGGGCCAGAGTATTGAGGTGACGACAGCGATGGACCCGAACCGTCAGTGGTGTAGTAGATCTTCGCGCCAAGGGTTGCGTCAGATAATGCGACGACCTGTTTCGTTGTATATTGGCCCGAAGCCAGTGAAAATGCCGGCGTAGCCGCGGTGGGGGGTGGAACCACGCGGATATTCAGAAGCACCTGGTCACTCACGTTCTGGCCCCAGCACTTTACTTGCAGCACGTGCGTTCCTGCATTCGCTGTGACTGCTGCGCTGAACGATGCAGGTTCGAGAGTGGTCTTACCGCCATCGATCGAATAGCCCATCGAGACCGCGGGTGTCGAACCGCATGTCCTTGTGCTCGCGACCAGATTGAATGGCGAGGTCATCTGCGTTCCATTTAGAGGGTTGGTGACAACAATGTCTGACCCTACGTAAGGAGCGGCTGCAACCACGGTGATGTTCAGAAGAACCTCGCTGCTCACACCCTTACCCCAGCACTTCACGTGAAGAACGTGCGGTCCCTGACTGGCCACTACAGAAGCGCTGAAAGAAGTAGGCTCGAAGGTTGCCAAGTTGTGATCGATGGAATAGCCCATGGATACTGCGGGAACTGAAGCGCAGGTGCTCGTGCTTGCAACCAGGGCGAAGGGCGACGTGACCTGGGCTCCGTTTGCAGGTGTCGTAACAGTGATGGCTGATGCGGCGGTGGCACTACACGCCGCAAAAATGGAGAGAGCCGAAAGAAAATGCTTCATTGTAATACCTCATAAAATATCCGGGTGCGCTCTTTGTATAGCCGTCGATACGGCTCGCGCCTCGGGTGAAAACAGCCTTCGAGGGGACCATGGCTGCCATCGTTTGATTTAAGTCCATACGCAAAGCCGCATTGCCGGGCGCACCCGTCAGGCATTCGACTGGCTGGACAGAACGGAATCTAGAAATAAGAGAATCGAGAGACGTTGTAGCAGACGCGGGAAGGCTTTGATCGATAAGTTGCAGGCCCAGGCAGGCAGCATCCGCGTAAATATTTTCTGCGGCGAGGACTGAGCAATCAAGTAAACCAGAGAGCATTACTGTCAACCCCTGAAATTGAAACCAATCGACAGATGTGCATCGGCTCTCGCGCTCGGCCGAGTCACATAGATACACCCGCGAAGCCGGCGTGCATGGCTTCGCAGGAGATTCCCGCACACATCCCGGGGCCCGGATCAGATCCAAGGTGGCTGTACGGTGTCGATTGAATGATTCGTTGGTAACAGTATAGGGCGCTACAAGTAACTTCGTGGCAATTAATCTTCAGATTATGCCGTTACGGAGGTACTAACACGAACAGGTCAATGCTAAACACGATTGGGTGACGACGCTCACAGCATAAGTCGAAAAACTTCGAATTATCGCAGAACAGGTTTGCCCTGGACGGCAGCAACCGGACATAGATGCCATGGGCGTTCGCGCCTGCAGAACGTGGCTTGTCGGCAAACTGCCATCCAGCAAGATAAAACGAAAACCCTGCCGAAGCCTCTCATCGAAGAGATCGATGAGCCGGTCTTTCGGCAGGGTTATTCGTTTAGATTTTTCGCAGCGACAGTCGCTTATTACGGCACAGTGACAGAGATCTTAGTGTTTGCCTGCTGCGTGCCGCTGGTTCCCGTCACTGTCACAGTGTAGGACCCCGAAGTTGTACTGCCTTGTCGAGTCAATTTGGTCCCACCACCGCATCCGGTTGCTGTTGCCACCACGATCGCGAAGAGCAGCATGCCAATCACCGTCTGCCACTTACGCCGGCGGAACGGCAAGCAGAAGATGAGCACTGCCGCCAGCACTCCACCTCCGCCGAGCCCGATTGTGCGTTGTGTCGAATTGCGATTAAGTGCAAGACTCGCGCCCGTGGTGCCGATGGTGACCGTACCTGTTACCACCTGTGTGCTCGAGATAGCGGCTGGTTGCGTAACCGTACAGGTGGGCGGATCAACTGCTGCGGCCGGGCTGCTCGTGAGGGCACAGGCAAGTGTCACAGTACCGGTAAAGCCGCCGCTCGGCGTCACGGTAATCGTTGAGGTTGCCTTTGCTCCAGCAGACGTAATGCTGATTGGCGTGGCACTCAGCGAGAAGGCAGAAGTTACAGTCGTGCCTCCTACCGTAAGCGCGACGTTTGTCGTTTCGGTCAGGGTGCCCGAGGTTCCCGACACTTTCACAGTGTAGGAACCGGTAGCAGTCGTTGCTTGCGTCGTAATCGAGAGTTGTGCGGTCGCCGGTTGGGTTCCCGTAATCTTCGCCGGCTGGGTCATTGCGCAGGAGGGTGCATCCGTCGCAACGGCTGGCCCACCGCTCACCGCGCACGTGAGCACAACGTTGCCGGTAAATCCGCCGCTGGGCGTGATGGTTATGACGGAACTGCCATTCCCCCCGGGCGAAGTAATGCTGATTGCTGCGCCGGTGAGCGCGAAGAGTGGTGTTGCGATTGTGCCTGTCACCGTCGCCGCGACGTTCGTGCTCGCGGTCACAGTTCCCGATGTCCCTGTCACCGTTGTGGTGTAGGAGCCTGCAGTCGTGGTTGCCTTCGTTGCGATAGTGAGCGTGGCAGTCACCGACTGAGTTCCCGTAATCGCAGTGGGTTGAGTCACTGAGCAAGTTGGTGTGTCCACCGCGCCCGCCGGGCCGGCAGTAACGACGCAAGCCAGTGTGACGGCGCCAGTGAAACCGTTGGCGGGTGCAACAGTAATCGTTGAGGTGGTCGAGCCTCCTTGGGCAACGTCTGCCGCCTGGCTCGAGGTTAATGAGAATGTGGCCGCTGGTTGCGAATTCTGGATGACGTACGCAGCACTCACGACGTCGCTGCTACCGAAGGTTGGACTGATCGCGATAGCCTTGATCGTCTCCGATGCCGCAACCGCGATTGGGCTCGCATACTTCGTCGAAGCAGCATTGGGTGTGGATCCATCCACGGTGTAGTAAATCGCAGCATCAGCCGTTGCAGTGCTCAACGCAACGTTCTGCGCTGTTGCATAGGTACCTGCCGCCGGCGCAAATATCGGAACTGTCGATTGCGTCTGGTAGGTCCACGTAAGAATCTTCTGGCTCGATGACAACCCACCGGTGCCCCCCGTGAAGCCTACGTAGGCGGTGGTGCCGCCAATAGTCGCGGGGATGTTGATGACTTGCGACATTGTGAATTTCTTGTTTGTCACAAGGTCAAGAAGGTTGAGCGTCAGTGTGGTGCCGTCGTAGTCAATCTGGGCTTGAATCGAATCCCCACTGCTCAGCACGATTCCGCTCGGAGTAATATCCACAGTCGGCAGCGTGGGTGCTTGTCCGTTGGTGTATACGCCGGTCGAGTTGTTTCCTTCGCCATTGAAATCGTAGAAGTTGAACTTGATCGCGACGCTCTTGGGGATACCCTGATATCCGAGCCCTGCCGAGTTTCCACCTAACGCCGTCGGGGCCACGTTTTGAACCGTGAACGTGAATCCGTTCCCTTGTGCATTCGACAACTGGAATTCGAATGTAGTGGTGAATGCCTGGATGCTGATGGGAGTGTTCCAGAACACGCTTCCTGCCTGGTTTAATCCGCCACTCGTCAATTGCAGCCGGGTGTCGTTACTAGCCGCGGCGCTGCCATTCAGGGTTAAGCCCGTGGTCGATGCAAAGCCGGTTGCGAAGTTGATCGACATACCGCCGTTCTGGATGACGTATGCGCCGGTAGAGACATTACTGTTCTGCAAGGCTGGATCGATTGCGATCGCATTGATGGTCTCTGAAACCGCCACCAGTATCGGGCCCGCATAGAGCGTCGAAGAGGCTGACGGAGTTGAACCATCCGTTGTGTAGTAAATCTTCGCGTTTGCATCCGCATCCGCAAGAGTTACTGTTTGCGCGGCATTATAGGTGCCGCCGGCCGGAGAAAAAGTAACGGTAGGCGTCTGGGTGGTAAATGTGAACGTCGCTGTGGTCACACCGCTTTGCACAAAACCCGATGCGTTCGCAATCGCCTTGATGGTCGTATTGGTGCTGATCGTAATCGGAGCGGTGTAGAGCGTTGACGACGGCGTGGGCGTGGTGCCATCCAGCGTGTAATAGATGCTTGCCGATGCTGTCGCGCTCGAAAGCTGAACGTTCTGGCTCGTAGCGAATGTGCCGCCGTTCGGGGTGATAACTGGCGCTGCCGCATTCGGCACCCCGTTGAACAACCCGTAAACATCCACTTGTCCGTTGGCTACGACGTAGACTTTGCCGTTTGTGACCATCGGAATGGAGAACCTGTTGCCAGGTCCCCCAGCATCGCGCTTGGAGTTGGTGTCGCTCTCGTAGATCGTATTCGTCAGATCGTTCGCGTTCCACGCATAAAGCACACCCGGGCCGTAGCTGTTGAACAGATCTGTTTTCACAGCCCAAGCGATGCCGTCTTGCGTCCCATTGGAGGAAATGGAAAAGGACGGATCAGGGTATACAGTTGAAATCGGTGACTTGCTGTCCGGTGTAGTGCTCAAAACGCCGTTGGTTAACTTGAGCAACATCGGTACGTTCTTCTCGGCCCAGATGTAGACGTTTCCGTTCCAATAGGCCGGTGTGGACCAGAATCCTTTAGCGACTGGGACCAATCCAGTAATGTCCTGCAGTGCATTAGTGTTGGCAGAAGCGCCCGAGAGGAAACCGCCGAGGTTGTCGCGATTAAGCACCGTGACCCGTCCCTCCTTGCCGCCCGTGATCAGCATGTGCGGATTTGGTCCCGAGTTGTTGGGCACCATAAGGAGGCCGCCCGAGCCTTGGTCCCAATCGGAGTTGTTCAGTGTTTGAAAGTTGTACGAAGTAAAGCCATCGACCGGCGTGAGCCCGCCATTGGTCAAATTGAAGGCGACGACGCTCTCGCCCATTTCGGAGGTCGCGCTGAATGGCGGAAAGCTCGAATGCGTTCCGTTGCCGGTGACCACAAACATACGTCCGCCCGGCACCGCCTCGTCGATCGGCATTCCTGCTCCCGATGCCCAGAGTCCGGCACCAATCCCGTTGGGAGTAAGGCAAAGCACGGCCTTCTGCTGAAGCGTGCTCGCATCATATGAGAACAACCAGCCATGCCAGGGGCCGTTGTCTCCGTGCGCGCCATATCCGAAATAGACAAAACCATTGTAGTAATTGAGCGCAGTGCGCTGATTCTCCCACAATGGACTGAACGACAGCTGTCCGCCGGTGCTTCCATTTCCTGTGCCCGCTACCGTTGCGGTGATATTGACCGGGCTGTTCGGCTGCTCTGCGCCCGTGATGATGTTGATGGCGTGCAGTCGCGAGAAGTACGCGCCATTCTCCTTGGTGTTCGCCACCACATACATCGTGTTCGTTGCCGGATTGATGGTCCCCGTGCCCGTGATGCCAACCGTCGGAGCAACGTCGGGGGAACCCGTGTCGGCCCACGGTACTGCGGTCGCCCCCGCTCCTGCTCCGTACGCCGCAGTCAGCAGGCTCACTTTCCAGATGGGGTTCGCATTCGCGCCGCCGTTCGAATCGGCATCGAAGGCATAAATCGAATCGTTCTCCGTGGCAACAAACAGCACATTATGCACCAGGCCGTCGCTCATCTTCAGTCCGGGCATATAAAGCGGCTGGGAATAAACGGTACTATCCACCGAAAGCGCAAACAGCTTTCCAAACGAGTTCACGTTCACGTTGGCAAGCGTCAGCGCAGTTTCCTGCGTGTTCTGCCCGGCATGCGTCAAATCGTAGCGCCAGGTGGTCACCGGCACAGGCGTAGGTGTTTGGGCCAACAGGTTCGCGATTGGAACGAACAGAAGAGCCAATAAAAATACGCGGAGCACCGCAAGCGGTGTCAGCGGAGTTTGTGAATTCGAGGAGATCAGGGAGGATAGAGAGGTTTGCGAAAGCCTGGCTAGTTTTGACATCAAGAGACACCTTCAACAAGGAATGGCCACATTTGTCCGCCCGGCGTACCAGAAGCGGTCCAAGTTCATGCTGCGCATTGGAGGCAAAATCAGCAAAAAAGCCGCGCGGTGGGCTTTTAGTGAGAAGCACGTAGAGGCAAGGCGCTTATCCCGGTTTACGTTGAGCCTTTACCTACACCCGTCTTGCAGTTACCTACACCCGTCTTGCAGACAGTGAAATTCGTTTGGAATCAGTTTGAATTCGCTAAAACATCGGCTTCAACGTTTGATGCGCACATCGGCACTCACCGTTGCCTACGGTTCAGCCATCGACTTTTCACACCCTGCTTCGGCAAAATATGTCCATATGCAAACGAAAGGTTTCAGCTTCCGATTTCAGCAGAATGGCAGCGTGGCACTTCGCTGCCATTCTGCCGTCCTCTGCTCGATCTTGCTGATATGCACGCTTTGTGGAGTGCCACTTCGGGCCCAAAAGGCAACGACAGCGCCGATTGGAATAGCTTGGCAAGTCAAGGGCTTATGGCAAGCAGAAGGTCGCGGGACTGCAGTCTCCTCCGGCGACGCGATACAGCCAGGATCGCTTCTGCACCCCGGAGAAGGAAGCGCGACTCACTCGATCCTCATTCTGTTGCCCGACGGTCAACGTATTCTCTACGAGTGCTTCCTCCCCGAGGACTGTGCGCGAAATTTCCGTGTACCTTCGCTTTATCGCAAGCCCGATCTTTTCGCTGTCGATATGCTCGCGCGCATTCACGCTGTGCTCATCCGCGGAAACCGGGACTTGGGATCCCACAGCCATGAGCGATTTCCCCCGGCGCCCGATGAGGCTCTGGTACTGCTCGACCCCGAAAAGCGAGTACAGGTCTCAGGCCTTGTGGCGGCTCTTCCAGACGGCAGTTACACCTACGACCTGCGACCGCTCTACCGCGCAGATCCACCCCAATCGCATCTCAAGTTCGAGAAGAGTTCGTCATCTATTTCAATCCCCCTTCCTGCTTTGGGACTCTACGACGTGACCATCTTCGATCAACTGAACACCCCGCGAATCGACCTTTTCGTTGCTGCTGTGGCACCCATACAACATGCGACCTTCGCAAAGTTATACGGCAGTGCCAAGGTGCTTATGCAGGATTGGAATGTTAATTACCAGGGTTGGCCGATCCATGACTTTCAACGGGCCTATCTTGAGTCGCTGATCATGGGCATCAAGCCACAGACGCTTGGTGCGCCTGCCATCGCGTCCGATCGTGCGCAGGGTGTTGACGTCACCGCTGAGCCCGCGTTCTCTCCGAGGCCCGGAGTTTTTAAGGGGGATACCGCGGTAACATTACAGTGCAACACGCCCGGTGGCATCATGCACTTTACGGTCGATGGATCTCAGCCGCTCAACAATTCGCAGGTGTACGGTGCGCCGATCATGGTCAAAGGCACGGAGTTGACCATCAAAGCATTTTCGAGCGCTCCTGGAAAGAAGGACAGCGCAGTCGTAACTGGAATCTTCAGAATCGGCGACTAGTCGTTGAAGTAGAACGGCGCGGGTTTTGCATGCAACTCGGAACTTGGGAACCGAGAGACGCGGAGATGCTCTATGTTGAGGAGAGATTTCTTTTCCATATTGCCCTTGGCGCTGGGCGTCACGGCGACCGGGCGTGGATTTCCAGGGCTCAACAACGTGGCAAAGAACATTCTGGATTACGGGGCTCAGCCCGATGGAAAAACACTGAACACCAAAGCGATCCAGCGCGCGATCGATGATGTCTTCCAGGCAGGCGGAGGAGTAGTCAATGTGCAGCCGGGGAGATTTCTTACCGGCAGAATCGAACTAAAGAGTCGAGTAACTCTGAACCTCCAGGCAGGCTGCACTCTGCTGGGCAGTGAATCAATGAATGACTATAGCCCGATCCCTGGATTGCCCCGCGCCGGTGACGCCAACCCGCGGCACCTCATCTTTGCCCAGGACGCCGAAGACGTGACGCTGACGGGACCGGGGCGCATCGATGGGCAGGGACCCACCTACTGGGAGTCATCGGGCAAAGTGCCGCTACCGCCGAACGAACAGTGGTCCGATTTTGCATCTCGCGCCCTCGCGCCGAAGAAGACCGGCCGCCCCAGCCCAATGCTCGAGTTTGTCAATTGCCGCAGATTGAAACTCGACGGTGTGCGCATCGAAAACGCCCCCGGATGGACGGTTGGCCTTGTCAACTGCGACAACGTCGACATCCATGGGATAGCGATAAAGAATCCGGTCGTAGGACCGAATACAGACGGTATCGACATTAATGGATGCCAGGATGTCCTCGTATCCAACTGTTCGATCGACACCGGAGACGACGCCATTTGCCTGAAGAGCGAAAGCCCAAACGGCCCCGAACCGCGCCTCCTCAAAAACGTCGTGGTCACGAATTGTGTTCTGACCACCTGCTGCAATGGATTCAAGCTTGGCACCGGGTCTGAGGGCGGCTTTGAGAACATCACATTCTCAAATTCGACCATTACCAACCAGCAGGTTGAGTTCAAGAATCGAGTGATCTCCGGTGTGGCCCTCGAAGTGGTGGACGGAGGATGGATCAACGGCGTCGTGGTCACCGGCATCCACATGGAGCGCACGCGCACGCCGATCTTCATCCGCCTGGGAAATCGCAAGCGGACGCATGACTATCCACAACACGGGCTGCGCGGCGTGAGGATTGAAGATATCCAGGCTTCTGAAGCCTTATTGGCAAGCTCCATCACTGGTTTGCCGGGTGCGGAGGTGCGAGATGTGACGCTATCTCACATCCAGGTTGACAACGTACTTCAAGGTCGCCCGGAATGGGCGGGGCGCGCTGTTCCGGAAAAAGAGACGGCATACCCCGAAGCGCGAATGTTTGGAATGCTGCCTGCTTCAGGCTTATATGCGCGGCACGTCCGCGGCCTCAACATGAATGATGTTGCTTTTACCGCACCCCCCGGGGAACCCCGCCCAACCGTCATCTTCGACGACGTGGTTGGCGCGCGCTTGATCGGAGTGAAAAGCACTCCGGTAAGCGGCGGAAAACCGGTCGTCCAAGTTATCGGCTCAAAGGACGTTAAAATCTCGTAATACAACTACGTCGTGACGATTGAATCGGGCGCTCGCTGACCTAGTGCCGATCCGCTTTCGACTCGTCCGCGCCGCCTTTGATATCGCTTTCTTTCGAGCTATTCGACGCGTGCGTGCTGTCATCACTTTCAGCCTTCTCTGAGTCATTCCGGTGCTTCGATTCATCGCCCTCTGGCGGAATCTTCATGTCGTAATCGAGCGGATCATCAGGTTGGTCAGGCATACCGCCTCCTCCTGTTGTTCGATGCGAAATGCACCATCCGAAGGAACTCCCCTCCTCCTAAAGTTTCGCCTGAATGGAATGAAGTTCCCATCCAACGGAATCGGATTTCTGGCCTGCGAGCCATTCGAGATCCAATGCCGGCATGGCTAAGAAATCGCGCGGCTTGCCTCGAGAGCAAGCATTCAGAGAACAAGCACTCAATGGATGAGGTGAGTGTTTGCATGGAGTAAACATATTGGTCTTTGTTTTAAATCAAAGACCACCCTCATCGCCGCTGCCATGTTCAGACAAACGCGAATTGGATATGCTCAAAAGCGTCGAAGAGTTGGCGTTGCACGATCGAAAATACTTGTCGCCGCAAATTGCAATCAACACGTCGCCATCTTCTAAGGTCGGATGCACGTGCGATCCGGGAGGCCATCTTTGTCGACGGAATTCAAATTCGTTTCCCCAGCAGAACACATTCCAACTCGGCACAGTTCGAGCAGCGCTTGTATGGTTTTTGCCAAGCCAGGAAATATCAGTGGATATTGTGAGAACGGGATCGCAAATTGCCCGCTTGTTGAGGGCCTGACGACCAATGAAGGAGCCCAGATTCTCGCAATGGCCCGCAAAAGGCGGTTCTCGCGTCATGACCTCCTGTGCATGGACGGGGAACTTGTCAAAGATATTTATCTGATCACAGAGGGCGCCGTAAAGGTCATGAAGTTCACCGAAGGCGGAGATGCGGTGATCTTCGGAATCGGGTTGCCGGGCGATATCATCTGTCCCGGAACCCTGTTTCAATCCTGCAAGTACTCTTCGACCGTGGTATCGCTTCGCCCCACCAAGGCACTGTCATGGCCGGTACAAAGCTTCAAAGCCATTCTGGATCGTTGTCCGCTCCTCTTCCAAAACTATCTTCAGATTCAACACAGGCACATGCTCGAGATCGAAGAACGATTCTGCGAGATGGCTACGAAGACCGTTAACCAGCGGTTAGCACGTCAATTGACCCGTTTGCATGGAAGAGTCGTAGAAATGGCCAATGGCATGACCGAGATCGGAGTCTCCAGGGAAGAGCTGGCGCAGATGACCGGTACAACCGCCTTTAGCGCATGCAGGGCGCTTGTCGAGTGGGAAGCGCGTGGAATCATACGTTCGCGGCGCGAGTCTGTGACGATCTGTGATGCTGAGTCGTTGCGAGCTCTCTCCGAGTAACAGACCTCTATGGTGTATAACTTTGCTCGCCTTAGTCGTTGTCAGGGTCGAATGCGCATCTTACCTTCTATCCTTGCCGCCTAAGTCAGGCGCACCGCCGCCTTTCTGCCGCTAAGTAACTGGTCTTGAAGCGGGAGGGACATCATCGCCCACTCCGCACTTCAATTAGTTGATGCCGTTTGCATAAGTGCCATCCCTAACCCCTGGTGAGGCCCCTTGTGAACGCTCGCAATGCTTGATTTGCCGCGTTTTCCTGCAATCCACGCACCTCTGATAACGAACGTCCAACCGAATCAAGTGTCGCCGCCATGGTAATCTTGCCATTTACTGATAGATAGGCTCACTGTGCCTGATCGTATAAGTTCTCCAACATACGTGATACCCAAGGCAATTTACTTTATGTTCGCGGGCGCGACCCCTCAAGAATGTTGCGTGACTTCCCACTTAAATTGAATGTTTGCTCTCCCTGGACTAGGTGATGCGTGCTCCGACTATCGGGAGTTAATCCAGCCATCGGGCTAAGTAGATGTCGATTGCCAGCCAAATATATCTCGACGCGATTGCGCAATCGCAAGGACGAATACTCGGCATACATAAAAAATCATTTCGAGCACAAGGCCCGATTCCCCTGGCTCTGCGAGGTCAACATTCAGTACCAGCTCTACAGAATGTTGATCAGGACGAGGGTTTTGTCTCTCCATTGTGAACAAAGTGAATCGGGGACAACTTGGGGTGTTGCTTGGAATATGGCAGCTGGGTAGGGCGCTGCCGTCGTTCAGCGATCGAAAGCACGAGCTGATCTGTTGAATTGCCGGGTGTCTGTTGGATTTCCGTTGGACGCGCAATATGTCGAGGACGACGAGCAGCCAGCCGTAAGAGTTTGTCTATTTCGAGCGGTATGCCATTGCCTTGGTTTTCGGCAATGACCGCTGTGGCAAAGGCCAGTACAGGCCGCCGGCAAGATCAGGCGGTGAAGGAGGAGAGCGAATGTCGAGCAGAATTGGGAGCACATTGGTGCTAGCGCTTATCGGGGTTGCGGCATTACCGGTGGTCGCACAGTCGTTCAGAGTTCAATGTCCAACCGGCACAATCACGCATCCGGAATACACCAAAGGAGTCAACAACGCGGAGCCGCGGTATAAAGGCCCCACGACAATGCATTCGTGCACTCCCGGCGTGCTCATTCCAGGCACCAGCACGACCTGCCCCGCCGGCGGGACCTTTCTCGTGCCGAACAATTCGACCATAAACGGGGCCATCAAATGCCAGCAGGTATCGGGCGGCGATGGCTTCGCAACGATGGGCGATGGCACGCAAACCTATCTGTTCTCCTTCGGCCCTCTATCGGGACTGGCAGCGATCGCGAACGGCAATCCCGGCACCCAGTTTCCTGATGTGTTCAACACCCCTTATGCGGCGTCGATCCCAGCACCGGCGAATACCTACCTTTCTCCCGGCGACCCTGCGACGACAGATGCATCAGCCTCGTTTACCTGGAACGGAGCCGTGGGCCTCGCTCCCGACGTGGATAACGGCAACGCCATCGACGGCCATGTCGACGCGCGGCAGATCATGGATGTCGGCGTGATGAACGGCAATATCCCCGCACCACTGATGGCCATTGATGAGGACGACGAGTTCTTCCTCACGCTCAGCAACGTGGGCATGATCATGCGCCCCGACCTGTTCGAGCAGCATACGATTCACTTCCACGGTTATCCAAACGCCTCGGCTTACTACGATGGTGTGCCGGACGCTTCGGTCGCGATCAACATCGGCGGTAGCTTTACCTATTACTATCTGGCGCCTGACGCCGGCACTTACTTCTGGCATTGCCACATCACTCCTCCCGAGCATCTGCAGATGGGCATGGTGGGACAGCTTTATGTGCGCCCGCGCCAAAATCGTGTGCTGTTGGGCGCGAACCTGCGAGCCGCGCTCTCCTTGCAGCAAGGCGATGTGCGTACCGCGTGCGTCTCGTCCGCAGATATCCTGTGCACCAATCCTATGCCGCCCACCAACACCGCAACTCGTCTCGCGAACAAGAGCGGCGCTCCCATGTTGTATGCGTATAACGACGGAGACGGCTCGACCGGGTACGACGTCGAATACCCGCTCCAGATCCATGGGTTTGATCCCAACTTCCATTTCGTCGGCATGACCTTCAACCCCGAGGGTTTCGCCGACATGAAGGACAAGTTCTTCCTGCTCAATGGCCGCAGTTATCCCGACACGGTAACCGCAGGGCCGATGCAGACCGTAACAGCAGATGGCGTCAATCACTTCTCTCAGCCGCTGCCGGCGATCATCAATATCCCCGCCGGCGGCAAAGCTCTCCTCCGCATCTCCGATCTTGACGTGAGCGAGTATCAGACGCTCGCCTCTCTCGGTATTCCCATGAACGTGGTGGGATACAACGCGAAGCTGCTGCGCGACCAGGACGGCGTCAACATGAACTACAAGACAAACTCCATCACGCTGGGCGGCGGCGAGTCTCTTGACGTGATCCTGGATGCCAGCAATACGACGAAGTATCAGGCGGGTCAGAAGTTCTATCTGTACACACCCAATCTGGACCACCTGGCGAACGATGCTGAGAACTTTGGCGGTCTGATGACCGAGGTCAACATCTGCAACACAGTCAATCCAACAACCAAGGCATGCAACTAGGAGAGCAACGATGAAGCCAATAATCAAAATCGCAATCTCGAAGACAAGACTGCTCCTGCCCTTAATGGTTGCAGTGGCGTCGCTCGGAGCGACGGCTCATGCTGCTGCTCCCGGTATCCAGGGCCCGAGTTTCGCACTTGTGGCGCAACCGGCATACCTGACACAACCAGATGGACAAGCCGTCTATTCCTGGGGATATGGATGCTCAGCGAGCTACGTCCCGACGTTTCTTCCTTCAGCCATCCAGGGTAGCTGCTCTACGATGCAAGTCCCTGGACCAACGCTGATCGTAACTGAGGGTGACTCCGTCTCCGTCACGTTGACAAACAACCTGCCCGCATCAGCTGGAAACACTTCGATCCTGTTCCCCGGGTTCAAAGTAACGAGCCCCGCCGGCAGCGGGGTTGCTGGCTTGCTGGCTCAGGAAGCTGTGCCGGGCGGCTCGGTCACATACACCTTCAATGCAACTACACCGGGAACCCGTTCGTACTACAGTGGAAGCCAAAGCGATCTGCAGGTCGAGATGGGGCTGTATGGCGCAGTGATCGTGCTGCCAAAAACTCCAGTCAGCGGCACCGCGGCTTGCGTGAGCGATCTGCAGACGAGCAATAACCAGGCGCGAAGCCATTGGGCAGAGAGCGATTACCGGCTCTCAACTTCGGCATATGACGATCCGCATACTTGCTACGACCGCGAGTATCTCTTCCAGTTCTCCGAGATCGATCCGAGCATTCATCTCCAGGCGGAGGCACAGGTTGCGGCCCGTGCTGGTTGTACTGCCGGTAGCGTGGGATGCAGCCTGAACGTTCCCACCGAGCCGTATCGTCCGTCGTACTTCATGATTAACGGCCGCTCGATGCCAGACGATATGGATCCGAATTATTCGATCCAATATCCTCACCAACCCTACAACGGCAACCCGCACATGCATCCCGGTGAGCAGGTGCTCTTGCGGATTGTCGGACAAGGCCGCTGGCAGCATCCGTTCCACGAGCACGCGAACCATGTGCGTATTCTTGCCCGCGACG
>WNGR01003706.1_pt1 | contig 16626 bp, 17 predicted proteins | sample 5407581 | NCBI WGS metagenome assembly WNGR01 (sample SAMN13153383, study PRJNA577476) | soil metagenome | isolation source: 80 cm soil or saprolite under Garry oak tree replicate 2 | place: USA:California | collected 2016-06-15 | reverse complement strand
TGCAACGAGAGCAGGTTCTGGCGAACTCCCGCCGAAAGAACAATACCGGACATATCAGTGACCCTTCCGCAATTTTACCTCCCCAGTGCTACTCAGTTTCCTTTAAATTAAGGTTAATGCCGGCTTAAGTTGTTTGGTTAACGCGTTCTTACCCGAGGCGTGCCCGCAACGTTTGCCACCAGGCGCTTCGCCTGATCGCGGCCCCACAACTAAAAGGCGGCGGGGTTTCCCCCGCCGCCTCGCTTGATGGTATTTTTCGAAAGATCAGCGCAGCAACTGGAGCACGCTCTGCTGGCTCTGGTTGGCGAGCGACAGCGCGGACACCGCGATCGACTGACGGGTCGACAGCGCCTGGCTGTTCGCCGCTTCCTCGCTGGCATCGGCCAGCGTCAGGTTGGACGCGCCGGTCTGCAGCACGTTGATCAGGCTCTTGTTGAAGTCCTGACGCAACTGCACGACAGACAGGTTCGAACCGAGTGCCGACGCTTCGGTGCGGAGCGTGGTGCTGGCCGAGCCGAGCTTGGTGAGCGTCGCGTTGGCCGAGGCGTTATCCAGGAAGTCCGTGCCCGAGGTCAGCGAACCAAGGCCGAGGCCAGCCGCGTCGTAGGTGACGCCGGTGATGTTGAGCGTGGACTTGCCGGTTTCGTCGAAGGTCAGCTTGAGGTTGTCACCATTCAGCAGGTTGATGCCGTTGAACGAGGAGTCCTGCGACGTCGTCGTGATCTGCGTGATGATGTTGTTGTACTGGCCCACCAGGCTGGTGCGAATGGCCTGCGAGGACGCATCGGCGACTGGCGCGACTGCGGCTCCGAACGTCGTAGTACCGGGAGTTGACCCGACGGTAACCGCACCGATGGTTTGCCCGGCATAGTCGTTGGTTGTGGTGATAACGAGCTTGTTGGAGCTGTCCAGGCTGGCTGTCAGGCCGCCGGCCGACAAAGCGGTGTTGAGCTGGTCGAGTGACTCGGTGGCGCCGAAGGTGACGGTGAGTGCCGGGAGCTCCCCGTTCGCGGCGACGAGGAGTGTCTGGCCGCTCTTAATATCGGTGCCGTCAACCAGATTGGCCGCGGTGCCAGCGAGGGCTGCCGCCGAAGTAACCGTCGACTTCGCCGTATAGCCGGCGGGCGCCTGCAGCACCTGGTTGGCGATCGACTTGGCGGTATCGACCAGCTTCTGCAGCGAGGTGAGGCCGGTGTTGGCAGCCTGCAAAACCTGCACGCCGTTACCAATGCTGTCGAGCAGGTTGTTGATGTCGCTGGCGCGGTTGTTGAGGCCCTGCGCGGTGAAGAAGTTGGTGGGATTGTCGAGAGCCGAATTGACCTTGTTACCGGTGGCCAGACGATTCTGGGTGGTGGACAAGAGCGCGGCGGTGTCTTGCAGCGAGAGGAGGTTCTGACGAACCGACGCGGAGAGAACAATACCTGACATTTGGATTACCCTTCTGGATGAACACAACTGACGCAACGCCGCCACATTCGGGCGACGTGCCACCCTGCTTCCTCACTCGCTACCCGTTCGTTAACTTGGTGCCACGTAAAAATACTCGAACGCGATAATCCGGCCGCAAAAGCCCAATCGATGTGGTTATGGTGAATAGAGTCTTACCGATGCTTGTTGCCTAGGCATGCGCTCGGCTCGTCAACGCCTGCTGCCGGATCGCTATCTCGACGGCATGGCGTCTGCGTAACGCAATCGGCCTTCGGCAAGACACTCGTTGACCACCGCCAGCAATGCGACCGGCGCGAACGGCTTGCGCAGGCAGCGCGCCGCGCCGAGTTCGAGCGCCATGCGCAGAAAGTCCGGAGCGGGTGAATCGAGATTGGCGAAGGCGTATCCGGACATCGCGATCAACGGCACCGTCGGTGCACGCTCGTGAAAGATCCTGATCGACTCGAAACCGCGCATGTGCGGCATGAAGATGTCGACGATCATCAGATCAAAGACGACGTCTTCAAGCGCGCGAAGTCCGGTTTCGCCGCCGTCGGCAATCGTCACTTCGAAGCCGTGACGCTCCAGACAGACCTCAATGGCCATGCAGATCATTGGATCGTCGTCGACCACGAGAATTCTCGCCATTTTAGCTCCCCGAGGCTTCATCTGCGCTTCCGAAAGTTCCGCCACTACTGGATCGCTGTACAAATTAGTCTCCCCCTTTTTCCAGCTTTAAGCAAAACCCCTTTGCATCCGACGGCGTCGTTGCGGACGAACGTACGAAGACACCGCAGGCGTATTCCGCTTGGCTCAGCCTGTGCCAACCCCCTCGTTCGACTGCCCCAATGGCAGCGGCTTCTCTTGCGGCTCCGGCAGCGCGCCCGCGACAGCAGCAAGCGTTGCAGCGCATCTTCGACGCGGTTCAGCTTCCGACAGGCATTCGTCGATGAGGTTGAGCAGAGTTGCGGGCCGAAACGGCTTGGGCAGGCATCGCGTGGCGCAGAGGCAGCGAGCCATCTTGAGGCAGACGGTATTGTCGGTTTCGGGACCGGAGAAGGCGTAGCCTGAGATCGCGATCAGCGGAACCGTCGGGGGCGCTGGTGGAAGATCCGGATCGACTCGAAGCCGCGCATGTGCGGCATGAAGATGTCGACAATCATCAGCTCAAACGACGCCTCGTCGAGGGCGGCGAGGCCGTTGGCGCCACCATCGGCGGTGGCGACCCTAAAACCATACCGTTGCAACCGCGCACGGATTGCGAGGCGGGGTATGCAAGTCGTCATCGACAACCAGAATGCGGCGCATCACGGCCTCCTGCCGCGGCTTGACGCCTCCTCGCCACCCTTTAATTCCCTCTAAGGTTTACGAATCGCGAATCAGCGCGCAATTTCATATTCCCGCCGCAAATTCGCTGGGCTGTCTGCCCCCCAAGGTGAATAAGCGCAGCAGCGCAATCCCGTGCGTGCGATCGGTCGATGCGGACCGCGTTTGTCGGACACGTGGCTGCCGCGACGCGGCATCGATGGTGGCATGGTCACGGCGCGACCGAATGCGGCCATTTCGCCGATTTTTCTTATTGCAAATACGTGCCAATATTAACAGCGAGGACGCAAGCCGATGCCGGCGTCCTCAGGCAAGCTTTGCCGTATGGCAGGAGACCGCTTTGGATTCGGCTTCTCGTCCCCCGAATGGATTCCTGGCCTCGCTGTCGGCGAACGATTTCGAATTGATCCGCCCGCATCTGCGTATCGTGGATCTCGCGCAGGAGATGGCGCTGATCGAGGTCGACGAAACGCTCAAACGTGCCTATCTCCCGCACAAGGGCGTGATCTCACTCGTCGTCAAGCTCGCCAGAGGCGAGCACGTCCAGATCGCGATGGTTGGCCGCGACAGCATCTTCGGCGCGTTCGCCGCCCTTGGCGATCCGGTCGCGTTGAACAGCGCGGTGGTGCTGGTGCCGGGCGTCGCCTCGACGATCGACGTCGAATTGCTTCGTGCGGCCGCGGACCACAGTCCGACTTTCCGCGCCAGGCTGGTGCGGCACGGATTGGCGGTCTACGCCCAGATCCAGCAGACTGCGGGGTGCAACGCTTCGCACTCGGTCGAGTCGAGGCTGGCGCGGTGCCTGTTGCACACGCGCGACCTGTCCGGCAGCGACAAGATCCTTTTGACGCAGGAAGCCATGGCGCAGATGATCGGCGCGCGTCGCAACAGCGTGTCGCTGGTGGCGCATACGCTGCAGCAGGCGGACTTCATCCACTACAGCCGCGGCCATATCGAGATCACCAACCTCGAAGGTCTGATCAAAACGTCGTGCGAATGCTACGCGACGGTCAAGGCTCAATATACAAGGCTGCTGCATCAGCACGAACCTTGGGCGACCTGATCACGGCCGCGACCCGACCGACACGGGGCGTCTCCGTATTTCTACGGTCAGGGGAGATATCGCCGCATGCTCATTTGCGACAGAATTAACGCGTCGTTCAAGCAGCCCTGATAATTGTCGCACTCTTGACCGGCGTGGGGCGAACCAGGGCATCGAAATCTGTTTCGCCTGGCCTCGCGCTGTATTCGGCAATTTTCCCTTGGTGCGGAGTTTGAGACATGGCTTTTGATCTGTCGATGCCGATCCTGGTGGTCGACGACTACAGCACCATGATCCGGATCATCCGCAATCTTCTCAAGCAACTCGGCTTCGAGAATGTCGATGAGGCCAGCGATGGCTCGGCCGCGCTCGCCAAGCTGCAGGGCAAGAAATACGGCCTGATCATCTCCGACTGGAACATGGAGCCGATGACCGGCTACGACCTGCTCAAGGAGGTGCGCGGCAGCCCGGAGTTCTCAAAGACCCCCTTCATCATGATCACCGCGGAATCAAAAACCGAGAACGTGATCGCGGCGAAGAAGGCCGGCGTGAACAACTACATCGTCAAGCCGTTCAACGCCGCAACGCTGAAGGCCAAGATGGAAGCCGTGTTCCCCGGCGCCGCCGACTGAAATCGTCGAAAAAACGCGAACCTGGCATCGAATGCGCGCGTCCGCCGTACTACTACGGCTTCCGATATTCACTGTCGGATAACGATAAATTGCGACAGTCGCGTGGACAGGAGATTGCTTCATGTTCACGTTCGAAACGAGCGACCCAAAAGAAGCCAGGCGTTTTCGTATCGCCCAGTTCAACGGCAGGACCGCCACCGCCCGCGCCACCGGCTCGGCCATCACGGGTCACGTCCGCTCGATCGTCGAGAACAAATCGCGCATTCCGGCGGCCTGGGTGATCACGATCGTTCCCGAAGAGCCCAAGCTCAGCACTCCCCTGCTGCGGCCTGCGCCTCGCATGCGCAGTTTCGCGGAAGATCTCTATTAAGCTGCGAACGCGTCCAGCCGCTCCGGGCGGCCTCGCTTCAACCTGCAGGCAGAGTGAAAAGTAAATCGGCTGGGCGCCGCGTTGGCGTATGAAATGCCGGCGGGAACGATCAGGCGGGCTGCAACAGCGCCTTGCGGACCAGATCCGCGGTATTGCGCGCGCCGAGCTTGCGCATCGCCTCGGCACGATGGCTTTCAAACGTTCGCGGGCTGATGTTCATGCGCAGGGCGCCCTGCTTGTTTGAACACCCCTCGCTGATGAGCGCGAGCACTTCCCGCTCCCGCTTCGTCAACGGCTTCTGTCCGGCCTCCGACAAAAACATCACATCGGGCGCCCGATTGCCGTCCTTGACCCGTGCGGTCTGGTTCTTCAGTGCCGGCTTGCGGTCGATAACCGGGAGCGCGGCAGGATGAAAATCGGCAATCTGCTTCAGCATGGCGCAGACACGTTCGGTCTGCTGAAGCGCGTTCTCCACCACCTGCTGCAAGTAGATGCGATTGCCCGGCGCCTGCGCGAATTGGTGGCTGTGCTGCTTGATCTCGTTCATATAGAGCAGCAGCGCCGTCAGCGGCCCGTTGAACTGACGGGCGATCGCGGCTCCGGCCTCTTCGCTCGCCTTGGCTCGCAAGGCAGACATCTGGACGATTTCATGATTGGCGTCGAGAGACGCACTCTCTTCCGTCCAATTCGGGAAATGCGCCTCGGCGCTTTGATGGTCGTGCTGCGTCATATGATGGGTGTACTGGAGCTACACTGTTCATCTGTTAACTTGGCACTCCGTAGGAATACGGAGACCAGCGCGACTTACCGGGAACCGAACATGCAAAAACAGGCAGTTTCCGATCGATTTTGTAATAAATCTCGTATCCGGCAATCAGATCACCGTAATTTTACGGACGTACAACTACGCTCGGGCTGGGATTGCATACCGTAGTTTCACGGGGTTTCGTTTACTTCTAACGACGCCGCGGCGCCTCTTGGAACCGATTCATCTGCGATTCATGGTCGCGCTCGTGACCGGGTTCTCGAACGCAGAGGCAACCATGGCCGCGCCCCCTCAGCGGCGTCCCAGCTTGAAGAATTTCTCCAGGAAGCGTCCGGAGACGACAAACCTGAACCACCAATATGCCATTCGCCGCGTTTTCATGTGTCCCGTCCTCGACACCGAAATGGCCCAGCCAGCCTTCAATAGCCGGAAGGCTGGCGGAAGCGTGTGAAGGGCTTCACATCCACCGGCACTGCGATGTCGGCCGGATCGCCGGCCGGGCCGGCCGGCGCAGACGGCATCGCGATCGTGAACTGGTATGGGATGATGGGTATCGGACAGGTCGTCACGCTTCGGTTGCCGGCGTCGCGAGGTCAACCGCGCCATCGAGAGTGGCGCCTACAAGCGATCGGCTTCGCCAGCCAGCTAGAACGTGATGACTTCTCTTCGATTAGTCATCATGCTCTATCTTTTTGTTTGAGCATGATCTCCGCGCAAACGCGTTCCGCGTTTGTCGCGAGGGAAAACCGGTACGCACTTTTCCGGATCATGCTCTAAGCGTGGGCCCTCGGCCGACTCAACTTTTTCGCCAGAATCTTCAAATCTTCGGCGCGGCCGCTGCACAGCAGTCGCGTGAATTCATTGGGATCGAGGGAGGGTTGCGGAAAGGCTGGCGCTTTGCGCTCGCCCCGACGTTGCCAGGGCCATCGGAAGAGACGCTTGAGCATCTTCATGTTCTTGAGCCTCGATTGAGAGCTTGCGCAATCAAATCGCGAGCAGCACCGTTGGTTCCGCTCGTGGCGCCGTCGATCGGGCGCAGTGTATTATCGAGCACGGCATGGGGCTTGGCCTTGAGCTAGGTCAAACCGTTGAGGGGCCGCCGACCCGTCCGACGATGCCGCTCGCTACACGCCGCCGGGCTGTACGTAACAATAGACGTAGCCGCCGCGGCTCAGGAACAGGATCCCGTGTCCGGTCGGATTGGATTTATCCCATTTGAGCTTGTGGTTGGGGATTTCGATTTCGGTTCCGACGTCGATGTGCGGCCGGCGGCGCGGTTCGTCCGGCCGGTCGTCCGTAACCGTCGCGTAGGTTCTTCCGCCCTTGACGTGAATCTCGTCGGCCCAATAGGCATCGGCCTCACCACAGCAGGAGACGCTGGGATTATCCGGCTGCATCAAGGCCTGGTACCATTCACGAACCATGGCATCACCCGCCTCCCACTGTCCGAGGTCACGGGCATTTGCAACGCCAATCACGCAACCGAACGCCAGACCAAGGACCATGCGCTTCATTCTCGCGCTCCAAGTTTCCAGCCTCAATTCTCAAAGCAATGTTCGTGCCGCGAATCAGTTCCTGTTGGCCTGATGATACGTGACAGGAGCGCATCTACGCCGCCCGGAAGAATACGGGCCCAAGAATGGGGACCCAAGAACAGGGACCCAAGCGTGACGTGCTGCCGCGCCTGGCCGGCAGTTTCTTGTTTGCCGCCGGTTCGGCTGATGATGCGGTCAGGGCTGGTGACTAAATCGTCACGAGCGCCTTTCGCTTCCGCACCCGCTCGATCGATTGCTCAATCGCGTCGTGGAGAAGCGTCTTTTCCTGCAATCGCTGTTCGATGGTCTCGGCGATCGCGGCCATCTCCTGCTCCTGGTCGAGCAGATTGTTGCCGATGCAGAGCATGTCCATGCCAGCCTTCAACGCCTGCAGGCTCGCCGCCTTGGTCCCCATGGCTTTCTGCAATCCCTGCATCTGCATGTCGTCGGATATCAGCAGCGTATCAGGCAGGCGACCGCGCAACCGGCCGAGGCCGGCCTCCGACAGCGTCATCGGATTGGCCGCATCCCATTGGCTGACGATAGCGTGGCTGACCAGCACCGCATCGCCGAAGATCTTTGGCGATAGCCAGTAGAATAGCTCCTCCTGCTCGGGCCGCAGCGCCGCAGAAATATCCATGAACTCCTGATGCGAATCGACGCTCGCGCCGCCAATGCCCGGAAAATGCTTCAGGCAAAGTCCAATACGCGCCTCGCGCGCGACCTCGTTCACCAGCAAGGCGTTGGCCTCGACTTCGGCGATGTCGGCGGAAAAAGCGCGCTTGACCTTGCCGATATTGGGATTGTCGGGATTGTAATCGACATCGATGACCGGCGCGAAATTATAGTGGATGCCGAGCTGCCGCAGTTCGGCATAACTCGCGGTCAGGAGGTTTCGCTTCTCGTCAGCGGGCAGCAGGTTGAATTCCTTCGCACTCGGCAACGGCCGAAAGCCCCTGCTCTCTTTCAGCCGCCGCACCAATCCGCCCTCCTGATCGATGAACACCATCGGCTGGGAAGGCAGCGCCGAGATTTTTGCGCAGAGCTCGCGCATCTGTTCCGGAGATTCGATATTGTTGTCGTATTGCCGGGTCTGGCAGGAATAATCGAACAGGATGACGCCGCCCAAACCGTAGCGGCCGGCGAATTGCTCCAGCCACGCCGGAACGGTTTTGCCGAAGAAACCGAGGAGGAAGAGTTCGCCGACGCGCATGCTTTGCTCAACCCTCATATGCTCGTTATCATTATCGCGAGCTCGCGATATCCGTGCAACAGAGGCGACCGAGGGCCGCGCCACATGCTTGGATGCGTCAGCGAGCTTTACTCCCAAGTTTACCTCTGTGAGATCTGGATAGAAAAATGAGTCGTTTCTGGAGCAGCTTGACCCACGATCTCCGGCCCTATGTGCCGGGCGAACAGCCCCGCATCGTGGATCTGGTCAAACTCAACACCAATGAAAGCCCGTTCGGTCCTTCCCCGCAGGCGTTGGAAGCGATTCGCGGCGAGGCGGCCGATACGCTGCGCCTCTATCCGGACCCGCAGGCGTCAGCGCTGCGGGCCGCTTTGGCGACCTACCACCACGTGCGACCCGAACAGGTGTTCGTCGGCAACGGCTCGGACGAGGTGCTGGCGCACGCCTTCGCCGCACTGCTGAAGCATGATGCGCCGCTGCACTTCCCCGACATCACCTATAGTTTCTACCCGGTCTATTGCCGCCTGTTCGGCATCGCCTTCGAGACCGTGCCGCTCGATGAGGCCATGCGAATCCGTATTGCCGACTATCGACGGCCGGCCGGCGCACTGATTGTGCCCAACCCGAACGCGCCAACAGGGGTTGCGCTGTCGCGGGCTGAGATCGTGACCCTGCTGCAGGAACATCCCGACGTTCCCGTGGTGATCGACGAGGCCTATGTCGATTTCGGCGCCGAGACCGCGATACCGCTGGTCGCCTCCCACCCGAACCTTCTGGTCGTTCAAACCATGTCCAAATCCCGGGCCCTGGCGGGCTTGCGGGTCGGCTATGCGATCGGCGACGCCGACCTGATAGAGGCGCTCACCCGGGTGAAAGACAGCTTCAACTCCTATCCGCTTGGCCGGCCCGCGCAGGCCGGCGCCATCGCCTCGCTGGCGGACGAGGCCCATTTTCAGCAGGCCCGCGCCCGCGTGATCGAAGGGCGAGCGCGGCTGAACCATGGGCTGGTCCGGCTTGGCTTCGACGTGCTGCCGTCGTCCGCCAACTTCGTCTTCGCGCGTCATCCGGCGCATGCGGGGGCGGTGCTGGCCGCGGCGCTGCGCCAACGGGCCGTGATCGTCCGCCATTTTTCCGCGCCTCGCATCTCCGACTATCTGCGCATCACCGTGGGCACCGACGGGCAAATCGACCGGCTGTTGTCCGCCTTGTCGGACATCCTGGGCAGCGCGCCTTCCGCGGCCTGACGGCGCCGCATGCTTGGACCTATCGGACGGTCTCGATTGGGAGAGAGGTGTGATGACAGCAACAGCCTATCTGGCCGGACCGGACGTGTTTCTTCCCGACGCCGTCGCGCATGCCGCCAGGAAGGTGGAGATCTGCCGGCGATTTGGCCTGCGAGGCCTGCCTCCCCTCAACGAGGACGTCGAGACCGCAACCAGCAAGCTCGAAACCTGGCAGGCGATCTACCAAAAAGACATCGCGATGATGGAGCGATGCAACGTCATCATCGCCAATTTGACGCCGTTCGGCGGCGCGTCGGCCGATGCGGGGACGCTGATCGAAGTCGGCTGGTTTCTCGGCAAGGGCAAGCCGATCTTCGGCTATTCGAACACGGCCGAGAGTTTTGAAGCCCGCATGCGCCGGCAACTTGGCGACGCGCATGCAGAGTTCGGCATCGAAGGTTTTCACCTGCCCGACAATCTGATGATCGTCGGCGCCGTGCAAAGCGGCGGCTACCCGATCTTTATTCCCGCCGACGGCAAAGTGCGCGGGATCGACGCGCTCGACGTGTTCGAAAGCTGTGTGGAAGCAGCGGCGCGATATGTGATCGATCGCAGCAATCGATGATGTAACGGCGCGCGGCGGTTCGCCGCGCCGAAGCTTCAGCCATGGCGAATGGCACAGGCCTTGCCTGCATAATCGACATGTTAGCGCCTTATGAGGATCGCCACCGATGTCCGTTTCGCCATTTTTCCTGAATCGTCGCCATTTCCTGCAGACAACGCTCGCGGGCGCTTCCATCGCCGCGTTCGGCCTCTCGGACGCCGATGCACAGGGGCGCTCTGAAACACTGCTCGTGGTTCAGGAGCTCGGTCCCAATTCGCTTGACATGCAGGGGGTCGGCTCGAACCAGACCGTCAACGGGCTGTCGTGGAATTGCTACGACCGGCTTCTGACCTATGCCTTGAAGACGCTCCCCGACGGAACGCCGTCCTACGATCGCGAAAAACTCGCGCCTGAACTGGCCGAGAGTTGGGAGGTCGCGGCCGACGGCATGTCCTGCACCTTCAAGCTGCGCAAGGACGCTAAATTTCACGACGGTGCTCCGGTGACAGCCGCCGATGTCAAATGGTCGTTCGACCGCGCGGTCAAGGTCGGCGGCTTCCCGACATTCCAGATGTCGGCAGGCTCACTGGAGAAGGTAGAGCAGTTCGTCGTTGTCGACGACCACACCTTCCGGATCGACTACATCCGCAAGGACAAGATACTGCTGTTCAACGTTGCCGTCGTCGTCCCCTTCATCATCAATTCGCAACTGGCGAAGAAAAACGCGACGCCGGAGGATCCCTGGGCATTGGTGTGGCTCAAGAACAACGAGGCCGGCGGCGGCGCCTACAGAATAGAGAGCTGGAAGCCGGGCACCGAGACGATCCTCACCCGCTTCGACGACTGGAAGTGCGGCCCGCTGCCGAAGATAAAGCGCATCATTGCACGCGACATTCCCTCCGCCGGCACGCGGCGGGCTACGCTCGAACGTGGCGATGCCGACTTCTCCAGCGGATTTGCACCGCGTGACTTCGATCAGATCATCAAAGAGGGCAAGGTCAAGGTTTCCGGCGTGCCGATCCCGAACGCGCTGTGGTATCTGGCGCTGAACACGGCAAAGCCGCCCTTCGACAACACCAAACTGCGCCAGGCGCTGGCTTGGGCGATGCCCTACGAGCAGATCCAGAGCAGCGCGTTCTTCGGCCGCGCCGTTCCGATGTATGGCGGCCCCGCTGAAATCTCAAAGCCGGTGTGGCCGCAGCCGTTCCCCTATGTCACCGACCTCGACCGAGCAAAAGCGCTGATGAAGGAAGCCGGCTTCGAGGGTGGGCTGGAGACGACGCTGTCGCTCGACACCGGCACCGCGACCGTCGGCGAGCCCACCATCATTCTCATTCAGGAAAACCTCGCCAAGATCGGCATCAAGACAACGATCGAGAAGATCCCGGGCGCGAACTGGCGAACCACGCTGAACAAGAAAGAGCTGCCGCTCGCGCTCAATCGATTCAGCGGCTGGCTCGATTATCCCGAATATTATTTCTACTGGAATTTCCACGGCAACAATTCGATCTTCAATATCTCCTCCTACCGGAACAAGGAGATGGACGCGCTGATCGACAAAGCCCGCTTCACGACCGACACGGCAGAATACGAAAAGACCGTGAAGGAATTCATCGCGCTATGCATCCGCGACGTGCCGGTGATTCCGCTCAACCAGCCGATCCACGACGTCGCCATGCAGAAGAATATCTCAGGCTACGAGTTCTGGTTCCACCGCGAGCCGGACTACCGGCAGTTCGTGAAGGGGTAGCCGGGAAAACAGGGCCGGAGCCGACAATCGATCGTTCGTCAGTCGTGACCCTGCCCATTGATTTCCCCCCCGTTAGTCATTGGTTAGGAGCCTTTCTGGCGTTCGTCGCCCGGGAGCGGCATCACGATCGCGAACTCTCAGTCATCCGACATCGGGCAGCACGTCGTATCGATCGGCGCTGCCAATTCGGTCGCTCAGCATGCGCCACATAACTTCGCAAAGCGGGCGACCCTCGACGTAGTGCAAGCCGACCTTAGTTCATCGACGGCAGAGCCGGAGATCTTCACCGCATGCAGCCTTCATCCGGGCGACTAACCTCCATTTTTGAGGAGGTGAAGGGCGTCCGCATGCAAACCTGCAGTTGCCGAGGCTATGACCGGGCCGCCCTCCTCGGCCCGTCCGCCGTCAATCCGCGTCACCACTCCACCCGCTTTTTCGATGATCGGGATCAACGCGACGATATCGTAGGGCTGGAGCGAAGGTTCGACAGCGAGGTCGATGCGGCCCGCAGCAAGCATTGCCATGGCATAGCATTCGCCACCGTAGCGCGTCATCCTGACAGAAGCGGCCAAACGATCGAAGCCTTGCTTGAGTTCACCATGATAATGCTCAGGCGAGGTCGTATGCAGGATGGCCTGCGCCAATGTGCCGACGTCCCGAGTGGACAGTCGCTCGCGCTTGCCTGCACGCTCGCACCAAGCCCCATCTGCGGTGGCCCAGAAACGCTCACCCGTGAAGGGCTGGCTCATCATTCCCACTTTGGCTCGGCCATTGACGGTGAGACCAATCAGCGTGCCCCAGACAGGAAGGCCGCAGATGAATGGACGAGTCCCATCCACCGGGTCCAACACCCAGCGATAAGGGCCGCTTCCAGTTTGACCAAGTTCCTCACCCAGAATTGCATGGTCGGGATACTCGGCTTTGATCGCCACTCGAATCGCAATCTCGGCTTCCCGGTCAGCCTCTGTCACCGGGTCGAAGGTGTAGCCCTCCCTAAACTTGGAATCGACGGCGAGGTCGGTGCGAAAGCGCGGCAAGGTTTCGCGATCGGCGACATCTGCCAATCGGTGAAGGAAATCGACGCTCGGCAGTTTTGGCACAAAAACCTCCATTTTTGCATGTTTAGCGCCGTCCTATCCTGAATGGCGCTAACTTTGCCCTATAAACATGTATAATCGTGCATTTACAAGATACAACGTGCATGATAGTGCTTCGTCCATGAACAACACGCTTCCCCTCGCTCGCCGCGACGTCATTGCTCGCCGACTGGATGATGGAAACCCTGTGGTTGCTATCGACTTGGCCGCAGAGTTCGACATATCCGAAGACGCGATCCGACGTGATTTGCGCGCGCTTGCGGCCGAAGGACGCTGCCGCCGCGTCTATGGTGGCGCCTTGCCGCTTTCACCGGCCTCGACGCCAATCGAAGTGCGGACTGGCGAGAAGCAGGACAGCAAGCGCATGCTGGCGGTCGCCGCGATCCCCCTCATTCAGCCCGGCGAACTGCTGTTTCTCGACAACGGCAGCACAAATCTGGTGCTGGCGAACATGCTGCCCGCCGGAATGGGCATCAGCGTTACTACCAACTCGGTCGCCATCACTGCCGCTGTGCTGGCTCGTCGCGACATCCCCCTCACGCTCGTCGGCGGTACGGTCAACGCGGAAATCGGTGGATGCATCGACGTTGCCGCCGCGCGTGCCGTCCAGCAGCTAAACGTCGACCGCGCATTCCTCGGAGCTTGTGCGGTATCCCTTGGCGAAGGCGTTGCGACGTTCGACGCCGACGATGCCGCCTTCAAACGCATTGTGATCGAAGTGAGCCGCCACACCGTTGTGATGTCCACTACCGAGAAGCTCCAGACTCGCGCGCGGTACCGCATCGCGCAGCTCGACAGCCTCGACGCTCTCGTCGTTGAGCATGATGCCGCCATCCACGCACCCGATCTGATCGCAGAAGCCGCGACAACGATCGTCACTGCGTCAGCCAGCAATTGACGCGCTGCCGTCTCGGCATCCCCCGATGAATGTTTCCTCGGAGTACCGAATGTCACTCGACGATACCTCCGCGCGCCTTGCTTACCAGCCCGAAAGCGCGGACGACCGGACACGTCATGGAGATGACGGGCGACCGGCGCGCTATCTCTCTCGGAGCGCCTTTCTTAGAAAGGCTTCCAGATGGGACACCGCCGCCGTGTCCGAAGCCTGATGGCGGATCAGGCTCATTTCGAGCGGCTGCATTGCCGGAAGCCCTTCCGCCTCGCCAATAGTGGCAAGCGACGGCGGTACGCTCGACGCCGCGAGCCCGGCCACGGCGATCCCGGCCTGCACGGCGGCGCAGAGTCCGAGCAGGCTGGCGCTCGAATAGGTGCTGCGATAGGCGCGGCCTGCCGCGCTCAGGGCCTCGACGACGTTGATCCGCGCGGCGCATCCGGGCTCGAACAGCGCCACAGGCAGTGGTTCGATCGACCATGCGACGTGATGCGGCGAGGCGACCCAGACGAACGGCTCCCGGCGCAAAACCTCGAATGGTTGCGAAGGCAACCGCGTGACGATCGCCAGATCGACGCGACCTTCCCCGGCGGCGGGAACCAGCAGCCGCGACGGTTCGCAGACGAGTTCGACATTCACGCGCGGATAGTCCTCCGCGAACCTTCCGAGCACGGGCGGTAGCAGGAAGGCGGCGTAGTCGTCGGGAACGCCGAGACGCACGGTGCCCGCATCCTCGGGACGCGAAACACTCGCCCGCGCCTCATCCGACAGCTTGAGAAGGCGCCGGGCATAGACGAGCAGGTCGGTGCCTGCCGCATTCGGCACGACGGTGCGCGGCATACGCACGAGCAGCGGTCGTCCAAGCTCCTCCTCGAGGCGCTGCATCTGCATGCTGATGGCCGACTGGCTGCGCCCCACCCGAGGCGCGGCATTGGAGAAATTGCCGCTCTCCGCCACGGCGACGAAGGTTCGTAAGAGATCGAGATCAAGCGGATACCGCATGCTGCTATCAGCATAACAGATAGAAGCATCCAAATCTATTCGTTTGATTGAAATCTGCAGGGGCTTCAGCGTGGTGCGCATCATCCTGTTGAGCGCGCCATGCACCACGATACGCCTCGCAATCCGTTCTCTCCCACCCTCGGCCTCGCACTCGCAATGGCGATCACCGGCACGGTCGGCGCATTCGTGGTGGAGACAGGGCTTAATCCGGTAACGGTGGTCTTCTGGCGTTGTGTCTTCGGCAGCCTATTCCTCGGCGCATGGTGTCTGATCCGGGGTTATCTGCCGGATCGCTCCCTGTCGAAGCGCGGGCTCCTCACCGCCGTGCTCGGCGGCGTCTGCATCGTGCTGAACTGGGTCGCCTTCTTCGCCAGCTTCGGCATGACGACGATCGCGACGACCACGATCGTCTATCACGTCCAGCCCTTCTTTGTGGTCCTGATCGGGGTCGGCTTTCTCAAGGAGCGGGTGACACTCGCCCAGATGAGCTGGATCATCGGCGCCTTCGCCGGCGTCGTTCTGGCGAGCGGCATCCCGGGGCATTCCTCCGCCGTCGACACGCGATGGTTCCTCGGGATCGCCCTCACGCTCATCGCGTCGCTTCTCTACGCGATCTCGACGATCCTCGCGAAGCAGCTCGGCGGTCAACGGCCGGAGGTGACGGCACTCTGTCAGACACTCACCGGCGTTGTCCTGCTCGCGCCCTTCGCAGGCTTTTCAATTCCATTGTCTGCATGGGGATGGCTCGCCGGAATCGGCCTGCTCCACACAGGAGTCGCCTATGTGTTGATGTATGCGGCCTATACGCGCCTCGGCACGCCAGCCATCGCTATCCTGACCTTCATCTATCCACTCGTCGCGATCCTGATCGACTGGTCCATCTACGGCCATCCGCTTGCACCGCTTCAGGGCGTCGGACTGATTCTGATTGCCGGCTGCACCATCGGCTTCAGGCTCGGCTGGTCGTTTCCGGCGAAACGCTCCTCACCGAGATAGTGGTGTGGACCAGATTCGAGGGCTGAACGAAGCTATGCGAAATCTGCCATCGGGCAGAAATAAATCGGACCGCACACGGCGAATGCGGCCCGATCCATCCGTCGTCTTACGCCGGAGCCCGCGCGGTCAGCTTTGCCGGGAACGCCACGTTGCATGCGGTTGCGCTGACGACATTGGCAGCCAGCGCCAGCAAACCGATATAGACCGTGAAGGAAGCCTCTCCCATCAGGATCGGCTGCATCGGCTTCCAGCCATTGAGCCAGACCAGGAATGTGCCGCCGAAGAATCCGACAAACCAGCCGACCAGCAAGGCGGGAGCACGGAACGCGTAGGTATAGAGGCCGAAGACCAGCGCCGGCAGGGTCTGGAGGATCCAGATGCCTCCCAACAATTGCAGATCGAGCGCGAACTGCGTCGGCAGCAGGATAATGACGAGCAACGCGCCGACCTTGACGGCAAGCGACGTTATCTTTGCGACCTTGGCTTCCCCGGCATCCGTGACTTGCGGATTGACGTAGGCTTTCCAGAAGTTGCGGGTGAAGAGGTTGGCCGCGCCGATGCTCATGACGGCGGCCGGGACCAGCGCGCCGATCGCAATCGCGGCAAAGGCGAAGCCCGCGAACCAGCTCGGAAACAGCGTCTGGAACAGCGCCGGCACGACATCGTTGGCGCTGTCCAGCTTCAGGTTTGCCGCACGCCCCATATAGCCGAGCAGCGCCAGCAGGCCGAGCAGCAGCGTATAGGCCGGCAACAGCACCGCATTCTTGCGGA
>WNGR01011352.1_pt1 | contig 16627 bp, 16 predicted proteins | sample 5407581 | NCBI WGS metagenome assembly WNGR01 (sample SAMN13153383, study PRJNA577476) | soil metagenome | isolation source: 80 cm soil or saprolite under Garry oak tree replicate 2 | place: USA:California | collected 2016-06-15 | reverse complement strand
TATACCACGAGGACCGAGCAACGCCTTTATTACGCCACGCAGTACATCTTCTTCGCTAGCGTGATCACGATTGGCGCTATGAGCTGGATCCAGTGGCGCCGCTCACTGTCACGTGCTGCCTAACACGCGCCTGAAGCTGACGGCGCCCGTCATCTATTGTAGAATGGCGTTTGTGAACGTTCTCGCTCGGCGCCGCAGCTTAGGCGCACCCGTTAGGCAGACCAAGCGCGACCAAGCAGGTGGTTGAATACTTCACAGCTGCCGCGGCAGCTTAACTCCGGCGCGTTCGACCGATGCTCTTGAGTGAAGGGAGGCAGAAATGACGGCGACACACAGCGGGCCCAGAATCGTCGTTGTGGTTTGTTGCGTTGCCGCGCTTTCGGCGGGGTCATTGAGCCTTCCTCAGGCTGGCGCCCAAGAGCGTGCAGAGTTCGAGGCTTTTTTCGACACCGTCACCCGGGCAGAAGGCGAGTTGTTTCGAGGCCGTGCAGAACCCCTCAAGGCCCTCTGGTCTCGCGCGTCCGACGTCACGCTCTTTGGCGTCTCCGGCGGGAGAGGTGACCATGGGTGGGACCAGGTCGGGCGACGACTCGACTGGGCGAGTACCCAGTACTCCGAGGGGTCCCTGACGATCGAGCGAATTGCGTCATACGTAGAAGGGAACCTCGGCTACGTGGTACAGCGTGAGAACCTGCGCTTCAAGGTCCCAGGCCGGTCTGAGGAATCGATACTTGAGATCCGTGCCACCTGGATCTTTCGACGCGAGCGAAATGGCTGGCGCGTGATTCATCGCCAAGCGGATTCACAGATGAAGCGTCAAGGTCCCGCTGAGGTGACGAAGTGACGCGTTAGGCAGTAACGAACGTCTCGACCGCGAGGAGGATTTGATGCCACCGCGTCTCCGGATCTTTTACTCGCTGCTCACCGCTAGCTTGCTCCTGATTCCGGTCGTCGCCCTCTACAGCGAACTCGCGAAGCGCTCGGACATGTGGTGGACGCCGCCACCCAAGACCCTGTCGCTGGCTGAGAGCGCGGACCGCGTCGAGATCTACGCACGAGGGCGGCCGCTCGGGACCTTATTGGAGCAGGGACAAGTCTCGATCAGAGACGGCGCAGGTTCGCGAGTCGTTCGTGCAGAGGAGATCGGGCTCCGATTCAACAACTGGGACCGAGTGCGCGTCCAACGGCTGCCGCGCCTGTTGTTTTACGCAGCCTGGTGCGGTGCAGGGGTGGTGCTGCTGCTCGTGATCGCTACGGGTCGTCTTGCGTATCGAGGGGAACACGCGCCCAACGCTGCCTAACACGCGCGCCCTCACCGCATCTGCAGCAGGCTGGCCTGCGACCACATCCACGGCATACTGACCAGCGCGACTGCGTTCCAGGCCAGCATGAAGAAGCGCATCTCGCGATTGGTATAGGGCCGGCTGCGCCACAGCACTGTGGCATCAACGGCGAACCACGCGGCGCTCATAAGCAGGAAGAGAGCCAGAACTTTCGCTGAAAAGAACCGCGCGACCAGCACCGCTTCACAGACGATGAGCGCCACCATCAACAGCTTGGCCCGAACGCGGCCGATGACGGTAGCGGTCGTACGCCGGCCGGCTGCGCGGTCGGGCTCCAAATCCATCACTTGGCCGAACAAGAGCGAATGCATGGCAAACAGCGCGCCGAAGAGCATCGTCGCCCAGGGGAGCAGCGGGACGTCATTCAGCCAACTGCTCAACAGAAACACGAACAGATAGCCCGCCTGATTCAGGATCTCGAGCGGCGGGCGACTCTTGAAGCCATAGCGCGGCCAGTTATAGAGCGCGGCCGCGGCTATCATGCCGGCGAAGCACACCAGCATCTTTGCTCCGGCGAGCAGGCTGAACGCGACCGCGAACGGTGCCTGCGCCAGCGCGATGCGGAGGGGCAGTCCGCGCAATTGCTCGGGCGTGCCCCGCGCGCCGAACAGAAACGTGCCCTTGCGGGGATTGAGCCGGTCGGTTTCATAGTCAACGATGTCGTTCCAGCCGTAGAGCAGCAGGCCCATGGGAAAGCTGACGTACAGCGCGCCCAGCCAGAACACGGCGGAGTGAAAAACGTTGCGTTGCCCGAGCGGCAGCATGTAAAACGCAATGGCCGTGAGCCACAGGCCAGGTCGGGACGCCTGCAGAAGGAACAGGTGCTCAGCGCGAAGGGAGGTTCGCTCCGTCGCCACAACCTGCGTGTCCAGGATGCCTCCTGTGCGCCGATATCGGGCCGTAAGCTGGCGGCGCCCGGCGTCAATGGTAGAATTGCCTTTGTGATCTCAGCAAGTCATTGCTTGGAGGCACGGTGAAGCCAGTAGAGTCGAGCGGCACGGTGAGCTCCGCCGAAGGACACGACGGGATCCTGACCATCCGCGGGGGCGGGGACGACCGGGCATGGAATGGAATCCGATATAAGGCCGGCCTGTCGGACAAGAATGTCAGGGCGCAGCACCTCTCCCCCTTCGACCGGCCCGCTGGCGGCGTCTAACGCCATGCGCCTACCTCTCCGCCTGCTTCCGCTCCTGCTGAGCGCCGTTTTGGGCCAGGTTCTCGGTGCTCAGACTCCTGTCGGCATCTTTCCAACGCATACGAACGTCGGCCGAGCCCGAGGCTCCGCGTCGTATGACCCGGAGCGGCAGACGTATCTGGTGGCCGGTTCGGGGCACAACATGTGGGACACCCGCGACGAGTTTCACTTCGTGTGGAAACGGATGAGCGGCAATTTCATCCTGTCCACACGCGCCCGCTTTATCGGCAAAGGCGTCGAGCAGCATCGGAAGATCGGCTGGACCATTCGCCCCTCACTTGGGGTCAGCACCCCGCACGTCACTGCGGCGTTGCACGGCAACGGCTTGATGTCGCTCCAGTTCCGCCGCCAGACCGGCGCGATCACGGAGGAGGCCAAGTCGCCCGATAGCCTCCCCGATGCGGACGCGGTCATCCAGCTCGAGCGGCGCGACGGCGTGTACTTCATGTCGGTCGCGCAATTCGGCGACACGCTCGTCACACAGCGGCTCGACAGCGTCTCGCTCCCCGATACGGTGTATGTCGGCCTGTTCGTGTGCGCGCACAACGCCACCGTCACCGAACGGGCCACGTTCAGCAACGTCCGCATCACGACGCCGGCGCCGCACGACTTCGTCCCCTACCGCGATTACATCGGCTCGAACCTCGAGATTCTCGATGTCGCGTCGGGCAACGCGACGATCGTGCACCAGTACGCGGGATCGTTTCAGGCGCCCAACTGGACGCACGACGGGAAGGCACTCATCTACGTGCAGGAGGGACGGCTCTACCGCTTCGATCTCGCGTCACGCTCGGCCGCGGCGATCAACACGGGATTCGCGACGCGCAATAACAACGACCACGTCCTCTCGTTCGACGGCCGGATGCTCGCCATCAGTAACCATGCCGTGGAGGACAGCGGCGCGTCCATCGTCTACACGGTGCCGGCGACCGGCGGCACGCCGACGCGCATCACGGCCAAGGGCCCATCGTACCTGCACGGCTGGTCTCCCGATGGCCGCTGGCTGGTGTATGTCGGCGAGCGCGGCGGCGAGCTGGACGTGTACAAGATCGCCGCGACCGGAGGCGACGAGATCCGCCTCACGAACACGCCGGGCCTCGACGACGGACCGGAGTACACGCCCGACGGCGCATACATCTACTTCAACTCATCGCGTAGCGGACGGATGCAGATCTGGCGGATGCGACCGGATGGAACCGCCCAGGAGCAGATCACCAACGACGACTTCCAGAACTGGTTCCCGCACATCACGCCCGACGGTAAGTGGATCGCGTTCCTCTCGTTTCCCCTGGACGTTGCGCCGGACGATCATCCGTTTTACAAACACGTGTTGCTGCGATTGATGCCCGTCGGCGGTGGACCGGCGCGCGTCATCTCCTACCTCTATGGCGGTCAAGGGACGATCAACGTCCCGTCGTGGTCGCCGGATGGCAAACGGCTCGCGTTCGTAAGCAACTCGGTGCAGTAGAACCCTTCAAGGAGCATGGATGCCAGAGACGCTGCAGACAACCACGACCTTTACGATCGAGGGTTATCGCATCGTGGAATACAAAGGTCTGGTGCGTGGAATCGTCGTGCGATCTCCGACGCTCGGCCAGGGATTTCTGGGTGGACTGAAGCAGATTATCGGAGGACAGATCGGCGCCTATGCCGAGATGTGTGAGCAGGCGCGGGAGCAGGCCTACGAACTGCTCTTACTGCATGCTCGCGAGCTTCGGGCGAATGCGATCGTCGGTGTGCGCTACGAGAGCTCGGAAGTCGGCCGACAGGGTTCGGCCACCGAGGTTCTCTGCTACGGAACCGCGGTCATCATTCAGCGTTCGCAGTGAGTACTACCTCGCCGTCGTTGTGGCGGTCGTCGCGGTGTTCCCCATCATTGTGACCGCGTGGCGCTAGGAGACCGGCGTCCCGCGGTCTAGCGCGCAGCCGTGAGCCAGATCGCGTTCAGCGGCGTGGGCGTGGACTTCGGCGACACGACGCTGTTCTCGGGCGTCTCGTTCACGGTCGCTCCGGGCGAGCGCTGGGGCATCGTGGGCCGGAACGGCACCGGCAAGACGACGCTCTTCCGCCTGTTGACCGGCGAGCTCGATCCGACGCGCGGGAGCATCGCGCGCGCGGCCGGACTGCGCGTATCGCTGCTCGAGCAACACCGCGACTACGGCGCCGCGACCACGGTTTGGGAAGCGGCGGCCGGCGAGCTCGCCGAGCTCCTGGCGCTGGAGCAGTCGCTGGTCGAGCAGGCCGCGAATCTCGCGCATGACTCCTCGCCCCGCGCGCTGGCCCGGTACGGCGAAGACCTCGAGCGTTTCGAGCGCGAGGGAGGCTACGCTGTCACGGCGCGCATCGACGCGGTGCTGCACGGCCTCGAGTTCGATCCCGCCCAGGCCCGCGTCACGCCGCTGTCCGCGCTCAGCGGCGGCGAGCTCGGCCGGCTCGGCCTCGCCCGCCAGCTCATGACGACCGCAGATGTGTTGCTGCTCGACGAGCCGACCAACCACCTCGATCTCGAGACGACCCGCTGGCTCGAGCAATACCTCGTCGCGAGTGAGCGGACCGTGCTGCTGGTGAGCCACGACCGCGCCTTTCTGGCCGCGACCGTTGATCACGTGCTGCATCTGGAAGGCGGCAGCGCCACGCCGTACGCGGCCGGCTACGCCGATTTCGTGGCCCAGCGTGCCGAGCGCCGGCTGGCGCAGCAGCGGGCGTTCGACCAGCAGCAGCGCACCATTGCGCACGAGCAGGACTACATCGCCCGCAACATCGCCGGGCAGAACAGCAAGCAGGCCAAGGGCCGGCGCAAGCGGCTGGAGCGGCTGCCACGACTCAGTCCGGTGATCGGGGCCGAGGGCACCATGGCGTTGCGGTTCGAGGTGGCCGAGCGCGGCGGCGACCAGGTGCTCACCGCCAGGAACGTGAGCGTCGGGGTCGGCGCGCGGACCCTGGTGCCGCGCTTCAGTGGCACGCTGGAGCGGACCGGCGTCCTGGGGATTCTCGGCCGCAACGGAGCGGGGAAGTCTACCCTGCTTCGCGCACTGCTCGGCGAACACCCGACGCAGGGCGGCGAGCTGCGGCTCGGCGGCTCGATCACGGCCGGCTACTATCGTCAGGATCTCTCGCAGGTGCCGCTCGATAAGACCCTCTACGATTGCATAGCCGGGCTGCGCCCGAAATGGGAGCGCGGGCAAATACAGGGGCACCTGGGCCGCTTCGGGTTCTCGGGCCCGGAGGTGCTGCGGGGGGCCGACTCGTTATCGGGGGGAGAGCGCGCGCGCCTCGCGCTGGCGATCCTGATGTTGTCGCGAGCGAACCTGCTGGTGCTGGACGAGCCGACGAATCATCTCGACGTCGAATCCATCGAGGCGCTCGAGGACGCTATTGAGGATTACGACGGCACAGTGATCCTGGTGAGCCACGATCGGGCGCTGCTGCGCGCATTGACGACGCGGATTTGGATTCTGCACGATGGACACATGACCGAGTTCGCCGGCGGCTTCGCGGAGTGGGAAGAAGTGAGCACCGAGCGGGCCCACGCCGCCGCCGTCAGCGCGGCCGAGGAGCAGGCGTTGCGGCAGGTGCACGAGCGCCAGCGTGTCGCGCCGTCGTCCAAGAGCGACCCGCGCAAGGAGCTGCGCCGCGCCCAGCGCGAGCTCGAGGAGGCGGAGGCGCAGGTGGCGGACCTGGAGTCCAAGGTGGCGGTGGTGATCGCGGCGCTCGAGGATCCCGCGCTGTACACGCGGCCCGACGGCGCCGCCACCGCCCGGACGCTCGGCGCAGAGCTCGAATCGTTGCAGCGCGGCCTAGAGGCTGGGCTCGAGCGGTGGACGCAGGCGACCGAGCAGGTGGAGAGTACGCGTCTGCCGGGGTAGCGAGCGATAACGACGCGGATTAGCGCCTCTGCTTCACCTCGTCCCACAACTTGTTGAGCTGTTCCAGGGACGCGCGGCCCAGTTCCAGGCCGCGCGCCTCCGCGAGCTTTTCGACCTTCTCAAATCGCGCCATGAATTTCAGATTCGCGCGCTCGAGCGCCTGCCCAGCTTCGATGCCCAGTTTACGCGCGAGATTCACGGTGGCGAACAACAGGTCACCGATCTCTTCTTCGACCTGCTCCCTTCTCCCCGCTCCCTGCTCCCGCTCGAGCTCCGCGGTCTCCTCCTTCACCTTCTCCATCGGACCCTTTGCATCGGGCCAGTCGAATCCGATGCCGGCGGCGCGCTCCTGGAGCCGATACGCCATGAGCAGGGGCGGAAGCGTCGGCGGCAGGCCCGCGAGGGTGCCGCGCTTGCCTCCGGCCCGCGGCTCGCGCCGTTTCGCGAGCTCCCACCCCTGGTGATCGCCGCCCCCACCGCTGCCGCGCGTTTCGCCGAACAGAGTCGGATGGCGGCGCCACATTTTTTCCTCGAGCGTGCGCGTGACGACTTCCGCATTGAACTGCGAACGCTCTTCCGCGATTACGATCTGAAACGCGAGATGCAGGAGCAGATCGCCCAGCTCGTCGCGCATCGCCTCCGGATCGTCGGTCTGAATCGCGTGATCGAGCTCGAGAGCTTCTTCGACCAGATAAGGACGGAGTGTTTGCGGACTCTGCGCGCGGTCCCACGGACACCGCTGCCGTAACTCGCGCACGAGTCCCAGAGCACGTCCAAGCGCTGAATCGCCTTGCATTTAGCCTCCGGGCGGGGTATCATACCCGCGCCAGTGAGCGTGTCAACGAAGGGCGAGGCCTGGGTGGAAGTGGACGTGGAAGCCCTCGTCGACAACGCCCGAACGGTAGCAAAGATAGCAGGCACTCGGCTCCTCCCTGTCGTCAAGGCGAATGCGTACGGGGTCGGAGCCGTCCTCGTATCTAAAGCCCTCGAGCAGCTCGATCCCTGGGGCTACGGCGTCGCCACGATCGAGGAAGGGGCCGAGCTGCGCGCGGCTGGTATCACCCGGCCGATTCTCGTCTTCATGCCTGCACGCGCGCAACTGTTCGACGCGTATGACCGCCACGAGCTGACGCCCGCGCTCGGCGACGCCGGCAGCATTCTCGAGTGGACGACGCGCGCCGAGCGCCCCTTCCATATCGAGATCGATACGGGGATGGGACGCGCCGGCGTGCGGTGGGACGAGGTGGACGAGCTCGGCGCGGCGGTGGACACGCCGTCGCTCGAAGGGTGCTACACGCATTTCCACTCCGCCGAGCGACAGGACGGATCGGCTGAGCGGCAGCTCGAACGGTTTCTCGGCGCGGTCGAGCGTCTGCCGCGGCGGCCGGCGCTGTTGCATGTCGCGAATAGCGCCGCCGCGCTGCGTGGCAAGCAGTTCGCGCTCGACCTGGTGCGGCCGGGGATTTTCCTCTACGGCGGTTCGCCGGCGGACGATCTGCCGCAGCCGCGCCCGGTCGTGAGCGTGCGGGCCAGGGTGCTGAGCGTGCGGCGGATGCGCACAGGAGAGACGGCGAGCTACGACACGAGCTGGACGGCGCAGCGGGATACCGTGATCGCGACGCTGCGCTGCGGGTACGCCGACGGGCTCGGGCGCACCGTCGCCAAGGGGGGAGCAACTGTCCTGCTGCGCGGACAACGCTGCCCGATCGTGGGGCTCGTACAGATGGACATGGCACTCGTCGAAACCGGCACACTGGAGGTGCAGGTCGGCGACACCGCGACCATCGTCGGCGCGGATGCGAAACAGAACATCACCTTGAAGGAGATCGCGGATTGGAGCGGTAAAGTCCAGCACGAATTCCTGACGGGACTCGGCGCACGGCTGCCACGCGTCCCGGTGTGAAATACGGGACGGGCCGGGCCGCCATCATCGTGCTGGATGGACTCGGGATCGGGCCCGCCCCCGACACGGCGGCCTACGGCGACGCGGGGTCGGACACTTTGGGCAACGTCGCGCGCGCCGTGGGCGGACTGAAGCTGCCGAATCTGGAGAAGCTGGGGTTGGGGATGGATCGGCGGATCCCTGGGCTTGCGCCCGGGGTCACACCGGCGGCAGCCCACGGGATCGCGGAGCCAGCATCAGCAGGAAAGGACAGCACCACCGGGCATTGGGAGATCTGCGGCGTGCTCCTGAAGAAGGCGTTTCGCACGTATCCCCAGGGATTTCCCGTTCCACTGCTGGACGAGTTCGCAAAACGCACAGGACGCGGGTGGCTCGGCAACAAAGCGGCGTCGGGTACGGCGATCATCGCCGAGCTCGGCGTCGAGCATCAACGTAGCGGCAAATGGATCGTGTATACGTCGGCGGATTCGGTGTTCCAGGTGGCGGCGCACGAAGGAACAGTGCCGCTCGATGAGTTGTACCGCGCCTGCAGCATCGCGCGCGAGATGCTGATCGGGGAGGAAGCGGTAAGCCGGGTGATCGCGCGGCCCTTCGAAGGCACGGCTGGGGACTACCGCCGGACGCCCAATCGCAAGGATTTTTCGATTGCGCCGACCGGGACGACGTTGCTCGACCTCATGGCCGATGCCGGCGTCGCGCGCGTCGGGATCGGCAAGGTGGATGATCTGTTCGCGGGCCGGAACATCAGCAGCCAGCACACGCCGACGAACGCCGCTGCCTACCGACTCATCGAGCAGGCGCTCGATACGCTGACGGCCGATCACGGCAACGATCCGACGACGCCGTCAACCGATCATTCGCGCGAGGTCGTGCCGCTCCTGGTCCTGGGGCCCAACGTGCATCCCGTGCCGCTCGGGACGCGCCGCACCTTCGCCGACATGGGGCAGACCGTGGCCGAGTACTTCGGCCTGCCGGCGCTCGCGGCGGGCACGTCGTTCCTGAAGGACGTGTCGGGATGAAGGATCTGGTGAAACAGGCGCGTGCGGCGATGCAGCACGCGTGGGCGCCGTACAGCAACTTTCACGTCGGCGCGGCGATCGAGGCGGCGGACGGGACCGTCTACGTCGGCTGCAACGTCGAAAGCGCGTCGTACGGCCTGACGATCTGTGCGGAGCGTATGGCGCTCGGCGCGGCGGTGGTGGGCGGCGCGCGCACGCTGAAGCGCCTCGTCGTGACGACGGACGTGGACCCGCCGGCGGCGCCCTGCGGCGCCTGCCGGCAGCTGCTCGCGGAGTTCGGTTTGGATCTGGAAGTGACGGCGGTCGGGCCGGCAACCGAGAAACGGTGGACGCTGGCCGCCCTGTTGCCCGACGCTTTTACCAAGGAGACGCTGGACCGGTGATACGGCGACTCGCCTGTTTCTGCCTCCTGGTGGCGGCTGCCTGTACGGAGCAGTCGACCTCGCCTGGGGTGTGCCCGACCTTTTGTCCGGCCGGGTCGATCGACATTCACGACACGATCTTTGCCGCGATCATCGAGCGGGATTCCTCGTTCCGCGGCTATGTGCCGAGCTATCAGGCGGAGGCGATGACGGCCGCGGACGTGCCCGGCGTGGTTGAGAGCCGCGCGTTTTTCGCCACGGACACCATGTTCCGGCGAGTGACGCCGAAGCTGGGCGACACCACGACCGTGCCGATCAGCGTGGACTCGACGCGCGTGCGGTTCGTGATCGTGCGCCGCCCCAAGAACACCACGAATCTGCGGCTGCGCCTGTATCAGCTGCCGACCACGGTGGACTCGACGTCCGACTTTGCGTCGCTCGATTCCTATTTCAACGGACCCCTCGTGGACAGTCTCAACGTGAGCGATCTGCTCGCGCTGCCGGCCATCGGCGACACGCAGACCATCCGTCTCTGGGGGGATTCGATTCGCGTGGACACCGCGGGACACGTGCTGCAGATCAGTCGCGTCGACTCGTCGCTGGCGGTCTACTTCAACCTGGATTCGCTCCAGGCGCCTCTCAGCGACCCCGACACGGGCCGCCTCGCCTTCGGGGTGCGGGTCGCGGCCGACTCGCTCGCGAGCGTCACGCTCGGAACGACCGAATCGGGCGGCAACGCGCCCCTGGTGCGCCGCTTCTTTCACTACACGATCCCCGACACGGTCTCGGCGACGCCGGACAGCGTCGTGCACACCGACCGGGCGCTTGCCAACCGCTTCGACAATTTTGTCTTCACCCCGCCGACGCCGCCGAGCGATTCCAATCTGGCGGTCGGCGGCGTCCCCTCCGCGCGGAGCCTGTTGCGCGTCGCGATGCCGGCGTTCCTGCACGACAGCATCGACGTCGTGCGCGCGACCCTCGTGCTCGTTCCCGTGAACGCCGTGCAGGGGGCGCCGAGTGATTCCTTTAAGGTTGAGGCACACGCCCTGGCTGCGGATCTGGGTGCGAAGTCCCCGCTCTCGTCCCTCGCCGGAAGCAAGATCATACACATCGGATCTCCCGACACAGTGAACATCGAGCTCACCACCCTGGTGCGCTCCTGGTCGCTGGATACGACACTGACGACCGCGTTCATCCTCGGACAGGTGCCCGAAGCGACGTCGTACACCGAGGTTCGGTTCTATTCGTCGCGCGCGCCCGCATACCGGCCGGCGCTGCATGTGACGTACGTGAAGCGCTTCCGGTTTGGGGAGCCATGATGGCGGTTCGGCGGTTCGGCGGTTGGGCGGTTCGGATGGGCGTCCTGGCGGCGGTTTTTCTAACCGCTCAACCGCCGAGCCGCTTAACCGCCCAGGATTCCCAGTTCGGTATCCGCGGCCTCGGCACGCCGGGCAAGTGGGAAAGCGTGCGGGCCAGGTCCACGGGCGGAGCGTTTGCGCCGTTCGACGCGTTTTCGCCCATGACGGATGCGTCGCTGGCCGACGTGCGGCGGATGAGCGCCAGCATGGCGAGTGGCACGTCCTGGCGCAACATCGATGCGAGCGGCAGGGCCGCGGCGTTCCGCGGCACTCGCTTCCCGGCGCTGGTGATCGCCGGGCCGGTCACGTCACGCATCGTCGTGGGAGGCGGCTTCTCGACGTATCTCGACCGCACATTCGGCGTGGTCATTCAGGACACCATCGACCTGCGCGGCGTGCAGCAGCCGATCACCGACGAGATCACGAGCGATGGCGCGGTGTCCGACCTGCGGCTTGCCGTGGGCGCGCGCCTGAGCAGCCGACTGGCGCTGGGGCTGGGTGTGCATCGGCTCACCGGCTCCACGCGCGTCATTGCGACGCGCCGCTTCGCCGATACTGCGAACTACCGCACGACCACGGCCCGCGACGAAGTGGCGTACGGCGGCAACGGCGGATCGGCGAGCCTGCTGTTCGATGTGACGCGCGACCTGCGCCTCGGCGGATGGTTCCGCTCCGACGCGAAACTGCGCGCTGACGTCGGTGGCCGCACCGCGGCCGAGAACGATTTGCCGCTGACGTACGGCGCCGGCGCGCAGTGGCGGGCGGGGGCGCAGGCGAGCCTCGCGGGGACGGTGACGTGGCGCAATTGGGCCGCCTCGGCGGGCAGCACCGATTCCACCACGCACGACACGTTCAATTGGTCGGTCGGCGCCGAGATCGGGCGGCCGGGATCGCCGTTTCGGTTTGGCGTGCGGGGTGGGCAGTTGCCCTTCGGCATCGGGAAGACGCCGACCGAGGTCGGCTACTCCGCGGGCCTGGGCCGGCAGTTCTCGGGCGGCCGCGGCCGCCTCGACATCGGCATCGAGCGGCTGGAGCGCAGCGGCACGGGGCTCAAAGAGCGCGTCTGGACGTTTTTGCTGGGGCTGACCGTGCGGCCGTGAACGTCTACTTCCACACCTTCGGGTGCAAAGCCAACCAGTACGACACCGAGCGGGTGCGTCAGGCGTTCGACGACCGCGGCGCGGTCGTCGTGGACGACCCCGCGCTCGCCGATCTCGCCGTCATCAACTCCTGCACCGTCACCAACGAAAGCGAAGTGAAGCTACGCCGCTTCGTGCGCCATCTCGCGAAGACCGGGCGTGCCCAGACGATTGTGATGGGATGCGCGGCGGCGCTCGATGACGGTACGATCGCGGCGCTGCCCGGCGTCCGGGCGGTCGTGGCGAACGCGGATCCCGCGATAGTGTTGCGCACGGCGGGGTTCGATGATGTAGGGGCGCAGCATGCTGCGCCCCTACCTGGTGGTACCAAATCCCGTGCGTTATTGAAAATCCAGGATGGCTGCGACGAGCATTGCACGTTCTGCGCGACGACCCTGGCGCGGGGCGCAAACCGGTCGCGGCCCGTCGCGGAGCTGGTGGACGAGGCGCGGGCGCTGGCAGAGCACCATGCCGAGATCGTGCTGACGGGCGTGCACATCGGAACCTGGGGCCGAGGGGCTGGGGATCAGGGAGTGGCCCGCACTCTGGGCCAGCTCCTTGAAGCCCTGATTGCCGCCGTGCCCGAGGTCCGCTTTCGCCTCGGCAGCGTCGAAGCCACGGAAGTCGACGAGACGCTCGCCCGGCTCTTCATCGACGCGCCCCGCAACGTGGCCGCGCATCTGCACGCGCCGCTGCAGTCTGGGTCCAACCGCCTCCTCAAGCGCATGGGCCGGCATTGGTACACGGCGGAATCCTATCGCGCCCGGATCGAGTGGCTGGCGGCGCGGCTCCCGGTGTTCGGCCTTGGCGCGGATATCATCGCCGGATTCCCGGGCGAAACCGACGCAGATCACCACGCCTCTCTTATGCTGTTACACGCCCTGCCTTTTACCTACCTCCACGTCTTTCCCTTCTCCGTGCGCCCCGATGCGCCCGCCGCGAGGCTCGCCGGCCAGCTTCCCCCTGAAGTGATTCGTGCTCGCGCGCGCGAGCTCCGTGAGCTCGGTGAGGCGAAAGGCGCGGCCTACCGCGCGAGCAGAGTAGGGCAGGCGGCCGATGGAGTCGTGTCGGGGCGGCAGCAGGGCCGCCTGGAGGTGATGACGCAGGATTATCTGAGCGTCTATCTTGATACGCACCGGTGGGACGGGCGTCCCCGCTTCGAGGTGACGGTCAACTGACAACGCGCCGCATTTACATCGAGACCTACGGCTGCCAGATGAACGTCTCGGATTCCGAGCTGATGTTCGGAGTCCTGGAGCGCGCGGGCTACGCGCGCACCGACGATCCGGCGGTGGCGGACGTCATGCTCGTCAACACCTGCGCCGTGCGCGATCACGCCGAGCAGCGGGTCCTGGGACGGATGGGCGAGCTCAAGCGTTACAAACGCCCGGGCGACGTGCTTGGCGTCGTCGGCTGTATGGCACAGCGTCTTGGCCCCAAGCTCCTCGAGCGCGTCCCACAAGTCGATCTCGTCATCGGCCCCGATGGCTACCGCGGCCTGCCCGAGCTGATCGCGCAGGCGCAGGCCGGTGAGCGTGCCGCCGATGTCGCGTTCAAGGGATGGGAGCACTACGAGGACGTCCCCGCCGTTCGCGACAATCCGATTTCGGCGTTCGTGACGGTGCAACGTGGCTGCGATTATCGGTGCACCTTCTGCATCGTTCCGATGACGCGCGGCCCGGAGCGGAGCCGCAAGTTGGCAGACGTGGTGGGCGAAGTCGCCCGGCTGGCGGCTGGCGGCACCACCGAGGTCACGCTCCTTGGCCAGACAGTCAACAGCTATCACGACGGCACGTACGACTTCGCCGATCTGCTCCGTGCGGTGGGCGCGGTCGCCGGCCTGCGGCGGCTGCGCTTCACGTCGCCGTATCCCACCGACTTCACGCCGCGCGTCCTCGCGGCGATGGCGGAGACGCCGGCCGTCTGCGAGCACGTCCACCTGCCGGTGCAGAGCGGCAGCTCCCGCACGCTCAAGCGGATGCTGCGGCGTTACGACCGCGAGCGCTACGTCGAGGTGGTGGCCGCGCTCCGGGACGCCATGCCCGGTATCGCGCTGTCGACCGATATCATCGTGGGATTCCCGGGCGAGACCGAGGACGAGTTTCAGGAAACGCTGTCGCTGGTGGAGCAGGTCGCATTCGACGACGCCTACACGTTCAAGTACTCCGTGCGCGAAGGAACACCCGCGGTCCGGATCAAGGATCACGTGGCCGAGGAGATCAAGACCGAACGCATCGGCCGGCTCATCGAGTCGGTGCGTCGCGTGGCGAAGCGCAAGAACATCGGTCTCGTCGGGACGACGCACGAGGTGCTGGTCGAAGGACGGGCCAAACGCGGCGAGCTGCTCCAGGCGCGCACCCGCACGAACAAGATCGCACTCTTGGACGGGCCGGCGGAGTGGATCGGGACATACCACCGCGTGCGCTTTACCGGGACGACCGGATCGACGTTCACCGCCTGGCCCCTTGAGGACTTTGCTGTCACCGCCAGGTCAGAGGATGAGGCCGCGTGGCAGTAACCAACGTGACGATGGAGGTCGTGCAGCGGGAGTACGAGAGCCTGCGCAATGCATTTCCGAAGTTCTGCGGCTGCGACATCTGCCGCAGCGATGTGCTCGTGTTCGCCCTCAATCGGCTGTCCGCACACTACGTCTCCACCCGCCAGGGCGAGATCCTCACCGAGCTGTCCCTCGGGAGCGATCAGGAGAAGGTCAAGCTCGACGTCGTGTTGCTCGAGGCCTTCACGAAGGTCGCGCTCGCGCCCCGCTGCGGAGCCAAACCCACTCAGCTGTAACCTAGGTCGGCGGTGCGCCCGCCGATCCTTTATCTCACCATCGCGTTCGCGGCCGGCCTGTGTACGGCGTTGAACGGCGTGGACCTGCGTATAACGGCGTGCTGCGTCCTGCTGGGCGCTTTGCTGTTGCAACGCCGTGCGACGCTCGGTGCCGCACTCGGCGTCATGCTTGTCGCCGGCGTCGTGTGGGGCGCCGCGGCGCTGCGGGAACAACGCGCCTCCTGCGCGGGCCAGCATGCGCGCGCGGCAATCGTCAGACTGACAGACCCGGCACCAGGGTCAGGCGGCGTCGTTGAGGCGAGCGTCCACGGAGGACCCTGCAGCGGCACGCTGACGATCCGGTGGCCCGAAGGACATCCCGCCCACGGCGGCACCACCTGGGTCGTCGCGGGGCGTTTTCTCGGCCGGGCCGGCCGCGGCATCCTCGTCGCGCGCCGCGTGCGCCAACTCGACTCCGTACCGCGTGGACGCGGTGCCCTCCGCGACCGTATCGCCGAGCGCAGCCGCCGGCTGTTCGGCGCGCGCGCGCCGCTGGTGGACGCGCTCGTCATCGCCCGCCGCGCCGAGCTCGATGCCGGCCTGCGCGAGCGTTACACCCGCTCGGGGCTCGCGCACCTGCTCTCGATCTCAGGCTTGCACGTCGCGTTCTTCGCGGCGTGGCTCAACGTCTTGCTGGCGCGGCTGCGGCTGGGGCCCCGCGCGCGCTTCGCCCTGGGAACCGGCGTGATGGTCGCGTACGTCTGGCTCCTCGGGTTTCCCGCACCCGCGACGCGCGCGGCGGTGATGTTGGCGTTGCTCGATATCGCGAGGCTGCGCCAGCGCGTCGTGGCACCGCGCGGTTCGGTGGCGCTCGCGGCGCTCTGCGTCATGCTCGGCGATCCCTGGGCGGTGCAGTCCGTCGGCGCGTGGCTGTCGGTGGCGGCCGTCGCCGCCGTCATCTGGGCTGGTCGCGCGACGGAGCGACTCCCCACGCCGGTGCGCCTCCTCGCTCCCGCCGCGGCAGCCACACTGCTCACGGCGCCGATCACCGCCTACGCTTTCGGCACCGTCGCCCCGATCGGTGTTCTCGCGAACCTCGCCGCCATCCCACTGGCAGGACTCGCGGTGCCCGGGCTCATGGCGGCGCTCACGCTGTCCTCGAGCTGGCTCGCGGCGGGCGCGGGATTGTGTCTGGCACTACTCGATCTGGTCGCGAATGCCGCGGCGGCGCTGCCGGGTGGTCATTTCGTCATGATCGCGGGTCCGCGTGCGGCGGCCCTATGGCTCGGGATTCTAGTGGTGGCATGGTGGCTGTGGAACTCGCCGCGCCATCGCTGGGTGATTGCAGCGCGGGTTGGGTTCGTCGGCACGCTCATCTCGTGGACCACGCTTTTCCACGCCTTTACACGCCTTTCAGACTGTCATTGTCTTACCGTAAGTTTCCTGGACGTCGGACAGGGGGATGCGATTGCGTTGCGCAGTCCGGCGGGGCGGTGGTTGTTGATCGACGGCGGGCCGCGCGGACCACGAGGCGACGCCGGCCGCCGAGTCGTGGTGCCGTTTCTGCGCGAGGCTGGCGCGACTCAGCTGGCGGCGATCGTGGCGACCCACGCGCATCTCGATCACTTCGGCGGCTTGCCGGCGGTGCTGGATGCGTTCGATCCCGCGTT
>WNGR01006229.1_pt1 | contig 16627 bp, 15 predicted proteins | sample 5407581 | NCBI WGS metagenome assembly WNGR01 (sample SAMN13153383, study PRJNA577476) | soil metagenome | isolation source: 80 cm soil or saprolite under Garry oak tree replicate 2 | place: USA:California | collected 2016-06-15 | reverse complement strand
AACTCGGGTTCTCTTACATGTTTATCAGCCACGACATCAAAACCGTGCGCGCGGTCTGCGACGACGTGATCGTGCTCTATGCTGGCCGGATGGTGGAATCGATGCCGGCATCCAGAATCGATGCAGCTCTGCACCATCCGTATGCGCGGCTTCTTTTCGCTTCGGTGCCGAAGTTGCAGCGCGGCTGGCTGGAGCAAACCGCGATGCCGGCCGTTGCGGCTGCCGCCGGCGAGGTGCCCGTGCCGCAATCAGGCAGAGGCTGTCCGTTCTTCAGCCGTTGCGAGGCGAGGGTGCCCGGTCTCTGCGATCAACAGGCGCCGCCGTTCCGCGAGTCTCGCATTGGAACCCGGCTTGCCTGCCATGTTGACGATTCCACGCTGAGTTCGAGTTGCTAGGTGTCGAGGTTGTGAGTCGGCAAGGAGAGCCAAATGAATAGCGCTGGATCGAACGTCCTGACCAAGGATCCATTGCTGCAGCCACTGACGATAAAGAAGCTGACGCTTCGCAATCGCATCATGAGCACCAGCCATGCCTGTGGGCTGGAGGTCGGCGGCATGCCGCAAGAAGCCTATCAACGCTATCACGAGGAAAAGGCACGCGGTGGGCTGTCGCTGTCGATGTTCGGCGGCTCGTCGAATATCGATCGCGACTCACCGAACATTTTTCGCCAGCTCAACGTTGGCACTGATGAGATCATCCCGCATTTTCAGCGCTTCAGCGTCCGCATGCACAAGCTCGGCGCAGCGCTGATGTGTCAAATCAGTCATCTTGGTCGTCGCGGTGATCCCTACGCGGGCGATTGGCTCGCCACTATCGGCCCGTCGCCCGTTCGCGAGACACTTCACCGCAGCATTCCCAAGGAGATGGACGAGCATGACATCAACAGGGTGGTGCAAGCCTATGCGCGCGCCGCCCTGCGCTGCAAGGAGGGCGGGCTGGACGGAATCGAAACCCTCGCAGCGGGGCATCTGATCGGCCAGTTCCTCTCGCCAGTGACCAATCGCCGCACGGATCGCTTCGGCGGTTCACTGGAAAATCGCCTGCGGTTTGGCCTCATGGTGCATGAGGCCATACGCAAAGCTGTCGGAGACGATTTTCTCGCCGGCATCCGCTTCGTGGTGGACGAAGGTCCCGTCGGGGGTTTGCGTTTCGAGGAATGCGTGAGGGCAGCCCTGATCCTCAAACAGGCTGGTGCTGTCGATTTCGTCAATGCCATCTACGGAACCATGGATACGGTACGCGCCCTGGCCGAAGAGAACATGCCCGGCATGGGGTCACGTCTCGCTCCCTGGGTCGAGTTTGTCGGTGCGTTTCGCCGCGAGGTCGATTTGCCTGTGTTTCACGCCGCCCGCATTTCCGACGTCGCGTCAGCTCGCTTTGCGGTGGCGGAAGGAAAATTGGACATGGTGGGAATGACGCGCGCGCAGATCGCCGATCCCTATCTGGTGCAGAAACTCACGCAAGGCCGCGAGTCCGAAATCCGACCCTGTGTCGGTGCGACGCACTGTCAATCACTCCACAAGCCCTCCTGCCTGCACAATGCGGTCACGGGTCGCGAGCTAACGCTGAGCCACATCGTAGAGCGCTCCAAAGGCGCGAGGCGCAAAGTGGTTATCGTCGGCGGCGGGCCCGCCGGTTTGGAAGCCGCGCGCGTCAGTGCGGAGCGAGGCCATGAGGTTTCTCTGTTCGAGGCGGCTAGCGAGCTTGGTGGGCAAATCCGCGTCGGCGCGGGTTCATGGCGGCGCGATCTGATGGGGATCGTCGAGTGGCGAGAAGCTGAATTGAGGCGCCTTGGCGTTTCCGTTCACACCAATTGCTACATGGAGACCGCCGATATTACCGCTCTCGAACCTGACATCGTAATCCTCGCCACCGGCGGCCTGCCGCAGATCGATCTCGAAGAGGGCGGCGAATTGTGCCACGCCACCTGGGACGTCCTGACCGGACAAGTGCCGTTGTTGGGCAGCGTCTTGATCTTTGACGGCACCGGCCGTCATCCCGGTCCGCTCGCGGCCGAGTATGCCAGGGATGCAGGGGCGGACGCGCATTACGTCTCGATTGATGCGCAGCTGGCGGAGGAGCTCACCTATGCCGAGCGGCTGAACTGGAAGAAGCGCTTCCTTCAGCTTGGGCTACAACCAACCTTCGAGGCCCGGCTAGTGGCCGTCCGACGCAAGGAGAACCGGCTTGAAGCCTCGCTGGTCAACCAGATCTCGCGCGAGGAAACGTACCTTCTTATCGATCAGGTTATCGTCGAACAGGGCAGCGTGCCGATGGACCAAGTGTACTTCGATCTACGCAGCCAGTCTGCCAACGATGGCGTAACTGACCTGGAAGCTCTGGCGAAAGCTGCTCCGCAACCGCGCCTGCGCCAGACCGGCTTCGAGCTTCATCGCATCGGTGACGCTGTTTCAAGCAGAAACATCCATGCGGCTGTGCTTGACGCGACGCGGATATGCAGTGCGCTCTGATCGGGGCGCCTAATCGCCGGGCAGACGCACCCACAGGCTTTTCCTGAAAGACAGACTTCCGGGCGGCAAGTCCGACCTTCTTTTGGCGGAGCCGCCGGAACAGGAGATGCGCTTTCGGCCCGAGACCGGGGCGGCACAATCCGTTGCTCCGTTCCGGGTTGGCGCTCGCAGGAATTCATAACAGACCATGTAGGGGAGGGCCGCCGGGCTTGACAGCTACGCCAAACTTTATTCAAAATCCAAAACGTTTTGGAAAGCCCAAACTTGTCCGGGTGGGACGATGAGGGCGGCACGAAGGGGGGGAAATTGGCTTCACTCCGGGACCTTGCCCAATCGCTTGGGCTGTCGATCACCACGGTTTCGCGGGCGCTCGACGGCTATTCGGACGTGGCCGAGGCGACCCGCGAGCGGGTCCGGGCGGCGGCCGATCTCGCCGCCTACCGGCCGAACGCGGCGGCGCGGCGGCTGCGCAAGGGCACGACCGAGGTCGTGACTCTCATCCTTCCGACCGAGCCCGGCCACTTCAACGAGCCCTTCTACATCGAGCTCTTTGCTCCGATCGGCCAGCGGCTGGCGTTGGCCGGCTATGACCTCACCATCATCGCAGCGACGCCCGGACCCGGAGAAATGAAGACCTATTGGCGCGTGGTCCAGGAGCGCCGCGCCGATGCGTTAATCGTCGTGCGGACGCGGCGCAACGATCCGCGCGTGCAATATCTTGCCGAAGAAGAGTTTCCTTTCGTCGCCTTCGGCCGTACCGAATGCACGTTGCCCTACGCCTATGTTGATGGCGACGGCGAGACCGGGTTTCGGATCGCGACCGAGCGGCTGTTGGCGCTCGGCCATCGGCGCATCACGCATCTGGCGGCGCCATCGGCGTTCACCTTCGCGGGCCAGCGCAGTCGCGGATATCAAAGCGCGATGGCGGCCGCCGGGCTCGCGCCTGTGGTCGTCGAAGGCGTCGCGACCGAAGGGGGCGGCTACCATGCCGCCGCGACGGCGCTTGCGGTGCGGCCGACTGCGCTTCTCTGCGCAACCGACCGGATGGCGGTCGGCGCGCAGCGCGCCGCGCGTGAGATGAAGCTCGTCGTGCCGCGCGATCTGTCGATCGTCGGCCACGACAATTTGCCGGCGGGCGCCTTCACCGATCCGCCGCTCTCGACCATGGAGCTGCCGATCGCCGAGACCGGAACGCGTATTGCCGAGATGGTGCTCAAGCGGCTCGGCGGAACCGACCCGCGCGATCTGTCTTATGTCCGTGCGATCGAAATGATCGACCGGCATTCAGTCGCCCCGCCGGGGTGACAGCCAGATTTCAGGAAAGAACCAAAGGGAGGATTTTTCATGAAACGAACGAAAATCGCGCTTGGCCTCGCGGCGCTGTTCGGCGCATCGCTCTCGCTCGCGCGGCCGGTCGGCGCACAGGAGATCATCTTTCTGGCGACGCAGCTTCGCCCGATCGAGGAAGCGCAGAAGTTGCGCGAGGTCATCCTCAAAGGCGGGCCGAAGGTCACCCACGTCGCGGAGGAGCCGCAGAACGTCACCGTGCGGATGAAAGCCGAGCAGGACGCCGGCAAGCACACCATCGGTCTGATCGGCGCGCTGCATGGCGAGCTTTCGCCACTTGTCCCGATGAATGCGCTCGACCCGATCGACGACGTGGCGGCCAAGCTCGCGAGCGCCGGCGTGCCGGCGAACCTTCTGGAGCTCGGCAAATTCGGCACCAGCAACCAGCTCTATATCCCCTGGATGCAGGCGACCTACGTGATGGCCGCCAAGAAGGAGGCTCTAGCGTTCCTGCCGGCCGGCGCCAACGTGAACGCGCTGACTTATGAGCAACTTGGCCAATGGGCGAAAGCGATCACCGACAAGACCGGCCAGCGCCGGCTCGGTTTCCCGGCCGGACCGAAGGGGCTTTTCGCCCGTTTCCTCCAAGGCTACCTCGTGCCGTCCTACACCGGATCGATGGTGACGGAGTTTCGCTCCGCTGAGGCCGAAAAGATGTGGGGCGAATTCAAGGCATTGTGGGCGAACGTCAACCCGAATGCTTCGAGTTATGATTTCATGCAGGAAGCCCTGATGGCGGGCGAAGTCTGGATCGCCTGGGATCATGTGGCGCGGCTGAAGGACGCGCTCAACGCGGCGCCCGATCAGTATGTGGTTTTTCCGCCGCCTGCCGGTCCGAAGGGCCGCGCCTATATGCCGGTGGTCGTGGGGCTTTCGATCTCCAAGGGCGCGCCCAACCGCGCCGGCGCCGTCGCCGTGATCGAGCACCTATTAAAGCCGCAGACGCAGGTCGCAACCGCGGCCGAGGTCGGCTTCTTCCCGGTAATCGACGCCAAGCTTCCGGCCGATCTCGCGCCCGGCATCAAGCTCGAAGCCGAAGCCATCGGCAAGACGCAGACCGCCAAGGACGCGTTGGTCGCGCTGCTGCCGGTCGGGCTCGGCGACAAGGGCGGCGAGTTCAACAAGGTCTACTTCGACACCTTCCAGCGCATCGTGCTGCGGGGCGAGCCGATCCGCGCCGCGCTCGACACGCAGGCCGAAGCGTTGCGCACAGTGATGAACGCCGCCAAGGCGCCGTGCTGGGCGCCTGACAAGCCGAGCGACGGCGTCTGCCCGGTGAAGTGAACAGCTGCCTCACTTGTCCCGGACGCGCTGCAGCACGAAGTGCTGCCGCGCAGATCCGGGACGTACCCGCGAGGTCTCCGGTGCAACAATCCCGCTGGCTGCCTTACGCCCTGATCGCGCCCGCGACGATCTTCCTGGTCGCACTGTTCGTCGCGCCGCTGGTGCAGACGATCCTGTTGTCGTTCAATGATGGCGCGGCCTTCGGGCTCGGCAACTACGCCCGCATGGTGGGCGACCTGAATTTCGCGCCGGCGTTGCGCAACACTTTCCTGCTCGTCGCCGTCATCATTCCGGTCCAGCTCGCGCTCGCCCTCGGCATGGGCCTGATGATCCAGAAGATGACGCGTGGGCGCGACCTCATCATGTGGGTCTGGACCATCCCGCTCGGCATCTCCGACCTCGCAGCCGGCCTCGTCTGGCTCGCGATCCTGCAAAACTCCGGCTACCTCAACTCGATGCTCTACGGGCTCGGCCTCCTCGGTGGGCCCACTGCTTGGCTGAACGCCGAATCCCCGGTGACGCTCTTCATCGGCATTGCGATCGCCGAGACCTGGCGGGCGACCGCGATCGTGCTCATCATCCTGGTTGCCGGCATGCAGCTGATTCCGAAGGAATTTGCCGAGGCCGCCGACATCTTCGGCGCCACGCCGTGGGTGAAGCTCCGCCGCATCACGCTGCCGCTCCTGAAACCCAGCATCCAGTCGGCGCTGATCCTGCGCACGGTGCTGGCCTTCGAGGTCTTCGCCGTCGTCTATGCGCTCGGCGGGCGCAACTTCCCGGTGATCGTCGGCGAAGCCTTCGTCTGGCAGCACGACAACCAGAATTACGGGGTCGCCGCCGCTTACGCCGTGCTGGTCATGCTGATCTCGCTCGCCGCGACCACCGTCTATCTGGTCGCGCTGCGCGAAAAGCCGGAGGCGCAGGCATGAACACTCGCCGCCTCGTCTATATCGCCGGCATTGCGGTGCTCTGCGCCTGGGTGATCGTGCCGCTTTATCTGATCGGGCTCGGCGCCTTCGGGGGGCGCACCGGCGTATTCCAATGGCCGAAGACCGTCCTGCCGACCAGTGCGTCCCTCGACGCCATGCTGATCTTCCTGCGGATCGAGGGCGTGGGGCACGCCGCGATCAACTCCGCGATCGCCGCGATCCTCACCATGCTGTTCTCGATCGGGCTCGGCGCGCCCGCCGGTTACGCGCTCGCACGCTTCCCGTTCCGCGGCGCCAACGCGTTCCGCCTGCTGGTGCTGCTGACGCGCGCGTTTCCGCTCGCGATCCTCGCGCTGCCGCTGACAGTGACCTTCATCCGGCTCGGCCTCTACGATACGCCGCTCGGCGTCTCGCTCGTCCACACCGCGCTCGCGCTGCCGTTCGCGGCGCTGATCACGGCGAGCCTTTTTTCCGGGATCCCGCGCGAGCTCGAGGAAGCCGCCTGGGTGTTCGGCTGTTCGCGCTGGAGCGCCTTCCGCAAGGTGGTGCTGCCGCTCGCGCTCCCCGGAATCGCGGCGGCCGCGATCTTCGCGTTCGTCATTTCATGGAACGAAGTCTTCGCAGCGTCCGTCTTGACCGTGCGCGAGCGCACGCTCACCGCCTATCTGCTCACCGTGCTCTCGGAATCGCCGCTGCACTATCGGTTCGCCGGCGGTTTCATCCTGATCGTCCCCTCCGTCCTCTTCATCTTCGCGGTCCGGCGCTACCTGTTCGCGATGTGGGGCATCGCCAACCGCTGAAGGAGCACGTCCATGGCAGGCATCACCATCGACAAGGTCCGAAAAGATTTCGGCGCCGTCACGGCGTTGCAGGAATTGTCGCTCGAAGTCTCCGACGGCGAGTTCGTCGCGCTGCTCGGCCCCTCGGGCTGCGGCAAGACCACGCTGCTCCGCATCATCGCGGGGCTGGAGACCCAGACTACCGGCCGCATCCTGATCGGCGACCGCGACGTCTCGGCCCTGAAGCCCGCGGCGCGCCGGCTCGCGATGGTGTTCCAGAACTACGCAGTGTTTCCGCACATGACGGTCTACGAGAACGTCGCGTTCGGGCTACGCATGCAGGGCAAGCCCGAGGAACACATCGACCGGCAGGTCAAGAAGGCGGCCGGCCTTCTTCATATTGAGCCCTATCTCGAACGCTATCCGGCCAAGCTCTCCGGTGGCCAGCGGCAGCGCGTCTCGGTCGCGCGCGCGCTCGCGGTCGAGCCGGCCGTGCTGCTGATGGATGAGCCGCTGTCGAATCTCGACGCCGTGCTCCGTCTCGAGATGCGCGCCGAGCTGAAAGCGATCCTGCGCGAGGCCGGCACGACCACGATCTACGTCACCCACGACCAGACCGAGGCGATGGGCCTCGCCGATCGGATCGCCGTCATGCACGGCGGCAAGATCGTGCAGATCGACACGCCGAAGAATGTCTATAGCCGCCCCGCCAGCATGTTCGTCGGCAGCTTCGTCGGCTCGCCGCCGATGAATTTCGTCTCGGCGACGATCGCGGATGGCGCTGCGGCGTTCGGCGCGATCCGTCTGCCGGCGCCGGTGTCGTCCGGCGCCGCGCGGCTCGGCTTCCGCGGCGAGGACGTGCGGCTGACGGGCGAGAGCGGGGGACTTCCGTTCATCGTCAACGTCGCCGAGCCGATGGGCTCGCACATGCTGCTCACCGGCCGCGTCGCCGGCGAACTCGTGCGCGTCGTGGCTCCCCCGGATACCGAGGTCGCACCCGGCACGACGGTCGGGCTCGCGCTCGACCCGGCGCGGCTCGCCTGGATGGATGCGCAGACCGGGGCGGCGTTGGGGCGATGAGTGCTCCTCCTTCGAGGTGAAAGTAGATGATGCGCGGCAATGTCGGTCCGCTCCCTCCCCCACAAGGGGGGAGGTAAACGGAGCAAGCGGCACAACCAAACAAGGAATGCGAAGTTCATGCTCATCCGAAACCCCGAAGCAACACCCGAATCCGCGCGTACGATCCTGCGCCGCAACGACCGCGGCGGCTACACGGTGCCGAACGGACGAATCTATCCGTTCCAGTGGAACTGGGACAGCGGCTTCGTGGCACTCGGCTATCTGACGTTCGACGACAAGCGCGCCTGGCAAGAGCTCGACGCGTTGTTTGCCGGGCAGTGGGACGACGGCATGGTGCCCCACATCGTCTTCCACAAGCCGGCGGAAGGCTATTATCCGGGTCCGGAAATCTGGGGCACGCGGCACGCGCCGCCGACCTCGGGCATCTCGCAGCCGCCCGTCATCACGAGCGCGGTGCTGCGGCTTTTTCGCGAAGCGAAGGATCGCGAGGCGGCCGGGAAGAATGCGCGCGCGCTGTTCCCAAAACTTCTTGCCTGGCACCGCTGGTGGCACGAGACGCGCGATCCGGAGCGCAGCGGACTCGTCACCAGCGTGCATCCCTGGGAAAGCGGACGCGACAATTTGCCGGATTGGGATGCGCCGCTCGCCGCCGTGACGCCAAAGCTCGACGTCTCGGCGCTGCGCAAGGACATCACCCATGTGAACGCCGACGAGCGGCCGAGCCACGATTTCTACAATCGCGTGATGACGCTGGTGGAGGAGGCGAAGGCGCTCGGCTGGAACGGCGCGCGGGTCGCGCGCGAGTTGTCGTTCCGGGTCTGCGATCTCGGTATCCAGTGTATTCTCATGCGCGCCGACCGCGACCTGCGCGCGCTCGCCGAGGCTTTATCGCAGCCCGTCGTGGGAGAGATCGACGGCTGGCTCGCGCAGGAAAGCGCGGCTTTCGGCCGCCTCGTGGCGCCGGATGGAAGCTTCCGCTCGCTCGATCTGCGTAGCGGACAATTGTCGCCGGCGGTCACGGCCGCGACCTTCATGCCGCTTTATGCGCGCGCGGTCGATGCCGCGGCCGCGTCGGCGCTCGCGCGTCTGTTCGAGCAGTGGATGACCAGGGTCGCGTTCGCGGTGCCGTCGACCGATCCGTCCTATCCGGGCTTCGATCCGCAGCGCTACTGGCGCGGGCCGGTGTGGCTGATCATGAATTTCATGATCGCCGACGGCTTCGTGGCGTACGGCTTCGACCACATCGCCGACCGCATCCGCCGTGACAGCCGCGCGATCGTGCGCCGCTCCGGCTTCATGGAATATTTCGATCCACGCGACGGACGTGGTCTCGGTGGCTGCGACTTTTCATGGAGCGCCGCGATAGCCCTTTATTGGGGACTGCTGGATTAGTTCAGCGCAGCCGCGGGCCCCAGCGGTTCGGAATGCGGCAGACGAAGCCCACATAGTCGCCCGATTGCGCCTATTACACCGGCCCGCACGACAATCAGTTGACATCTATGCCGACTGATGTCGATTTACGATTTTGAAGCTCCATCACATCAGGCGGGCTCGAACTGAGATTTGCCGGACTGACCGCTTCTGGGGCGCAAAGCGGACCTTAGCGGGTAGCTTGCGGATGTCTGCTTCTGTGAAGGTTTGCGGATGGCGGCCCCATGACGGTGGCGCGGCGCACACGGGGGCCGGCGTACGCAAACCTCCAAGGGAGGAAACCGCGGGATGTGTGGCGAGGATGCGCGTCAGACGCTATGGGGATTTCGTCGCTGGCGGTGTGTGTCGGAGGTTCGTTGAACGCGTTTTGCGGATGCGACCGAGAAGGTTGGCAGGCTTGATCGGACGATCACGATGGGCAGGACCGGGATTGAGCGGAGATTTGTTGACGAAGCTGTAGCCCAAGTTGCCGTGACGGCGCGCGATTTGGTGGCCGGTCGCGAGCCGACGCAATTGACACGCAGGTTTGTGATGTAGCCGCCCATCGCCGCGGTCATGATGTGTCGATCCTGGTCACGATTGGGGATGCGGCCGGCTGGTAGCGCGGCGAGGTGCCGCGCTGGAATGTCTCGATGACGATCATGCGACCGCCGCAGCATGAGCACGGGTGCGCGAGCGGCTTGGGCTCGTTGGCCTCGGTGCAACTGTCATCCCGGGCCTCGGGCTGTGCCGCCGGCACGTGGAGCAGGCGGCGCACCCGGGCGATGTTGTCGGCGCGGGTGCCGCTGGCGAGCAGGCCGTAGTGGCGGATGCGGTGGAAGCCGTGCGGCAGGACGTGGATGAGAAAGCGGCGGATGAACTCGCCGGTTGAGAGTGTCATGACCTTCTGGCGATCACGACCTTCGGCACGATAGTCTTTCCACCGGAAAGTGACGCCGGTGCGGTCGCACGCGATCAGCCTGCTGTTGGCGATGGCGACGCGGTGAGTATAGCGCGAGAGGTAGGAGAGCACGGCCCGTGGCCCGCCGAAGGGACGCTTGGCATAGACCACCCATTCGGCTCGGCGTAGTGGTGCCAGATACGCCGCGAACGCCTGCGGGTTCGTGAGAGCGGCATGATCGCCGAAGAACTTCAGGCGGCCTGCCTCATGGGCCGCGATCAGCCTCTCCAGGAACAACCGGCGGAACAGGCGCGAGAGCACGCGCACCGGCAGGAAGAAGCCGGGACGGCACGATACCCAGCGCGTGCCGTCGAGCGAGATACCGCCGCCCGGCACGATCATGTGGACGTGCGGATGATGGGTTATGGCGGAGCCCCAGGTATGGAGAACCGAGGTGATGCCGACGCGGGCGCCGAGGTGTTTTGGGTCTGCCGCGATGGTAGTCAGGGTCTCGGCCGAGGCCTTGAACAAGAGATCGTAGATGACGGCCTTGTTCTGGTAGGCGATATCGGCGATAGCCGCCGGCAGTGTGAACACCACATGATAGTATGGCACCGGCAACAGATCGTCTTCGCGCGCGGCCAGCCAGTCCTTTGCCGCCGCGCCCTGGCACTTCGGGCAATGCCGGTTGCGGCAAGAGTTGTACGAGATCTGGGTATGCGGGCAGTTCTCGCAGCGCGCGACATGGCCGCCCAGCGCTGCCGTGCGGCAGCTCTCGATTGCCGACATCACCTTCAACTGACCGAGGCTGACATGGCCGGCATTGGCCCGGCGCCACGCCGGGCCGTGGCCGCGGAAGATGTCCGCGACCTCCAGCGATGGACGCGACAAGTGTTGCGCTTCAGGTTGGCGGCTCGGCTTGCGTCAGCGTGATGCGGTCGAGCGGGCTCATGACTTGCTGGATCGTCTTGGTGGCGACGCGCGCGTAGAGCGCCGTGGTGTCGAGCTTGGCATGACCGATGGGTGGCGAAGCTGTGCCGCAACGTATGCATGGACACCGGCTTGCCGATCCCGGCCATATCGGCTGCGGCGTGACAGGCGCGATTGATCTGGCGCATCGTCATCGGTTGCACAGGGTCGCGCCCTGGAAACAGCCAGCCCTGCGGTCGTGCCGCCTTCCACCAGGCGCGCAGCAGTTCGAGCAGATGCGGCGACAGCATCACATAGCGGTCCTTGCGGCCTTTGCCTTGTTCGACGCGGATCACCATGCGCTTGCTGTCGATGTCGCCGATCTTCAGCGCCACCACCTCGGAGACGCGTAATCCAGCCCCGTAGGCCACACTCAGCGCCGCCTTGTATTTGAGCCCCGGCGCTGCATCCAGCAGCCGTGCCACCTCCTCCGGACTGAGCACCACCGGCAGCTTGCGCGGTTCCCGGACGAATGCCGTCCGCTCAACGAGATCGGGCCGCCCGAGTGTGACCTTAAAGAAGAACCGTAGCGTCGAGACCGTCTGATTGACGGTGGGAACGCCAACGCCGCTCGCCGTCAGGTGAAGTTGGTAGCGCCGCACGTCTTCGGAACTCGCCGTGTCGGGCGAGCGGCCAAGATGGATCGTGAAGTTCTTGACCCTTTGCAGGTAGTCATGTTGGGTCTTCGACGCGAACTTCCGGATCGTCATGTCTTCGATCATGCGCCGGCGTAACGGGCTCATTGCCTGGTCGGTCATGGGGAGGCTCCTGTCTGGCGGGAGGGTTGCAACTCCTCATCTTCAGACAGGACGCGCCTCTTATCTCTCCCCACCCCGCGCACCTGGCGGCGGAGCCCTACCGCGCGAGCGGTTTAGTCCCTTGACCCCTAACGGAATTCGGGAAACATACGGACTGGATGACCGTCGGCGCCTCGTAGGGTAGACTTGGTTGTCCAAGCCCTCGAACCTGAACGGGTGTGGGCATGACTCGGAAGCTCGCCGCCATTATCGCCGCCGACGTTGTCGGCTACAGCCGACTGATGGGTGGCGATGAGGCCGGGACCTTGGCGGCGCTCAAGACGCATCGGCGAGAGTTGATCGACCCGAAGATAGCCGAGCACCAGGGGCGCATCGTCAAGACAACTGGCGATGGTCTCCTGATCGAATTCCCGAGCGTGGTCGAGGCCGTCCAATGTGCGATCGAGGTCCAGCGCGCGATGCAAGATCGCAACACGAACGTGCCTAAGGATCATCGCATCGAGTTCCGCGTCGGCATCAACCTCGGCGACATCATCATAGACGGCGACGATATCTATGGCGATGGCGAGGATCTGGGCGAGCGGCAGCTCAAGAACATCGCCCGGCCGGTCCACGTCTTCCGGATTGCTGCGTCGGGTGTCGGCCAGCCGATGCCATCAGCCAAGGCCGCACTCGCGCTGCCGGACAAGCCCTCTATTGCCGTACTGCCTTTCACCAACATGTCGGGTGATCCGGAGCAGGAGTACTTCAGCGACGGAATCACCGAGGACGTCATCACGGCATTGTCGCGACTGCACTGGTTCTTCGTCATTGCCCGCAACTCGACCTTCGCCTACAAGGGTAAACCTGTGGATGTGAAGCATCTGGGACAGGAACTTGGTGTTCGCTACGTGCTCGAGGGCAGCGTGCGGAAGAGCGGCCAGCGGGTCCGCATTACCAGCCAGCTCATCGACGCGACGACGAACAACCACATATGGGCGGAGCGATACGACCGCGAGCTCAGCGATATATTCGCACTGCAGGACGAGATCACCGCCAGCGTCGCCGCCGCGATCGAACCGAAGCTTCTTGCGGCTGAGGGAATCCGCGCTGAAAGCCGGTCGATCGAGGATCTCAATGCGTGGGATCTCGTGGCGCGCGCGGTGTCGCATTTCTGGAAGCTGACCGCGGCGGAGAGCGCAACGGCTATTGCGATGCTGCGGCAGGCAGTCCAGCGCTATCCGGACTATGCGCCGGCGCATAGCATGCTGGCTTTCGCGTTGGTCGTTTCGGCGCACCTGGGATGGACGGCGAGCGCGAGCGATCGCGCCTTCGCGGCCGAGTGTGCACTTCGCGCGGCCGAGCTCGACGACCAGGATCCCTGGGCTCACGTCGCGCTGGGTTATCTCGCGTTCACGGCTCGCCAGACCGACGAGGCGATCGGTTGCTTTCGAAGGGCGCTCGCTCTCAATCCGAATTTCGCAGCCGCCCACGGCTATATCGGCTTTGCGCTCGCCTGCGATGGGCGGTCGGAAGACGCCATCGAGAACTCGCAGCGCGCGATCAGAATGAGCCCGCGCGATCCGCTGAACTTCTTCTTCGTCGGGGGCTTGGCCGCTGCCCACTATCTCGCAGGTCGGTACGTCGAAGCTGTCGATTGGGCTCGGCAGCAAGTGCAGATGCGCCCCGGAAGTCCCTCCGGGCATCGCATCCTGTGCGCAAGCCTGGCGCAGGCGGGATTGATCGAGGAGGCCCGAGCGGCCATGCGGCTGCTTCGGCAGGTGCAGCCAAATATCTCGGTCGCCTGGATCAAGGCATCGGTCCCGTATCCAGATCACACCATGCCCCGCTTCCTGGAGGGTCTGCGCAAGGCCGGCCTTACAGAATAATCGCATCGTCGCGACGCGTCATAAGTGCGCTCAAAAGCGTTGAGCGCAGGATCGACCGCCCTAGACCTGACTTGGCGCGCCCCACTCCGCGCACATGATGGCGGAGCCCTACCGCGCGAGCGGTTTAGTCCTCTGGCCCTGATTGGAAGAACGAGGCGACCATTGGATACGTCGGCTTCCGCGCGTAGACCGGACGCGGCTGGCGCCGGCCCAGATTTCGGCGTCTGACCCGGCCGACATCGTAGCGCGGCTGCCGTTCGTCCGCTTCTCGGCGACTTCGTAGCTAGGATCTAACAAGTCGACGAATCTCAGAGACCGTGGATAGCACTATATTTCGACTTCGAGGCCAACCTCCACGACCTGCGTGGGCGGAACTCCGAAATACGCCGCCGGGAGGTTGGCGTTGAGGTGCATTGTGGCGAACAGGGATTTTCTCCAGACCGCCATGCCTGCTACTTTATCGGTCGCGATCACCATCACGCGCCTGAAATAGTAGGTAATGTTCTCGGGATCGATGCCGGCAAGCTCGGGCTTGCGGCAGGCAAGCCTCAGCCCCTCCATCACATCAGGTGTTTCCATGAAACCGAAATGGAAGAGGACGCGCGTGATGCCCGCGCCGACCGGGACAAGTTTGACCCGCTCACTGGCTTCGACCCGGGGCTCGTCGACACTGATGGACGCAATAAACAGCACGCGCTCATGCAGCACGCGATTATGCCGCAGGTGATGGGTCAGGCAGAGCGGGATCCCTGTGGTCGCCGCGGTGAAGATCGCCGCCGCCCCGGGCAGCCGTATGGGCGGCGTGTTGATGACCCACTCGATGAACGCGTCCTCCGGCTGGCGCAGCTTGGAGCGCTCCTGCTCAAGCAACTGCCATCCGGTGCGCCAGGTCAGCATCAGGAATGCGATGACGCTTGCCAGCAGGAGCGGGAACCAGCCGCCTTCGATCAGCTTCGTCATATTCGCCGCAAAGAAAACCACCGCGATGACGAGGAAGAACCCGTTCATCGCCACGACCAGAAGCGGGTTGTAACCCCATCTCAGGGCGACGAGAGCGGCCAGCACCGTGGTGATCGCCATCAGCATCGCGACGGCATGGTCCTGAGCATGAAGCACGAAGGGCGCGCCATACAGGCCCAGGGCAGTGGCAGCATCATCAACATCCCCTCGACCTATGGGCACGAGGGCGCGGCCTATGTGTCGGTCTACGTCGGCGCCAAGCACGCTGTCGAGGGCATTACCAAGTCGGTGGCGCTTGAATCGCCAAGTCGGGCATTCGCGTGAATGCCATCGCGCCTGGCCCTACGGACACCGGCATGCTGACCCGCTTCACCGGCACGGCGGAGAACAAGGCGGCCTTGGCGACGCAGGTTCTGGGTCGGCTCGGACTCTCCGAGGAGGTCGCCGACGGCATCGTGTTCATCGGTTCGGACGAAGCCAAGTTTATCACGGGCCATGTCCTCAACATCGACGGCGGACACAGCGCCAACTGATCCTGTCTCGAACGCGCACACGACTCGTCTAGCCCTCTGCGGACCACACGTCCTGCGTACATTTTGGCCCGCCGGGCCTGCGCTTGGCAGGTCTTGCTTATGTCACGCCATTTCTAGATCGCAGAAGCGGGCGTGTTACGGTTTGAGTACCCCTCGGCAGTGGGGGGCGCGTGTTCCGGCTGATGTGTGACCGGAAGCTGCAATACAGTCGCCCGCTGGCCGCTTGAGAGATGCGTCACGAGAACGACGTTGCCGTCTGGCAATTCGAGCGCGTCATGATGCCGGTAGGCATTGTGCTGATCTATCTTGCGAAATCGAGCAACTCTGAACCTGGTGGCCTTCGTCCGAATCCAGCTTTGATCGTGTTTCACGTCTTGATCAAAAGCCAATTCGGTCCCCGGAAGTAGGCAAACCGCCACGTTCGGTTCCCCTTCCGCCGCAAAGCCGCGGGTCCCTCCTGAAAATGACGTTGTGATAAGCATCTCGCCAACCTTTGCGGGACGAGACGCGACAGCGTGCAGACTATAGTCACACATCAGATTTGCTCCTCTTTCGAGATAGCGCACCCGCACCCGCGGTGGCGCGGGCGTCTATCAGTGTGGTCCGGTGGTGAATATTACCCAGCTTGTGGGCAATTCTACGGCCCGCCTCAATTCAAGTATTACAAAATCCGCCGGTTCACGCCGGCGCGCCTTACTGCGGCGGGTGCAAATCGCCTTGAAGCCAGCGTCCAAGACCCTTGGACCTCATGGGGTCTTCATACGCGGCCAGGGTCTTAAGTACCTGATTGCAGATAGCGCATTCAAACGTATGCAAGTCGACGCCCCGGGCGCGTGCTGGCTCGATGCTGACGAGCATCATCGAGGCCTTGCACTTCGGACAGGCGGGGCGCTCAATTGCAACGAATGGAATGACGGACGACAGGCGTTGAGACTGGGGCATGATGCTTCCCTCGAATAGGCGGGAGCGCAACACTCTCTGTCACCGGTAATGCCTGGGAGGCGGAGCGGTGATTGTTTGATTATGCGCCTCCAGGCATCTCAAACGCGAGTTAATTCGCAGATATGTGGAAGGAAAGTAGGCACCAGCCGATACTCCGCGCCCACCGGTTCACGCCGCCGGGTTTTGCTTGCCTTCCAAATCGGCATGAGGTTGTCTCTAGGTCCTATCGGATATGGGAGACGATCAAGGTGGCAACTGGAACGGTGAAGTGGTTCAACGCGACAAAGGGCTATGGATTCATTCAGCCCGATAACGGCAGCAAGGATGTGTTCGTGCACATCTCCGCGGTCGAAAAAGCTGGGCTCAGCACACTCAATGAGGGTGCAAAGGTGAGCT
>WNGR01003704.1_pt1 | contig 16631 bp, 16 predicted proteins | sample 5407581 | NCBI WGS metagenome assembly WNGR01 (sample SAMN13153383, study PRJNA577476) | soil metagenome | isolation source: 80 cm soil or saprolite under Garry oak tree replicate 2 | place: USA:California | collected 2016-06-15 | reverse complement strand
CCGCACATCGCGCGCGAGAGCATGTACAAAAAGAGCGGTCACCTCCCCTACTATGCCGAGTCGATGTTCCCGCCGATGACTCTCCGTGCAGAAGGGGGCAAAAAACTTGATGTCGAGGCCCAAGCTCGCTCAATCGAACAATCAGATCAGCTTTTGCGAGAGAGCCTGGAAAAAATATTCCCGCGTCTCAAAGATTCGGATTATTTGCTAGAGGAATTCGAAAAAGATTTCTGGCAGCAACCGAAACAAAGCCAAATTCTCCTCGAAAAGTCAGCGATCGCTTCAATTTTTTCGAAGAGTAAATGGGCACAGTTACCGGAGCCGGATCGCTACTACCTCAAAGCGATGAACTGTCCGCATCATCACAAGTTGTTTGCGGCGGTGCCGCGAAGTTATCGCGATCTGCCGCTGCGGCTGGCTGAGTACGGGACCTGTTATCGCTACGAGCAGAGCGGCGAGTTATTCGGGCTTATGCGGGTGCGCTCGATGCAGATGAACGACGCCCATATTTACTGCACGCCAGAGCAGTTCGAAACCGAGTTCAATGCCGTGAACGAGATGTATCTGAAATATTTCAAGCTCTTCGGGATCGAGAAATATCTGATGCGTTTCTCGACGCACGATCCAACGAAGCTTGGACAAAAATTTGTGAATGAACCAGAGCTTTGGAAACAAACCGAAGTGATGACGAGACGCGTGCTGAAAGATTCCGGAATCGATTATATCGAAGTGCCAAACGAAGCCGCGTTCTACGGACCGAAGATCGACGTGCAAGCTTGGAGCGCGATCGGGCGCGAATTCTCCATCGCAACTAACCAGGTCGATTTCGCCCAGCCGCGAAGATTCGATCTTCGCTACAAAGATCGCGATAACGTCGACAAAATTCCGTTGTGCATTCATCGCGCCCCGCTCGGCACGCATGAACGTTTCATCGGATTCTTGATTGAGCATTACGCTGGCAATTTCCCGCTCTGGTTGTCTCCCGAACAAGTGCGCATCTTGCCGATCGGCGATGACGCGAAGGTGCTCGATTATTCCATGTCGATCTTAAACGAACTGCGCGCGCACCAAGTGCGAGCCGAGATCGACAAGAGCACCGACAACATTAACGGAAAGATCCAGCGGGCCGAGCAGATGAAAGTCCACACCATGTTCGTTATCGGAAAACGCGACATGGACGCCGACGCCGTCAGCGTCCGCGTTCACGGCAAAGGCAATCTGGGCGCTAAGCCGCGCAGCGAGGTGATTGTCGATCTTTTAGCCGCGATCAAAGAGCGGCGGTCGTAAAGATCCAATTCGAATCGCAAACACGCGCTCTGAAGACGATTCTCGATCTTACAACGTGAATTCTGCCCAAACGGCAGCATGATCGCTGGCCGCGTTGGAGTCGCCGGTCACCGTCGACAGTGGCGGATATTTCTCGCGCACTTTTTTGGTTTTTGACCAAATGCCGCGCCGCTCAATCCCGACTTGTTGCAAGTGCGGCCAGAGCGAATCGGAGACGAGCAGGTAATCGATCTGATTGTTTTTGCTCGGTGTCGCGTCGTCACGATGCGTCCAGCGATCCTCGCCGGCGGGCAACTTTTCAAAGGCGTTGCGCAAACCGGGGCGCTGTAAGAGCGGCTTAAGTGAGTCGGACGGTGGCAACTCATTGAAATCGCCCGCCACGATGACCCACGCGTCCGAGAGATTGAAGCGATTGAGAATCGCCGAGACGCGCTCGGTCTGCCGGCGGCGCTTGCGATCATTATCTGCTTTATTGCCGTAGCCGCGGCTCTTGAAATGATTGCAGAGTATCCAGAGGTTCTTGTTTCCCGGTAGATCGATTTTGAATTCGGCGCAATCACGGCTGAAAACCGGCTTGCCCGTATCAGGATCGGGATCGTCGACGTGACTGCGCATATCGGTGACGGGAAAACGGCTAAGCAATCCCACATCGATCCCGCGCTCGTCATTGCCATCGATCAACATGGCGTGGGGATAAGCGAACGCGTCCAGGACGGTATCATTGAAACGCCGGAGGACCGGCCGGCTCTCTACCTCAATCATGCAAAGCACGTCGCCTTTTATTTCGGACACAATCCGGCCGGTATTTTGAATGGCGGGATTCTCGATCAGCGTGCGCCGCCACTCGATCCAACCCACCCAATTGCCGCGTCCGTCTGCGACTATCTTTCCTTTCCAGACCAAACGTTTGCGGGTCTCCTGGAGAAAAATTGGCCCTTCGACACCAAGTGCCTTCTGCTTTTTGAGCAACTTCAGCATTTTGGTCTTGTCCGCCACGCTGTAAGTGGGCTGTTCGATCAATCTCTGCAGCTCCATTACATCCTCCAGCACCTCCTTGGATTTGGCGGGATCGTCCGTAGCCATCGCCTTGACGCGGCTGAAAAGGTTCTCAACGTTGTAAGTGGCGACGCGCATGGATTGAAGTTGGCTTAGTGAGATTGCTCGGGGCGGCGCTCTTCCAGCGAAGCTTCCGTGCTCGCCTTCACGTCGCGCTCCACACGTTTCAGTCCATATTGTTCAGATATAGAAATCAAGACTAATCACTCATCGAGCGTTCCGGGTTAATCTTGGAAACCAGGGCAATGTGATTGTCGATCTTTTGGCGTTCAAAGGCCGCCGTATTTAATTCGGCTGTCGAAATTCGCTCCAGTGAGCTAAAAAGGCTGAATGGATTTAGCTGGCGCACTGAAGAAATATTTCGGGTACGATGAATTTCGGCCGTTGCAGGAAGAGATCGTGACGGACGCGCTGGCCGGCCGCGATGTTTTTGCGTTGATGCCGACTGGCGGCGGCAAATCGCTCTGTTTTCAACTGCCAGCATTGCTGCGCGATGGGCTAACGATCGTGGTGTCCCCGCTGATTTCGTTGATGAAAGACCAGGTCGATGCGCTGCAAACGAGCGGGATCGCAGCGACGTTTCTGAATTCAGCGCTCAACGCGACGGAGGCCCGGACGCGGTTGCGCGGACTTCATCGCAGCGAATACCGGCTGCTTTACGTCGCGCCGGAGCGCTTGATGCTTGAACATTTTCTCGAGAACGCCAAATGCTGGAACACTGTCCAGATCGCCATCGATGAGGCGCATTGTATCAGCGAATGGGGCCACGATTTTCGGCCGGAGTATCGGGAGTTGGCGAAATTGCGCACGTTTTTCCCGCGCGTTCCGATCATGGCGTTAACTGCGACAGCAACTGAGCGCGTCCGCAAGGATATTGTGCAACAATTGGAACTACGCGATGCGCGTTGCTACGTCGCCAGCTTTAATCGGCCGAATCTCGCTTATCGCGTGATTCCAAAATCGGCGCCCTACGAACAGGTGCTTGCCTTTATCCGCGGGCGGCCTAACGAAAGCGGTATCGTTTATTGCGCGAGCAGAAAGAGCGCGGACTCGCTCGCCGCGCGACTGAATGAAGATGGTGTAAGCGCGAAGCCATATCACGCAGGTCTCACCGCCGCCGAGCGCACGAAGAACCAGGAACTTTTTCTGCGCGACGATGTGCGCGTGATCACCGCAACCATCGCGTTCGGCATGGGCATCAATAAGCCGAATGTGCGTTTTGTCGTCCACCGCGATCTGCCGAAGAATATCGAGAGCTACTATCAAGAAACGGGGCGCGCGGGACGCGATGGATTGCCGAGCGAATGTGTGCTGCTTTTTAGCGCGAGCGACGTCGTCAAGCAAATTCATTTCATCGATGAGAAGAGCGAAAACGAACAGCGGATCGCACGCGAACAGCTCCGGCAGATGGTGCATTACGCTGAAGCGCGCGAATGCCGGCGCGCGACGTTGTTGAAATATTTCGGAGAGGAATGGCCCGCGAATTCTGCAGCGATCGGCGGTCATAGACAGGTTTCGTGCGACGGCTGTGATAATTGCCTTACTCCGCGCGAGATCTTCGACGGCACCGTGCCGGCGCAGAAATTTCTCTCGTGTATTCACCGGATCCACGCGAAAAGCGGATTCGGCTTTGGCTTAAATCATGTGGTCGAGGTGCTCACCGGCGCGGACACGGAAGCAATCCGGCAGCGACGTCACAACGAATTGTCCACCTACGGCATTGGCCGGGAATTAAGACGCGATGCATGGCAGGCGATCGGTCGTGAACTGTTGCGTCTGGGACTCATCGAATGCGCACCCGGCAAGTTTGCAACGTTGAAACTCACGCAAACTGGTCTGGATGCTTTACGGCAGCGAACGCCCATCACGCTCACAAAGCAGCTCGATGTTGCAGCGAGCATCGGAAGAGCTCGGGCCGGCGCGATTGAATGCGACGAACTGCTGTTTGAGCGTTTGCGCGCGCTGCGTCGCAAACTAGCAGACCAACGCAATGTGCCCGCTTACGTCATTTTCTCGGATGTATCGCTCCGAGAAATGGCGCGCGCTTATCCGACAACAGCGAGTGAGTTCCGGCGAGTTCCAGGTGTCGGCGAGCAAAAACTAAAAGATTTCGCGGAACCGTTTCTTGCCGGAATCGCAGAGTATCTCGCGACAAATCCACGGCAGACGTTTGCCGGCGCTCCAGCACGCAAGCGTCGTCGCTTTGCGTTAAATGACAGCGAATCGGAGACCCTGCGCCGTTTCCGTAAAGGCGAATCAGTCGATGAAATCGCACGTGCGCGCGGATTCGTGCGCAGCACGATTTACGGACATCTTGTCGCTGCCGTCGAGTCTGGCCAGCCCATCGAGCGAGATCGATTCTTCTCCACGGCGCAGCAGATGGAAATCGCGGCCGCGTTCCGCCAGATCAGCGATGGAAGACTGACCGATGTCAGCGCGCTGCTCGATGGCAAATACAATATCGGCGAGCTACGCATGTTCCGCGCGTTTGCGGCGCATTCGTAGTTCGATTCATCTCCGCCGCCAAAACGCGGAGTCGAAGGTCATCGTGATATTTTGTTGTCGAATCAAGGAGCCATGAGTTTACTTGCGCTTGTGGTCTCGTTCGAGTTCCGAAACTAACCGGCTTTTCAGAAAATAAGGCTTATGCAATTCATCCTTTATTTGCCGGTAGCGGTTTCGTTTTTGATTGTCTCAGCTATTACCACTTCAGTTGCATTCGCCGGACTTCGTTTTGTGCGGAGGACATATCCCGCGGAGGTGTTAAAAGAGAACCACGAAGTAGCCGCCATCATCTTTAATGCATTCGGGCTGCTTTATGGAGTGGTCGTCGCTTTCGTCGTATTTGTTACGTGGAGTGGATATGACGACGCTAAGAAAAACCTGGAAATGGAAGGCAACGAGGCTGATGACATTTTTCACATTACGAAAACATTCCCAGATCCGGCGAGGGGAATGATACAGCAAGAACTAATGGATTACGTCGCTTCGGTTTATAATGATGAACTGAAAAGAATGTCACAGGGCGAGATAAACCTCCATTCCAACCGAGCAATGGCAAGGCTTATAACACTGTTCTATCAGATAGACGAGAAATCGGTTCCCAACAGAGAGCTGTACGGCGAATCATTAAAGCGGTTAAGTAACCTAGCTGAGTACCGTCGACTCAGAATATTTGCGGGGAACGACACGGTGCCATTGGCTGTCTGGTTAGTCTTGCTGATCGGCGGGATGATCACAGTTTCGTATACGTATTTCTTCGGAATGAAGAACATTAGGTCACAGTACCTCATGACAGCTGCGCTCACGGTAACCCTAACGTTGATTTTGGTTTTAATATATATCCTCGACCATCCGTTTACGGGGACAAGCAGAGTTAGCGCCGAACCCTTAAAACAGGTGATGGACATCCTGCAGAGAGAACACACGGACGTTACTGAGCCGAGGTGAGCGTCACTACCTACGACAACTCGTTATACCTCGCACAACGATTGCTTCGACTGGCGCGGGCAGACGACTTAGATACACGCTTGTCCCGCTATTCAAGGGCTCTGGGTTAACGCTTTTTCGTGTCGGTTTCGAGGTACATGAATGTCTTCAGCGCCTCCTGGAGGGCCCCCGAATCTTTCCGATAACTCGCTTCATCCCGCGATGAAAGGACGATGTAGGCGACAGCCCGCGGCAATTGGACATAGGCGACGCGTTCCCACTGCGAGTAAGATTTCGTCGCCAGATATTCATTGATAAAATAGTCATGGCCATCTTTGGTCTTGCCTGAGGCAATCTTCTCTTTCGGTGCGCCATGCCTCTTCATCATCTCCTTGATCGCCATTGTCACGAATGCGTTTACGTCTTCAAATTGAGTGCTGGCAATTTTCGTGTACATCACGGTCTTCGCGTCCGACCACGATGAACCTTTGGGGTAAAGAACGCAGGGCAAACCCTGCTCAACCCCGGAGCTATTGTCCAAGATCCATCCCGCGGGCGCGCTAATCGTAAACGCCGCTTTCGGCCCGTAAACAATCCCGCCAGGATGAGTGTCCTGGGCGAAACCCGACGCGCAAACGAGTAACAGGACGATGCCAGCGACTGAAAATAGTTTCATGCGGCGGCGAGTTTGTGATATTTGGCTGCAACGCACAAGGATGTTGAGCTGATCTGCGCGGCATTGGCCAGAGCATCGCGCGCTGAGAACTTCCGGCGTGCTTTGTCAAACCATCATGCTCTAGAATTTCGCGTGATCTGCCGCAATTTTACCATCGTTACGCTCTCGATCTTGCTGGCGGACGCCACCTACGCGGCAAATCCATTTCTCGATACGCCGGACGACAAGCCGGTCTCCGCGAATTTTCGCGGCACGGAGTGGGGAGATGCTATCGACGAAGGTGAAATTCCGCTAACAGCACGGGTGGTCACAACGCGCATCGCGAAAATGCCGTGGGGCGCGATTTTTAAGATCGAGTTTGTCGATCTGAAATCACGCGCGCCGGAGCCGCGCAAGATCGAGCCCGAATATTTTATCGTCACCGGCGACCGGATTGTTTTGCTGAATGAGGAAAACATTCCTGCCGCGGTCCAACGAATTTCGGCATTGGACAAGCCGCCCGAATTCCAGCCGGACGAAATTTACGGAATTACCAGCGGTGAATTCACTCACCAAGAGGGCCCGTGGAGGACGACGATCGAGTTGAAGGGCGACCGATGCACTTATCTGGCCAACCACAGCTCGGGGCATTTCAAAAAGGTCGTCTGGAAAAAAGGCGTCGGTCTCGTCGAATATTCCGCTGGTTATGGTGCAATGGCTGACGGTTATCGCCTGAAACGTACGGCAGTCAGAACTCAGTGAACTCGGTGCACGCGCTCGCGTTAACGCTTCTTACGCTTGCTTGTCGGCTTTCCCTTACGCTTGGTCTTGGCCATCTTGCGCAGTTCTTTCTGGCTCATTGATTTCGCCATCGATCTGGATGGTCCTTTGAGCGACGACTTCGACCGTTTTCCCCGCTTCGCGGCGAGCGCTGCGCCCGCGGCCATTTGCTGTTTCTTTGATCTTGCTGGCATATAAAAGGTTCGCGCCCCGGACCTAAAACGGATTCATTCACTCGGCGCGGCTTTGCGCCATAAAAAATAAACCGGCACGCCGGTGAGCACGATTAAAATTCCGATTCCGGAAGTAGTTGGCGCGAGCCAGGCAAGATCGAGAATCAATAGGCCCGCAAGCAAGATCGAAATAGTCGGCACAATCGGATAACCCCAGGTGCGATAGGGACGCTCGGCCGCGGGTGCTTTTCGTCGCAAAATGATCAACGCAACAACCATCAGCAGATAAAAAAGCAAATCGGCGGAGATGATGTATTCGAGCAGTTGGTTGTAAACGTTTCCGTAAGTCACCTCATGTGTCGCAGCGTTCGTTGTTATAGTTCGCGGCAGCGTTAAGAATGCGGTCCAGATTCCCTGCGCCAGCAAAGCTGCTGCGGGAACATGATTGCGATTGATCGTCCCGACTTTTTCGAAGAACAGGCGGTCGCGTGCCATCGCATAGTAAACGCGGGCGCCGGAAAGAATCAGACCATTATCGCAACCGAAAGTGGAAATCATGATCGCGGCCGCCATGCACATCGCGCCGGGATGACCGAAGACGGCGTTCATCATCGCCACCGCCACGCGATTTTGCGGCGCGTGCTGAATTTCTGAAAATGGCAACACGGCGAGATAGGCAACATTGGCCAGCAAATAAAGAATGACCACGCTGCCGCATCCGAACAGGAGCGCGCGCACAAGATTCTTTCCCGGGTCGCGTACTTCGCTGCCGATGAAAGTCACATTCGTCCACGCCGTCTGCGCGAAAAGCGGGCCGACCATCGATTTTCCGAATAGCAAGATGAGTGCGAGTCCACCGACGAACGTGAATCCGGGTTGCGCAATTTGCGGGCTCCAGCCGTTCGCCCACGAATCCCACCATGTCGATGTCAGCGCAGCTGAGTTGGCGCGCCAGCCTAACGACAAGCCAATGACGACCACAGCGGCAAGCGCAGCCGTCTTTGCAAACGTGAAGGTGTTTTGGATAATTTTCCCGACTTCCAGTCCGCGCGTGTTCGTCCATGTCAGCAACGCGATCAAGGCAATCGCAACCAATTGCTCTATCGACAAGCTAATGGCGTAGCTGCCTAACGAAATTGGCGCGATCAAATAATTGTCCGGTGAAACCGCAGCGACAAAAACGCCGAGAAATTTTGCGAACGCAATCGCGACCGCAGCGATGGTCCCAGTTTGAATCACCAGAAACAAAGTCCAGCCGTACAAAAACCCGATGGACGGTCCGTATGCTTCGCGTAAAAAAACATAAACGCCGCCGGCGCGCGGCATCATGGTCGCGAGCTCCGAGCAACAGAGTGCGCCGGTAATCGTTAACAAACCAGCGACGGCCCACGCGAGCAGCAACCATCCTGGCGCGCCGCTTAATCTCGAGGATTCCGCCGAGGTAATGAAAATGCCCGACCCGATCATCGACCCCATCACGATCATCGTTGCGTCCACCGGCCCAAGAGCGCGGATTAATTTTTGATTGTCGGTCTTCCCGCTCATTCGGAAAATTTCGGAGCGCGAATCACGACTCCTTCGGCCGCGAGGCGCGAACGCAACGCCTGCGCAAATTCCACCGCTCCAGGTGTATCGCCGTGCACGCAAATCGTCTCGACGCGGACATCGACATCTTTTCCATCGACAGCGCGAACTTTCCCTTCACGCAGCATTCGAAGAACACGCACCCCGGCTTCCCGAGGATCATGCAGCAAGGCATCCGGTCGCGTACGCGGAACGAGTGAGCCGTCGCTTAGATAATTTCGATCGGCGAAAACTTCGGGTGCGACGTGCAACTTCGCCGCTTCGCCAGCTCGCGCGAGTGCACTCTTGCCCGACGCGAATAAAATCAAGGATGAATCGACGGCAAGAATGGCGCGTGTTATCGCGTCTGCAAGTTTTTCGTCACGCACTGCCATGTTATAGAGCGCACCATGCGGTTTCACGTGATTCGGACGGACACCGAGCGTCTCGGCGATCGCTTGGAAAACGCCGAGTTGATAGGTCACTGCGTTAAATACCTCATCAGGCATGACCGCCAATTCTTTGCGACCGAAATTCTCGCGATCGAAAAGGCTCGGATGCGCACCAACGGAGACGCCGTGATCGCACGCTGCTGAAACCGCCTCACCCATTGTGTCCGAGTCGCCGGCGTGAAAACCGCAGGCAATGCTCGCGGACGAAACGAGTTCCAGCAGCTCGGCATCATGCCCAGCGCCTTCGCCCAAATCGGCGTTAAGATCGACACACAAATTCATGAGTCACGAAGACTGAGTCCAACACGAAAGCGTTCGAGCTCGCTCTCGCGTTCCAGTAAAAGCCGGTGTGCATTCGCGATCAAAACTTCCGAAAAACGCACGTGGCCGCCGGCGCGAAGTTGCGCTGCAATGCTGAGATCAACCGTGATCACGTGCGCGATCTTTGGATAACCGCCGATCGTTTGGCAATCTCCCAAAAGCAAAATCGGCCGGCCGCTCGGCGGGATTTGAATGGTGCCGGGCGCGACCGCTTCCGAGACAAGATCGATATCGTCATTTCGATGTAGTTCAGGACCGTCGAAGCGCACGCCCATCCGGTCGGAATCGGTTGAGACGGCGAATGCTTCACTCGTAAACCGTCGAATCGTTACATCGTCGAAGCGGTTCCAATCCGCGCCGCGAACAACGCGCAGGACGGGATTAACAATCGCCGTTTGCGACCACGTCTGAGGCGCGCTCCATTGCGCGATTCGTTCCATGCGCAGGTTATCGATCCAAACGTTTGTGCGCTCGGAATTTTTGCTGAGCGGAACAATGTCGCCATCGCGCAAGGCGCGACCGTCCAGTCCGCCAAAATTTCCTCGCAAATCGGTCGAGCGACTGTCGAGAACAGTTGCAACATTAATACCACCGGATATTGCCAGCCAGCCATGGCACCCGTGCCTGGGACCAGAGATCGATAAGTCGTCTGACGCTGAAACCAATGTCGAATGTCCGGCGGGAATCAAACGCGTTCCAATCTGGACATCGTAATCGCCGCCGCACCAGCAAATGATACGCTCATCATTGAAGCGCACCCGAACGTTTCCGTGTGTGATTTCCAGTCCGGCGGTGTTTTCTTCATTTCCAGCCAGCAAATTAGCGATTCGCAGCGCATGACGATCGAGCGCGCCACCGCTCGAAACGCCGAATTGACGAAACCCCACCCGGCCAAAATCCTGGATAGTCGTTAGGAAACCGGCACCAGTGACATTTAGTTGCATTGCTTCAACGCTTCGAATTCGTCGCGCGTGATTGCTCGAAAACGCACGCGATCGCCGACCCGCAAAACCGCTGGAGGTTCTTTTTCCGAATCGAACAATCGCAACGGTGTGCGACCGATTACGTTCCAACCACCCGGTGACCGCACTGGATAAATCCCCGCTTGCGCGCCGCCAATCGCAACGGAGCCGCCGGGAATTTCCTTTCGTGGTATGGCGCGACGCGGTGTCGCCAATTTCTTCGGAAGGCCGGCGAGATATGGAAAACCGGGGGTGAATCCGAGGCAGTGAACGCGGTAGTCAGCCGTGCTGTGAAGATCGACAAGTTCACCAGGAGAAATGTGTGCATGCCGCGCAACGTGCTCGAGATCGAGAGCGAACTCCGGATCATAACAAACGGGAATCTCAACCGTGCGTGTCGCCGCTTTCTTGCGTCGCTTACGTTCACCAGGCGGGAGTGACTCGCGAATTTTCTGGATGAGCAATTCAATTACACGATCGGGTTCAGCCCCATCGTTGATCACGCTGAGCGGATCAAAGAAAATCGCGACAGTAATATAAGCGGGCGCGAGTTCGATTACACCGGGAACGTGCGCCTCCTCGAGTCGGTCACGCACTTCCAGGATTTCGTTTAAGGTTTCCTCGGCCGCATCGTCGAGTTGATCACCGACGCGCAAGATGAGGGCAGAATCTCCGAGGGGAATAATTTCCATGAGCCGCCAATCGCTCTTAGCAGAGAATGTCGATTTTCACGTCGAGTCGCGACAAATCAAGCCGTCGATCACGTCGCATTCGAATCACCTGCCACAGCGTCAACGTTTTCCACATGTTCTTTGATCGCGCTCACATTCGGATGCACTTCTCGAATCAGATCGTGCTCAGTGCGCGAAAGTTGCTCAATGTGCGCAGTCATTTCGTACAGTTCTTTGAGCATCGTTTCCTGCCGCGACGATAAGCGGTGCATCCACCAAAAGCAGACCCCCCGCAAGCGGTTCCAACCCATGCGAGCACAGAAGCCGCTGTTTCAAGGTTTTTCACGATCGCACAGCTTCGATTTCGATTCTGATTGCCACTTCCTGACCAATACCTGAAACAGCCTCGGTCGCGCTACCAAACATCAACCCAAAATCGCGACGCTTGAGCGAATCGGTCGTGACCTCCCACCGCGAGCGTTGCATGGAGGCTTCATCGCGCATCGGACTCAGCAATTTCACATGCAACGTGATCGGCTTTGTTACGCCGTGCATGATGAGATCGCCAAGGATGTCGCCGCTTTGCGGGCCGGTTTGTTTCACACTGCGACTCTTGAACGTGATCTCGGGGTATTTGGTCACGTTGAAAAATTCCGCGCTGCGCAAGTGATCGTCCCGCTTCTTGATTCCGGTGTCGATACTGCTCACCTGAATTCTGGCTGAGACTGACGAGTGTTCCGGATGCGCGCGATCGATATCGATGTTGCCGGAAAACCGGCTGAACTTACCGGTCGTCGTCCCGAGGAATTGGTGGACGCGAAATCCAATCGTCGAATGCGATACGTCGAATTTGAAGGTCTCGTTCGCGACCGCGTTCGGGATGAGCGCTGCGAAAACCAGGGTGAGCCAGCTAAATCGAATCATGTGTTTCATCGGAAGTATTCTTTTGTTTCTTAAGCGTGTCGCTGCCGAAGCGACGCTTCGCCAAGCCTTGGAATTCATTTTGTCGGCTCGACAGAGTTTCGGCCCACTAACCGCAGCGACGCAAGCGTCTTCAATAGTGGCGTACGCGTTAACGGTAACTTCCCGAACAGATTGCCCAGCGCAAAGGCCGGATTGCTTTTAAGTATTTTGGCATCGTGCACGCCCGTGATACGTGCGAGTTCGGTTTCGAAATGCGTCACTGCGCGCAGGTTCGGGTCATTTGCGTCAAGGTATGTGAACGCGCGCCGCAACAGGGCAAACAATTCCGGTTCGCGATGATCCCGCTCTGTGCAAGTCTCTATTAACTCGACAAAATAAGCTGCAACCTGTGTGCGCAAATAGTTCGTGCGGATTCCGCCGAATGGATTTCTTAGAACCACTTCCGTAAGCGTGTGCAAATCGGACCGACGGCTTCGGGCGATCTGAATTTCCGCTTCGAAGAACAGATCTAACTTCCCGGCAAACGGACTTTTTGCGCGGCGCGCTCCCTTTGCCACGGTTTGTATGCAGCCCAGCGAATCGGTGCACCACGACACGATCAGGCTCGTGTCGCTAAACTTTCGTTTGCGTAAAAGGATCGCGGCGGTGCTCTCCATAATTTCGAATTTAGCATGGGCCGCTGGATTCTTCTGTAGATCTCCATCCGCCGAGCTGATTTTCGTTACATCCAATCAGGCATTTCCCGGCGAAACTACTTTGTATGCCAGAAGAAGAACCAATTGAACGGGCGCGTGAGGACGAACGCGAGGGCAAAGCGCCTTCCACCGAGGCTGGCGAATTCGTGCGCGAAGAGATAGAGCACATTAGGGAAGGCGAGCACGGCGCTCGCTCACCCGAACAAGCGATCGCCATCGGTTTGTCGAAAGCGCGACGGGCCGGCGTGAAGCTGCCGCCACCAAAGCGAGGGAAGGCGTCTGCTCGAACGCGAAAGCAAGCCAAGCGCGACATCAAGCGCGCTGGCGCCCGACGTAAAAAACCTTCGCGGACGCGATCGCGCGCGACCAAAGGCGCCCTGAAACGGGAAAAGCGTTCCTCTGCATCGCGCAAGGCGCTTTCGCGCCAAGCGCGTTCCGCGGCACGGCGACGGCCTGCGCGAACGCGCTCCGCTGCGGCCAAGAAAGCTGCCCGCACGAGAAAGCGCAGACGCTAGAGCACGTAGCTGATCTGGGTCGTGGCGAAGGTTGAACGCCTTCGCAAACAAGTGAACTGTCCAGCGCTCGCACATGGCAGCCACTGAAACAGCACGCGTCCCGGAAGATATCAGCGGGCGGCTGCGCCGCATGCCGGTGGGCGGAATCATCTGGCGACACACGTTCCGCGCCCTGCGGCACCGCAATTATCGCCTCTTTTTCTGGGGACAGCTCGTCTCACTCATTGGCACATGGATGCAACAGACCGCGATGAGCTGGTTCGTTTATCAGATCACGAACTCGAAGTTGCTCCTCGGTACCGTCGCCGCCGTCGGATCCGCGCCGATGATGCTGTTCTCGATCTGGGGCGGATCGCTGGCCGATCTTTATCCGAAACGCTCGATCATCGTCGCGACGCAAACCGCACAAATGATTTGCGCTTTTTTGCTGGCAACGGGCGCCTGGTCCGGGTTCGCGACACCATTGTTCATTATTATTATCGCTGCGCTCAATAGCGTAGCGATGGGCTTCGATATGCCCGCGCGCCAGGCGTTTACCGTCGAAATGGCAAGCCGCGAAGATTTGCTGAATGCCATCTCGCTCAACAGCTCGATTGTGAACGGCGCGCGCATCGTCGGCCCGTCGGTTGCTGGTCTGATGATCGGCGCGGTCGGTGTGGCGACGTGTTTCTTGCTGAACGGCATGACCTTTATCGCCGTAATCGCCGGTTTGGTGATGATGCGTCTGCCTCCGTCTGAGCGGCCGGCACACGCTGTTTCTGCCGGTGAGCATGCCTGGAACGGCATCGTCTATTCAATCAAACACCAGCGCGTGCGCACGGTTCTGCTGCTATTTCTCGCAGTGGGCGTCTTTGGCTGGTCGTACGCCGTGTTGATGCCAGCCTTCGCACGCGATGTGCTTGGTCGCGGCGCAAATGGTTACGGTATGTTGATGTCGGCGAGCGGAACCGGCGCATTTATCGCAGCGCTCGTCGTGGCGACGTACGGACATTTGTTCACACCGCGAAGACTTGCGCTCGGCGGCGTCTGGTTGTTCTCGATTGCGTTGTTCGCGTTTTCGCTGAGCCGAAATTTCTATCTCGCACTTGTATTTCTCCTCGTTGCAGGGTTTGGCATGCTCCTGTTTTTCTCCACGTCCAACACCGTGCTGCAAACGATCGTGCCGGATGAAATGCGCGGCCGCGTCATGGGCGTATGGTCGCTCGTGTTCGGCGCCATGATTCCGCTCGGTAGTCTTGAAGCCGGCGCGCTCGCCCACTGGTTAGGTACGCCCTTTGCACTTAGTTTTGGCGCAACCATCTGCGCCGTGGCGGCGCTCGTGACGCTGTTCGTGATTCAGCGACGCGAAGCCTCGATCATGAAATAGTTCTCAAATCATGCCGTTGTAACAGGTCACCGGTTCATGATGTGCAGAGCGCGCTTCTCCACGTTAAGCGCGGCTTCTCTTACCGCTTCGCTCAAGGTTGGATGCGAATGGCAGGTGCGGCCGAGATCTTCCGAACTTCCGCCAAATTCGATCACGGAAACTGCTTCCGCGATTAATTCAGAAGCGGCGTGTTGCAAAATGTGCGCCCCGAGAATGCGGTCCGTTTTCGCATCCGCTACGAACTTGACCATTCCATCGACGTCTTCATTACAGAGCGCGCGGCTGTTGGCGCGGAACGGAAACTTCCCGACGCGATAATCGATCCCCTTTTCCTTCGCTTGATCTTCGGTCAGGCCGACACCAGCCAGTTCAGGATTCGTGTAAATGATTCCGGCAATCGCGTCGTAGTTCACGTGGCCGGATTTGCCTGCGATGATCTCTACGCAGGCCATCCCTTCATCTTCCGCTTTGTGTGCGAGCATCGGCCCGGCAATCACGTCGCCAATTGCGTAAATGCCTTCGATATTCGTCCGGAAATGTTTGTCCACTTTAATACGCTTCCGGTCATCGAATTCGACACCGACTTTCTCTGCGCCTACTCCTTCGGAAAACGGGCGCCGCCCAACCGAGACAAGAACCTTATCGGCATCGAATTTCATCTCCTTGCCGTCCTTGGTTGCCGTGGCGGTTGCGCGGCCGTTGTCGATCTTGACCGCGCTTACTTTAGTTTCGAGATGAAAAATGATACCCTGCGCAGTCAGCGAACGCTGGAGCAGATTCGAGAGTTCGAGATCGAAACCGACCGCAATACGCGGAAGGAATTCCAACATGGTTACTTCGGAGCCGAGGCGATTCCAAACCGAACCAAGTTCGAGACCGATCGCCCCCGCGCCGATGACAAGAAATTTCGCAGGCGCTTCGGTGAAAAGAAGTGCTTCCGTGCTGCTGACGATCGTCTTGCCATCGAACTTCGCGAACGGCAACTCAATTGCCGCGCTGCCGGTCGCGATAACGATGTTTTTGGTTTCGATCTCCTGCGTGTCGCCTTTCGACGATTTGATCGAAATTTTCCCGGGTGCGGTGATGGTGCCGAACCCTTCGAACGTCGTCACCTTGTTTGTTTTCATGAGCGCGCGTACGCCGCCAGTGAACGTTTTCACGACCTTGTCTTTGCGCTGCTGCATTTTCGGAAGATCGACATGCACGCTATCGATCACGATGCCGTGTTTCGCTGCTTCCTTTTTTGCGAACATGAAATGATCACTCGAAGTCAGGAGCGCTTTGCTAGGAATGCAGCCAACGTTCAAACACGTGCCACCAAGCTCCTTGTCTTTCTCGACAAGCGCCGTCTTCAATCCGAGCTGACCAGCCCGGATGGCGGCGATATAACCGCCGGGTCCGGAACCGATGATAACCAGATCAAATTTTTCCATGGTTGAGTCGTCGACGCGACAGAGCCGTCACGCCTAATTAAAAATCGAGCGGCAGCTTTTTCGGGTCTTCGATGCATTCCTTCACTTTGATGAGGAATGTGACGGCTTCTTTGCCGTCAACTGCGCGATGATCGTAGCTGAGAGCGAGGTACATCATCGGACGGATTTCGACCTTTCCATCAACCGCAATAGGGCGCGGCATGATCTTGTGCATGCCGAGAATTCCGCTTTGCGGTGGATTGAGAATTGGCGTGCTAAGAAGAGATCCATAAACGCCGCCGTTTGAAATCGTAAATGTACCGCCCTGTAAATCCTCGATTTTCCATTTCCCCTCGCGTGCTTTCACGGC
>WNGR01013270.1_pt1 | contig 16635 bp, 16 predicted proteins | sample 5407581 | NCBI WGS metagenome assembly WNGR01 (sample SAMN13153383, study PRJNA577476) | soil metagenome | isolation source: 80 cm soil or saprolite under Garry oak tree replicate 2 | place: USA:California | collected 2016-06-15 | reverse complement strand
GACGCAATAAAGTTGTATGGTGGGATCGCCGCCAGGGGATAACGGATTTAGAAACGCCGTGACTTCTGAACCGGTCGAAGCAACAGGGCCGGACCGGAAGAGCTGATATTGGAGGCCGTTCACCAACATTCGCCGGCCGCTGTCTTCCCCCGAAAAACCAAAATTGGCCGTCGTCTGCACAGCGATGCTCGCGTCGTTGTGGTCTTGCATGTTCTGGCCGACGCCGGGCAGATCAACTTTGACGTCGAGCCCAAATCGGGCGAGGTCGGCCGCCGGTCCAATCCCCGATAGCATCAACAGCTTTGGCGAAATGAAAGCGCCCGCGGTGAGAATGACTTCATGCCGCGCAAACGCCTTTGTGACGGTTCCTCCTTGGTCGACGAACTCGACACCGACAGCGCGATCACCCTCGAAGAGGATTCGAAGCACGGGCGATCGGAATTTGATCTTTAAACGCGAATTATCCTCAAGAGGAGCTATGAACGCCTGAGCTGCGCTACAGCGGCGGCCGAGATAGGTCGTCGACTGGATGAAGGTCGCGCCGCGCTCATCCCCGCCGTTGACATCCGGCGTGAAAGGAATGCCCATTTCCTGGAGAGTTAATAGGAACGCCCGCGAGATCCTGGTAGGGGGATGGTGGGCATCGGAAACCTTCAGCGGACCATCGACGCCATGGAGTGGTGCTCCCAACCTCTGATTACCTTCCTGTCGAATGAAGTGGGGCAAGATATCGTCCCATCCCCACCCCATTCCGCCGATCGCGGCGTCCCATTTGTCGAAGTCGGCACGCGTCCCTCTGGTATAAGTCATGGCGTTGACGGAACTGCCGCCACCGATGACGTTTGCCTGCAAGACGCCGACACGGCGTCCACTCAATGCCGGTTGTGGCTCTGATACATAATTGACGAGATATCGACCAGGATTGAACACCATTTTCACAAACCCGGCCGGCATGTGAATGAGCGGATGGCTATCCGGGAACCCGCCTTCCAACACCAGCACCTCCGCGCCGAATTCACCCACCAGGCGAGATGCCGCGACGCAACCAGCTGATCCGGCGCCTACCACGATGTAATCGAATGTCTGAGCTTCTTGCAAAATTGGCACCCGGATTAAATAGGTAACGTTGTTACGTTACCAGCACTAGATTATCGTCGCAATAAATAATCTGCAAACTGAAGACCGCAACTTTTGTTAGTAGTCTAGAATATCAGCCGTTTCACAAGTCGATCAATATAGCGGTCACACGACGACGACAAACACCGCTCCTGAGGAACCAATCAAGGCGAGTCCAGCAAAAACGGGAGCGCGACCATCCCAAAGGTTGGCAGGAGGGGCGTTCGCCGCTTGAACTTGTCGACAACCTGCGCTATGTCACTTGTCATCCACTAACTTGACGCCAAGAAGGGGCCAAGTTAGCGAAATTCAAACTGATCTACCAAGGCTACGATGTCGATTTAGCTTTTGCGCAGTCCCATCTTCTTCATAATGGGAATGATATGATCCTGCATTTGGTGAAGACCTTCCTGTGGATCGAAGAAGCAAAGGAGCGTGCTCTCGATGCCGGACTGCCGACGATCTGAGGCGCTGTAATGCCGAGGGCGATCCTCTCCAGCATTTCGGACTTCGCCGCGGTGTCGTGGACCGAAGTCGCTTTCATCGACTTGAGGAAACTTTCAACAGCTCCAACGTCGATTTGCGAGGCGATCCAGTCGTACTTTTCCTTAGCCATAGCGTTGGTGGCCTCCGGCAGAACCCAGCACATCGTGGCCACTCTCACGTCGCGATCGTACTTGGCCGCTTTGTCATGGATGTAATCGACCTTTTTCCGGAACCCGTCAGTATTCTCGGCCAACGTGAACAACCAGTCGCAATTCCTGACGCCGAACTCAATTCCGGCTTCCGACCCGCCAGCATTCATGAGAATCGGGCGCGGCTTTCTCCGAGGTTTTGGGGCCAAGAAGGCGCCATAGGCTTGGTAGTACTTGCCATGAAAATCGAATCGCTCTTCCTCAGTCCATAGATGCTTCATCAAGCAGACGAATTCTTCAGCCATTTCATAGGCTTCGTCATGCCCGATCATTTTGTCGAAGCCGAAGGCGCGCATTTCGCTTTCCGAATAGCCCGTGACAACATTCAGGCCCCATCGTCCATTCGAAATGTGGTCGATGGTGGCGCCGAACTTCGCGATGTGCAGCGGATGGAAACGGAACGTAATATGAGCGGTCGAGAACAGCCCAAGAGTTTTCGTGACCGGCGCGGTCGCAGCCGCTGACGCCAGAAAGTCCAAGGCCGCCCCATTGTAGTCGGTCTCGCCCCCTTGCCCGATCCAGCGGCCAAATGGGACTTGATAGTCAAATCCGATTTCTTCGGCCAGTTGGACGAGTCGCATCGAGTTCGGCCATTCCCAGTAATTTTGGAGCCTCTCAGGGTTCGAAAGCACGGCCTTGGACGCGGTCATTCCACCCTTGATGTTCCAGGCAAAAAAGCCAAGCTCAAGCGGCTGACCGGTGCGCGTGTCGGGTTGTCCGCCCGGATCGAATGGGCCACGAATTACATCAACCTTCTTGAACTTTTCCGCCATGTTAGTCTCCGACAGCATGAGTTGGCTCCTCTGAAAAGGGAGCATAGGCAACGACGATACGACTTCATGTACCTTCGCCAGGAAATTCACAATTCCAAGAATCGATTATCCAATTTAGATGTCGGAAGAAAATATCGATTGAGCACATCCACCGTGCGCGGCCGCACAGCTGGTGCCGAGAATAGGATAATGTGGCAAGAGAATAAATTCCGTATCTACAGGACTTCTTACTTTATCAATAAAACTGGGTCCGCAACCGTCCTTATCACGACACCTCCGTCTCAATGACTGGCGATCGCTCCAAGTCGGCCAAGGATCGGCATTTCATCAGAGCGAACTCAACAACCTGCTGACCGACTGTGTCGAGTGCTTCAATAATCTTCGTATCGCTGCATTGTTTCCCGGAGAATACTCCTCCTGAACTGTTGACTGCCGCGCCGAACGGTGTCGGCCATCCTCGTAGCGCATGAACAATCGTCCTCAAAGTCGCCAGCGTGCTACTCGTGGCCTGCCAACCGTAGGCGGTTGCGATCAATCCGACTGGGATACCGTGAAGATATGCGCGATCATCCTTAGCGGTCTCCTCGAGATAGTCAATGGCATTCTTTAAAATGCCCGACACCGATCCATGGTATCCCGGGCTCGCAATAATAACGCCGTCTGCGCGGCGCAACGCTTCCAATAGCGCTAATGCCTCGGGCGAGCTCGCGACTTCCGTGGTGAGGTAGTGCGGCAACCGCGTCAGCAGATCGCTTCCAATTAACTGTACTCTCGCGCCCGCACGTTCAGCGCTGGATAGCGCAATCGCAAGCGCCTTTTCGGTTGAGGAGTCAGGCCGCGCTGTGCCACCAAGACCGACGATTAAAGGTTTCGATGCGTTGATTGACTGCATGATTTGACCTCTTTCGCTTACACGGAACACGAGAATGAACCAAGACCCGTGTTCAAAACGATGATCATCGTAGGAATCGTGCGGCGAACTGATTCCAACTCGATACCAATATTTAGCGTATTTTCTATTCGAACTACTAAGTCATATCCGCATGAAGCCGTTGCCGTTCAACTGTTCTTTGTGGTCATCGGCCGGCAGTGTCTCGTGTGGGGTCTTCACCACACCCAGCAAATTGTGTTCTCTAGCCAAGTCGGTTCGCCAATTTCATCCCCGGCCCGCTGCTGCGACACTGTCCCTCCCGTGCGGTGAAGTCGCCGCCTAATCTGGCTCCAGGCTCACGACTCTCTGCTGTTGCTCCCCCAAACCCGATATTCCCAGGCGCATGGTATCGCCGGGTTTCAAGTAAACCGGATTTGGCTTGACGCCCAAACCGACACCTGTTGGCGTACCCGTCGTAATCACGTCACCGGGCAAGAGTGTCATGTATCGGCTCACATACGAGACAAGCTTCGCGACAGGAAATATCATCGATCGCGTATTGGCGTCCTGCATGCGCTTTCCGTTCACCTCAAGCCAAAGATCAAGGCCTTGCGGATCCGTAACCTCGTCGGCACTCACCAGCCATGGACCGACAGGGCCAAACGTATCGCATCCCTTCCCCTTGTCCCACTGAGACGACTGCATTTGAAAAGCTCGTTCTGAAACGTCGTTGACGACGCAATATCCAGCCACGTAGTCCAACGCATCCCGCTCATCCACGTATTGCGCCTTTGTGCCAATCACGACGCCGAGCTCAACCTCCCAATCCAGTTTTGTCGAACCGCGTGGTTGAACTACGTTGTCGCAAGGTCCTGAAATAGAGGTAGTGGCTTTCAAAAACACAACCGGCTCGTCGGGGATGGGCAGACCGGACTCCCTTGCATGCTCGACATAATTGAGGCCTATCGCAATGAATTTTGATGCACCCTTCCACGGAGCGCCCATTCGCGGAGACCCTTGAACCATCGGCAGCGTTTGTGGATCAATCGCGCGCAGCTTTGCCAATCCGCTTGGACTGATTTCGTCGAGTCCAACGTCATCAATGACGGACGATAGGTCCCGAATTGAGCCATTCATGTCCAATATGCCTGGGCGCTCATGACCCACATCACCGAATCGACACAATTTCATCTTCTGTACCCTAAGCAACACTTCCTGGTTGTAAAACGAGTGCGTTCTGTGGGTGCACAAAATCTCGGAAATACAGAGGCATCCTACGTCTCTTTTTTTGCGCAACCGATTTTAGGTATCGCTGTTACCTAAAGTATATCGAGACCCGAAGTACTGTCAATCCTGCCAACAGAGAGTGTTTACCCTCAACGAGGCTCTGGGCGGCCCCAGTATTCGCAAACCGCCCCGAGACAGTCTTCAGGCTTTGAGAAAAACAGGGATATGAACGCATCGAACTTGAGCCCGGGGCTTCCGCAGTCGCGCGGATTTCCGGACCCGCTCCGGACAAAACGCGAACGGCCAGCCGGAACCAATCGCATCCTTGGCATAGCTGTTATCCGTGAGCAGCATGTTGTGGCGCTACCACCGGCTTCATTCCATTAACTTCCGATGATCTCACCCGGCCCCTTGCCGAGCTGTACCCTGGTTGGCCAGGTCGCTAGCCGCCCGCGCGGCGCCCCGCGCGCTGCATGCCACAACCATCCCTGCCGCACACCTCGATGCCATCATGGATTTCAGCCGACATCTTCAATATATATAACCAAACATATTTTTACGACAACAAATCGCGATACGAAACGATAACTCTAGCACATCTGGAGTACACTAATAATACAGAGTTGCGTGGAAAGGACCACATCATGGGACATTCTCAGTCAGATAAGCTGCGGACCCACGAGCGCATTCTCGACGTCGCAGCTAACCGATTTCGCGAGCGGGGAATCGAAGGCGTCAGCATCTCCGAAATAATGAAAGAGGTTGGCATCACTGTCGGAGGTTTTTACAAGCATTTCTCGTCCAGAGAGGCCTTGGTCGCAGAGGCGGTGTCCGTGGCGTTCGAAGACACAGCCGACTGGAATGAACTCGCCAAGTACCAGCTCAATAAGGCAATTGACCAATATCTGTCATCGGCACAGCACGATAACCTCGAATCGTGCGCAGCATTTACTTGCCTTGCGGCAGATATCCGGCGGAGCAATCCTGCAACGCGCGACATCTTCAACCGCAACCTGGAAGAGGCGCTCGCTGCCGTAGAACAAGGTCTGGGCAGGAACAACACTGCTCGCCGTGCTCACAAGGCAGCTACGATTTTCGCCACACTCGTGGGAGCATCGTTGCTAGCGCGGGGAACATCCGATGAGAAACTGGCGCGGGTGCTGTTGAGCTCTGTCTCACAGGAGCTTCACTTCACATATTTCTCAGAAATCGTCCCTTCGCTGTGACCGAAGGATCAACTAGTTTCGCCCTAACCAATTAGGGACACGCGAGCAAATTACTTAACGAATCCGATCTTCAATGACGCGAACTTCGTCCACGCTGTGCAGGTCGCGCGCGAATACGACGAGTTCGTCACCACCGAGACGTGCGATCACATCCGCGACGACATACAGTGACAAGGTTGCTCGCAAACTTCGGAAGCGAACTCGACCGGACACCGTTTGTATTTCATAAACTGAGCCGGGAAGTAACCCGCTTGCTGTCCGAGTGCGCTGAAGCTTCAAACTCTGTTGCCGCTCGACGTTGGCTGCCCAGGTCGCCAGCACCTTCCTGGCAGCTGACTTGAGGGTTGCCAGTGGCTCAGCCGCGTGGCGAGTTGGAATCCCAGCCAGCTCCAAGCCAGTTCCGCCATCAGTCATCGGGCCCGCCTGTTAGGGCGCCGGCGCCAAGCACCTGGCAGCCGGGCACTCGTCTTGCGGTCGCTCTATGGCGCTATCTGCAATTCGGCGAGATTCTCATTGGAGCTCGCGGTGCACGCACCGGTCATCTTCCGGTTCGGACGCGGGAAGCGCGCGACGGCCCACGCCCGGCGTTCACCACCGTAGTAGCGCGTCAGCATCGACAGCTACTTGTCGCTGTCGATACGGACGGTCTTGGCGGGACGTCTGCGCCGGTTCACTTCGATACTAGCCGAATCCACCACCAGGCTCGTGACCTGACGTTCTTCCAGGCAGCGGTGCAGCCTGAGGCCATCACGCCCGGCTTTATAACAGCTACGCATCGGAGCATCGGCGGTCAGATGGCAGCGCACCTTGGCCTTCGCAATCGCCGTGAAGACTGCGGCCGTATCTTCGGCGGCCACCGTGCAGCTGCTCGGCGCGCGCCCCCCATCGCCCAGCGAGAGCTTCCAGTTCCCGTCACCCAGTTCGAAGGTGACATCCACCGATCTGCCCATGAAGGGCCGTGCGAGGCGCATTCATTTGCGTACTCCTCTCGCAAAACGTGTGTCGGAACCCTCGTTTTACTCGAGGAGGCTAACTTCGCGGCCCCTCCATAGGATATAAAAAGACGAACAATTAAGGTCAGATGTGGTCACTTCTTCGGACAATCCGAATTAACAACGATTAACAATTGTACTTTCGCACTTAGTTACACTAAGACTACGAAAAGTAATCACGCGCTAGCCATTTGGCTTCCAACGGATTGCCGAAATATAAACAGAAGCGAGAGCGTCAACACCAGCAACGCTGCAAGTTGGTTACGTGGTGCGACATAAACTTCAGCCGAATACGTGAACGGAGAGTTTTCCATGAGCGACGAGTTAATGCTACGAGGGCTGGCTACGCGACGCGAACTATCAAGCCAACGGGATATTGATGAAGCGTTTGACCACCCTAACCCGTGCGTGCAGCAGTTTGAAGAGTTTTCTACCGAACAATACTGGGGCGGGTGCTGGTCCGATAAGACTTTGAGTCACCGCGAACGCAGCTGGTTGAGTCTCGGTATGGCTGCGGCAACCGGACGCCACAACGACTTTACCGCAGCGTTGAAAACCGCCCTGAACAGCGGCATCACTGAATCGGAACTCCGCGCCGCCGTCATGCAGATTGTCGTTTGGTGTGGCATTGCCACAGGGGCCGAGTGTGTAAGTGCCGCACGGGAAGTGCTCAACAGCGGAAGGCGAGCTGCCGAAAGCTCCGCGCGCAAACGCCAACGCCCCGCCTTGACACAAACAGATCCTGATTCGCAGGTGCCGGCATTCTCCCAACTTTCGTGCAAATCAGAACTCGTCGCGAGGGTCACCGGCCAGCACGAGGACGGTATACGGTCGAATTCTGCCTCCCGTCTTTAGGCAACCACCGATTTCGAGCTTAGCTTGCTCACCATCCAAGCGCGACTCGAACCGCGCGTTCGATATTCATATCTCTAGAACAACGGACTGGTTCCGGCCGGTCTGTTGTATCGACGCGATGCCAGTGCGGACAAGAGTCCAGACGCGTCGTTCGTTACGACAGCCGCTATCATGACGTACATACGTACTCCTCGTTCATTCAAAATGCTTGACCTTTACGAATTGACTCTTTGCGCTTGTTCTCTGTGCGTGGCGCTGGACGACTGGAGTCCTGAAACATCGGCGCTACCCTTCTCCTGCATCGGAAATCTAGCGCTGCGCTCAGAGTTTCCGCGGACTGGATGGCTAAGGCGTTCCGGTAATTAGACCGAAGCGCACTCCCCGATTTCGACTCACGTCGGCCAATTCTTGGGAATTCAATGGCTTATGGAACCAAGACCCAGCCGCGGCCTGCAATTGGACCACGGGCTTGCTGCATGCGACCGCACAAAATTAGATCACCAGGATCCACTGGGCCATAGCCAAACTCTTCGATCAGTCCGGTCACCACTGCGTTCGCGTCTTTGTCGTCACCGGAGACGAAGATCACGCGCTTTCCGTCACGAAACGTCGGAGTTCTTGTCGTAATGCTCCATGCGAATGGCGTAAAACATCTTGACCACACGAGCCCCTGACCCGTGTGCCGCAACAAACTCGCTCGCCTTCGTGCCCAAGGTCCGCGAAAACAAGTTCCGGCTCGATCTGCGTAAAAGGGTCGGGGCGTCCGCCAGAATGCGGCCCTCCAACTTATGCAGCCCTTCCAAGGGCGACGGGACTTGAACCCATGGAGCGGCGAGCATGACCCACTCGAGTAGAGCCAACTCCTGGACCGCATCCGAAACCCTCTGACCAAGTCCGGCTACAAGATCCCGCGAAGCCTGCAGTCCGCGACGAGCGCTCACGACAACCTTACGTCCTACTTGAATAGCGCCCCGGGCAAGAGACTGCGCCACAGCACCGGCCCCAATAAAACCAATCTTCATCTCGACACCTTCGCAGCAATTTAGATCACTGAAGCCAAGCTCGCCTATGAGCAAGGCGCTTGAGAGAAAAACGCAGTCAGTTGAATGGACGCAGGCAGAACAGCGTAACGGCAAGCTCAAGCGGCTTAGCAACTCCCCATCTCAGGTTCAAATTGCCACTAAAACTACAACGCACCTTGGTTGCTCGGCGCTTGATAGGCATTGAAACGCATGTTGGTCGCAGCGCCCCAAGAGGCCTTACGATCCCTCTATCCCAGCAAGAAGACCGCTACGTCGCGCAGGAAGAGATGCATTATTGGAGCGGTCACTCTCTTATGGCATCATAGGTTCGACTCTGTCGCATGTCAATGATCTTTGGATGCGGTGACGACAAAAGATACCCGTCCTCGGCGCGGTCGCGGCAGGCCTTCAACCTTGATCGCGCAGAAGCATCAAGGCTATTCGTGAGACGATGGTCGAGCACCGCGCAAACGGTGAAGAGTTGATGGTGCGGCGGTTGCGCAAGAGTATCGAGGCCTGCAATCGTTTAGAACCGCCGCGCCCGACATCAATGCCTCTGACGGCCCCTTGACCGGCGGGATAGCCGTCTAGGCACGAGATAGAGTTGGCCAACAAAAGCTGAGGGCGATTACAGACCTGACGATCCAAACATGGCCAGCTCAAAGCCGTCGTGTAAGATCCTCGTACACCTACTGCACTGCTGAAAATTACGCCGCCCGCATCCAAAAAAACTACGAACGCCCGGCGACGCAACGCATAACACTCATACTCGAGCTCTAATCGAGGAGCCGGTAAGTGTTCTCTTGCCAGGGTAAACACTTTTATAACAACACTTCTCGCATGGGGTCCGTCGATCTACAATTTATCGTGCGATCATTAATAGATTGGATAACTGCGAAGGACACGTAATGCCCATAGCTAAACTTGCGCACTATTCAATACGCGCGCTCGACCTTGAACGTTCACGGCACTTTTATGAACGCGTGCTCGGCTTCAAGGTGGGGTATCGCCCCCCGGTTCGACTTTCCGGGTCTCTGGCTCTATAAAGGTGGCGACGAAGCCGACTACGGCGTCGTCCATCTGATTGGTGTCGGTCCCGGCAGCGATGATGTTGTGAGCGCCTATCTCGGCGACATGATTGCTCTCCGACCTGTGCGGGTCCGGACGCGGCGCCACGGTCCGGACCGGCAACTTAAATAGGTGTGAAATTTCTACCTCTGTCCGGTGCGGCATTCCGTAGCGAGTTACCGCAGAAACTTGTCGTTGCTCCATTGCGACGATCCGCGCCGTCCGCGATTGACGAAAGGGGTCCCAGGATACACGCGAAACAACCACTTTAACCTGATACCAAGGCATCGGAGACAATAAATGAAATACCCCGATCTGTTGAGCCATTACATGAATTCCAAGCCCAATTCGAGGTACTTTTCTGCGTTCTCGGTGATTTGTCTTGGATTCGTGCTGGACTATTTTGACCTCTACCTAGTCGGATTCCTTCTTGCAGTATTGGGCCCCGAATGGCATTTGACTTATGGCGAGTCCGCAATTGTGCTGTTGAGTGCCGGCGTTGGCGCCATAGTGGGTTCGATCCTCAGCGGTACGCTAGCCGACGCATTCGGCAGACGGCCTGTCTTGCTAGTGAGTACCTCGGTTTGCGGGATTGCGGCTGGTGCGGTCGCATTTGTCCCCGACGGGGCATGGATCATCCTGGCCGCACTGCGGTTTTTCGTCGGCTCCGCAATTGGGGGCATTGCGACTAGTGAAGCGGTTTTGCTGGTTGAGCATACCCCGTCCAAGTTCAGCACTCGACTTACCGGATTTCCCTTCGTAGCGGCTTCGATTGGTCCACTGGTTGCTTCAATCTCCGCCGCCGCCCTGTTGCACACTCTTGGATGGCGCGGCGTAGCGGCGCTCGGATTTGCGCCAATATTGGTTACTCTGGCTGCATGGTACCTCGTGCCCGAATCGGCAGTATGGCTCGCGAGCCGTGGCCGCCGCGAGGAGGCACGCAGAGTGTTGCTCTATTTTCTGGGAACGAATTCGAGCGAGCTGCCGGTTTCCGCGACAGAGAGTCAATATGCGGTTTCAAAAACTCGCAGTGCAAAAATGAGCGACGCATTGGCTTTTCCAAAGCGCATTGTGCTCGTCATTGTCACGTGGGCAGCCCTTAGCACCGTCACTTACGCGGTCTATCTCTGGGGGCCTACAATTCTTTCGTTGCTTCTCCACATTCCCGTCCCATCTGCCGCTCGATATTTTGTTCTCGTGCCGGCTTTGGGGATCATCGGGCGCTTGTTGTTCAGTGTTTTGCCGATATGGATGAGGCGCCGTACGATTTGTTGGATTTTTGGAGTCGGCATGTTTATTACGCTGGGGGGCGCCGCTCTGGCTGCGACCCAGTTTGTATTCGACTTTCCAGTGTTCGTGATTATGGTCGCGCTGGCCGCACTATTCTTCGACGGCGGCTGGTGTGTGATCGTGCCATATACCGCCGAGATCTTCCCGACAAGCTTTGCCGCGCGCGCTATCGGCTTGGGCCAAGCCGCCAATGGCGTCGGGAAGATTCTAGGTCCACTATGCATCGCGATTGCGGCCGGTTCCGGGAGTTATGTTTCCCCGACAGCTACCCTGGACGCAGTATTGCCGGCCTTCCTTTTCCTGAGCGCCTGCGGACTTGTCATCGGGATAGTTTTTGCCTTCTTCGCTCCCGCAGACATATCGGAGCGCATGGCCACTGTAATTGACGGCGAGAAGGATACAAGCGCCGATTTGACTTCACTTGACAAAGGAGTCGCCCAATAAGCGACGCTCTTGAACTGTCTCATTTTAAACCCTGAGGACACCCGAGGAGGAAATCCTAGATGACCGTTAGAATCGAGGAAGCATTCGAGTTGCACGGAAAGAAAGAAATTCGCGCTGGCATGGTCATTGAATGGGATGTCCCCATCCGAATGGCTGATGGTGTGACATTGCGGGCGGATATTTTCCGTCCGGCGAAAGAGGGCCGTTTTCCCGTTTTAATGTCGCTTGGACCCTACGCGAAGATGCTGCATTTTGCGGATGGGTACACCACAGCATGGGAAAAGATGGCTGCGGAGCACCCTGATGTCCTTGCCGGATCGACAAATGCATATCAGAGCTGGGAAGTGGCGGATCCGGAAAAATGGGTACCTCATGGTTACGTCTGCATTCGCGTCGACTGCCGCGGTGCTGGCAGATCGCCGGGTTATCTCGAAGTTTGGTCGCCGCAGGAGGTTCAGGACTACGCAGCCTGCGTCGACTGGGCCGGCGTCCAACCGTGGTCCAATGGAAAGGTCGGCTTGAGCGGTATTTCCTACTATGGTGCGAATCAATGGCAAGTCGCGGCGAAGCGGCCCGCCCACCTTGCCGCCATCTGTGTCTGGGAAGGTTTCAACGACTTCTATCGCGAGATGTTCTTTCACGGGGGCATCTACTGCACGTTTGGCCAGAATTGGTACGACATGCAGATCAAATCGGTACAGCATGGCAAAGGGACGAGAGGACATCGAAGCCGTTTCACCGGAGAGTGGGTTTCAGGTCCGGAGACGCTCACGGAGGAAGAACTTGGTGCTAATCGTCTGGACTTGTGGAATGAGGTGATGCGCCACCCCCTCGTCGACGACTTCTACAGAAATCGGACGCCGCAGTTGAGCGACATCGATGTGCCGGTTCTATCAGCAGCCAACTGGGGGGGGCAAGGACTCCACCCGCGAGGTAATTTCGAAGGATTCGTCAATAGTGGTTCAAGGAACAAATGGCTCGAAGTGCACGGAATCGAGCATTGGACCCATTACTACACGGATTACGGGATCGGCATTAAAAAACGCTTCTTTGATTATTTTTTGAAAGGGGAAGACAACGGCTGGAATCTGGAACCAAAGGTGAGACTTCAGGTCAGGCATCCCGGTGAGCGATTCGAAGAGCGCTTTGAGGAAGACTGGCCCATTCCTCGCACCCAATGGACACGTTTTCACATTAATCCAGCCAATCATTCCCTTGGCGCTGCGCGCACCGAAGAAACCGCATCCGTTTCTTTCGATGCTTTAGGAGACGGAGTAACCTTCGTTACTCCGCCACTCGACGAACCTACCGAAATCACCGGCCCGATCGCTGCGAAATTGCATGTATCCTCGACCACGAAGGATGCAGATCTTTTCCTGGTCGTGCGGGTCTTTTCTGCTGACTTTAGCGAAATCACCTTTATTGGTGCACTTGATCCTCATACTCCTGTCGCACAAGGATGGCTGCGTGCTTCCCACCGGAAGCTGGATACGGAAAAGACGCTTCCGTATAGGCCTTATCACTCGCATGACGAGATTCAACCGCTCACGCCCGGCGAGGTGTACGAGCTTGATATCGAAGTGTGGCCCACCTCGGTCGTGGTTCCGAAAGGAGCACGTATTGCTCTGAGCGTCAGGGGACGGGACTATGTTTACCCCGGTGGCAGCGGGGGACGACTGTCGAACATGAAGAACGAGTTCACCGGATGCGGGCCATTTTTGCACGATGATCCGCGTGATCGCCCTGTCGAGCTATTCGGCGGCAGAACAACGCTTCACTTCGGCCACGATCGAGAAAACTATATTCTCCTTCCGATCATTCCCTCCAAAAATGAGTGACCAGCATCACGCAAAATCGTCATAATCCGGTCAACCTTTCGTTGTACCAACGTCTCCGCCCTGCCCCATGAAGTAAGGCAGGGTGACGAAACCCGGATCGGCGCGAATGGTAAAGCCATTGCTTTGTGCGATGGCTTCTTTTTTGGATCGTCAGCGGAATCTGTGGGTGAATTGGTGTGAGCGCCTAGCCAAGTGAAGCTTGATTCAGATACTGATAGAGCTTGCGACAAGTTGCATCAAAGGCATTTTGTGCGGACTTGGAGATCGCTGGCCAGATGAGTGGGCCGCCGTCTTCCTCGATGAGTTTGTCGAGGAGGGTTGCCACCGGAAGGGTAAGGAGATCGGGATCTTCGTGGCGGCGCCGGATCATTTCGCCGCCGAGCATCCAGATGTGATCGCGGTGCCGAAGCAATGTGTTGCGTGCGTATCCCAAGGTTAGGAGATGCTCAAGGAAAGGCGTGAGTATGGCCACGATTGCCTGTCCAGTCGGAATATCTTCGTCGTCGACTCGCCACGACGCAGGCCAGTTATGCAGATCTGGGACGTACTGCGCAAGCGCCTGCTGTTCGGGGACAATGGCGGCTTTGTCCTTGCCGGTTCCAGGCTTGCTAACCATGTTGCTGACCCGTCTGCTTAACGCCTGTCATCATTTTCCCGGCTTTGTATATGAAGGGGCGCGGCTGTGCGAGGCAACTCAATCCATCGAGATCGACGTTCGGCCGCGCAAGGGTTCGAAGCCGATTTGCTCATGCTGTAACCAGCCTGCGCGGGGTTACGACTCGCTCACACAGCGCCGCTTCGAGTTCATCCCCGTCTGGGGCTTTGCCGTGTTTCTGCTCTATACCATGCGACGCGTCGATTGTCGTGCCTGTGGCGTGAAGGTCGAAGCGCTGCCGTGGGCCAACGGCAAACACACGCTCACCCGCGCTTACATGATCTTCCTGGCCCAATGGGCTCGTAAGCTGTCCTGGAAGGAAACAGCACTGAGCTTCCGAACCAGTTGGGAGAAGGTCTTCAACGCAGTGGAATGGGTCGTCGACTGGGGGCTGAGCCATCGCGAGCTCGGCACGATCCGCGCTTTCGGTGTGGACGAGATCCAGTATGGCCGCGGACACCAATACCTCACACTCGTCTACCAGATCGAGGCCGGCTATACGCGACTGCTCTGGATCGGACAAGAGCGCACGAAAGAGAGTTTCTCCAAGTTCTTTGCCATGATCGGAAAGCCGCTATGTGAGAAAGTTGAATTCGTGTGCTCGGACATGTGGCAACCCTACCTGGAGATGATCGCGCGTCATTGCCCGAACGCCCTGAATATCCTCGATCGCTTTCACATCGTCGCCAAGATGAACAAGGCCATCGACGAAGTTCGTGCCGACGAGGCCCGGCGCATGACTCGCGACGGCTATGAGCCGGTGCTCAAGAAATCCCGCTGGTGCCTGCTCAAGCGGCGCAAGAATCTCACCGGCAAGCAACGCGTTCGCCTGCGTGACTTGCTTCAGTACAACCTGCGCAGCGTGCGCGCCTATCTGCTCAAGGAAGAGTTCCAGCAACTCTGGGATTACATCTCGCCCGTGTGGGCCGGCAAATTCCTCGACCAGTGGTGCACTCAGGTAATGCGCTCACGTATCGAGCCGATGAAGAAGTTCGCTCGGACGGTGCGCACGCACCGGGAGCTGATCCTCAACTACTTCCGTGCGCGGAAACAGTTCTCCAGCGGCGTCATCGAGGGGTTGAACAACAAAGCCAAAGTCACCATGAGAAAAGCGTACGGCTTCCGAACCTTCAGAGCCACGGAAATCGCGCTCTATCATGCACTTGGCAAGCTCCCCGAGCCTCCATCCACCCACACTTTTTACTGACCAACCTCTTTTTTCGAATCTCGTCGCATTTCCTCGTCGAAAAAAATTGACAGCCCCGTCTCGTCACACTACTGTTTATCAACCGATAACCACATCTATTTAGGAGACTATCGATGAGTCAGTCGAAAATCAGACTATTGCTAGCTTTGCTGATCGCGATGTTGGGTGTATGCACGTCAGGCGCGTTTGCTCAGTCATTTGATGCCGTTCCGACCGTGCTCGCCTTTGATAAGGAGGCGAAGCCACTCGCTACGAAGTACAAAGTGGCCTACGTGGTCCAATGTGTGAATAACCCGTATTGCGAGGCGGGTGTGAAAGGCATGACAGATGCGGCGAAAAAATTCGGGTTTGAACTCAAAATATTCGATTCAAACTTCAACGTCGGTGAACAGCTTAAGAAGGTTCAAAACGCTGTCACTAATGGCTTCGATGGATATGTCTTTACACCGCTTGCAGCTGCCTCCGGGTGCAACATGTATAAAAACATCCTCAAACCCACCGGCAAGCCTGTAGTAACTGTTGGAACGATGATGTGTGGTGACAAAGACTACACCCCGGGAACGGCAGCCTCGGTCATTATGGCGACGCAAGACTACTACAACAAATTCGTAGATAAAGCCTTCGATGAGTGCCCGGGTAAATGCGTTGCAGCGGCTGTCGGAGGATATGTCGGATCTGACCTATTTACCATTTGGGAGACTGCTCTTGCTACCGCGGCAAAGAAACATCCGAATGTGAAACTCGTCGTTGACCAGCCGGGCAATTTCAACCCGCAGATGGCGCTAAGGGTCGTTCAGGATGCGCTAAGTGCTCATCCGGATATTAATCTGGTTATATCGTCGTGGGACGATATGTCGCGAGGTGTTGTCCAGGCCGTAGTTAATGCCAATAAAGTGCCGGGCAAGGATGTCAAGATCATCTCCGCAGGCGCGACAAAAGATGCAGTTGACCGAGTAAAGCGAGGCGAGATCAATATGACCGGAATCTATCTCCCGTATGAGGAAGCTTACTATGCAGGCGCGGCAATGGCGATGGCGTTGTCAGGGAATCCGCCCAACGGCTTTATCGATGAAGCAAAATTGCCGCAAGTCATTGGCGGTCCGAAAACGGTGTACTTGACCAAAGAAAATGCCAGCAAGTTTGATCCGAAGTATTGAAATCGGCATTCAATTCCCAACGGAAGATTTAATCGGGTGGAAAAGATGGTGCTCGAGACAGCTGAACGGGTAATCGTTGCCCGAAATGTGAGTAAGGCCTTTCCGGGCATTCAAGCTCTGGCTGGAGTGGACTTTGAACTCCAGGCGGGCGAGGTGCATGGTTTGGTCGGCGGCAACGGTGCCGGGAAATCGACACTGA
>WNGR01003699.1_pt1 | contig 16636 bp, 21 predicted proteins | sample 5407581 | NCBI WGS metagenome assembly WNGR01 (sample SAMN13153383, study PRJNA577476) | soil metagenome | isolation source: 80 cm soil or saprolite under Garry oak tree replicate 2 | place: USA:California | collected 2016-06-15 | reverse complement strand
CTATGAGGCAACATCATTTCGATACGCTACCGGATCGCAAACATCGTATTGCCGTCTTTCTGGAAGCGTACGGCACGCCACCCATAGTCAACGTCGCAACCAAAGTAGCTGCTATGCAACGGGCCGTCAAAGATCAGGCTGCGTATCTTGCCAAGCGTGGTGTCCAACCGCAAGCTGATTGGGCGGCTGAAGGTCACTTGGAACGGATCGAAGAGCGGGCGACGTGGACGGAAGAACATACGGAATTGTTTGAGGAGCAAAGCTAATGCCCCTCATCTACATAACCGGTATTGAGGCAGCAGGCAAAAGCACGAGTACTCTTGAGCTTAAAAAACGTGGTTACGAGACCTACGATATAGATCACGGCATTGCTGGATATTTTAATAAAAATACCGGTGAAAGCAGTGACGGTGCAACGGATGCAGAAAAACACAGTCCCCACTGGCACAAGGACAATACGTACATGATGGACCGCCAACAAGTTGAAGGCTACGCAAAGCAAGCTAAAGATAAGGCTATATTCTTATGTGGCACTACTCAAAGTGACGAAGTTGTCCTCGACCTTTTTGATAAAGTCATATACCTCTACTTGGACGAAGAGACACTCAAACAGCGTATGGCCAGAAGAGTAGAAGGCGAATTCGGGTTTGCACCTCACGAAAAAGAAGTCATATTAAGCTGGCGAGTATCCTCAAAAGACAAGTACCGCAAATTAGGAGCTACTATGATTGATGCAAGCCTGCCTATTCAGGAAGTAGTCGATGCTATCTTGCGCGAGGTGAAAGCATGACCAAAGCCCTCGTCTTCGATTGCTTCGGCGTCTTCTATGTTGATCCGGTCTTTGCCTACATGCGTAATCTACATTCGCCAAAAGACAAAGCCAAAACCCTACACGACTTGGACGAGCAGGCCGCAAGAGGTAGACTGTCCAAGGCCAATTTCATTACGCAAGCCAGTGAGTTACTGAACCTGTCTTCCCAAGAAACCGACGACCGCTTCTTCCAAGGTCATGACCGTAATGACGAGTTGGTGGCATATGTGCAAGAACTCCGTAAGCACTACAAAATCGCTCTGCTCAGCAATATCGGTGCTGACATGATGGATGGCTTCTTCACGCAACAAGAACGCAACGAATTATTTGATACTGTCGTGCTCTCTGGCAGCACCGGCTATGCTAAACCTGATCTGGAAATATTCAAACTGACTTGCGGACGCTTAGGCGTCGAACCAAATGGAGCCGTTATGATCGATGACGTACAAAGCAATTGCGACGGGGCAAAGGCAATCGGCATGCAAGCGGTTCAGTACCAGTCGTTTAGGCAGATGAAGCAAGAACTTGAGAGCATCCTGCATGAGTAAGCCCAACTCCTATACCACTCTCGTCAACAGCAAGCAGGTCACGTTCACGCATCTCGGCCCGGTTCAGATGCCACCGTTCAAAGACGTGACCAGCGTCTCGGTCACCCCGTTCACTAAGGATGGCAATATTGTCGCTGTTCGATTGCGCCACCGTGGTATTGATATTCCCGGCGGCCACGTCGAACCCAGTGAAACTACACCAGAAGAAACGCTGCGCCGTGAAGTCATGGAAGAAGCACATATGACTATTCAAAAGCCAGTACTTATAGAAGCCATCGGATCGGATTACTTTGATCATCCAAGTTATATGCTACTGTACACGGCATTTGTCGACAAATTACACGAATTCACGCTAACCGATGAGATGAGCTATGAACGTATCATTTTGAGCCAAGAGGACTTTATCTCTCAATATAGGGCGGGAGATAAACGACTGATGAGACTTGCCGTAAAGGCTGGCTGGCAACAGCTCCAAGCTGGCGCACGTCACCAGATTCCCGTCTATACAGTCCATCTTCCAGAATACCAAGTAACCGCCGAGCCCGATACCGAAGCCATTGGCCAAATCGTCGACACCGAACTCCGCAAGCACTTCCTGGACAAAACCATTGTCGCGCGTGGTATCGGTTCCAGCGAACATCCTGGCAAGACGATTGACGAACTTGTAGAAATTATCAAACAATGCGGCACCGACCGTTATGACTCAAGCCGCACCGGTGACCGCTACGAAAACATCCAAGGCAAGCATATCGACCTGTTCGGCTTCCGGCGCAAAGTAACGCCCCGTATGCAGCTTTTCAAAGACATTGTATACGGCTTTTACCACAGCGCCATTGGCATACATGGCAAACCAACCCGCATAGATATCCTGATTATTTACGACGTGGCAAAGCTCAAAGCAGTCGTCCATCAATACAAGGGCAGATTAGACAAGAAACGGGATGGTTTTGTGTTTCGGGAGCCAAGCCAGAAGCAAGATGCGTTGTTAGGGATAATCCGAGTTCTATGAACCTCACTAGACCCAAACTCACCAAAGCAGGTCTTGAGCAGACCGACATTAGCCAACTGGCTGCCGAAGCTTCACTGGAACGGATCATCGTCTCTCGGGCAGATGCCGACGGACTACAGGCTAAAAACCTGAGCCTGGATGAAGCGCTTCTGGAAAAAGTACTGCTTGTTGAAGCAGGCTTAGAAAAACTTGGCCTGACCGACGTCGAGCTACACGCCTGCGACCTCTCTGCCGCCCGTTGCTCGGAAAGCACGTTCACTCGCGCACACATTATTGGTGGCCGTATGACCGGCATTGACCTCAGCCGGAGTACGATCAAAGACGTCGTGTTTGAGGACTGCAAACTTGATATGGCAAACTTTCGCTTCGCCAAACTCACCCGCGTGCAGTTTATCGGTTGCCAATTGACCGAAACGGATTTCCAAGTAGCCGAACTAACGGACGTTGCGTTCCAGGATTGTCATCTTGAAAAAGTCGAGTTCGGACAATGCAAAATCAAGCACGTCGATGCTCGCACGTCTCAGCTCTTTGATATTCGTGGCTGGCAATCACTTAAAGGCCTAACGGTTGACTCCATGCAGCTTGCAGCAATTGCGCCGCAGTTGGTGCTAGAGTTAGGGATTATTGTTAAAGATGACTGACGAAACCGTTCATGCCCTCTACTTCAACGGCCTTACAGATGGCCATCTCCGCCAACGCGAACAGTTTGCCATGCACTACTTAGCCAAACGTGGTATTGAAGTTATGCCCACGCAAGTCAACTGGCGCAGTGATGAATCATTTGACAAGCTCCTTGCTCGTCTGACCAAACTGGCCGAAACAGAACTCGAAAATCACGGCCAACTTCTGCTCATCGGCACCAGTGCCGGTGGTAGTTTGGCACTTAACGTTTTTCATACCCTCAAGCACCGCAAAGACGTGATGGTCGTGACGCTTTGCGCTCGGTTGCATGAGGCGAGGCTCCCGTGGTGGGATCACCGCACCATGGAGCGGATGGCGTATGTCGGCACACCAAAAGCAAGCAAGAAATTTGTCGATTCAGTCGAGTATTGCACACACACGACAATTCCAAACCTGAGTGAAACCGACGAAAAGCAGATTGTCATTGTTAAGCAATGGATGGATGATGTGGTGCCACGATCAACAATGGGTATTCCGGGTGTGCGGACAACAACTGTGCCAGCTATCGGTCACGGCTGGGGCATGGCGATGGGAGTAAGGCGGTTGCCAAAAATTAGTAAGAGTTTGCTACAATTCTGATATGGATGAAGAACCCGAAAATATACCTGCAAGTCTCATGCGCTCCGTTGTTAACGATTCCGATACGGAGGCGCTTTTTAGTCTTAGCGACACTATTATTACTGACTCAGTGGAAGCGATCAAAGACAGCGATCTATTGAGTCATCTTCCAATTACGAAAGAGATTATAGGACTTATAAAAGTAGGCTTTGCATATCGTGACAGGAGATATCTTAGTAAGCTTCTGAGTTTTCTTGCAGAAACGTCCAAAATGAGCGAAGAAGACAAAGCTGAATATACTCGAAAACTTGACGAAGACCCCAAGAAGGCTCAAGAAGCCGGCGAAACTATCCTAGACATCATTGAAAAAGTTACTAGCCGAGAAAAAGCAGTTATGATCGGTAAACTTGTGCGGGCCTACGGCCACGAAAAGGATATAACCTACAATCTTCTTATGCGTATGTGCGAGATGGTCGAACGTGCGTATTTGCAAGACCTTCAAGCGCTGCAAAGAGGAGGGGGTTATAATGAAGCTAATCTTGAAAGCGTGGGAATCATCAAACCGATACGTCATGAGGATATTGAGAAGATTGTACGGGCAGCACTAGAGTCGGCAAAATATGAGAGTATTCCCATAAAAGATCCCGTCAGCAATCCCGCTCCTCCTGAGCCTGAAATGGATCACTCTGGATTGTCTGAAGAAGGAACAAATCTACAAAGAATATTGAGAGATTATTAAGCTTTTTTGCTCTCTCCCTCTTTTCGTTTCTTCACATTAGTATTCTTCTTGCGAAGTCGTTTCAGTCTATCTTTGCTTTGTGAGGCTTGCTTTTCTTGTTTGCTGGCTTGATCTGCTGATTTTATTTCTTCTTTGGGCGCCCCCTTCGGTTTAGTAGGCACGTACTTCGTAGCGTAGTGCTCTCTCGAGGACTCAATAACCTGCCTAGCACCATCCTCATCACCCACACCTTCAATTTTGACTGTCTTTCCCGAAAATGCCTCCTGCGCCTCCCCGGCCGCAATACGCATATAGAAGTTATACTTCGGCAAATGCGTAATCTCACCCTCTTCGACGTAGCCTTTAAACTGGTGCAGCATCAGCTCCTCGTCGGCCGGATTGCCGGTGCGAAAGCAAACAATCGTACCCGCATTGTCTAGAATATTTTCGGTCAATTCCCGGTCTTGCTGTGAGGTAGATTGCTCAGCCATAGTCAGGAACAGCTTGTATTTGCGAGATTCTGACAATATTTGGATAAACAACGGAGATACAAAGTTCTGGAATTCGTCTACGTACAAGTAGAACGGCTTGCGGTTCTCTTCTTTGGTATTAATTCGTCGGTAGGCTGCAAGTTGCAACCTTGTAAGAATGGCTGTGCCAAGCACGGCGGAGGTGTCCTCGCCAATCGAACCCTTGGCTAAGTTGCATATGAGGATCTTGCCATTCAATATTTCGTCAAAGTCTATAGTCGATTTAGCCTGTTCCAGAATTCGCCGTGTCACGGCTGAGCGCTGGAAGCGTCCAATCTTAGTCGTAACGCCATCCATAGCCTTGTACTTCTGGTAGTTACCCGCTAAGCCAAACTCGTTTATCCAAAAGTCTTTAATGTCCTCGTCTTCTAATGTAGCAACAACCTTCTTGCGAAAATCTGGATTGTTCAGTAGTTTACGGATAGTAAAAAGTGTCGCGCCTTCGACAGCGAACGCTGTATGTACTGCATTGCGTAAAACATGCTCGATACGGTGTCCGCCTGAGTCATCTTCGGAGAAGATTTTGCGGAAGACCGATACAACCGATTCAGTGACAAAATCCTTAGCCATCAATAACTCATCTCCGGTGAGACCTTCCGGCAGTTCAAGCAAGTTCAAACCAATAGGGTTACTAATATCTCTCGGATTGAAGTAGATGACATCCTTCATTCGTTCTTCTGGAATGTATCTGAGCAATTTTTCCGCCATATCTCCGTGCGGGTCAACTACTGCAACACCTTTGCCGTTTTGGATATCTTGCAGAATGGCATATTGTAACAGTGTCGTCTTACCATTGCCTGTGCCGCCAATAATATACATATGTCGTTCACGCTCGTCAGCAGTTAAGCCAACCTCCGTTGTCTCTCCGTGGTGATTGTTATCGCCGAGTACAACATCAAAAGTGTCTTCATCGGAACGGTTCTTGATGAGATTAGGCGCGGGCAGCGTACGGCTGTGCGAACGCACCATACCTTCGGTCCTAATCGTGCCGTATGGGAAGTGATAAATACTGGCGAGTTCAGATGCAGATAGGATATTCGAGTCAAATATGAAGAATGATGGCATTTTATGCTCGAACTTGAAGAACTCGATCTTTTGGCCAAGCCAGTCTGGATGCAGCTGTGGTATATGGAGTTGCTGGGCACTTATGGAGTCGAGTGGGGCGAGCGAACTGCTTATACCCGAAGATAATTCATAGAGCCGATCGTTACTCTCAGCTGAAACGAGAATACGAATATCTGCCCTAAAGAGCGGTTGATTTAACTTGGCTAAAATACCAGCAAATAACTCTTGCTCGGATTGTGTTAGCTCCGGTGCCTCGCGGTTTACAAACAAGGATATGACCAGTAGCACGAGTAGCAGTGATGCGGTTGCCTTGAGATCATTCGTAAATAGGCCATAGATAGCGGTGATTACCCATACCCAATAGGGACGACTCAGTATGAAGTGACGCAGTTTTCTGTCGAGTACTGCATAGCCGGTACTCCCGATCTTAGCCCTCAGCTTGTTTGTCCAATAGGAGTAGTGAGGTGCAAGCACCAGTTGCATGGTCATCTTTTCACCCGGCTTGAGTTTCGTCATCGCGCCTGTGATAAAGGTGACTGGATCACTGAGGTCGAGCTCCTCGTGCGCTTGCAACGGGAAGGCGTAGTGATAGGCCTGTTTGACTTCAAAGATACGACTATAGGGACTGATAATTTCATTCTTCGGTGATTCAAGCACTCTAAACTGAGCTTCGGGCAAGTATGATGCTATCTGACTTTGTAGTGTTGTTGCTTCGTCTGGATATGTGCGGATAAGGTAACGGATGCCTTCTTTACGCGTAGCATCAATCTCAAGCGGCGTAACCTCATCTTTATGAATTAGTTGTCGTATGATGGCAAAAAGCTGTTGAGTAGCCAGTGGTGATTTCTCTATGTGCGCTGGCGGTGTGATTTCGAGAATGACATTCGGCCTATTGCGCAACTTCCAGAAGTTCCACATACCCCTCAGCGTGATGTATGCTGGTTCGAATAGCCAGCGATATGCTAAATATGCGATAGTAACCAAAACGGCAGCACTCAGGATGCGCTCGAAAAGTGTGTGACCTAGGAAATTCAGAATGTCGTTTAGGTAAAGCATAACCATGTCATAATTTTAGTCAGTATACAAATTAATATACACGAAGAGTCGCATATGGGGTAGATCGTTGCTCTGCAGAATTACCAGGCAAGGTGTGTTAGTATGGCGGTCATGGATGGTATGACAAAAGAAGAAGCAGAAGAATATCAGGAACGGCTTAGTAAACTTCACCCTGGAGCACCAGAGACGCTTGCCTACTCAACAAAACAGAGGTTGGACTTAGTAGCGAGCCTAATCATTGACAGAATCATTGAAGAGCAGAAGAATGGAGCGCCACTTTTGCGTCAGATTCAACTCAAAAACAAAAAGTCAAAGATGACTGGCAAGAAAGCGGCTTGATCATACTACAACCTTTTTGTCAGGTATCTTACAGTCAGTAGCTGTAAGATATACTAGTAGATATGGCAAAAGACCACTACTTACCGGCGGGGTTTATCGGACGTTTTTCAAGTGATACTACCGGCGCGTACCGCGATCGGCGACTTTGGACTTATAACTCAAAAGCCGGTAAAACTCTGAATACCGCTGCTAGTGCAATCGGCTATAAGAAAGGCCTATACAACCTGCACGACGGCAAGACCGTTGATAAGTGGGACTACGAAGGCCCTCTGAACCGTGTACTCGATGATATCGCGCAGAGCAAGGAAATTACGCTGGACGACTGGGTACGCATCGCCGTACCGTTCGTTACGGGACTATTCGTGCGTGGCAAGGAGTTCAACGAGCGCTACGAAAACATGCCACTCATCAAGGGGCTTGCTGACAACCTGAACCCTGATAACACGAATGGTAGCCGTATCCTGCGACTGCAGCGGCAGCTTGCGCCGGTCATGGCTGCGCGTTGGGTTGTACTACACAATGCCGATCCTAATACGGCTATTATCTCAAATGACCTTGGTCTAGTGCTAACGCAGGACGCGACGACTAAGGCTGTGGGATGGGCTATTCCGCTCGATCCAAAAACAGTGCTTGGCATCTTCCCTCAGAAAATGCGCGTAATCGGTCAATATAAGGGCGCTATGTGGCACGCCAACATCGAGCACCTCAACCCATCGGCCGCTATGTTCAGGGGCATTAACGAGCAGGTTGCCCGAGCATCAAAAGAGTTTATATTCGGAGTAAACAAAGCTGATGTGGAAGTCTGCAAGCAATACACTGGCATAAAAGTAGAAGAGAAAATGCCAATAATAATGGAGGGGCCGTGGGCTAAAACCTTTTCCGGCAAAGAGCTTGCAGCGCACGAGAAAGACTGGCGAACAGTAGCAAGTATTGCGAATCTCAATCTCTCGCCAGCCGAAGCGTTCAAGCACAGATTCAGTTTGAAAGATATGAATATCGAACATAAGTGGATGCCCCCAATGGTATTTTTTGCAGCTAATCTCACGGGGTTCCCGAGCGGTATAGCATTCGTTGATGATGAAATGCTCCTAAATCTCAATCTGCTTGATGCCTTCGATGGTCATGTAATTCGATCGCCCAAGGCGTTGTAGGATGAACAATCTACGAACCAGGAATAAAGCTGACATTTTGGTATCGACTAGCACTCGTTTATAAATTGTGTGAGCATGTGTGTTGACACAATGACGCATCCGATTTGCAATAGGAGGGTTGAGCGACGGGTATCAACCAACAGGATTATAATCCCCAATACTGTCGAAAGAAGGCTGGTGTTTTAGGTCTATAAACCCTTAAATAGTTCGGCGATCGGCACGCCAAGTGATTTTGCCAAGCTTTGCATCGTTGCAATGCGTGGCCACTGGCGACCTTGTTCTATGTAAGCGACGGTTAATGCAGTGACATCTGCTTTCTCTGCTAGTGATTCCTGTGTAAAACCTTTTGTGCGGCGTATTTCTGCTAATCGCTTACCAAACGCTGCCAGGTATTTTGTTTCTTTTGAACTTCTAGTCATATGATCAAGCGTATAGAACTATGGGTGTTAGTAACACTTAGTACTACTAATAGTTTGAGACTTGTGTTATCGTAAATAACAGATGAAACTATTAGAGTTAGTAATAGATGAGTATAATTAGTTTTCCATACAACACGCCGCTGCCGGAAAAGATTACTTGCGTTATATGTAAACGAGATATCTTTATAGAAGACGCAACCGTGGGGCCAGTAAATGCCCTGGGCACAGCAAGTCTACTCTGCGATGGTCATTTATGGGATGATCTGAAATTTGTAGACGAACTCGCAGATTACACTGCGAGTGAACGACAGAAGTTTTTCGATTCGAATGAATATAATCTAATGCTACCCGAGGCATCGCGGTAATGTACGCACTTTATACTGAACAGCGCTCGCTTAATGGTAAAGATACCCTCTCGTGGGATCTGGCACAGCATATGTACTTGCGATCGGCTCAAGGTAAAGTAATTGTTGTAACAGACAAGCCGAGAGAGCTATGCTCAGCCACTAGCAAACAATGGATGAAACTTATGCGTAAGGTAATGCGCCAGAGAGCTAGTACCTTAAATGCTACGCGTGTAGTCGAGCTGACCTATCAAATATGCTATATGCAAAACTTACGGCTTTCGGCAAGACAACCAAATGACTATCTTGAGGCGGGTGTCACATTCGCAACAGCAGACGACCTGATAAGAGTCGCACCAATTTGCCACTCTGCATACATAACCTCCGAGATCGAGGATGAAAAGTTGCATATGCTCACTAGCTGGATGCCGGAGGGCGGTGTGGTTGTAGTTTATAAGCATCCATTACAGACGTTGATAAAGAAATACCCAAAGGAGTTGAGAAATGGCGCAAACGCTCGAACAGCAAATCAGAAGAGTTATCAAGCAACATTACGGTGAGAATCTGTGGTCGTTTCGCGAAGACGTGAACTACAAGGAGGCCACAAAGGCGTTTGTGGCTGATGTCGCTAGGGCGATAAAAGGCGAACTGGAATACTCGACAGATCTTACGGACGAGGTTGCCAAGTACAGTAAAGGTGGCAGTGCTGACAGAGCTATCGGCGGAACCGTAAGAGAAATGCGTATTAGAAAAAGCATTACCCATGAGCAAGTAGCTACTACTGTAGGCGTTTGTGTTGAGTTCCTGGACGCGTTAGAAGATGGACGTATTGCTGCACCCGTGCATTTATATGCGGATGTTTATCATGCACTAAAGCCCACTAGAAAAGAGATGGAGTATTTCGCTGATGGTATCACCCGATACAAAAAACCCGAGGAGATGATTAGGGATGTTATTGAAACCTATTATGGGCTGGGTCTATGGTCGTTCAAGCCAGATGTGAGCTATGAGGAGGCGATCGAGCCGTTTATAAAGTCGCTGGTTGCGCTAATGAAACCTCGTCCTAATTTGATATCAGACTCACGTTCTTAGGTATGTGCATATTGCTCTACGAATGTATTAAGATTTAGATCGGAGCTCTTTGGGCAAAAGCCCATCTATCTGTTTATCTGACCATATATTTTGTTGATCTTCTTTAATCTTTAGATGAGACATGGCATTATCGTAATCTTTTTGGTTGGTTTGAAGCGCTAAGTCGGAGATTGTTTGATATTCACGCAGCAAATCATCACGTCGTCTGACAATTTCGCTAGGACTAACAGCATCACGCAGAACGTCGGCTATCAATACCTTGTACCTGTCACGTAGACCCATGTATTTGAGGGCGGTGTTCTTGTGGCTAACGATTTCAGACTCAATATTAAACGAAAGGTGGATTATTAACAGTGCAATTTCTGCACCCGTCAATCCGGCACCAATATAACTAAAGATAAGATTGGTAGGTATGATCGTTTGGGTGACTAATAGCCCAAGAACCAGTGTTATCAGTGTAAGATGAAGAATCTTAAATATGATCGATCTATTTTCTTTACGCTCGGCAGCCATTTCATGTGTCTTGTGAGTGAAAGCGGCATTAGTGAAGCTTTGCCTAACGATGGCTAAGTTCTTTTTGTCTACGCTCATTGCTCATTTCCGATCGGTACAAATCGCCTCGCTATCGCTACTACTTCGCCAGCGACGACAGCATAACAATCAATGTAGTGAGTGCCGGTATATTTTGAAATTTCGGTACGTCGCAACTTATTCTCATCTTTGATGATTTCGCCACGAAGATCATTGGCGTTTCTGGCCTCTTCATTAAAGTTGCGTATCTTCCAATAGTAGTTTGCTGTCTTACCAAGATCTGAACGGACCCTAAATTCCAAGCTAGCTTGGAACGGTATGAGGCGATGGCCAGACTTAAAAAAGTTCCTAAAGCCGTCGTAATCCCTAAAACCTTCTCTCTTCAACATAGAAACGATCTTAAGAGAGACGTCTTTCCTGATCTTAACAGGAAACCTGTCGTGGATGAACTCCTCGCCGTCTATGGGGTAAGTGGCTTCAAGCTTGCGAACGGTAGCCAGATCTTCATCGTATAAGGGAAATTGCTGCCCGAATACTTTTCGCCATTCAAGACATGCATCGGCATGCTCTGCATCTAGTTCGTAACCGCGAGCCTTGGCTGCTCTGTTCTTGGCGGATGTTACCTTTGTAAGCGCTTCGTCGTCATAATCCGTGGACTGAAGTTCGAGCCATACGAAAAACTCTTCAATAAGCTGTGACCATGTTTTGCTGGTCTCATATCCAATGTCTAAAAAGCTGACGCAAAAGAATTCAATTTGATAAGACTTTATCTTGACGTTGTTTTTGCGTCGCCAGCGTTTGAGTATCTTTATCATTTGCCGCGTGAGGCCTGTCTGCTTTTGAGACTCTGCAATCTTCCGCATTTCTTCTCTAGGATCAAACATATCCCATGATCCGCCATCTTCACTATTCGGAATGGTAAATGTCCCATCTTCATTTTCGTAACAAGGTAGGACTTCGACATCATGCTGACCGTCGCCAAACGATACGAGCACGACTTTGCCCCATGATTTAATTTCGGTGGTATTTGGGTACGTTTCTTGCAACTGAGTACGGGCTCGCTGGAGTAAGGCCGACGGCCCATTACTCTCGTATGCTTGATATTGGTCCAGATCGGCTTTACTAATCTTAAAAATTAAATCGATGTCACCGACTGGATGGCGAGCCTCAGTCTTTTTACCGTGCGAGCCAATAATCAAGCGAGTACGCGAGTCGTATTCACCCTCGTAAAATTCTTTGTACAGCGACTTTGATACACCGTTATATTTTCGTTTAACATCTTCTCTCTGTATGGGTGTAAGTTTCAGTCGGTCATGCAGTAGTTCAAAGTGGTCGTCCATTTAACACTCCGGCAATCGTAAAAGGTTATTATCCTGTGTTGCATCGGGTCGAGTTTGTAAAAACCTTGTGCCGTGCGCGCTCCGGTTAACGAAACATTCTGCACGCGGGTTAACGCGTTGAACGTAAGCCGTAACAGCAAAACCATCCAATCCGTTATCTAGCCAACTTACGACGGTCTGCTGTGCAGTCATCGCACTTTTACCCGTAGTGTGTTGAATCCATCGGTAAAATTCTACTGCCTCGTACGGATTGTCATGGTTGCCGTTATCTTTTCTTATACCCGTTATTTCTATTTCAGCCATAGTGTACTCCTCTCAATATGGTGATTATATGTTAGGTTTACCTCGTCCTCTGGTTGTCCACCACCCAAGAAAAAGTTGGTTATTAGCAGTGTAACACAAATCTTACACTGGAAACAATAGCTTACATTTGATATACTGAAACTATGAGAGAACTCAGCCTAATGGTAAAGAATAAGCGTGGTGACATGGGGCTGCGCGTTGCAGCCGAACAGATAGGTATAACGCACACTACATTATCCAGAGTTGAATCTGGCAAGTTGCCTGATTTAAACACTTTTACGAAGATCTGTAACTGGCTCGGAGTTGAGCCTAACGATATCCTAGGATTTTCCGCAAGTAAGAACACCGTTGCCGCTAAGTCCATGCCTGTTGCTCATTATCGAGCAAAAAAAACTATGAGTCCTGAAACGGCACAGCATTTAGCTGAGCTTATTATCAAGGTTCACGAGGCGGCGGGTAGCAGGATCTCCTAGTGGCAATCTCTTCCGCTAACAACACTGTCAGTAAGAAGCGGCAGTCACTCTTTGATCGAGGCTATAAGTCTTGGTGTGAGAATACGTCTGAATCAATGAGAGTAAAGCTTGGTCTTGACTCGTACGAACCATTATCAGCGGCGCTATTAGCAGAGAAGCAGGGCGCTGTAATTTGGAAGTTAAGTGATATTCCCGGGCTTGGCGCAGATGCACTTAGCTACCTTACGTCTTCTGCTGGAGATGAATGGTCGGCTATTACTGTAGTGTGCGATGACCTTGAGGTTATTGTAGTAAATCCATCTCATTCTGCAGGTCGAACATCCAGCGATGTAATGCATGAAGTGGCTCATCTGATCTTAGGCCATGAATCAGCTCAGATGTTCTTATCAGAAGATGGATTTATGCTTCGCGAATATAATGAAAAACAGGAAGCGGAGGCTGATTGGCTGGCTGGTACACTCTTACTCCCTCGAAAAGCATTGGAACATATAAAGTATAATCATATTCCATTAGATAAGGTTACCGAGGATTATGCAGTTAGCGAACAACTTTTTAGTTATCGGTGTAGTATGACTGCCATTAATCGACAGTTTAGTCGATAGCTTTAAATGCCATCGGCGCAAGGATGTGTTACTTGATACTGTATTGTTCCTTTAGTAGCTTCAGGGAAGTTTGAAACGCACAATCGGGTGGGCATACATCAGGATGGGCTTTATTGTGACGAAGTAGTTTGGTTATAACTGGTTTTAGCAATCCATCGTTTGCTTGCATCTGATATTCAATAATATTCATCCCGGCCGCATCAGCTCGTTTTTGTTCGTCCGACCAGAGATGCTCGATCCACTTTTCCGTCTGTGGCGCCTTAGTTGTTGTGTCTGTCATTCTCGCTCCTCCTCGTTTAACATTGACTTCTTGAAAGCCTCTAGCTGTTTATCCAATTCATCTGGGTCAGTGAACCCTGTCCGGCGAGCGCTGAGTTTCATGTACTTTAGAAACTCGGTCGCATACTCTCGGTTTGCATCTTCCGGCTGGTAAATACGCAAGTAATTAACCACGCTTTCGATATCTTTATCATTGATGTCGTAAAAATCTTCCATAATGTTGCGACTACCATACTCCTAGTTCGTCAACTTGTCTATATCTATGAATTTTACCATTTGCCAGGCTAGCTGTGTTGATTCAATTCGGCGCATCACTTCGCAACTATCGCTCTGGGATAAAATATTGAGGCTACCCTCCCAAAGTATGTTTCTGTCGAGAATCGCAAGTTTTCTGTGATGTTTGCCGGTAAATAGAACTTGCACGCCCATATGCTGGAGAGTAGAGATGGCCCGGCTAGCATCCTCGCGCATATAGTCGTCATCACAACTCAACGGATCACGCGTATTTATGATGACCCTGACACGTCTGGCTTTAAGCTTCTGTAATGTCGGCAAAAGGGTGTCGAGCCGCCGTCGGGTCATAAAGGGTGACTCGATGATAACCTCGTGCTGGCATTTTTGAAGATCCTTTTGAAATGCAGGATAGAAGTCACTGTCGCTGAATAGTTTGGAGTCGATCAAGTCAGGCCGAGTATTTTGGCGTTTGAGAATGCTAAACATTTTCAACCTCCTCATCACCAACGCCAAGTTCTTCAAGCAGCGCGCTGAATTGCTCCAACCCATCCCAAAAATGTTTCGGTAGAGGTCCCCGCAGGGTCGAGACTCGTCGCAAATTCGCGTACTACTTGACTGGGCGGGAGTACAAAACCTAGCGTTTCCTGGGATGCTGACATTTTCTATATTGTAAAACGTAATGAAAATAACACAAATTTCGTATTTTATTTTTCGCGACTTGCTGGTGCTTGCAAATTATTGCGACTGGCATACGGGTAGGCTCTTAAACTCTCGGCCGAAGCGCATTGAATAACTCACCTGAATGCGCTAAAATCTATCTGTTATCTCAGTGTCGTATTGGGGCGTGGCCAAGTGGTAAGGCACCAGGTTTTGGTCCTGGCATTCGGGGGTTCGAATCCCTCCGCCCCAGCCAAGAATTATTACAGATACAAAGAGGTTCGAACTTCGGTCTCTTTTTGTTCTATCATCTGTTAACGTAGTTCGAATACCTTTGCATTCTCTTACGAATTATTAGTAATACCTCAGTTTTTCAAATAAAACCGAAATGCTTAGGTATAATTGTTTCATGATCTTAGCTATACTCCTTGGCTGTCATTTGATCGGCCTCGTTGGCTATACTCTCTTACTCAGAAAAAGTGCGGTTGGTAATATAAATAAACTTTTGTTGGCTGCCCTTATGCAAACAGGGGTGTTTTTGCCGGTGCTTGTATTGTTGCTATTAGGCAGTCCCCTGAAGATTAATTTTTCGGGGGCGCAATGGGTAAGCTTAGCCACTTCAAGCTTGCTCCTGGTAGGCGTCAATCTAACGACAATTAAGGCTTTAGAGCACCTCGAAGCCTCTGTGTTCACTATTATCTATAACTTACGACTCTTTTTTACCACAATCTTAGGCTTTATATTCTTACATGAGCTACCTAGTGCGTTACAGGTTTCTGGAGGTATAGTCATCTTTGCTAGTATCTTGTTGCTCAATCTGCACAAGAATCGTCGCTATGCTTCGACGCCTATCCTGTTAGGGCTATTCGCAACCGTTTGGTTTTCAGTTCATGCAACCCTAGAGAAATACAATGTGGTGCAGGTTGGTTTCGTCGATTACATGTTTTGGGCACAAGGCTTTGCAGCGCTTATGCTTTGGGGCATGGTATTAAAGAGTGATGTTAAACTGAGTGCAGTAAAAGCATCGTTTGACTGGCATACCATACGTCTCGTTGTTTTAAGGGTAGTGTCGGCCTGGGGGTACACATACGCATTAAAATATGGCTCGCTCGCAGTCATTAATTATGTATCTGGCATGGGCGTAGCCTTGATCGTTTTGTTTGGTATTCTCCTATTGGGGGAAAGGAATTATCTCAAACAAAAAATATATGCTGTTGTTGTGGCCGTCTTTGGGCTTACGCTCATATTAATAGGAAGGTTGTAGCCGGTAGCTTTGGCTATATTTCCAATAACTTCCTTGCGGTGCTTCAAAACTCCAAGCTTGTTCATTGGTGAGGCCGTTAAGGTGTACCATCATCGCCTAAACGACCATCGTTTAGGCGAAAGTCTATTTCTATTTTTACGTTATGAAACGTATTAACTATTCCTGACGTCTGTTGAGTACGCTTAGTTCAGACACGAAGAGGTGATCAATATGTGCATTGCCAGCCTGTCCGCTAAGGTTTTCGCTTGCTCAATGCCTGCCGACGTAAGGTGTACGTCTACATTTGGGCCAGCATTACAAAGCCCTAAGTCGTTATAGTTGGTTCTGCCGTGTCTTGCGAGATATATTTCATACCTCTCCTATAGTAGTACCTTTATTGCGAAACTTTTTTGTTTTGCACAAAATTTTTAATCCGTTGATTGGATTCGAGTCCTTTACGGCCAGCCAGATGCGCCAACTCAAAATCAGACCTAACATCTTAAGACATGGTAAAGTAACCCCAGTTCGACATAAGCACCTCCTTTAGCCTGTCCAGTGTACCGGGGCGTTAGCCCTGGTACACTTTTGTTTGTAAGAACAAAACAAACAAAGGAGATGCATATATGGAACTGGTAACTTTATTTTACCTGGTG